>OLWT01000006.1_pt1 | contig 180989 bp, 154 predicted proteins | sample 1674001 | NCBI WGS metagenome assembly OLWT01 (sample SAMEA103958137, study PRJEB25191) | human gut metagenome | biome: human-associated habitat [ENVO:00009003]; feature: intestine environment [ENVO:2100002]; material: feces | place: Germany | collected 2013/2015 | reverse complement strand
TGAGAGGCATATCTGACGTGAAATACTTTCTTTTTAGACTACAGAAAATCTATGCGTAATACACAGGGTTTTCCCCCTGACCCTACATGAACATGAAAAAGACATTGACAACCTTTTTATTGCTGATAGCAGCGATTACTGCATCTGCGCAGGATTTTTCCGTTTTTCAGGGTGGAGCAGGTTCTGATATACGACCGGAGGGATGGCTCAAAGAGTTTCTGTTGAGACAGAAATCCGGTATGACAGGGCATCCGGAAGCTTTATCATATCCTTATAATTCCTGTTTATGGAACGGAGAAATAGGACGTAATACCGGAACTTACGGTAGGGATTGGTGGCGTTATGAGCAAACGGCATATTATACTGACGGGCTCATAAGACTTGGTTACCTGATCGATGATCAAGATATGGTTGACACAGCAGTAGATGGGATAAACTACACATTGGCGCATGCCTCAGACAAAGGCGTACTTGGTAATCCTAAAATCAAATCGATGTGGCCTATGTGCGTGTATTTTCGTGTCCTTGAGGCATATTACGAAAGAACTGGTGACCAGAGAGTCATTGATGCACTCCACAAACATTATCTGAATTTCACGAGTGAGGAAATTGGTAACTGGCGAAATATTGTCAGCTTGGAGGGAATGCTCTGGGTTTATGGGAAGACTGGTGACCGGAAACTTCTTGAAAGGTGCGAGAAAGCATGGAATTCCGGGACTTTTATTGATCTTGTTCCAGAAACATGTAGGAATGATGAAAGATTGGTGATGCATGGTGTAACTTGTGCCGAAGAATTGAAATTGCCGATGTTGTTATATGCATACACAGGAAATGAGATGTACCGTGATCTGGCGTTGAATGCAGAATACAAACTGACCCGCGACCATATGCTTCCTGATGGTGTTCCGGCCAGTGCTGAGGCCCTTGTCGGGAATGAGAACATTATTAACAGTCATGAAACGTGTGATATAACAGACTATACATGGAGCCTGATCAAATTTTTGACGGTAACCGGAGATGCGAAGTGGGCTGATAAGATAGAACGTGCTGTCTTCAATGCTGGACCTGGAGCTATCACAAAAGACTTCAAGTCTCTCCAGTACTTTTCATCTGTCAATCAAGTAATCGCTACTGGAAATAGCAACCACAATGAATTCTTCCACGGTTCTACATGGATGGCTTTCAGACCGACACATGAAACAGAATGCTGTTCAGGAAACGTACATCGTTTTATGCCAGATTATACAGCATATACTTGGCTGCGTGGCAATCATGATGAGATTGCAGCAGCATTATACGCGCCTACAACGTATCGGTTCAGGACAAAAGATGCAGTTGATTGTACGATTGAGGAAAAGACTCTTTATCCATTTGACGGATTGATAGATTTCAAATTCTCCCTATCTGCGGCGACGACTTTATCTTTTTGTCTGAGGATTCCCGAATGGTCAGCAGATTCTCAAATCCGGGTGAATGGAAAATTGATGGATATGAAAATGGTTCCGGGAACTTTTGTCAAGATAGAGAGAGCGTTCTCTGATGGTGATCACATCACACTGTCTTTGGATATGAGTCCTCGAATTACTGATGTTCGTAATCAAGGCCTGTTCATCACAAGAGGCCCCCTGCTTTATTCCTTCAGTGTCCCACACTCAAAAGAGGAGGATACTAACGTATATGCGAACATGAATGGCAAAGTCCCGGGAAATCCTGATTTCAAGTGTTGGTCTATGATTCCTACAGGGAAATGGAACTATGCTCTTGATCTAAGTCATGCCTCAGAGATTGTAACAGAGAAGAATGATAGTTACTCTGTTGGTGATTATCCATATGATGAAGGCAATTCGCCATACATTCTGAAGGTTCCAGCAAAAGAAATAGCATGGCAATTGGATTCCAGCCGATATACCCCTGTTATGCCCAAAGGAGGCTTTGCAGAACCCATAAAGGATAATACTGTATGGCTGGACCTCGTACCATATGGTTCTACCGAGCTCAGACTTACGGTCTTCCCAAGAACCGTTAACCATAGTGAAAAATCATCATCCGAACGCATAAAGACTCTTGACCCGCTGGTCAATCCTATCAAAGGTATTTCTCCTGACGGTCAATCATCAGATACAGTCTGTGTTGCCAGAGGTGAACATGCCGTATTCCAATTTATGATTGATTCACTACAGGACGGATCGACCATAGAAGCTAGTAGTGGAAAATTCAAATCTCCATCTGGATCGGTATTGAAAGCCAAGCCTGAAATCGGATGGGTAAAATATGTGTGCTCACGACATAACTATACACCATCAGCACCTGACGCACTTTTACCATCAGATGCCATGTATCCTGACCCGATTGTAATAAGTAACAGAACTGAAGTGGATTCATCTACACCGACAGTGATGTATCTTGACATTTCAATACCGGATGATACAGAACCCGGATTATATAACGGGCGAATAAATTTGAATATACACAACGGGGCATCAATGACAAAAGAAGTTTACATTGAAGTCTTCCCCGTACAGCTTGAAGAACAATCACTACTTATCAGCAATTGGTATTTCCCGGAAGAATTCAAACATATGAACAATGGTAAAGAAGTGATTGAAGGTTCAAGAAAATATAAAAAATGCAAAAAAGAAGTCTTGACAACTGCGGCTGCATACGGGCAGAATGTATGGTTGCTATATGAAAAAGGGGAACCATATATTGATGCGGATGGAAATATTGCCTTTAATTTCCAGAAGATGGACAAGAGCATTGAAGAAATGCTGTCATGCTTACCGGTAAAGTTTATTGAAGGGAATCATATTGCGAAGAGGTCTACCAATCGGTGGACTGATCCATTTTGGGTATTGACCCCGATACAAGACAAAGACGGAAAATTCAATTATGTCAAATTATCCTTGGATGATCAACGTGCAGTAAACTATGTAAAGGACTATTTCCGCTGCCTGTCATCGCATCTCAAATCACAGGAACTTGGAGATGGAAGAAGCTGGCTTGACATATATGTTCAACATGTGGGCGACGAGCCAATCAAAGAAAACATTGATTCGTGGGAAGCTATTGCTAGAATCATCAAGGAATCTGCTCCTGACTTGAAAATAATTGAGGCGTATCGCACTCCTTATTTTAATCAAGAACTTATTGACATTGTTATTCCACAACTGGATGAATTGGAGTGGCCTGCATATCGGGATATACCGGATCAACACCAATGTTGGTTTTACACATGCATGTATCCCAGAAGCAATTATGCGAATAGATACGTGACTCTTCCTCTTATAAAAACAAGAATCCTGCATTGGATAAATTTCAAATACGAAACAGACGGATATCTCCATTGGGGGTTGAACTCATGGAGTGCGGATGGAGACCCATGGAAAGATGTATCTGCCCCGGCGAATGATTGGCCAGGAGGCGATTCTCATATAATCTATCCAGCGTATATGAAGGTTTATCCGTCAATCAGATTCAAAGCAATGAGAGATGGGATAAATGATTATACCCTATTGCAGATGGTTGCCAAACGGTCTCCAATTACGGCACAAAACTTTGTCAATAAAATAATATGGGATTATTCAAGCTATGATACTTCAGTTGTGAATTTCCGTTCTATCCGACGTGAAATATTAGAATATCTGTCACTTTATTGACACAATAGGAATTGTCGTCAAATGTTTTCAATCAGATCGAAGCAGCAGACAATCCCTTCAATTTCTGCGTCCGGTGACTATATCACATTAAATGCACCTTCTGGAGCGTTTTCAAATGTACCACTTCGGACATGATCGCTTTAGATTCGGCAAAGTTATTTTATATTTGTTCTTTTCTTTGAGTCTCCATTGTTGTTATGGGAAGTTTTCCAAATCAATAGAGAACGTCAAATACTTGCTTTCAAAAACACACCTGAAATCAACCACAGAGTGAACGGATATCAACCGGAAAACGTAAATACCGCACCGATGACGTAAAAATGCCCCATCGGTAGCACATCGGACAACTGTCGAGTCCATATAATTCACTAACTTTGTATTGAGGTCATACGTGTGATTTCAGGCAGAAATCTGCACCGAAGCATTGAAACTGATGATCGACTGCTGAACCAATGCCCACGGTTTGCCATACAATATGGGAAACGAGCCTCAAAAACCATTTTAACTAATATTTCAATTTTGAACTTTTATTATTATATTTGCCGCATAAAGTATCAGATTTAATATGTTAGACAACATCTACATGCTTACAGACATCGAGATTTGCGACAAGATCGGAGTCAAAATAAAAACGGTACGCCTGAAGCAGAACATGTCACAGGAGGAACTGGCAGACAAGAGCGGTGTTTCCATCTCCACCATAAAGCGTATGGAAGAAGGAGAGGTGAAAACATTAGAGTCATTGATTCGCATCCTGCGCACATTGGGCAAGCTCGACATCTTCATTCCCCTCGTTAATGAAGAGCAGTTGAGTCCGAATGAATACTACGAGTTGGCCAGCAAAGCAAACAAGCTTGTGCGTAAACGGGCATCCAAAGGATACAAAATAGAGAACAAGGAGGAAACAGAATGGTAGACGTAGCTCGTGTCAATTTATATGGCCATCCCATTGGCTCCGTACGTTGGGATCCGAGATATGAAATCGCACAGTTCGAGTATGATCCGGGCTTTGTGCAACTGTGCATTGAGCCTTCACCGCTGATGATGCCCGTAAGGGAAGGACGTGTATATAGTTTTGGAGAGCTCAACAAAACCACCTTCAAAGGCCTGCCTGGGATGTTGGCGGACTCCCTACCGGACACATACGGCCGCGCCCTTTTCGAGAAATGGCTGGCCCTGACAGGCCGGACCAGCGGCAATGCGATTGAGGCGCTTTGCTTTCTTGGCAAGCGCTGTATGGGAGCCCTTGAGTTCGAACCGGCCATCGAAGCCATTGATACGGATATCAGGATAGAGGTTGATTCTTTGGTGGATGTAGCCAGAGAAGCCCTTGCCGACAAATCAAGCTTTAACGTAAACATCAGCTCCGACAAAAAGGCCGCCATCGCAGAGATTCTGCGCCTCGGCACCTCAGCCGGAGGGCAACGGGCCAAGGCAATCATTGCTTTCAACAAAGAGACTGGGGAAATCCGTTCTGGACAGGCCGAGGCACCAGACGGGTTCGACTACTATATCATCAAACTGGACGGCGTATCAGCCACTGCCGGGTTCAAGGAGACTGAAAACTTCGGTCGACTGGAGTACTCTTTCTCACGACTTGTGAAGAAATGCGGCATTGAAATGGCAGAATGCTCGTTGATTGAAGAGAATGGTAGAGCGCATTTCCTGACAAAGAGGTTCGACCGGATTAAGGGACAAAAAGTGCACATGCAAACGCTCTGCGCAATTGCACACTTCGACTATAGGCTGCTCAGGGCATATTCTTATGAACAGGCGTTCACTGTGATGCGCGGACTGCGGCTTTCCTACAAGGAAGCGCAGGAGATGTTCCGCAGAATGGTGTTCAATGTTGTGGTGCGGAACCAGGACGATCACACGAAGAACATTTCTTTTCTGATGGACAGAGACGGAAAATGGCGGCTTTCTCCTGCCTACGATATGGGATATGCCTACAATCCAGACGGACAGTGGACCTCAGCTCACCAGATGTCGATAAACGGCAAATTCAGCAGCATCACTAAAGAAGACCTACTCGAATGCGGCGTCAAGAATAACATCAAAAATGCAGCACGAATTATCGCCGAAGTCTGCCAGGCGGCATCAATGTGGCCAGAAATTGCGCGTGAGAATGAAGTACCACAAAAGATGATTGAAGAAATTAAGTCAAATATGGTTTTCTTCTAATCGACACAAGAAAAACAACAATACACCATACAGAATATAAAACAATAATCTTATGCGAATTATAGGAAACTTACTTTGGTGGCTTTTCGGAGGTCTCGAAGCAGCCATCGGTTATTTCACTGGCAGTCTGGCCCTTGCATGTACCATCATCGGCATTCCCTTTGCGTTACAGACTTTCAAGATAGGCCTGCTCTGCCTATGGCCTTTTGGTTCCACATTGAGAGACACGGATTGCCCGACAGGTTGCATTCGCATCCCGTTGAATTTACTCTGGCTGATTTTCGGCGGATTGTGGGCCTGTCTCATGCATTTGTTCTTCGGTTTGCTCCTATGCATCACGCTCATCGGCATTCCTTGGGGAAAGCAGCATTTCAAGATGGCCGGGCTTTCGCTTGCACCGTTCGGCAAGGATGTGGAGTTAGGATTTTAGTGGAAAAAGATTAAAATCTGATGGAGACCACCCCACTACAAAAAAGGCTGTTCGCCATGCGGGACAAGCAGTATGCCGAATTCCAGTCAAAACTGACGCCTGGCGTACCGCCGGAAAGCGTCATTGGAGTCCGCGTACCTGTGCTGCGCAAGTTCGCAAAGGAGTTCGCGAAAGAGGTTGAGGTCAATGATTTTGTGCATCAGTTGCCCCACAGGTACTATGACGAGAACATGCTGCACAGCTTGCTTATCTCACAGGTCAAGGACTATGAAGAATGCATCAGTTTGACAGATGCGTTTCTTCCTTATGTGGACAACTGGGCGGTCTGCGACATCATGTCTCCGAAAGTCTTCGCAAAACATAAGGCAGCATTGACAGAAAAGATAAACACTTGGTGCAACTCGCGGCACACTTTCACTTGCAGGTTTGGTATAGAGACACTTATGTTGCATTACCTGGATAAAGACTTCAAGGCTGATTATCTTGAAATTCCGGTATCAGTAAGGAGCGAAGAATATTACGTGAAGATGATGGTAGCTTGGTTCTTCGCCACCGCCCTTGCCAAGCAATGGGACGCAACGATTCCTTATATCGAGCAGAAGCGGCTTGCCCCATGGACTCACAACAAGACCATCCAGAAGGCCATCGAGAGTTACAGGATTACACCCGGGCAGAAGGATTATCTGCGGACATTGAAGATAAAATAGAAGCGACCTTTGCGGCACTTTCTGAAGACCTTGTGTTTTATGTCAAGACAATAGACAATGAATATCAATCTAAAAAGCAGGCAAGCCGAAAATATTTCCAATGACGGCACAGCTTATTCAATACTGATTACTTGTGGCATCGGTCATTTTCTGAATGATTTGATTCAGTCAGTGATTCCGTCCATTTATCCGCTAATAAAGGACACCTATGGATTCTCGTTTGCACAAATAGGCATTATAACGCTGGTCTTCCAGATGACATCATCCATTCTTCAGCCATTCACAGGCTATTACGCTGACAGGAGACCTGCTCCTTATGCCCTTTCCATCGGAATGTGCTTCACATTGGCAGGACTGCTCATGCTCTCCGGCGCCAGCACATTCTTGACAATTCTGATTGCCGTGGGAATCATCGGAATGGGGTCGTCAATATTTCATCCAGAGGCTTCCAGAGTGGCCCAGATGGCATCTGGAGGGAAGAAAAGCCTGGCTCAGTCGATATTCCAAGTAGGAGGCAACGGAGGAAATGCACTCGGGCCGCTGCTGGCAGCCCTCATAGTTCTGCCCTTCGGACAGAGTTCCATCCGGTGGTTCGCATTGATAGCAATCCTGGCTGCAGTAATACTTCTGTACGTCGCATCGTGGTACAAGGAAAGGATTGCCACCCATACCGACCATCCTGAGATCAATGCTGATATACGCAATGATATCCCACGCCGTCAGGTTCATACGGCAATGCTCATTCTGGTGGCATTGATCTTTTCCAAATACTTTTACCTCTCCTGCATGACAAGCTACTTCACATTCTTCCTGATGGACAAGTTTTCGATGACAGTGCAGAATTCCCAGCTATGCCTTTTCGCGTTCCTCGCGGCATCGGCGCTCGGCACCGTAGGCGGAGGACTTTTAGGTGACAAGTACGGAAGAAAATACATAATATGGGGCTCCATCTTGGGAGCAGCGCCTTTTGCCCTGCTGCTGCCACATGTAAACTGTTTCTGGACCATAGCTCTGTCAGTCATCATAGGTCTGGTAATTTCGTCCGCCTTCTCATCGATTGTCGTATATGCGACAGACCTGATGCCAGACAGGATCGGAATGATTTCCGGCGTTTTCTTCGGTCTCATGTTCGGTCTGGGCGGCATCGGTTCGGCATTCTTCGGATGGCTAGCGGACAAGACAAGCATCTGGTTCATTTTCAATGCCAGCGCCTATCTGCCACTTCTCGGTGTCGTGGCCGGATTCCTGCCCGACACGAAGAAAAAGCAATAAAAACAAAAGACGAAGACCTACCTGATGATTCTGCGCTTAAAAAAGTCTTTGAGACTGAAGCCGAATTCAAAGTGAAGCAACGCCGCCATATTTGACATCCTTGCAATTTCATCAGTCTCACCCGAAAGGACTGACTGGATCCGCGGAATCAGCGCCACATATTTATCAACCTTCGACATAATCATTTCATTTTGAACAAAGGTAATGCATTTGCCCTGATCCGCCTGCAGATTATTGCAGGAAATGATGTAATACCTTCCTGATTTAAGAGCATTTGCGGCGGGACGCGGCCACGCTTTATTTTCAGAAACGTTGATTGTCAATTAGTTACAAAACACAGCGTGGAAACGCAGCCAAAAAATGCCATCGTTTCCACGTTATCTCCAAAAAGATATCTGATTATCAACGAGTTACAAATTAACCCGTGGCTGCGTCCCGACAACACCAACACCTATAACGCAGCCAACACCTATAACACATCATTTCATTTCCCGGAATGCGGACCACACTATAGGAATGGTCACCACGAAAGAAATGAGGTCGCTCACTGCCTGGCAGATTTCCACGCCAAAAAGTCCGAAACAATGAGGCAGGATGATGATCAAAGGGATGAAAAACAGACCCTGCCTCGAAGCGGCAAGTATGTTGGCACGTATGGTCTTCCGGCAGGTCTGCATCATCATGTTGGACATCATCATAAAGCTGCATACAGGGAACATGATCATCTGGTAACGCAATGCGGGAATACCGATGGCAATCACTTCAGGATCATTGCGGAACAACGCGACAGCATCCTTGCTGAAAATGATAAGGACCACAGCCCAGAACAAAAGGAACACCATGCCGATCTTTGTGCTGAACCAGAAGCCTTTCTTTACCCTATCGTAAAGTTTTGCACCATAACAGAAGCCGCACATCGGTTGATATCCTTGTCCGAGGCCAATGATCACGCTGAATATGAACATAGTGATGCGGTTTACGACACTCATGGCGGCAATGGCCGCATCGCCATAATTGCCGGCAACGCTGTTGAGGGCAATGGTGCTGATACTTGCAAGTCCCTGCCGGGAAAGGGATGGTGTGCCTCCGGCAATGATTTCCTTCACAAATCTGCTTTCGAAGGAGATTTTGCGGGGACTGTAATGAATCACACCTTCCTTTCTACTCATCACGAGCAGGATCATGAATCCGCAAAACTGCCCTATTACTGAGGCCAATGCTGCTCCGCGAACGCCCATGGAGAAGCCGAAGATGAAGAGAGGGTCAAGCAGACAATTGATGATGGAACCGATGACTACTCCATATACGGAATACTTGGCGAACCCCTGGAATCGCATCTGGTTGTTTATACAGAAGGTTCCCATAATAAACGGCGTGCCCAGAAGACTGATGCCAAGATACTGACATGTATATGGAAGAATGGTGGGTGTACTGCCAAGTAGGATACTGACAGGTTCAAGGAAAAGCAAGCCTGTCAGCATGATCAGGATTGAGAATGCCAATGTGTAAAAGAGACCCGTACTTGCCATCGTCTCTGCATCCTCTACCTTCTGGGCACCAAGCTGTCTGGAGATGTAGTTTCCGGAGCCGTTGCCGAAGAAGAAAGAAAAAGCCTGAATGAAGAACATCACGCTGAACACGATGCCTACTGCCGCTGTTGACTGCGTGTCAATCTGTCCCACGAAAAAAGTGTCGACCAGGTTATATACGCTGGTCAACAACATTGATATGATAGTCGGTATCGCCATTTCGCCTATCACCCGATGGACAGGCGCATGGGTAAGAAACTGATAATTGTCGCTCATATTGGAATGAAGTCAATTCGACCACAAAATGAGTCATGGTTTCTAACGGAACGACGGGCCCTACACCATCTTTACGGCATTGATGTTCCTGCCGGTTTGAGTCCCCTCACGCCTTGCGGAATAAAACCTGTCATCAATATAGGTGTCGATATCCGAGACCTGGATATTATCCGCAGGAACACCGCAGTCAACAAGCGAAATCCTCACACATTCCTTCAGGTCAATGTGATGTCCTCCCTCCATTGAGTTCTCTGCCCTTGCTCCCCTGAAGGCCCAGATGCGGTCAACCGGAAATCCGGACTCCTTGAAGACAAGGGCCACCTCCTCCCCTACCTGAAAACTGTCGAACCCTATTCCGGGGCCGATTACCGCACGAATATCCGACGGAGAGCATCCGAACAGGCGAATCATCTCCCCTACCGTCTTCTTTGCAATCATGTTCACCGTGCCCCTCCATCCGCTATGTGCAGCTCCGATTGCCCCTCTGACAGGATCATACAGCAGGACGGGGATGCAGTCAGCGGTCCTGACTCCGATGGCGACTCCACGCAGGTTGGTAACCAATGCATCCACACCTTCCAGCTGTTCTCTGGCAATTCCGGGATCATCAATGCAGGCCACTTTGACGGAATGGGTCTGGTGCGGCTGAATGACATGACATGGGAGGACAGCGTCACGGCCAGCAGTAAAGGCCTGTGCACCGTCCCCAATATTATATATCAAAAGGTTGTTCTCCATATAGGGCAATTATGCTGCAAAGATAATATAGAAGGACCACAACAACCACAAAAAGCAGGAATAAATTATCGCAGGAAAACGCCGATTATTGTATTCAAGTTTCGCAAGTGCGAAACACCGCTTATAGAGCCCGCTAGGGCGATGGTAAGTCCCTTCCCCGAGGGGAGGGATTTAGGGTGAGGGTAACGTGCACATGAAAAAGTGCGTTGGACTTACGGCCTTCGAACGAGTGACAACCCTCAAATTCGTGCTAACGTTCAGCAAGTTTGACAACTTGCAAAACTTGAGTTATTGTATAACTTTGCACAGAATAATACAGAATAATAAAATAGACATTAAGGAACAATGATTACACATTATATCGGCCGACCGGACAGCGACGAGGGACGGAGCGAGGTGGAAACAAGGACTTATGATTTTCTGGATTCGCTCGGCATCCAATACGAGACGGTTTGTCATGAGGCTGCGTACACCATGGAACAATGCCAGGAAATCGAGAAGACGCTCGGAGTGCCGATCTGCAAGAACCTGTTTCTCTGCAATCGCCAACAGACCCAGTTTTATCTCCTGATGCTTCCGGGCGACAAGCATTTCAAGACCAAATTCCTGTCGTCGGAACTCGGCTGCGCCAGGCTGTCATTCGCAGACGAAAGCAAAATGACCGAACTGCTGGGAATCCACCCCGGCTCGGTTTCGGTAATGGGCCTTATCAATGACAATGAACATAAAGTCATGCTGGTCATTGACAATGACCTGATGAAATCCGACTATCTGGGATGTCACCCATGCATCAATACGGCAACATTGAAAATCAAGATGACGGACCTCCTGGAGAAGATTGTCCCGGCAACTGGTCATCCTTGTAAAATCGTAACGCTCAAGACTGAAGAATGAATGACATGATCCAATCAGTGATTCCGTCTTTTCGGTGATGGCCTCGTGTGGAAGAAAAAAACATATAATACAAATATGACATTATGAAGACTCTCGGAAACATTCTCGCGGCAATGACGACCATGGCCGCGATATCATGCACCAGCCAAAGCGGATGGAGCGATGCGGAAAAGGCTCTGATCATGAACGGCGGAGCCACAATGCGGGTGCTTACTGTCAATGACGCCTCGGATTCATTGACACTCAGGAAAAGTTGCGGCAGAATCAATGAAAACGAATTGAAAAGCATTGAATATCAAACCCTGGCAGAAAAGATGGTGGCGACGGTGACATCGCCGGAGCAGGATGGGGTAGGAATCGCCGGTCCGCAGGTCGGGATCTCGCGCCGCATCGTGGCCGTACAGCGTTTCGACAAGTCCGGAGCGCCATTCGAAGTCTATCCGAACATCCTGGTCGCTGCCAGCCGCGGAGAAAAGGTACTCGGTTCTGAAGGATGCCTCAGCATTCCCGGAAGAAGCGGAAAAGTAGCCCGCTACCGCGACATTGACATCACCTACACGTCCACCAAAACCCTACGCGACACGACCGAAACCATCCAAGGTTTCACCGCCGTCATCTTCCAGCACGAATGCGACCACCTCGACGGCATCCTCTATACTGATTGGCTTTAAACGCCTTTTGTACCGATTAAACGTTTTAAGTTACACCGAATGCTTTTTCAGAGGCCGTTTGTTCCGCAAAAACGTTTTATGCGGAACAAAATGCAAATCACAACCACCTAGCCAAAATCTCCTCAATCCTGAACGCAGCGGAGCGAATAGCGGCTGTTGTCCTTAGTGCTTAGTCCTACGCCTATCTGGATAGCGTAATCCTTTACGCCATAACCGCTTACATTGCCTGAATTCATCACGTTGTCAGACCAATAGTAACCGCACACCCCGATTTCACGGAAGTTGCCGAACCAACATCCACCTGCAGCCGGCAGAAAAATCCGAGGAACATCCTCAGCATATTTTACCATTCCTGAATACCAGCGTCCGTTGACGCCGTTGTGCGAAGTCCATGCTGACCCATAGTAAAACAGCTTTTGCATTTCCTTTGCCGTTGCAGGACGCCAGCCATCAGGACACGCAGTTTCACGCTCCTTCCAATTATAATAGCTTCCGAGAGGGCTCGACGGGTCACCGCAGTTGTTCAATGCCCATTTGATTCCACCGATGAATTCATATTCCTTGACGGCTTTCTGGACAAATGCGAGCGTACGGGTTTCAGCGCCCGCGTAAGTGAAAATAATCTCCGCTGACCTATCCTCCGCTGTCGCATTTTCCGGAATTTGCAGCCTGATGCCTCCCTTCTCCTGTTCAAGGACGATTTCAAACCATTCCTGTTCCGTTTCCGCGTTAAACTCTTCACCATCAATGGGATTCAGGATTTCACACGACACAAAATATTCCTGCGCCTGACAATCGACCGTCTCGGAAAGACGTTTAAGGCCAATCACAGGACGCAAATAATCTTGTGTCAATGTGAATGTCAATGGTTCCATATCCCCATAGCCTACAACGATTTCCGCCACACGCGACTCTGTTCTGGAATCATTTTGCGAAACCGAAAGAGCAACTTCGGACTCGCCAGGTGTACCGACATTGACCCAATCCGCATCCGTCGTAACAGAAATGTCCGAACCATTGTCCAGAAGCAACTTATAGCCGAGCTTCACTTCCTGTGCATTGTGGTCAACAGTCTCAGAATCGGACATCAACAATATGAGTCCGGATGAGTTTTCTTTCCCGCAAGACACTGACATTGACACAATTGTCAATGCCGCCACCAATTTAATAATTTCACTTTTCATCATTGATTGAATTTATAGAAGTCAAGTAATTTCTGTCAACAATCAATGACGAAAATACGTTCCCGTCACATCATTTCCACTATTTTAAATGAAACATAGTGAAAATACCGTATGTTTCCGGCAGGTTGGATGCAGAGGAGCATTGACTTATTTCCGTTGTCCGGACATGACGGAGTTCTGCTCATCTTCAGCGCGCTCATATTCGTCGAGGGCGGCGGACATCAGTTCACGGCCTTCGGCGGCGATTTCCTCGCCTTTGGCATAATCGGGTATTGCGCCGTATGTGTCGAAGGTCATTTTAACTAGGATGTCCGGTTTATAGAGTTGGATGGACTGGCGCGCTATGGTGTGATTCATCAGCGAGAAGGTCCTTGTCAATATCGAATAATAGTTGTCGCTTGTCGGTATATTTTCGTCATTGACCTCATCCTCGAGTTGTCTCGTCTTCTTGCCGATTTCGACTATCCCCTTATAGGCTTTCTGCGCTTCATCGCCTATCATCCGGACTCTATCCAGGAGCGACACGCCCTTTCTCAGTGCCAAATCGCCAATCGCATCCAATGCATCTGACTTCAGTTCAATGTCTTCGGCGCGGACATCCTCAAGTTCTTTGAGATAACTTGCAATCTTTTCTGAGTCAATGTGATTCACATCAAATGCCACCAGGATGTCGTGCCCATTGCGCACTGCCCGGCTAAGCGGCATGGTATTGACGACCCCACCGTCTATCAGAGTATGATAGCCGTACTTGACGGGACGGAAAAGTGACGGAATGGAAATCGAGGCCCTTATGGCGTCGAACAATTTTCCCTTGCTGAACACGACTTCCTCGCCAGTATAGAGGTCAGTTGCCACGGCACGGTAAGGTATCCGCAGGTCCTCGATATTGACCTCCGGAACGACTTTCTTTATCTCATCTATCACCTTATCTCCCTTCATGAGATAGCTTTTGCTGATCGAAACGTCCAGAAGAGAAAGCAATTTGGCATTGTCAAGGTCGAAGAGCCATTCCTTGAACCCGTCCAGACCGCCTGCAGCGTAAACGCCGCCTACCAGCGAGCCTATCGAGCACCCCGCCACTGAAGTAATATTGTATCCCCTGCTTTCCAATTCTTCAATAGCCCCGATATAGGCAAATCCTCTCGGACCGCCACTTGAAAGCACTAAAGCAACATCCCTGTTCATCTTCACAAAAAGTTAATAATCATTTATACCAATGCACTCTTACAGCTCCATCAATAATAATGTATGAAGTCAGCCTTAAGTTATATCAAATATTTCAGTTCGACAAGTCAATCAGATTATGCCGACAGCAAATCTATCGAGGCACTTCTGCGCCGCTTGGAAGAAAAGATTTCAATCGGAGAACTCCTCGAATTGAAGGCCAAAGGACAAAACTTAAAATTAGCAGAGTCTGCCGTCGGGGCCGACGAGGCATACACCTACGACTGGGCATTGAATCCGGCAGAAGTAAACCGCCTGCTGAGTGATTGATTCCACTTGCGGTACCGCTCGGAAACGCTTGCCCTCTCGTGGCGGGACGCAGCCACGGTCAAATTTGTAACTCATTGATAATCAGACATCATTTAACCCCCAAGCGTGGAATCGCAGCCGTTTTTTAGCCACAATTCCACGCTCCATTTTATAAAACACTGAAAATCAACGCATTACAAAACAAAACGTGGCCGCGTCCCGCCAATTGAAATTTCACTATATTTGCAGAAGCACAAAACTATAATTACAATGAGTACACCTCCTATTAAAATCAATGATAGCCTTTTCTGCCTTGCCAATGATTGGAAGAAAGGCGAACACCGTTATTCTCTTGAGTTATCCAAGACAGAAGATCCCAAGAACACGATTCTGGTCGTAGGGGTCAATCCTGGCGGAAAAACTGACCCGGAGGAGAAATATATTGGCCGAACCATCCGCCGTGTGTGCGATTTGGTAATTGACAATGGAGAAGGTGACACCAAATATGATAGCGCACTTTTCGTAAACCTCACGCCGAAAATTGCGATAACCCCATCAAGTTTAAAGGATTCCGATGAACCACAAGCCCTACAGAAGGAGAATATCAAGGTCATCAGATCCCTTATACAAGAGCGCAAAAACCGCATAAGTAATGTTCTTTTCTGCTTCGGCAATTCGTTCAAATACGGCAAGGACAATGGTTTATTTACCAAAGTTATCGATGACATAAAAGAGGTATTACCTCTACCAGAATCAAAGTATTGGTGTCTGGGGATAAGCAAAAAGGGATATCCGATTCATCCTCTTGCGCATATAAAAGATATGAGGCTGACAGAATGTTCAATCAATCAAGATTTTACGTTTTCCCTAAAAGATTAAAGCATTATTCAAGGAGTTAAATCAGATTGCCGTCGTTTATCCAGTTCTGATATGCCAAAGCTTCCTCCTTGGTCATTCCAAGATCCTCAGCGTAGGCGTCTTAGAACTCGAGTTTCTCACCGCTTCGTTGGTGGTCATACTTGAGCAAAATACCCATCAATGTATCTTTTTGGCCATCCTCAACCCTGTTATAAGGGTTGTCAAGGATGGACTTTGCAAAATCATTGTTCATATCCCGCATTTTTAATCATTTCCAATGCCTTTTCGTGCTTGGCGTTTATTCGTTCAAGCTCTTTGATCTTGGCCGCATCGTCTGATGCGACGGCTGCTTCATAAGACACTTTGCCCCGCTGCAGATTGTGGTGAAGGTCATTGAGTTTGACATGGATTGCGGTGACATTGCCGGAAGCGATGATATTTTCCACGTACTCGAAATATCCCACTTTTTCCTTGTCATGAGACAAAAGAGCCAGTGCTGCAATCACCTCATCTTCAACACCTTTGTTCTTCAAATCCTCAAGCGTCATCGAGGAATCCTCCACAACGTCATGCAGGAACCCAGCCTTGATCTCAGCATCAGAGTTCCCCATAAGTCCGACTGCAAGCGGATGCAGAATCGCCGGATTACCATCCAGGTCTTCCTGCCCGGCGTGCGCTTCAAGCGCAATTTTCAATGTTTCTTCAATTTTTGTCATAACAGTAACTATATGAGCTGCCATAAATGGACTGTGCGGTCACAAAACCAATCTTGCTGCCTCGCGCGCTGGCAGCCCGTAAGGTTTGTTCCCGCTGCCGGTATGTTAATAAAAGGAAATTAATCGAAGAGGAGAACCCTCTTTCATCTCTTGCGAATATAGCAAACTTTTATCAAAGTACAAAATTTTTTTGCAGTCAATATTTATCAGATCAAGTCGTATCTTCGACTTGACACGTACAACACTGCTGCTCCCCTACCGCGAACCAAGATAGAGGAAGACCATTCCGAGGAGGACTAATGCGAGGTCGAGGGCTTTGCTGCGGAGGTTCTTTTCCTTGAAGACCAGAGCGGCGAAGAGGAAACTGACTATGACGCTGCCGCGGCGGACCATGGAGACGATGGAAATCATCGCGCCGGGCATTGACAGGGCGTAGAGATAGACAAAGTCAGCGACGCTCAAGAATATGGAAATGAATATGATAGACCACTTCCAGCGGAACGGGGTCGTCTTCCGACGGTTGGGATACCAGATGAGCATCATCATCACGCCCATCATGCCGCATTGGTAGATGTTGTACCAGCTCTGGACTGCCATCTTGTCCAATGCCAATCCATTCGGATTCATGAGGAACTTGTCGTACAATCCGCTGACAGCACCCAGAATCGCCGCGCCTACCACGGCATAAATCCAGACATTGTGTTCGAAATCAATGCCTTCTTTCTTACCGCTGCGGCTGAGCATGAAGAACGACACCACAGCGAGAAGGACACCGGTCCATTGGAGACAATTGAGTTTCTCCCCGAAAATCAGCATTGCACCGAGCAGCACCAGCACCGGTCGGGTAGCATTGATAGGGCCGACTATCGTCAGAGGCAGATGTTTCATAGCATAATAGCCTAGAGTCCAAGAACTTAGGACAATGACACTTTTGAGCAATATCCATTTCTGGACTGCCCAACCGCCATAATCTGCAACCTTGAAAATACTGTCGTCCAAGACAGGCGAACAATATGAAAGAACTATGAACGGGACAAAAATGAGCGAACAGAACAATGTATTCAGAAACAGCACCGGAATGACAGCATTGCCACCCAGTGCCTGTTTCTTACAAGAGTCGTAAAATCCCAGCAGGACCGCCGACAAAAATGCAAATGACAACCACATATACTTAACTTTTCAGCCCGCGAAGTTAAGTACATTTTTTCAATTGTCGTCTTTTTTCGGAAGCGCCATTATCAGGCTCTGGTCATAAAGGGTTCCCGGCTTGACGGAAGATTTTTCAACAGACAGCACTTCATCGTACATCGGCTCGCCATCATCGGAGGTATGACCAGAAAATACAAGCATACGGTCTGCGGATACTTCCTTTACATAGCTGGCAATGGACATTATACGGGTATCGGTAGGATACATGACTTCATACGACACGCAAAGCACCATGCTGCCATCTGCATTGGGCTTCATGGTATACCAGCCGTTCATGGCAAGTACATCATTAGCCTTCATGCCATCCAGAAATGTTTTCTGTTCCGGTGTAAGTTTTTCCGTATCAATGCTGTTTCTTAAACTTTCCAAATCATCCGACGAATATGCTTGACCCAAGACCGCCGTACCGTCATCGTTCAGCTGAAGGAGCAGGAAAGACGACTCAGACACATTCAACATCCATGTATTCACATAAAGTTTCGGTCCGTCATTTTCAGAACCATCCTTTTCACAGGAGCATGTCATTGCGACAACCGCAATAGCAAAAATGCTGTATATCAATTTTTTCATATTCCAAATTCCATTATTTATTCTCCGAGAATCTCTGACAAATCAACGGTCTTACCTATTTTCAAGCCTGAAGAAGAGAAACTTTTCATCTGCAAATTTTCAACATCACCAGCCCCATTGTCCAACGTCATCGAGTCCTTGGTTATATTGAAAAGATGAAAGACCGTCCCCGTCGGAATCGGAATTTCCATTCCTTTGAGAATTTTTGTCATGAAGATATTCAAATCAACGTCATCTTCCTTACCGGGAATCACCACATATACACCCTTTATTATGATGACTGCATCATTGATTTTCACAGATTTGATCCTTTCGGCCAATTTCTTCTTGTAACTTTCAGTCGCTTCGTCAATGTAATCGTCATCACCCTTTTCGGACGGTTCCAGTCTAGGCAATATCTGCGTTTTGAGAACTTCAAGGACATTTTCATTGGCGAGAAAACTTAAATTGAAGGTCTTGTCCGCATTGATCTGGTAAAAGCCGTAGTCAACGGATTTGCCACCGAAAGTCAAAAGGCTGTTTGAGTCTGTCACCCATGTATTCACATAGAGTGGGACATTGTCAGATTCCTTGTCACAAGAGGCTCCGAGCAGAAGTGCTGCCCCCAAAGCGAGGAAGTAAATTAATTTCTTCATTGTCATGTATTTAAATTATTCATATCATTCCCATTTCATATCCTGGTCGAAAGCCACACGGAATCCGATCAGCATGTTTGTCACCCGGGGTGAGCAATATACTCTTGCAGCACAACGGCAGCTGAGCTTGTCCATCGTAAAGTCCCCTCCACGAACGACCTTGCCTGTTCCGGTTTCCGGACCTGTCGGATTCCAGGCAAATCCGCCCGAGCCTCCATAATAATTTGCATCAAACCAGTCCGCCACCCATTCAGAAACATTCCCATGCAAGTCATAAAGGTCAAACCCGTTAGGGGAATAAGAACCTACAGGAGCAGTCGTTTTTCTGTCGGTCGACCTGATATGAGCCATTTCCCCTGTCAGGTCCAAACCATTTCCCAAGCCGAAAGGTGTCTCTTCAAGACCTCCCCTACAGGCAAATTCCCACTGGGCTTCAGTCGGAAGCGCTCCACCCACACAATCTGCGAAAGCTTTCGCGCCATACCAGCTGACATTGACGACAGGGCAATCACAGCACCCGTCTGCGGGCTTCCATTCAGCAAGTTCCACATCCCAGATGAGGCCGAACTTCGCATACTGCCTCACAAGGACTTTCGATTTGTTTTCCGCATCTTTCCATCCGTTCCAGATACCGTCGCTTCCGATTTTATTTTCATTCAGGAAAGACGCATACTCTGCATTGGTAACTTCATACTTGCCCATGTAGTAACTGCGGGCCATATGTACATTATGCTGATTCTCGACATTCGTATTATTCCTTCCTTCTTCAGTTTTCGGGCTGCCCATCTTAAAATACCACAGCCCATCAAACGGATACTTAAAAGTACCCTTCTGGTCGACAACCATATGGATGACATCAGGATGCTTGTAATCCACTGGCAATGAGCGGTTGAACACTTTCACGTCCGCAGCATTCAAAACGCAATCCTCGACAGGGCCGCCCAACTTGAATTCCTTGCCGTCCGTAACATAACTGAACAGCGTCGAACCACCTTTCAGCGTCTGGACCGGAATGACGGCACGATAGACATAATTCTTGCCCTCATTCCCAGGCTTCTCCACCAGACACATCTTGACATTGCCGACAGAACCTTTGGTTTTCTCTGTCGTGGCGGAAGCATCACTATCCTCAAGCAAATTGATTCCAGCAGAAATCCCGACGCCGCAAAGGCTGACTTCAAGTTTCTTGTCAATGTTCCAATACTTGCTTTCAGGCACCTCCACCTGAATCATCGCGCATTCATGTCTGAATTCAAGTTTCACCTCTTTCCCGATTTTGACACCATCCCCACTCCTTGCCACCAGAAAATCAGAAAGCCGGTATTCATTCTCACCGCTTTGGTCTTCCTTGACATTGAACGAAATGGCAGCCGGGTCAGCAATGTTCTCATCATACGGATAATACGCGTAGAATTTCAACGAGTCCTTTTCCCAGCACAACTTTTCTCCAACCCAACCTGTGCCATCAAAAGTAAGTTTTTTGTTTCCAAAAACCAAATCTTTTGATTCCGCATCATAAGCATATATACCTACGGCATCGCCCTCCGCCCAATCACATTCGAGTTTAAAAATGATTTCAGGTTTACTTTCCTCCTCCGGCTTCGGTTCCTCCGGTTTCTGTTCCTCCGTCCCCGGTTCCTCCTGAGACGGACTATCGTTGCCATTATCCTTTACGCATGACACCAACATTAAAGTCAATGCCAATGCAGCAAAAAAGTGCCAAAATATTCCTTTCATAACTCATTGTTTAATTTTGACGAAAGTAAGTTTTGAGCACTTGATTATCACTATTTTTAATAAAACATAGTCGCAGGACACACAATATTTGAAAAAAATCTATCTTTGTAGGCTTGAACAATACGAAAACTGAAATGGAAAGAATATATTGCGACTTGATGCTGTTGGCCTCCGGAATAATCGCTGCACTTGCCGTGGCCATCATTTGCGTCAAGATCCCTTCAAGGCCGGAATTCGGCAAGCTGAAAACCGCAAGGGCTACATTGGCCGCGTCATTCATAACGCTTTCCATATTGAATTTCATTTGCTACTTCACCGGATATGACGAGACACTTGACCGCTTGAACACACTCATTGTCGCTGCATTCCAAGCACTTTTATTGACAGGAACATTGCTAGTTTTCATCCGTCCTGACGTGGTTACCGGCAAATGGGTAGGATTGCAGACCGCGGTCATCTGCATACTCTCGGCCCTGCTCTACTGCATAATGTTCATATTTCCGGACATTTATCCGATATTCTTCCATGCCGGAGCAGCACTTCTGGTCCTTCAGCTCATACTCCACAGCATCAGATTCTTCAAATCGCAGAACATGACCCTCAATGATTTGACAAATTACTATGCTGACGATTTTTCGCCGAGATTGGGCGGGATAAGGGCCGGATTCATACTTATGCTCATCATAGGGGCAATGTCTCTCTGCACATTGGTCACCGGTCCGTGGTTCTACGCCATTTTCGTCCCTGCATATCTGATGTGCTATACCATCGTGGCGATTTGCATGATCCGCTATGTGAACAGCACATCATTCATTCTCCAGGCAATCGGGAAACCCAAAGAAGAGGCTCCAAGCACGGAGCCTGCTCACAAAGCGCAGGCAAACATACCTGAGCATCAGTTGATTGAATTGAGAAACAATATCGCATCGTGGGTCGCCGCCGGAGAATACAGACGTCGCGACGTGCCATACAAGGAAATTCTCGAGACACTCAACACAGATGCAGCAACCATGCGAGTTTTCATGAAAAGTGAGAACGGCATGGATTTCCGTTCATGGAGGAACAAGTTACGTCTCCAGGAGGCATGCCAAATGCTGGCCGGCCACCACGAAATGAATGCGGAACAGATCAGTGAATACATCGGTTACAGCGACAGCAGCAACTTCCACACGGATTTCCGCAAATTTACAGGAATGTCCGCCAGCGAGTGGCGCAGAACCCGGACGAAGACAGGTCAATGAAATTGATTGAATTTATAGTTGTCAGCACGTTCCATTTCAAGCAATTTAATCTTCCTGTCGATTCCGCCGGCATAACCGGTCATACTGCCGTCAGCGCCAATGACTCTATGGCATGGTATGATGAGCGAAATGGGATTATGACCGACAGCGTGGCCCACGGCTTGGGCGGACATCCTCCGCACTCCTTTCATTTCGGCAATGCGGTCAGCAATTTCACCGTAAGTCATTGTCTTACCGAAAGGAATAGTAAGCAATATTTCCCAGACAACCCTCCGGAATGGCGTCGAATCCAATTTCAATGCCGGGATAAAACCCGGGTCATGTCCGCTGAAGTAAATGTCAAGCCATTGACGGGCCTGCGCAAAGACCGGAAGATCTTTCTCTTCAATCTCATCATCAATGTTGCCCGCAAAATACTTCTGTCCATCAAACCACAGTCCAGTCAAGGCGTCACCATCACTCGCTAGAGTAATTACACCTACATAAGAATTATATTGTTGAATGTAAATCATATTTCAGCGCGACATTATCGTTCAATGCTTGATCTCAAAATATGCCAACAACTCCGCATATTTATCCTGCGCGGTCAGGCAGGTATCTCTCAAATAGCCAGGGATATCCGGCCAATTCTGAAGACCTCTATAGTAGAAATACTTCAGGTCGTCCGTTATGATGAACGGCACTATCCCGTTGGCCAGGCATTCCTTGAACATGATAAGACGTCCCGTCCTTCCATTCCCATCCTGAAACGGATGAATCGACTCGAACTGCTTGTGAAAGTCAATGATATCGTCCAATGTCTTTTGCTTCTTGGAGTTATAAGACTTGAGCAATACGCTCAACATGGAATGCACCTTCTCAGGGGGACAAGTCTGATTTCCACCTACCTCATTGGGAAGCTTCTTATAATCACCCACATTGAACCAGGATTTCCGGCTGTCAGAAGTTCCGGTTTTCAAGATACGGTGTATTTCCTTGATCAACCCTTCCGTAAGCTTATCCTGCGCATGCTCTATTATATAATCAATACAACGGAAATGATTCACCGTCTCCACGATGTCATCAACATTGACAGATTCATCGGAAATGCCGATGGTGTTCGTCTCATAGATGTATCTGGTCTGCTCATGAGACAAGCGACTTCCCTCGATATGATTGGAATTATATGTAAGATCAATCTGCGTACGATGGTAAATACCACCTTTCAGACGGCTCGACTTTTCCTCCCTGAGTCTCGACAAAAGCGGAAACTCTTTTCGGGCCTTGGCATTCTTCCTGCCCGGCAAAGAAGCATCCTCCGGAACATTCCATGTCTTTCCTGTCAGAAAAGCCCCCGCCATCTTTCCTGAAGCACACCAATTCCTGACCGTTCTTTCGGAAACGCCATTCTTTCCAGCAAACTCCGCTATAGAAATATAATCCATATTATCGGCAAATATTATTGTTCAATGTCCATACAAATATAGCGAATCTTGCCGATATCGGCAAGATTTACACGCTCCACCTCATAAATCCTTGCGAATCGTCGGCGGGACGCAGCCACGGGCAAATTTATAATTCATTGATAATCAGATACCATTTAATTCCAAGCGTGGAATCGCAGCCGTTTTTTTGCCACAATTCCACACTCCATTTCGTAAAACACTGAAAATCAGCGCATTGCAGAACAAGGCGTGGCCGCGTCCCGCCAAACACAAATTTCAGTTTTTCACCCAGGTAAGACGTTCCCAGATGCAGCGCGGGACAAGACGCCAGAAGAATACGAGGATACGGAATTTCCAGTCGAATGTGCAGATGCGTCTTTTCCGGCGGATGGCTTTCATCACCTCGTCTGCCGCCTTTTGCAATGTCAGCAGCATCGGATATTTCTTGTCGGGATTGAGGATGTCAGTCGCCACGAAACCCGGGCGGATATCCGTAAACACGACCGGTATCTTCTCCATTCTGACCAATTGCGCCAATGCGGAAACATATGTCTGCTGCATTCTTTTGGTAGCGGAATATGCTGGAGCCGTGCCTAAGCCGGCTGTTCCGGCGATTGATGTAACAACCGCTATATGCGCCTCATTTCCAGCCGGATACGCATCCGGATGTTTTCTGACATAGTCGACAAAATGTGTCAGAATACGCACCAAGCCTTCGCAATTGGTCCGCACGGTACGGATTTCCTTATCAATATCCAGTTCCCTGTTCTGATACCCCACACCGGAGACATACAATAACAGGTCCGGAGCACCCATTTCTACGATCAGAGCATCCAGTCCGGCCGTCGCATCTTCCTGAGTAACATCCATTTGCTTAATATGGACTCCCTCTCCATACTCCTCCCGAAAAGCCTCAAGGGCCTCAATCCTCCTGCCGGAAACGCCCACTTCCCAGCCTTCCTCCACCAGACGCACCGCCGTCTCCCGCCCGATTCCGGAAGTAGCACCAATGACAATCGCTTTCTTCATGACCAAATTCAAAAATTATCTATTAAAACAACGTCGAAATAATCAGCCAGAGTGACATGGCAATCATCAGAATCACACACATCACAACGTAAAGTTAGAGGAAATATTCCGACTTTGCATTTTTTTAAGCTGAACTTCGGAAATACTAGCACAGATTTTGAAAAACATGACTGCGCAACATTAAACACTTAAGATTATGAAAACCTATTCAGAAAGAGAGAAAGGGTGTGAGGATGCATTTCAATCAGGAGGGCCATATTGGCATGCATACACATCGGGGAAAGACACCCCGCTACTATTTGTCAATGACTCAGATTTCAAATTCGCAATGAATGCTGTCGCACAGGCGGCATCCATGTACCCGAAAATCACGATTCTCGCATTTGAGATTATGGGAAACCATTTTCACTTCGTCATAGCAGCCGAACAAGATGACATTGATAATTTTTGGAGATATCTCAGCAAAAAGCTAAGCAGGAGATACCGGAACCTGAAATTGACATCTTTATCTATCAAACGAATAGACAATTTAAATTCACTTCGAAACAATATTGTCTATACGAATAGAAATGGATATGTAGCTGACAGTTCATATACTCCATTCAGCTATCCATGGGGCACTGGAAGATATTACTTCCTGGACTTTCCGACTGGAACTTCTTTAAGCCAAATCACGATTGACAACAGAAGACTCCTATTCAAGTGCCGAACTCCGGAATTGCCATTGGAATGGATTACCATCAATGATTTTGTAGCTCCATATTCATATTGCGCCATAAGTCTGGGAATGTCCATGTTCAGGGACGCACACCATTATTTCAATATGGTCAGCAAAAATGTCGAATCCTACTCAGGAATAGCTATTGAGTTGGACGACGGTGAATTTCTTACTGACAACGAACTATTTTCACGACTCTGCAAACTGCTTAGAACCACGTACGGAGTGACATCTCCAAAAGAATTGACAAAACAGCAAAAATATGATATTGCCAAGAAACTACATTTTGATTTCCGTTCATCTAACGGACAAATACGCAGGGTCCTAGGCATTACGCAATATGAGATAGATACACTATTCCCTCTTAACAAGCACTAGTTAGCTAAAAACTTGTCCGGAAAACCACGCCTTTTTCCGGACAAGTTGGACAAAATCGCATTCTGTCCGGATTAAAACGTTTATTTCCGGACATCTAGACATCCCACAACACCGCAGTTCCGAATATTCTCATTAACTTAGAGGAGACTTATATGAAATCAACAGTATGAAAAGAATTGCATTGATCACAGGAGCGAGCAGCGGAATCGGGGAAGCTTGCGCGCGGAAATTCGCAGAAGGCGGTTACGACTTGATACTCACGGCAAGACGTGCGGAAAAATTGGCGGAACTCAAGGCGGAACTGGAGGCGGAAGGCACGAAAGTGAAGACATTGACATTCGATGTCCGGGATGCGGAAGCGGCGGAAACGGCTGTGGATTCGCTCGAACCGGAGTGGCGGAAAATCGATGTCCTGATAAACAATGCAGGACTCGCGCTCGGGCTTGACAAGGAATATGAGGGCGACCCTGACGACTGGAACACCATGATTGACACCAATATAAAGGGACTTCTGACAATGACGCGCCTCATCGTGCCGGGCATGGTAGAGCGCAATGAAGGCCACGTGATAAATATCGGAAGCGTTGCGGGCGATGCGGCATACGCGAAAGGAAACGTGTACTGCGCCACCAAGGCTGCCGTGAAAACCATTACCGACGGCCTGAGGATCGACCTCGCGGAAACGGCAGTGCGCGTCACCAACCTGAAACCGGGACTGGTCGAGACGAATTTCAGCAATGTCCGTTTCCACGGAGACAATCAGCGTGCTGACAATGTCTATAAAGGAATCACGCCTCTCACCGGAGCAGACATCGCCGATGTGGCATTCTATGCCGCCTCCGCACCGAAACATGTCCAGATAGCCGAGGTGCTCATCCTCGCCACCCATCAGGCAAGCGGAAGCGTGATTTACAGAAAACCATAATCACCGACCGATTTGAAATAACATTGCCGACTATGAGACATTCGACACTTTGCAGAAAACTATGGTTGACATTGCTGCTCATCATTCCATTGCAGATGATGGCGGCGGAGCTGGGCGAAGCTGGAAAACGCCTGGCAGCATTGCCCGGAATCACCGGCGTAGAAACATTGAAATCCACGCATTTCCCGGAGAAATATGTGTTTTTCATAAATCAGCAGCTCGATGCAAATGATGAATCCAAAGGCAATTTCGAGCAAAGGGTCGTACTCTGCCACAAGGGATTCGACCGGCCCACCGTCATTGTGACTGAAGGATATAACGCAAACTATGCGCTGAGGGAAAGCTATATCGAAGAATTGTCCAAACTGTTCGACACCAACATAATATGCGCCGAATACCGATATTTCGGAAAGTCAATGCCTGAGTGCAGGAACTGGGACTATCTGACGGTTGTGAATTCGCTCTACGACCTGCACAATATAAACCGGACGCTCCGCGCAATGTATTCCGGCAAATGGATTTCCACGGGCATCAGCAAGGGCGGACAGACCACAATGTTCTACCGTTCCTACTTCCCTGACGATGTGGACATCTCGGTACCTTACGTGGCTCCGCTCAACAGAAGCGTAGAAGACGGCCGACACGAAAAATTCCTCCGGCACCAGGTATCCACCAAGAAAAACAGGCAGAAAGTACTTGATTTCCAGCTGCTTCTATTCAAGCGCAAGGCAGAATTGATGCCAATGCTGAAAGACTATTGCGACAAGATGCACTACACGTTCAAAGTCCCATTGGAAGAAATTTTCGATTTCTCCGTGCTGGAATACTCATTCGCTTTCTGGCAATGGGGCTACGACATTGACAAAATCCCATCCTCCTCGGCTTCTTCCGAGCAGCTGTTCAAATACTGGATAAATATCAGCGAGCCAAATTATTTCTCGACACAGAACATCCACATTTCCTTCAACGTACAGGCGGCAAAGGAATTGGGCTACTATGGCTACTACACCAAGCCATTCAGGAAATACCTGAGCATCGACACCTCCAAAGGCTACCTGAAGCGCCTGATGCTCCCTGCCGATGCCGAAGATGCGTCATTTTCTCCGGATCTGTATAAACACACATTGGCATATCTGAAGCAGAATGATCCGAAAATGATCTATATATATGGTGACATCGATCCATGGAGCGCATCCGGCATCTACGGACTTCCGTTTACGAAGCATAAACAAAATCTCCAAGTCTACATGCTCTCCGGAGGCTCTCACCGGACCCGCATCATGTCATTTCCGGAATCCACCAGAGAGGAAATCATCCGGCAGATTGAAGATTGGCTGAAATAGCACGTCACCTTTTCCGTATTTGTCCTGTTATATATGTGAACATGTTCAAAAGGAACAAAGTATAATTACATAAACAAACATTTATCATGCAACAAGTTTTAGGTGTTTTTTGGCTCATCGGATGTTCTACAGTTTTACCGATTATCATCATCTGGCTGGTCACCCGCAAACAGATCAACGAAACAAACAAGCGCACCGAAATCATAATGAGCGCCCTGGAGAAAAATCCGGACGTCAATGTAGCCGAGTGGCTGGACAAGCTGGCATCCGAAAATAAAGGCAAGCTCCTGAAAGAGAAGCTCATGACCAAACTGACATGGGGCATAATCTGTCTGATTCTCGGTATCGGCACCATCGTCTACGGCGCTTGTTTCTCATTAGTATCTTCAATGCCTACATTTCTAGGTGGCGGTGCATTGCTCGCAGTAGGTATCGCACTCCTGGTCAGCTTCTTCTTCGGCAAGAAGTTCCTCGCCAAAGAAATTGAGGCCGAGAGCAAGAAGATGCAGCAGTAACAATGGACAGAGATCAGTTCATAGCACAAGTAAAAACCCAGCAGAATGCCCTCAGAAGCTTCCTGCTGGCCTTGTGCGGTGGCAATCTCGCTGATGCTGACGACATTGCGCAAGAATCCCTGGTCAAGGCCTACCTGGCAATCGACCGCTATACCGACAGCGGCAAGTTCAAGTCCTGGCTCTTCAAGATCGCCCACAACACGTTTCTCAACCATACGGCAGCGCTGAAACAATACGATTCCATCGAAGCCGCAGAAACCGTTGCGACCCAGGAATCCGCCGACCACAATTTCGCGCATCAGCAACTCTATCTCGCGCTCTCCACCCTACCCCCGAAAGAGCGCGCCGCCATAACGCTCTACTACCTCAGCGGCTACTCCATCAAGGAAATCGCGGCCATAACCGAGGTCAATGCCGATGCCGTAAAAAAGCAATTATCCCGGGGCCGGGACAGACTCAAACAACTCATCAAGCCATGACAAAAGATAAAGAACTGGAAAATTTATTCGCTACCGCAATACAGGAGTTCAATGACAATGACCTTTTCACCGCCGACCTCTCGTCCAAGCTTGACAAGGTGGAAATCCTCAAACATATCCAGCAGGAACAGAAACGCCGTTCCAATACCCGCCTTCTGGTAGCTTTCTTCGCCGGAGCCCTGAGCGTCATCGTCGCCCTGCTTCTCCTGCCGATGCTTCCTACAGACATGGAAATCATCCGCAACCTCACCAGTCTCAGCGACATAGCCTTTTTCTCCCACAAAGTAAAAGTGCTTTCCTCCATTATCCTGTTCGTCCTGACATACAGCGTAGTCTTCAGCGCCTACTCCATCTACTCCACCCTGTCTGCCGAAAAAACAGGGAAGCAGTCGAAGTAGCTGTAACACTTCATAAAGATAAAACCGCCGACAAGAATCTGATTCCTGCCGGCGGTTTAAGGTTATGTGGAATCGGAAATTATCCGATCATGTTCTTAGGGTCGAGGGCATTGTCCAGCTGCTCCTTGGTGAGGAGGCCGTGCTCGAGGACGATGTCGTAGACTGAACGGTTGGTCTCGAGAGCCTCTTTGGCCACCTTGGTGCTGGCCTTGTAACCGATGATAGGGTTGAGGGCTGTCACGATGCCGATGCTGTTCTTGACCATCTCGTAGCAACGCTCCTTGTTCACGGTGATACCGTTGATACACTTCTCACGGAGAGTGTTCATGGCATTGGTCAGCCAGGTGATGCTCTCCATAATGGACTCGGCGATAACCGGCTCCATGACATTGAGCTGAAGCTGTCCGGCCTCGGCGGCAAATGAAACTGTCATGTCGTTGCCGATAACCTTGAAGCAAACTTGGTTGGTAACTTCAGGAATGACAGGATTCACCTTTCCAGGCATGATGGATGAACCCGGAGCCATAGGAGGAAGATTGATTTCCTTCAAGCCGCAACGAGGTCCGGAAGCCATGAGCCTCAGGTCATTGCAAATCTTGGAAAGTTTGACAGCCAATCTCTTGAGGGCGCCGGAATAGCTTACATACGCACCTGTATCAGGTGTAGCCTCCACGAGGTCCGGAGCGGCGATGAACTTCTCGCCGGTAAGCTCGGTCAACTTCTTGGCGCACAACTCAGGGAAACCCGGCTTTGCGTTAAGACCGGTACCGATGGCTGTACCACCCATATTGATTTCATAAAGAAGATTCACATTTCTCTCAATGTTCAGAACTTCCTCGCCAAGATTGGTCGCATAAGCATGGAACTCCTGGCCGGAAGTCATCGGCACGGCATCCTGGAGCTGTGTACGGCCCATCTTGATGACGTCCTTGAACTCCTCTCCCTTGGCCTGGAACGCTGCGATAAGGTCCTTGAGAGCCTTCTCAAGATTCCTGTTCATGCGGATGAACGCATAACGGAAAGCTGAAGGATAGGCATCGTTGGTAGACTGAGCGCAGTTCACATGGTCATTCGGAGAGCAGAACTGATATTCGCCCTTCTTGTGTCCCATGATTTCGAGTGCCCTGTTCGCAATCACCTCATTCGCATTCATGTTCACTGATGTTCCTGCACCACCCTGCATCATGTCCACAGGGAACTGGTCATGGAACTTGCCGTCGATGATCTCGCGGCATGCCTCCACGATAGCGTCAGCAATCTTCGCATCTATCGCGCCAAGCTCCTTGTTCGTCTGTGCAGCAGCCAGTTTGATGCAGGCCATTGCAATGACGTACTCAGGGTAGTCGCACATCTTAGTGTTGGAAATCTTGTAGTTGTTGATAGCCCTCTGTGTCTGAACACCGTAATAGGCATCAACCGGAACCTGAAGTTCGCCAAGAAGGTCAGATTCAATTCTGAATTTCTCTTCGCTCATAACGAATTGTAATTATCCGTTTATAAATTGTTTTAGTTTATATCTACAAAGATAAGATATTAAACTTTTATAAACAAAAACATTGATAAAAATTGCAATTTCTTAATCTCGCCCTGTCTTGGTGGCCTTCAAATAATAGAATATCGCTATCGAAAGCACGAACACCACCGGACCGATGATGCAATTCCATGACACCGGCATATTGAAACCGATTTTCGCGACGCAGAGATAGGTGGTGCATACTGAAGTCATGAACGCAGCCGGCAACATCGTAATAAGATAAGCATTGCCCTTCTTGTTCTTCAGCAGATATGCAGTTGCGGTCCAGAGCATGAATACCGCCAATGTCTGGTTCGCCCAGCCGAAATATCGCCAGATGACATTGAAACCATCCTCATCTGCAATGTTGTACCAGAGCAGGAATCCTGCAATGATGAACAGAGGAATACTGATAATCAACCTGTTGCGGATTGGTTTCTGGGTCAGGTGCAGGAAATCGGCGACAATGAGCCTTGCACTTCGAAATGCCGTATCACCACTCGTAATCGGAGCAGCCACGACTCCGAGCACAGCCAGAATGCCACCGATTATGCCAAGCCAATTCTCGGAGACCTTGACCACGACGTCCGGCGCAGAAGCAGCAAGTGACGCTCCGGTTTCCGCAGCTCCCCCGTCGAAGAAAAACCAGGAAGAGACTGTAGCCCAGATCAATGCGACGATTCCTTCAGTTATCATTGCGCCGTAGAACACCGGCCGTCCGAGTTTCTCATCGGACACGCATCTTGCCATCAGCGGACTCTGCGTGGCATGGAATCCACTGACCGCCCCGCATGCGATGGTAATGAAAAGACAAGGGAAAACAGGCTGCCCCTTGATAAGTCCTTCAGCCTCACCGAGATTTCCGAGTCCGTCCCAGATTTCAGGAAGCGACGGCCATTTTACGAAGAGGCAAACCATGAGTGCTGCCGCCATAAATATCAATGCCACAGCGAATAACGGATAAATCCTGCCAATGATCTTGTCAATCGGCAACAGCGTGGCGAAAAGATAATACAGAAAAATCACGCCTACCCAAAGCATTATCGCCAATTTGCTGCCGTCCCCGGCGATGTCGCCGAGAATCAATGCCGGACTGAACACGAAAACAGTTCCGACAAGCATGAGGACAATAATGGAAAATGCCAATATGAATGTCCGTGTACCCTTTCCCAGATACTTTCCGACCAGGTCCGGAAGGCCTGCTCCATCATTTCGGATGGACAGCATACCTGTCATGTAATCATGGACAGCCCCGGCGAAAATACAGCCCAATACTATCCACAGATACGATGCCGGGCCGAATTTGGCCCCCATGATGGCACCGAAGATCGGGCCGGTTCCCGCAATGTTGAGAAACTGTATCATATAGACTTTCCAAGAAGGCATCGGAATGAAATCCACGCCGTCTGCGCGAGTTATCGCAGGGGTTTTCCTGGAAGAGTCGATACCGAACACTTTTTCGATTACCTTTCCATAAATGAAATAACCGACCACAAGTGCCAGAAGGCTGATAAGAAAAGAGATCATTGGTTTTCAGTTTTTCGGACTGCAAACTTACACAAAATCTCTTGAAAATGTTTCAATATCCTGACATCAATTGGTTTTCTTGTACGACATGATTGCGGACAATGTCGTGAGGATGCCGATGCCTGCAAGGCAGGCGAGATTGGGCCAATTGTCGATGAGGGTGCCGCCTTTCAGATAGATGGAACGCATTGCGTCAGCGAAATAGCGGAGCGGATTGGCGTAGGTGATGATTTCCGCCCACCTCGGCATTGAAGCGATCGGGGTGAAAATGCCGCTCATCAGCATGAACACCATGCTGAAAAACCATATCACGAACATTGCCTGCTGCGTATTTTCGCTGAAATTCGATATTAGAAGGCCGAACGACGCCATCACCACGATATGCGCCAATGTAAAGAGCGCAATCAGCAGGAGACTCCCCTGGCAGCTGTAGCCGAAGCCAATGCGCGTGAGCAACAGGCAGGTAAATACAACTATATATGCCACAACCACATACGGAATCATCTTGCAGATGACGAATGCGCTTTTGCTGACCGGGGTGACATTGATCTGCTCGATAGTCCCCTTCTCCTTCTCCCCCACTATATTCAACGCCGGAAGGAATCCGCACATCATGGTCACGACGATGACCATCAGCGCAGGCAGCATGAACAGCTTATAATCCAGATACGGATTGAACATATAGGAAACCTCAATGGACGGTGACGAAACCGATGTTCCGGAATCCGCAATCCCGCTGCTTTTCTGCTTCGCAATGAATGAGGATATGCAAGCCGTAAGATACTTCGACCCAATGCTTCCGCGCGTACCGTTCACAGTATTCACTGCAATCCCTACAGGAAGAGGATCAGACACTTGTGCACCTCCGCCGAGATATTCGGCAAAACCGGTATTGATGGTCAGCACGGCATCAATATCCCCCCTGTCCATCATTGACCTCGCCGCCCGCGGTGTCGGACAAATGTCTTCGAGAATGAAATATCCCGAATTCACGCATTTCTCGACCAGGAGCGAAGACTCGCTGCTGCGGTCATTGTCAATGACTGCCAGCCTGATGTTCCGCAGTTCCATGGTCACGGCGAACGGGAACACGAACACGATAAGAACAGGAAACGTCATCACAATACGAGGCAATCCCGGGTACCTAAGAAACTGACGAAATTCTTTTTTCAATAAATATTTCCAAGCTCTCATAATTTCAATGTTTATTTCAATCTCGTCTTGAAATTCTTCACGCTCACCCACAACAGGAATACCATCATTCCCGTAAGTACCAGTAGTTCAGGCATAATCGCCATCAGGCCGGCGCCTTGGATCATGATTTTCTTGACAATGATTATGTACCATTTCGCCGGGATGATGTCAGAAACGACCTGCAGTGCCATCGGCATGCTCTCACAAGGGAAGATGATGCCGGCAAACATCATCGTAGGCATGGTAAGTCCCATACCGCAGATGAGCAGAGCCGTCTGCTGGGTAGAGGAAATCGTCGAAATCAACAATCCGAGTCCAAGTGACGCCCCCACGAAAATCAATGACGCAAGCGACAGGATCAGGAAACTGCCGATCATCGGCACATGCATCACATATCTCGCCAACAAAAGAATCGAGAAATAATTGACAATCGAGAATACAAGATAAGGAATCAGCTTGCTGATAATTATCCACGCCGGGCGGACAGGCGACACGAGCACGAGTTCCAGCGTTCCGAATTCCTTTTCCTTGACGATGGAAACAGCCGTCATCATCGAACATATCAGCATGAGTATCAATCCCATAACGCCTGGAACGAAGTTATATGACGAATTCATTGACGGATTATATACAAGCTTTACAGACGGGCTCGGGATGACGGAAGCATTGACATCCGTCAGGATGGATTTGACGTAGTTGCCGACCATTTGCGCGGTATTCGGGTCGGAGCCGTCGCAAATGATGCTGACCGCCGCACCGGTGCCGGAGCCCCTGTCCCTGTCGTAGCCGGTATTGAACAGGATGACCGCCTTGGACTCGCCCTTTTTCAACCGCGCCTCGGCCTGCGCTGGAGAATCCAGAAAACGCCCGAACGAGAGGTTGTTGTTATTCTCCAGTTTCGGGACAATGTCCCTGATCGCGGCATCGCATGGGTCGCCGACGATGTCGACAGTGGCGTTGCGGACTTCCGTGCTGATCGCAAAACCGAAAAGAAGAATCTGCACCACAGGCATCACCAGGACAATGAGCATCGTTCTGGCATCCCTGAAAATGTGCAGGAATTCTTTATGAATGAATGACAATATCTCTTTCATGATTACTCTCTTTCTGCGCGTCCTGCAAGAAGGGTAAATACCCCGTCCATGTCATTGACGCCATATTTTTCTTTCAATGCAGAAGGGCTGTCGAGGTCTTCTATACGTCCGTCCACCATTATGGAAACGCGGTCACAATACTCGGCTTCATCCATATAATGCGTTGTGACAAAGACTGTTATGCCGGATTCTGCCGCTTCATTGATCATATCCCAGAAACTTCGTCTGGTCTTGGGGTCCACGCCGCCCGTCGGTTCGTCCAGGAAAAGGATTTCCGGACTATGGATCATGGCGATACTGAAGGCCAGTTTCTGTTTCCAGCCCAACGGCATGTCCTTGACGAACATTTCCTTCGCCACTTCCAGTCCCAGACGTTTCAGCATGATGTCCGTCTGCGAAGCTATCTGCTTGTCAGTCAGCCCATAAATGCCGCCGAACAATTCAATGTTTTCGCACACTTTCAAGTCGGGATAGAGAGTGAAACGCTGGCTCATATAGCCGATGTGCTTCTTTATCTCCTCCTGCTGAGTCTTAATATTGAACCCGGCTACAGTTCCTTCTCCCGAAGTCGGGCGACTCAAGCCGCATAGAATTCTCATTGCTGTTGTCTTGCCCGCACCATTTGCTCCGAGAAAACCGAATATTTCCCCTTTCGCCACATCGAAAGAAATGTGGTCGACAGCTGTAAAATCCCCGAACTTCTTCGTGAGGTCACGCACGCTTATACTTTTTTCAATTTCCATAGCCAACTCCTACGTCAAACGCATAAAGCAATCTTCGATACCGGGTTCAACAGGAACGACTATGCTGTCCCCGAAGCCGGCCTGTTTCAGGAATGATTCGATCTGCTCCGGCTGCGGCCCGTCCTGCCCCACTGAAACATGGCAGCATGAACCGAAAGAGTTGCAGTCCTTCACACCCTCCGCCGTCCTGAGCACTTTAAGCATGCCGAAAACATCGCTGCCGCTCGCCGCATACAGTCTGTCCGGGAAAGATGCGCGGATCTGGTCCGGAGTCCCGACACCGATGATACCGCCCTCGGAAATCATTGCAATCCTGTCACATAGAGCCGCTTCATCCATATAAGGCGTGGAGACGAAAATGGTAACCCCGCCTTGACGGATACGCCCCAGCATTGCCCAGAACTCTTTACGGCTTACGGCATCTACACCTGTAGTCGGTTCGTCCAGGAACAGGACTTTCGGTCTGTGGACCAGAGCGCAGCATAGTGTCAATTTCTGTTTCATGCCGCCGGAGAGCGCACCTGCCCGTCTCTTCCTGAACGGCTCCAGCTGACAATATATATCCTTGATATTGTCATAGTTGGACTTCACATCCGTACCGAAAATCGTAGCATAGAACTGAAGGTTCTCCTCGACGCTGAGGTCCTGATAGAGAGCGAAATGCCCCGGCATATATCCGATTTCCGAGCGTATCTGCTGATAGTCTTTCACCACATCCAGACCGCAGACACGCGCCGTTCCGCTGTCGGCAAGGGACAATGTCGTAAGAATACGGAAAATCGTCGTCTTGCCTGCACCGTCCGGTCCGATGAGTCCGAAAATCTCACCGTTGTCAATCTTGAGAGATATGTCCTTGATGGCAACTACATTACTATAGGACTTACAGAGGCCATCAGCTACAATCGTCGAATCCATCATTCCTTTATTAATCATACTTGCTGAACATTAGTGCGAATTTGAGGGTTTATCACCTCCTTACATATGCATACATGCCGAGCCTGAGGCTGCCGTCGTTCGGAACCGCCACTTTCACCGCATAAACGAGTTCGGCGCGTTCATCCCTGGTCTGGATATCCTTCGGCGTAAACTCCGCCTGAGACGAAATCCAGATGATGCGGCCTTTATATTGCTTCGGAGCGGCACTGCCGTCGTCAGGTATTACCGTCAGTTCGTCACCAAGTTTCAATTCCCCCAGCTGCACGGTGGTAAAATACGCCCTGACATACATTTCCGAAAGATTCGCAAGTTTGAAAAGCGGCTTTCCTACCGTAATGCTTTCACCTTCATTGGCATACTTTGTCAACACCGTACCTGCGACCGGCGAGCAGATCCTGCACTTCGCCAACTGGTCCTTTTTCTGGGCAATCTGGATTTCATAAGTGGATATTTCAGAATGGACAGAAGCATTGTTACGCTCCCAAGTCTGTTTCTGCGCAGCCATCTGGCTCTTCAGCACGGCAATCTGACTCTTCAAATCGTCCACCTGTTTCTGTGTGGCGGCATTGTTCGCAAGCAACGAGCTGTAACGCCTGTAATCATTCTCCAAATTCGCCAGCTGATCTTTCTGCGGAGCCTGCTGACGTCCGATATCCACCAGCCTCGACCTTGCACCTTCCTTGCGCTGCTCCAACTCCTTGATCTGCAGCACAGTCTGCACCGAATCCACAGCACCCAGCAACTGTCCGGCTTCAAGCACGTCACCCTCCTTCACATTCAACGAGAGTATTCGCCCGCCAGCCTCAGCCGCGACCGTAACCTGTTCAGAATCAACCTGTCCGCAAGCGTCGAAATCAATGTCATTCCGACAGCCTGCAAATATCACCATCGCAGCGGCAAATGTCAATATCTCATATCTTTTCATGATCCGAATGTTTAATTTCAATGTTATTTTCCAATAGTGTTTTTCATGTCATAGACCGCCATCATAAGCTGGACCTCATGCATTGACTCATTCGCCTTGGCCTTGTACTCTTCATCCAGCATTGACAAATAATCGTTCATCTGGATGGTTCCTTCGCGGTATTGGTTCTCGCCCGAGGCGCGGATCCGCTGGCGGAGTCCGATGATTTCGGAGTCCTTTTCCAGCACGTCACGAGCTTTGAGTATGGCATTGTTCTTTTGTTCGGCCTCCACGGAACTGTTGAGAATGAAGGACTTGCGCGTCAAATCAATTTTCTGTGCATCAGCATTGACCCTACGCTTGTCCAGTCCGCGGGTATAGAGGGCGCCGATGTTCCACTGGAGTTTCAGCCCGGCAACGAAATATCCGGAGAAATCGCCCGAAAGCATATTCATTCCCGGCCTTCCGTAACCGCCCTGAAGGCTGAGGTTCAGTTTAGGGGATATCAATGTATTCAATTGACGGCGCTGGTATTCATTCTGTTTTAGCTGTGCCGCATAAAATGCCATTTCCGGACGCGTTTCGAAATCGCGTGCACCGTCATCCACATAATTGACAGCGTCCTGAGGGACAGCAAGTTCCACGTCGGTCATATCCCTGCCGGTAAGCAGTCCCAGAATCTTCACATAGGATTTGCGGTCGGCATCAAGCGAAGCGCGCTGCTGGAGACAACTCAATATATTGACACTTACCTGGTCCAGGTCGGAAGGCAATGCGACTCCTGCTTCCATACGGCTTTTCACTTCCTCCGAACTTCTTTCAAGACTTTCCCGAAGAAGCCTGTTGAGTTCCAACTGCTTATCAATCAGGATTATACCGAGGAACACATTCTGGACCCGCGACCTGATGGACCATAGATTCGTCTCCAGCTGGGTCTTCTTCACTTCTGCTCCCGCTTCGGCAAGTTCCTTCTGGCTGCGGCTGGTTCCCCCGTCCCAAATCTGCTGGGTAAATTCCGCAGTAAGTCCGTACTGGTCATGAGGAATGTTGATATCCATCCCCGGAATATCCATCGGCATTTCCACGACTTCCGACTGCCATGTCGCCTTGCCTGAAATGTTAAGATGCGGCAGCCAGGCATAGGCGGCATTTTTCAGGTCAATGCCTTTGGTCATTTCTATCAATGACATTTCCTTGATTTGCGGATAGTTATCGTATGCCCATACGATGCACTCGTCCAGAGTGGTCTGGGCATGTGCCGCATATCCGGCGCAAATTGCGGCCACGGAAGTGCACAATGTTTTCAATACCCGTTTCATATTCAGTTGTTTTGTCATCTGACTCTCAGATAATCACTTATATGTCTTATTGCTTCGGCTTTTCTCTCATTGAGGAAGGCATCCATTTTTTCAGGATTGTCCCCGAGAACCAGTTTTATCATCGGCATCAATGCGAACACAGAATAATCTGTCAGGACGATTTCGCAAATCAATCCTTCCATAGTCACAGGCGCCACAATGCCTTTTTCAATGGCAGCTTCAAGCCTCTCGTCATGTCGTGCAAACGACTGGCTCACCATATTCCTCATCCCGTCATGATACTTTTCGAGCAATGCCGGAGCGGTATCGGCAATTTCCAGCAAAAGCCTGATCTCTCCGCTGTGAACCCGCATGAAGTCGAACAGTTTTTCAGTTACCTCCAGAACGGTTTCTACCAGTCCCTTGTCCGGAGACATTGACATCCTCAGTTCATCGTGCATTTTCATGATATACCCGTCCAGAACTTTTATGAATATCTGCTCCTTGGTACGGAAATAATAGTGCAGCATGGCATGAGTCACACCTGCCTGACCGGCAATCATCGTGGTCGTAGCCCCCTTGAATCCTTTCTCCTTGAAGAGTTTGTCAGCAGCCTCCAGAATCGCCGCTTCCGTATTTTTATTGTTCTCTTTCATCGCTTTCATATTAACACTTTTGTTTAACAGCATTGTTAATACGGCAAATGTAACCTTTATTCCGATACGTTGTACAGAATTATCAGATTATTTTTTGTTAATTTTGCATTAACAAAAAAGCAACTGCATGCTGAACATGAAAAACATTGACAGAAAAGTAGTTGCCGCCGTGGCGGTTTTCTTGCTGCTGGCGGTGGTATATTTCGTTCCCAAGCCGGTACTGCGCATGGCATTGCCGGAAATCATGGTGAAATACAGGATTGTCGGCCCGCTGCTGACATTGTCATTGGCAGGAATTTTTCTCGCGCCGAGGCTGATGACTTTGGCAATGATTTTCTCGTTTTGCGGTGACTACATGGGTGCGGGCGGCAATTTCATCGGGCAGATGTCTTTCTTCGCGGCGGCTCATGCGATGCTGATTGCATTTTTCGTACAGCGGTTCCGGACACTGCCGGCAGACTTGCAGGCGTGCCGATATCAGGAAAGTGTGCCGAACGTGGCTCCCGCCCGAAAAGGTGTACGCGCCAAAGCATTGACAGTCATATGCGCAGCGACGACGGCGGCAGCATTGCTGACCTTCGCATTGACCTGCATCATTCCGCATGTTCCGGCCGGCGTCACCCGCATCGGATGCGTCATTTACGCAGTTCTGATATGTTCAATGCTGGCCATGTCAATGTTGCAGCGGCATGGTTTGTTCGCGTTGGGTGCGGCGCTGTTCCTGTTCTCCGATATCATACTGTCATGGCACAGGTTCGTTTCCCCTGTGCCATACAGCAAATATTTGATAATGATTACATACTATTCCGGCCAGCTCATCCTGTGGCTCACCGCCGTGTCGAAAGATAAGTAAGCGGTGTTTCGCACTTGCGAAACTTGAGTTACTACTTTACGGTGATAGTAAAACTGGTCTTCAGCTCGCCGTTTCCATATTTGTAAAGCACATTGACTTTGGTTGTGCCCTTTTTACCGTGAAGAGCTATATCGAAATTGGACTTGATCGTGGCTACCTCCGGGTCTGAATAACTGAATGAAAGCTTGCTATAGTCCAATTCGAAATTAGCATCAATGTTACTCTTGATATTAATCAATTTAGTCATTGGTAAAATATTATACGAACTATTCTTCATCGAAAGCTTGACATTATCGACTTGTACGGTACATCTTGCAAATTTCCCTGCCAATGTAGCAATGATATCGGCAGTTCCCGCAGCCACAGCCGCAACTTTTCCGGTCTGGTCAACGGTAGCGACTCCTCCGTTGCTACTTCCCCATTGGATGTCCTGATCAGTGGCATTGCTTGGCTGCACATGAGCCCTAAGGGTATACGTATTTCCTACAGGCAACAGCAGCGATGACTGTTCCAAAGCGATTCCGGTCACAGGAACTTCCTTTTTCTCTACAGTGATCTCACATGACGCGCTGAACTCACCGTCTTCGGTCTTTACTGTAACCGTGGCCTTTCCTGCCCCTCTTGCCTCCACATAACCATTGCTGCCGCCCGATGTACTGGTCACGCTGACAACATCAAGATCACTGGTCCACCATTCCACATTTTTATTGGTCGCATTTGCAGGCTCCACCGTAGCTGTAAGTGTTCCTTTATCCCCCTCACGAAGTGTCATAGACGCAGCACTCAACTTGACGCCCGTCACAGCGATGACCTTCTTTTTCACAGTCACCTCACATGACGCACTGAATCCGCCGTCATTGGTCTTCACGGTTATCGTCGCCTTTCCTTCCCCGACAGCAGTCACGAGTCCCTCCTGACTTACGGTAGCCACACTTTCATTACCGCTTTCCCACACGACACTCTTGTCAGTGGCATTTTCCGGTGTCACTGCCACTGCCAGCTTTTCCTCTTCACCTTCCACGAGAGTCAGTTCGGTATTGCCCAATACGACGCTCGTCACAGCGATAACCTTCTTGTTCACAGTCACGTCACATGTGGCTTTGAATCCGCCGTCATTCGTAATCACGGTTATGGCCGACGAACCCTCCTTGAGAGCCGTCACAAGCCCGGTCTGGCTCACTGTAGCCACACTCTCGTCGCTGCTTTTCCATTCAATGCCCTTGTCCGTAGCATTTTCGGGCATCACCGTTGCCATCAACTCTTCAGTATCTCCTTCAACAAGAGTCACTGAGGCCTTGTTCAGTCTGACTTCTGTAACTGCGACGCTTTTATCCTTTTCCTTTTTGCAGGAATAGGTCGCAATCAATGAAACACTCAAGAGGATTGTAAATAGTGCAATTAATCTTCGTTTCATGGTTATCTAGATTTTTGATTTGGCCAAATTTATGACTATCAGCCAAGTAATCCAAACAATTTCTCTAGGTAATTTTACCTATTTTACCGTGTCACACGCATATTTTTCACAAATATCTTCCACGGCTGCGACAATGCCGCCGTGTTTCGGCAATAATGTGATGTTCTGCCGGGGGCGCATTGGCATGGGGCGGATTGGCATTTTGTTCCAGATAAATCGTTTTCCCGGAACAAAAACTCCGCATAAGCAAGAATCCGTTTTGCTTCCAGGCACCGCGCCTGCCAAGGACCGCCGCCTAAAACAAAAAAACGAGTCCGGAGAAATAAATCCCTGACTCGTTACTAAAATATCTTGCTGAGGCAAATATAGGAAATTTCCCTGAAATTCCCGCTACCCTTTCATCATCTTCTCAATCTTTGGTATCAATGTCACATCTGCGGGCAGCCAGTCCACAGAGCCCAACTGCATGGATGTCAACTATTTGGCAGTCTCATGCTCAAGCAAATGCGGACTTCCGGCGGCAATCGTGCAGGCATAACATTTCATGGAAAGATGGAAAGCCGGAAAGCTGGGAGAAAGTCCATAACTATAACTATAATCATCCAAGTTGAAAATGGCACACACCAAACAGTACTCGTATCGCTTTGCCCAAGAGAAAATTAATCAGATCAGTTTCTTAATTCAGCAAGTGAACGAAACGCTTTCTTCTTTGACAAATTTGGAAGATCACACAATAAAGAAGTTAATCGACTTATGACTGTTTTATCGACCGGCAGAATATCATTTTCCTGACATCAGGAAAATGATACAAAAGCGCTTCGGATGGCGATTTCGTCACTTCGGTAGCTTTTCTGCAGACTTTTCAAGTTTCTTTTTTTCCGCAACGACTCTCCGTTCAAGTTTTTTGATGTCTTCTGCTGCCGGAAGTTCTTCTGGCTTGATTCCTCTTTTACCCAACATTTCCCTGACACTTCTATTGTTTTGTATATGTTCACGGGTTATTGAGTTCTCTCCATATAAGTCTTCTTTCTCCACATTGAAATTAGTCATCTCCGTGGCAAGGTTCTTAGCAGCAATGGTAAGTGTCGGCAGAAAGTCAGCAAGTGGCCTCGATCCTTTTATTCCCAAACGCTGTTTCATATCCTCGGTCGTATGCCCTCCGAAAAGAGCAGTATCTCCTTTAGAGCGAATCCGCCCGAACCCTTTATCATCGACACCACGTTCATAAATATTCTGCGACAACTGCTTTTCTGACGCACGAAGCCTTTCTCTTGTTTCTAATCTTGAAATATGATTCAATCGCTCTTCTATCAATTCGGCTTTTCGTGTTTGCACGGCAAAATAGCTCTGCGCAAATGCTATCTGTTCCTTACGAGGATCTCCATTTTGGGCTATAAGATAACAAGCGTATCTAGTCAGCATATAGTCCTCAACATCACGAGTGGCCCCCTTCCCCAATTCGATTGTTCGACTTACCGACCTGAAATAATCTTCAGCATCAGCTCCTTGCGTTCGACAAGAGTCGATTGCACGGCCTATAGCAGTTTGGAAATTCTCCCACTTGGAATACCCAAGTTGCGGCATAAGGTCTCTAGCAAACCAAACTTCTACCTTTTCATTGCCATCTTCGCCCTCTATATAAGAAGCAATCGCATCAAATGAGGTTTTGTATTGAATGATACTTTGTTTATCCATATTCCTACAACGTTATCAAGACAAATTTACTTATAATATTGCCATCCACAAAAAAATCTGTAGTATTATTTTGAATTAATTTCGACTTTTATTGTCGACAAAATCACTATCTTTGTGTCTATAGCAAATTCAAAACAAAAATGAACGAAGATCTGAACAGAATCAAGGTTGTCTTGGTAGAGAAGAAGCGGACCAGCAAGTGGCTGGCAGAAAAGATGAAAAAAGACCCTGCTACAGTATCGAAATGGTGCACCAACAAGGCTCAGCCAAATGTAGCCACACTCGTGGAAATCGCAAGGTGTCTCGAAGTAGACACGAAAGATTTACTGAGATCAATTAATGAGATTGACGAGATTAAGAGGTAGAGAGATGATAATAAAGCCTATCCAAAATAGTATAGATAACATTGATCCCCAAGGAGCAACTTGGGTAAACAAAGTGTTCTCACATCCCGAAAGAACGATAAGGGTGGGGACATCTTTTAGCGGCATTGGTGCTTTTGAATACGCACTTAAACGGCTTGGTTTGCACAGCGAAATAGTTTTTGCGGGAGATATTGATGCGAATTGCAAAAAGACATATTTCGCAAACTACGATATTACCGAAAACAATTGGCATACGGATATACATAATTTCAGTGCAAAACCATATAAGGGAGAGGTGGATATCGTAGTCGGAGGTGCACCATGTCAAGCTTTCTCCATTGTTGGCGAGCAACGCGGTTTTGAAGATACCCGTGGAACCCTTTTTAGAGAATTCGCGCGTATAATAAAGGAGTGCCAACCTAAAGTATTCATATTTGAAAACGTTCAAGGCTTATTTAAGCATGATGGAGGCAAGACATGGGACGTAATCAAAACGACATTTGAACAGTACTGTGGTTATGACGTACACTACCAACTACTGAATGCTAGAGATTATGGCATTCCACAAACTAGAGAGCGCCTTTACTGTATCGGATTTAAAAGAGCAACAGAATTCTTATATCCTGCTCCGATTGAGTTAAAATATAGGATGTACGACTTTTTAGAGGACTACACTGATTCTCCGTTTTATGATAAATCTACTAATTCAAAAGTCCTGAAAGCGTATTCTTCAGTCGACGAAGATAGTTCACTGCTATCAGAAAGATACAATGACTTTATTTTTGCATGCTGTGATGTTGATGAAAAGTATTATCTATCCGAAAAAGTTGCTAAATATGTGTTAGCTGGAGGAACAAAGACATTCAAAACTTCAACTAAAACAGATCTTGATATAGCAAGACCATTACTTCAGTCAATGCATAAAATGCATCGTGCCGGTGTAGATAACTATGTAACATACAAGAAAAACAAGGGTGTTAATGGTATACGGAAACTTACTCCGCGCGAATGCTTTAGACTTATGGGATTCAAAGATGACTTTAAGATAGTGGTTCCCAATACTGCTGCTTACATGGAAGCCGGTAACAGCATCGTTGTCGATGTATTGATTGCTTTACTTAAGCAAATGGACATTACAAAATATGGAATTAAATAATGAAGAACAAACACGCTGAAATACAAAATTCTAAAGCAAATATCGACTCTGCTGATAATTGGTCCGAAGCAAAATTCTCTCATCCGGAGAGGACTATCCGGATTGCGACTTCATTCAGTGGTATTGGTGCAATAGAACATGCTTTTCACAGGCTAGGATTGAATGTAACCATACAATTTGCTGGAGATATAGATGAAGATTGCAAGAAAGCTTATTTTGCAAACTATGCTATTACTGAGGATAAATGGCATACAGACATACACGATTTCGACGCCAAACCTTTTAGAGGAGAGGTGGACTTATTCGTAGGCGGAGCCCCCTGTCAAGCTTTTTCGATGCGAGGTAAACGAGGAGGCTTTGAAGATACACGCGGGACTCTTTTCAGGGAATTTGCTAGAATCGTCATCGAGTGTAAGCCTAAAGTGTTTATCTTCGAGAACGTCAAAGGCATGCTTAGTCATGACAAAGGAAACACGTGGAGCATTATCAAACAGACTTTTGAAGAAGACTGCGGCTATGATATATATTACCAGGTCCTAAATGGCAAGGACTATGGAATACCACAAAGCCGAGAAAGAATTTACTGTATCGGATTCAAGAAAGAAACTGAGTTTAAGTACCCGAAGCCAATTTCTTTAAAGAAGACCGTCTTCGACCTTCTAGATCATTGCTTTGAAAACAAATATTTGCTCAAAAAAAAAGGTGTTCGTTTTATAACTGAGAGCATCAATCATCAGAAGAGTTATACTCAGATTAATGGAGACATACAACTATGTCAAAAAAGGAACCAGCAGTTTAATTGGCATGGTGACTTCATATTCCACCCAGCACTAAAATCTGAGACAAGCACTTCTATAACTGATGAGAATTTTTTTTGCACCAATGACTTTGAAGAACAGTATTTCATACAGAAAGGCTGTGGAAAGTATGCTATCATACCGAACGGAAAAGACTCAATGATGATGATTAATAAATGTGACAATGACATTGATCCGACCCATGGTAGATACCGAAAATTGACACCACGCGAATGCCTGCGACTTATGGGATTTGATGATAGCTTTAAAATAGTCGTTTCTGATACTGCAACATATAAGCAAGCCGGCAACAGTATTATTGTAAATGTATTGATGGCATTACTCAAACAAATGGATATAACAAAATACGGAATATAATATGGCTGATCCAATTTGCAGATGGAGAAATTCATCTATAAAACAAGTAGTAGAATTCAATATTTTGCTACCACTCTCTCCTTGCACAAAAAATGAAGCAAGAGCCCTTGTGGAACATAGGTGGGCAGTCTTTGGAGGAAAAGATTTTTTTCAAACTCCATATCAATTAGCTGCTCAGATGGGACTTTATTATGAAGATGACCAATTCTTTTATCCGCGATTTGATAAACTCCTATCAATAGAAGAAGCAACTGAATATATGGAGTATTGGGGAAAGCATTATTATGCCCCCAACCCATATACGCGTAGTATGACAACGACTAAGGGTCCAATTATAATTAATAGATTCCTTGTAAATTGGGTACTGGATCATGAGAACCCAGTGTTCAGTGAGGCACTAAAGGCAATGTTCACCGAAGATATAGGAAATACTGACATCTTGGTTAATATGATAAATAATTTTACTGATGTAACAATCAATAATGATATTATCTCAATCAAAGCAACTTCTCCGCGAAAAAGGTTCAGTGATGTATCGCCGAAATTGGAGACATATGACAAGAAAGGTTTTTTTGAATTTGTTGGTAAAAATGAAGATTTAAACATACCGCTTATTAATGATCTTCTACCTCTCCAGCAAATCTTCTATGGCGCACCCGGAACGGGCAAGTCGCACACTATAAAAGAGTGCACGAAAGGGAAGGATGTAATCAGAACGACGTTCCATCCAGACAGCGATTATTCCACATTTGTTGGGGCATACAAACCTACGACCAAAGATGTTAAACTTCGTGACGTATCGGGGCACGTCATTCTAGAGGATGGAAAAGAAGTTGTCGAGGATAAGATTGTCTATGAATTTGTAGAGCAGGCTTTTCTTCAAGCTTATATCAATGCCTGGACGAAATATGCAGATGAACAAGATGGAAAGCAGCCAAAAGAGCAGTATCTCATAATCGAGGAAATCAACCGAGGCAACTGCGCTCAGATTTTCGGTGACCTGTTCCAGTTGTTGGATAGGAATGACGCCGGGTTCTCGGACTATCCTATCAAGGCAGACAATGATATGACTAAGCATCTGAAAAAGGCATTGGGGAATCTTGAAATCAAGTCAAAAGACATCATAAACAGTTTGTACTCAGAAGAGTATAGTGATATCGTCTCTGATGTTTTGGAAGGAAAAGTGCTGTTATTGCCTAACAATCTTTTTATTTGGGCCACAATGAACACGAGCGACCAAAGCCTCTTCCCTATTGATTCTGCCTTCAAAAGGCGCTGGGAGTGGAAATATATTCCAATTTCCAATGCTAAGAAAGATTGGGTAATCGAGGCAAACGGAAACAGATATGATTGGTGGTCGTTCTTGGAGAAGATAAATGATGTTGTTTGCGACACAACGTCTTCGGAAGACAAGAAACTCGGTTACTTCTTCGCAAGGGCGGACAACAACGGTGTAATTTCAGCGGATAAGTTTGTCGGGAAGGTAGCGTTTTATCTTTGGAACGATGTTTTCAAAGACTATGGGTTCGAGAATGATATATTCAAAGGTGACAATGGAAAGCCTATTGACTTTCAAAAATTCTTCCTAGCTAACGCTAAGGCTGATGAGATGATGGTGGAGAAGTTTTTGAGGAACCTTGAACTTGACGTAGTAAATGAAGACATGGATGAAGGCGAGGATGAGGACGAAAACATCAAAAGAGATTTTACGAAATACAAAATCAATGGAATCGGTAAATTTCCCAAAAGACAGGTAGCGGCAGAGCTTGTAAGAATGTTCGTTGACAGTCATCCTGATATGACAGTAGAAGAGGTCTTGAAAGAATGGAAGACTTTGCCTAAATTAGTTCCTCATTTTGTTGAGTCTCAATATGAATATGAAAATTATGATGACAGAGCAGACAAGGGAACAAGAATGCGTCGTATTGAATGCCGTGGTGATTATATCTATGTTGCGACTCACGGTTGGAGCAGACCGGACAAGATGAAAGAGCTACAAGATGCCATAAGTGCAAAGCAATGGGGACTTGAATTTTCAGCAATTGATAACAACGGCAATGAATAATAGTCGAAATCTAACTAGTTCGTAACTTGATTTTAACTTGCCGGCAACTTTCTGAAGAAACTTTTTGATAGGATATGAGACTGCTGATAGAAGAATATCAATACAACGCATCCGATGTCAAGGCGAGCCTTTCGGGACTTGACGCATTGGAGAATATCAACCATCTAGTCAGCATGAATTATGTGGGATATTTCTACAATCCTGCTATCGGTGATTGCGTCTTCATCCTGCCGAAAGTGTTGATGAATCAAGATAATCTCGTGTTCGGGCGCATGAAGCCGGAGGAAATCATTGATTTTGACAATGCAAAAGGCATGTCTTCGGTGGAGAGGAACTTTATATACGAGTTTGCGGTGTGGATTTACCGTGCGATCACGGTATTCAATAAGTACAAGAGAGGGAATGACATTGTCTATCATCGACAAGTCACTCAAATGGGCGGAAACAGGAGGCATCAAAGCCAAACATTCCTTGATGTGCTGCTTTCGCTTGTCCGGTTCAACCGCGAGAATCAGGATTTCTTTATGTTTACCATGAAGAATCTGCGTTCCGGACTGAACAAGATAAATTGGACAAGAACCATTGCACACTCTTCAGCCATCGTGCAAAACGGTTCCCCTGTCTATATTTCTCCGGTAAATAAGAAACGACAGATCAATTTTGATGAGGAATTGCTTGTCATATTCTTTTCGATTCTGAACCACATCAATAAAGCCTATGGTTTCCCGGTTTCGATCACATTAGGTTTTGAGCTGATTCGCGGAAAACAATTTGAACGATTGCTTGATGGACAAGGAAAAGTCAGACTGCGGCAGATCAAATACAAGTATTTTTCTGACAAAGTTTTGCAGATTTGGGATTTGTGCTATGCGTTCTTTGACAAGGCATATCAAATACGAATCAATGCCGAGCAGAAGGAGTATTTGTTAGTGAAGAACTTCAACATTGTCTTTGAGGCTATCATTGATGAATTAATTGGAGACAGGGATATTCCATTTGGACTTAAGGAGCAGTATGACGGCAAGAGGGTTGATCATATGTACAGTTGGCAAGGGCTCATTGAGAATGATGAGAAGCCTATTTACTACATTGGTGACAGCAAGTATTATAAATTGGGCAATGACGTCGGGAAAGAATCTGTTTATAAACAATATACATATGCACGGAATGTGATTCAGTGGAATCTTGATTTGTTTATGGACGGGAAGCAGAGGCCTTCCGATGTGAAGTTGAGGGATGATGTGACCGAAGGGTACAATGTGATTCCGAACTTTTTCATCAGTGCGAAGATGGATTCTGGACTATCCTATGCTGATAGAGTTGATGAGACGGAGAGGAAACATTCGTACTTTGTAAGTCGGCAATTCGAGAACAGGCTGTTTGATAGGGATACGCTGTTGGTGTTCCATTATGATGTGAATTTCCTTTACGTGATTTCGCTCTATGCACGAGACAATGCAGGGCAGAAGGCGGCTTGGAAGAACAAGGTTCGGGAGATTTTCAGAGAGAAGATTCAAGATATTCTTAGTAAACAGTATCAGTTTTATGCTATGAGGCAACATCCCGGTGTGGATGGGGTTGGATATATTCGAGAGCATTTCAAACAGTTGCTCGGCAAGGTCTATACTCCTTTCGAGGACAAGGGAATTTATTCATTGGCTTTGGAAGATCCCTCGGCAGTCCCGGAGGATAGAAGATGTGATGTGGCGCGAGAGAATGCTGCGGTTCTAGAATCTCTTCGGAAATCTTTCTATGTGGAGGCCTGTGAACTCGGGCGGAATCCGGAAGATGTGCTGCCACCAAGTGATGGTGCTGTTCCGATGGTTGTGACTTCAGGAAAAGATGGTGTGCTGATGGTCATGATGGAGAACTTCGTAGCGAAAGCTTCGCGGTTTCTTTCGGATGGAAGGATTGCCGTGGGACTGAAGTATTCACGAGAGTCTATGGAGATTGTGGAGCACATCGGGGAAATCGGTTATGTGATGTTCCATAATCGGAGAAGCGACGGACAGCACTTGTTCGCTATGAAATCGTGTAGCGGGGTGATTGGTCAAGAGGCTGTTGATGATAGTGTTTACAGGAATGTTGGAACTTGTGAGATTTATCTGGTGGTGGAGTTTGATGGTAAGCAAGAAGTGGATAGCTCTGCGTTGGATTGCGCTCGGGTTGAGTGTTCGCCTAAGACGCGATATGATGCGCAGTTTGTGTGGTGGGAGGAGATCATAATAAAACACTAAACGCAATGGAGATATGTATTTAGAGAATTTGAAGATTTGGAATTTCAGAAAATATGGGACAAGCCGTGACAATGGTCCTGGTATAGAAATTAATTTTCATAACGGTGTTAATGTACTTATCGGCGAAAATGATTCCGGGAAAACCACAATCATTGATGCGATTCGATATGTCTTGCATACAAGAAGCGGAGAGCCTATATATTTAGACGAGAAAGATTTTTTCGAAGACTCTGATCATAAAAGATCAAAATCTCTAAAAATAGAGTGCCTATTCGATGGAATCAGCCCACAGGAAGCTGCCCCATTTCTTGAGTGGATGGGGTTATCAAAACAAGAGGATGGGAATGCGTTCTTTGTTTTGAGGTTGATATTGACCGCTCGTAGACAAGAAGATGGGCGCATTTTTTCTCAGGTCAAAGCTGGTATGGGAAATGATGGAACCATTATGGTCGCTGAGGCAAGGGATTTACTGAAAGCGGTATATCTTAAGCCTTTACGTGATGCATCGCAGGATATGACACATGGGTACAAATCCAGAATCGCACAAATATTGCAAGCACACTCAATTTTTGGCGATGACAAAAAAGATGAAAACGGAAGGCATCATCTAGAGAATCAATATCTTAAACTAAAACAAGCAATTGATGACTATTTTGACCCTCAAAAAGGACAAGATGGTAAAACTATAACGAATATCATCAATAATGACTTGATGAAAAACTTCCTACTATCAAGCGATTCGCGAAATGCACGATTGGCTTTAACCGGTAATGATTTAACAGATATATTACATCAATTAGATCTGAGGCTTGAGGTAAACAAAAGTGGTCTTGGTACATTGAACCTCTTGTGCGTAGCTGCGGAATTACTATTATTTATCGAGAAGACTCAAGGAGTTAAAATCACACTCATTGAAGAAATAGAAGCTCATTTGCATCCACAATATCAGTTGCGATTAATTGATTATATTCAAAAAGAATCAAAATTCGGACAATTCATACTTACGACACATAGCATCACAATTGGGGCAAATATTCCTCTTCAGAATCTAATCATACTAAAGGATTGCAATGCATACCCAATGAATGAAGGCTCTACTTGTTGTGACAAATCCGACTATTCATTCTTGCAAAGATTTTTAGATGCCACAAAAGCAAACCTCTTTTTTGCAAGAGGTGTAATACTTGTTGAAGGTGATGCTGAAAATCTATTATTGCCAACAATTGCAAAGATTATCGGAAGGAATCTACATTCTTACGGAGTGTCTATTGTCAATGTTGGCAGCACGGTATATGAAAGATACGCAAAGATATTCCAACGCAAAGACGGACAATCGTTAAATATACCAGTTTCCATAATTACAGATCTTGACGTAAGAAGCATTGAGTATTATAATGATGGAAATATGAAAAAAATATTTCACTGCAATGATACAGTGAAATCGGATCTTGCAGCTATTTGCTCAAAGATTGATTTTACTAGTTTACCAAGCTACATTGAATCATGGTCCGAACTGGAAGATTACATAACCGAGCATAAGAAATCTCGCATACTAAAGTACGAATGGGAAAAAATCAAAGAGTGCTATCATAATAACCTAACAGATATAACTGCAGTTGATATTGCAGAAATGAGGAAAAGAAAAAGTGCTTTTTTACTGAAGAAATATAAGGATAGTTCTGATATAAGAATATTCATTCCTAAAGAGTGGACGCTTGAATATGAAATAGCACGGAGCAGAATATTCAAAGAATTAGCTGCTGCCATCCTGCTGGCAAAAGACAATATAGGATCATTATCTGTTGAAAAGGCTATTGATGAAGCCAATAAAAAATACACATCGGATACATCTTCAGAGTCGATCGCATATGCAATCTTCGAACCGCTGAATGAGGGTAGAGTTTCAAAGGCGATCACCGCACAATACTTAGCTGAAATATTAAATCGAGAGGCAACCAAGTATAAATCAGTTCTTGAGGATGATGAGCACTTGTATTATTTAATAGAGGCTATTAAACATGTAACCACACAGCATAATGAATAACAACTTTGCAACAGCAGACGAAATCAAGATTGCTCACGAATTAATTCTGCCAGGAAAACAGGAATTCGAGCAAGATAAAATCAGCGTAATTCAGTGTAATGAATCACGCGATATTCAAGCATGTCCAGGAAGTGGAAAAACAACAACCCTACTTGCTAAACTTGCAATCTTGGCAAACAGAATGCCATTTAAAGATGGCTCTGGCATATGTGTACTTACACATACCAATGTAGCCATTGATGAAATAAAGTCAAGATTCGGTAAATATTCCAGCGTTCTCTTAAATTACCCTAATTTTTGCGGCACGATTCAATCATTTGTTGATCAGTTTTTGGCTATCCCGTATTTCAATTCTATTTGTAAAAAAGGGATTGTGGCTATTGATGACGATAGGGCTAAATCAATAATCAATAATGACTTCTACAATACAAGTTGGTCTGAGCAAAAGTCTTTGAATCACTGTTTTAAAGAAAATAAAGAATATCTAGAGGCATGCAATCAAAAAAACTGGGTTAAAGTTCAAGAATTGAAGGTGAATCTGGTGAAGGAATCATTTTATGATTTTCATCATAGAAAATTTTTCCGAAAATATGGAGAAAACAAAGCAATTGCAGCTGCCACTAAAATTGGTGAGACCTCAGACACATTTAAGTTCTTCACTAAAGTGAGGTTGAGCAGTGTCTTAAAAGGCATTATTGAATATCAAGATGCGTATTCTTGCGGAACAGCATATAGCATGCTATTGCCAATTAGTGAATCGTTATCAGAAAGATTTCGTTATGTATTTATTGACGAAATGCAGGATTCAGATCAAATACAAATTGACCTATTAAATAGAATTTTTGACAGAAGCAGACTTATAATGCAATGTTTTGGAGATTCATACCAGTCCATATATGGATCTTCTGATATGAATACTTGTCTTTGGACTCCTATCAATCCATTAAGGCTTAATAGTAGCAAAAGATTTGGCGAGTCTATTGCCAAAGTACTAAGGACAGTCTGTATCGAGGATAATAACTCACTTCAAGGTAATCCAGAAATTAATTCTGTAAAACCAATTATGTTAGTGTACGATACCTCAGACACGGTTCTCCCGGCTTTTGTCAAAATTTTAAAAACAACATTGATTAATGACGTTTCAATAGCGGACATTGCAAAAGAAGAAAGAGAAAAGGATCCCCTTAAAAGACACAACATAAAGGCTATTGCATATGTCGGTAAAAAGAAAGAAGACTCGATTCATCAATATTTCCCTAATTTTGACAATAACGTGTCCGGCTCTAAAAGGCCGTTTTCTACAGATCTTACATTAAATGATTTTCTTATGAAAATCAATGTCGAAGACAAACCATCTTCGTATAGAAGTCAAATCCTGGATGCAATTGTAGTTGCAATTGATAGAGCTGGTATTAAAACTACAGACGGTCGCCGTTATACTAAAACTTCATTCTTAAATTGGTTGAAATATACCAATACTGAAATTTACAATTCTTTGCTAATAAATCTATCGAATTGGATTATAACCATGTCTGAATCTCCGTATAATGTTGACAAAAATGTGTTTGAAGGAGTAAAACAAGTCATTGAGGAACTGATTCCTCTTTGTAATAAAGATGTTAATATTGGAATTATTTCATCTTTCCTTGCACCTAGAGAAGCATCATTTTATACTGTCAAGTCATTTGAGCAGTCTTCCAACATTTATTGTGATGGAGATGTGGACATTGAAATAGCTACAGTTCATTCTGTTAAGGGAGAAACACATATTGCAACTTTATATTTAGAAACAAAATACCATAAGTACGAAAGTGAACATTTTGGTCCACAATTATGCGGAGTTCCATATGTTCCAAGAAATGGAGACAGTTTCGTAAAATCTGCATTAAAAGTTGCTTACGTTGGCATGAGTCGTCCAAAACTTCTATTATGTTATGCTATAAAGGCTGAAAGGTTCGATCAGCTAGACACAGACAAACTCAAAAATATATGGGATATACACAAAATCAAAACATGCGATGGTTCTTTGTGCATTATAAAAGAATGGAATAAAGACTAAAGTCTCAACACGTTTCTTCTATGGCCGTGAGGTGAGGTCTATTTGATATGAGGAGAATTCCTAATGGTGATATAGTGTGTTCGATATCGTCGGAGTGTTGAATGACAGGATGCACTATACTAAGAACAATAACCACTGGAAGTGCATGAATGGCAAACTGAAGAAAGATAAAATCGACGTGATTCACTTATGGCGAAGATACAATACTCTTCACCTTCGCCAAAAAGGCGGTCTATTTAGCTTGCGTCAAACGCTTTATGGCAATCCACTTGACGAAGATAAACTCCACTCGGCGAAGCCCGGACCGGATGAGTGAAGGGAACATCCAGAGATTTCACCACCGCCGGGGAGCGTCCACACCCCTGCCAGGACGCGGCAGTCAAAATATATCGTCGTGACGCGGCCACGGGGATTTTTGTAACTAGCTGATAATCAGATACCATTTTAACAGTAGCGTGGAAACGCAGGCTTTTTTTGGCCACGTTTCCACGCCCTGTTTTATAACTCATTGAAAATCAACATCTCCAGAAACGAGGCGTGGCCGCGTCCCGCCGTTAAAACATAGACATGCAACAATCCCCACGCGGCGAAGCCCGGACGGCGGTGGCGGCTCTGGAGGCATGGTCGCCCATGACCTTGTGAATGGGTGTCAGGCGGCAGCCTGACGGGATGAGCGAAGCGAACCTCCAGAGGCGCCACCGCCGGCCGGGCGTGACCAAAAGCCACATGACCGATAAGAAAAAAAAGAATCCTTGGGGATTATTCCAAGTTTTACTGAAACAAGGAATCATTTTTGCAACAAAAAGCTGGTTACGAAAGTAACGGCACTAAACGTAAAAATCTGTTGATATGAAAAAATTGTTGTTTTCACTTCTGGTCGGTATCGCCATGGTGTCATGCGCTAATGACACGGTAAGTCTGGAAGTCAGGACCAAACAGGGAACTCTGGAAGGTTTTGAACAGGATGGCGTAAAAACATTTTTGGGAATTCCTTTTGCCCAGGCTCCTGTAGGAGAGCTCCGTTGGAAGGCACCGCAGGCTCCACTGAAATGGGAAGGTGTACGCGAGGCCAAGACTTTCGGGAATGACCCTATGCAGCCTGACATTTACGGAGACATGTCGTTCAGAGGTCCGAAACGCAGTGAGGATTGCCTTTATCTGAATGTGTGGACAACAGCCAAAACCACTAAGGACAAACTTCCTGTCCTCATCTATTTCAATGGAGGCGGGCTGATGGCAGGTTCCGGTTCCGAACCACGTTATGATGGAGCGGCCATTTCCAGAGAAGGTGTAATCGGCGTCACGGCCAACTACAGGGAGGGCGTGTTCGGATTCCTGGCCCACCCTGAACTTACCGCAGAATCAGCTTATGGCGGAAGCGGAAACTATGGATTCCTTGACCAGGTCGCAGCTATCGATTGGGTAAAGGACAATATTTCTGTTTTCGGCGGAGACCCTGACAGAATCACTATAGTAGGTGAATCAGCAGGTTCATTCTCTGTCAGCCTCCTTATGGTTTCACCTCTTTCCAAGGGCAAAATCGCCGGAGCAATGCTTTCCTCCGGAGCCGAAGTTCTCCCTTATGCTGCTGAACCTCAGGCCAAAGCAGAGGCAGATGGCAAGGCATATCTTGAGAGCAAAGGTTTGATGAGCATCGCAGATGCAAGAGCATTGGATGCCGACAAGCTTCAGGAACTCCTTCCTCCTAACGGGATGCACAGCGTCGTTCTCGACGGTTACTTCATGACAGAAACTCCTGACGCCGTATTCGAGAAAGGCGAACAGGCAAAAGTTCCGCTTCTTGCAGGATGGAATTCTCTGGAAGGCTCCCCGCTTCAGGCTTTGGCCGGTCAGGAACCGACTCTTGAGAACTACAAGAAAGCCATGTCTGCAAGATTCGGCGACATGACCGATGAGATTTTCGAAGCATATGGTCTTCTTGCCGATGCTGACGTAGTCAGCCAGAAAGGCATTGACCTTGCTTCCGACCTTTTTACCGGATTCCCGACCTGGAAGGCATGTGATTATCATGCAAAGACTTCCGGCCAGCCGGTTTTCAGATATAAATACAATCATCCGCGTCCTGAAGCCTCAGCCAAGATGGGCGACAAGGTAGCGGCTCTTGCCGGTGGCGTCCGCGAAAAGACGACAGAAGAAAAGGCTGCCGGGAAGAAACCTGTTCCTGTCATCAATGGTGCTGTTCATTCTGCAGACATTGAATATGCAATGGGCAACCTTTCCACTAATGAGTATTATGCGTGGACTGAAGATGACTACAAGATTTCAAAACTGTTCCTGAGTTTCTACGCGAATTTCTGCAAGACCGGCAATCCTAACGGTGAGGGACTTCCTACCTGGACGCCTATCAATGACAAACTGGATGCCGCTCCTGTGATGCAGATTGACATTGACTCAAAGGAGATTGCGGATCCGGCTCGTGAGAATGCCTACAGGACGCTGGAGAAATTTTACCGCAGCCATGCTTCTATGCTATGCCGCGTATAATGTATTTCTGTTCAGCAGATTGTAAATTACCGCTATCCGTGACGAGCAGAACCGAAGACAATGAAATCTTGGAGATTTCAGAAAGAACGGTTTCCCAAAATAGCAAGATTATTATTAATTTTGTCATCTAAACAGCAACACGATGCACACACTATACACATTGACATCAAGCCTGCATAGCGAGGCGGCATGTAGTCCTGCAGAGGAAGGATTCATAAGGGAAATCGAAGCGATGATTGGAGAAAGGTTCTGCTTCATGGGCGAAGATTTCTCCGGATATGGGGAGACACGGAACAACCTCATCTATGTCCGGACAGGGGGCACTGAAGGGATTTTCAAGAGCATATTCTGCAAAGACAGAAAGCTGCAGGTGCCGGGGAACGAACCTATCAGACTGCTTACAAGCGGCAAGAGCAATTCATTGGCTGCGTCAATGGAAATATTGTCATTCCTGAACCGTAACGGATATCCGGGAGAAATCATACATGGAAACACAGAAGAAATCGTCGGGAAACTGGAAGCAGGCTTCACGAGGGGAAACAAGAGCCATGTGCGAAAATATGATATGGGGCGGATATTGGAGGGAATGAAAGTCGGAGTCGTCGGGAAACCGTCAGACTGGCTGATTTCCAGCGATGTGGACTACGATGAAGCAAAGATAAGACTCGGAGCGGAAATCATTGACATTGACATAAACAAACTGGTCGACCTGACCAAGACACCAGACAGGACCTTGCTGAAAGAATTGGACCTCAATGCATTAAACAAGCCGAAATTCGGACGCGAAATAACGGAAAAAGACTTCGGAAAGGCACTTGACATATATTGCGCGCTCAAGACAATCGTGAATGAATATGGACTGGACGGAGTATCCCTGAGATGCTTCGACCTGCTCACGGCGCTGGGCAATACAGGATGTCTGGCATTGGCAATCCTTAACAGTCAGGGAGTTGTAGCAACCTGCGAAGGCGATGTGCCGGCTCTTCTGTCAATGTGCATCGCCAACAAAAAATATGGCACACCCGGATTCCAGGCAAATCTCTCACGCATTGACGGAGACAAATTGCTGTTTGCGCATTGCACCGTGCCTCTGAACATCGTAAGCGGCTACTGTTACGACACGCATTTCGAATCAGGAATCGGAGTGGCCATACATGGCACGATCCCGGCAGGACCTGCGAAGATACTAAAGGTTTCGCCAGACTGCACGGAAATGTTTCTAGAAGACGTCAATATCATTGAAAATCAATATAATGACAATCTCTGCCGGACACAAATAATCGTGGCGGCTCCCGGACTTGCAGATTATTTTCTGCGCTCATCCATCGGGAACCACCACATTATAATTCCGACCAGATAAAGTTCGGGTCCGCAAGTTAGCCTCTAGAATTTCAATACCGCCGTAACCGGATAGTGATCAGAGATGTATGGCACTCCGGCGAAACTCTCCGTCACGGTGTGGAAACTAGGACATTTGGAGAAACCGCTGTAATAAATGTAGTCAATTGTCAGACCGGCAGTAGTCGCAAGATCCACGAACTGGTCCCCTATCGCAGCATGCTTGAGCGGTTTGCCGAAAGCATTGAAAGAAGGGATGCTGTCGGTCACTTCCGCCGTAGCGCGGGCACTGGACATTATCTGGTCCAGGTCATCCAGCACGGCATCAGCCGGAAGGACATTGAAATCACCGGTCAGGACCATCGGATATTTCTTGGGATTGATACTGTCAATGCGCTCCACGATGAGCTTCAGACCGTTCTTTTCAGCCTCGCGGCCCTGATGGTCAAGATGGGTATTCACATAATAGAACTCCTTTCCGGACTTGCGCATTTCCAGAAGGGCCCATGTGGCAGTGCGGCGACATGCGGCATCCCAGCCGAAAGACGGAACCTCAGGAGTCTCAGAAAGCCAGAACGTACCCCAATCCTTCAGTTCGACCGTCTTGGTATTGTAGAAAATCATCATCATTTCACCGGCTGACTTTCCATCATCACGACCTACTCCAACTCCATCATAATCAGGACATTGTTCCTTAATGAACTCCGCCTGGAAATCGAAAGCCTCCTGCAGTCCCATGATATCGGGACGAAGCTCGTTCACCATGGCGGCAGAAGCCTGTTTGCGGAATTCCCATGAATTCTCACCATCCTTCGCAACCCCCATCCTGATGTTGAATGACACGACCTTCAGTTCGTCAGCCGCCGGCCGACACTGTACAAATGCCAGCAGAACCGACAGTACAATAAAAAATCTCTTCATTTTTTTCAATGTTTTTGTTTAGTACTGCAAATATACGAAATATAATATTCACGATTTGACCCGCAGTTATTGGGTGATGCTGAAAAAATCACGTATATTAGTAGCAAATTCGAGGAATTTATGAAAGGAATCGTTCTTGCCGGCGGTAGCGGAACCAGGCTTTACCCTATCACCAAAGGCATCAGCAAGCAGCTGATACCGATATTTGACAAGCCTATGATCTACTATCCTATTTCTGTGCTGATGTTGGCAGGAATCAGGGAGATTCTCATCATATCCACACCTACGGATCTGCCTAATTTCCAGAGACTTCTTGGAGACGGAAGCGACTTCGGAGTAAAATTCGAATACGCGGAGCAGCCTTCACCGGACGGCCTTGCACAAGCATTCATCATCGGCGAAAAATTCATTGGCAATGACTGCGCGTGCCTGGTACTTGGAGACAATATCTTCTACGGAGCAGGACTGAATGCCATGCTGCAGCAGGCGGTGACCGACGCAGAAGAACACCATAAAGCCACGGTTTTCGGATACCGCGTAAGCGACCCGGAAAGATACGGCGTGGCGGAATTCGACAGGAACGGCAACTGCCTCAGCATTGAAGAAAAGCCGAAGAACCCGAAGAGCAACTATGCAGTAGTCGGCCTGTACTTCTACCCGAACAAGGTCGTGGACATCGCCAAGACCATAAAGCCTTCGGCAAGAGGCGAACTGGAAATCACCACCGTCAACCAGAACTTCCTGCAAGCCAATGAATTGAAAGTCCAGACGATGGCACGCGGATTCGCATGGCTCGACACAGGGACACACGACTCGCTCTCCGAGGCATCCACCTTCATCGAGGTCCTGGAGAAACGCCAGGGACTGAAAGTCGCATGTCTGGAAAGCATTGCATACAGGCAGGGATGGATAGATGCGGAACAGCTGAAGAAAGCGGCGGCGCCTATGCTCAAGAACGATTACGGAAAATACCTCATGTCCATCCTTAACGAGGGACCTGACACACTGAAGAAAGATCTGGAGTATTGAAATGAATCATACAATCTTAGTCACAGGAGCGGACGGACAGCTCGGACGGGAAATGCAAATCGCCTCCCGCGGCAGCCGTAACCGATTCATATTCACCGACATTGCCGGAGAACACGAGAGACTCGACATCACCGACCCGCAGGCCATTGCGGACATCGTCCGCGAGAATCATGTCAATGTCATCGTGAATTGCGCCGCATATACCAATGTCGACAAGGCTGAAACCGACCCGGAAACCGCAAACCTGCTGAACAACATTGCCGCAGGCAATCTGGCTGACGCAATGAAAGCCGTAAACGGCACGCTCATACATATTTCCACGGATTACGTATTCCAGGGAGACCGGAACATCCCATGCCGGGAAGATTGGCCGACAGAGCCGCTGGGAGTGTACGGGAAAACCAAATTGGCAGGTGAAAAAAGCATTGAAGCCACAGGATGCGCGAGCATAATCATCCGCACCGCATGGCTCTACTCCCCTTTCGGAAAGAACTTCGTGAAGACAATGCGCGACCTCACCTCCAGCCGGGAAAGCCTGAAGGTAGTCTTCGACCAAGTGGGGACACCGACCTATGCAGGCGACCTGGCGGAAACAATATGCAGAATCATTGAAACAGGCCAGCTGGACAAGACAGGCATCTACCACTTCAGCAACGAAGGCGTCTGCTCATGGTTCGACTTCGCGAAAGCCATCTGCGAGATGAGCGGCAACACCTGTGACATCCGGCCATGCCACAGCGATGAATTTCCGAGCCCGGTGGCAAGACCACATTTCTCGGTACTCGACAAGACCAAAATCAAGCAGACATTCGGAATCCGCATACCATATTGGACGGACTCATTGAAACGCTGCATCGAAGAAATTGAAAACAGCTGACACCAATGGAAAGCAAAAGAAATATACTCATTACAGGCGGTGCAGGCTTCATCGGAAGCCACGTCGTCAGGCTGTTCGTGAACAAATACCCTGATTACCATATCATCAATCTCGACAAGCTGACCTACGCCGGAAATCTCGCCAACCTCCACGATATCAAGGACAAGCCGAACTACACCTTCATCAAGGCAGACATCTGCGATTTCGAAACCGTGCTGGAAATCATCCGGAAGTACAATGTCGACGGCATCATCCACCTCGCAGCGGAAAGCCACGTCGACCGCTCGATAAAGGACCCGTTCACCTTCGCCAATACCAATGTAATCGGCACATTGTCAATGCTTCAGGCTGCAAGGATTCATTGGGAAAGCCAGGAAAAGACTTGGGAAATCAATGGAGTGCCATGCCTCTTCTACCATATTTCCACTGATGAGGTATATGGGGCGCTGGAAATCACGGCCCCGGACGGCCTGGAATCTCCTTTCTCCACGAAAGCATCCTCGGCGCATCATCATGTCTATGGAGAAAAATTCTTCACCGAAGAGAACAACTACCATCCGCATTCTCCATATTCCGCGGCGAAGGCGGCTTCGGACCATTTCGTGAGATCATTCCACGACACCTACGGCATGCCGACATTGGTTACCAACTGTTCGAACAATTACGGGCCATACCAGTTCCCGGAGAAGCTGATTCCATTGTTTATCAACAATATACGGCACAGAAAGCCGCTCCCGGTCTATGGCAGGGGAGAAAATGTCCGTGACTGGCTCTTCGTGGAAGACCATGCGAGAGCGATTGACACCATCTTCCACAAAGGACAAGTAGCCGACACCTACAATATAGGCGGGTTCAATGAATGGAAAAACATTGACCTCATAAAAGTATTGGTCAATACGGTCGACAGACAGCTGGGCAGGGCGGAAGGCGAAGATCTGGATCTCATCACATTCGTCACGGACCGCAAGGGACACGATATGAGATACGCCATCGACTCAAGGAAATTGCAGAAAGAACTTGGCTGGGAGCCTTCGCTCCAGTTCGAGGAAGGCATTGAACTGACAGTAAGATGGTATCTTGAAAATCAGGAATGGCTGGACAATGTGACCAGCGGAGATTATTTGAAATACTACCAAAACATGTACGGAGCACTATAACATGAAAGTTACAAAGACAGATATAGAGGGGGTTGTGATTTTGACACCCCGGATTTTCATAGACGAGCGAGGATATTTTTTCGAGAGCTGGTCAAGACATGAATTCGAAGAAAAAATCGGCAAGATAGATTTCTGCCAGGATAATGAGAGCATGTCCACATACGGCGTGATACGCGGACTGCATTTCCAGAATCCTCCGTATGCACAGAGCAAGTTGGTGCGGTGCATAAAAGGAAGAGTTCTTGATGTCGCGGTAGATATCAGAAAAGGCTCCCCGACTTACGGAAAACATGTAGCAGTGGAACTCACGGAAGACAACCACAGGCAGATGTTTATCCCGAAAGGCTTCGCTCACGGCTTCTCGGTTCTGAGCGAAACCGCATTGTTCCAATACAAATGCGACAATTTCTACCATCCGGAGGCGGACGGCGGCATCTCATTGGAAGACGGGACATTGGGAATTGACTGGAAAATTCCGGACGAACTGAAGTTATTGAGCGAAAAAGACAAAAGACATATAAAACTGAACGAATTTGACAGTCCGTTCAGCTACGACAAGTAATAAGGAATCATAATGGACTGGTTAACAGGATTATTTACAAATCAAACATTTATACAGGCCATACTCGTCCTCTCGCTGATTTGCGCGATCGGACTGATATGCAGCAGGATTACGATCAAGGGCGTCTCGCTCGGAATCACATTCATATTCTTCGCGGGAATCATTGCCGGCCATTTCGGATTGACGATAGATCCGCAGATGCTCGCATTGGCACAGAACTTCGGACTCATATTGTTCGTCTACGCCCTCGGTCTCCAGGTGGGTCCCAGCTTTTTCCCGTCATTGAAAAAAGGCGGCATAAAATTGAACCTTCTGGGTCTGGGAGTATTGGCACTTGGAGCGGTTATGGCGGTAATAGTCAGCATGTTGACTGACATTTCCCTGCCTACGTCCGTCGGTCTTCTCACGGGAGCGGCCACCAATACGCCTATGCTGGGAGCCGCACAACAGTCACTTCTGGAGGTCTACCCTGATGCCACTGCCACATCCAACGAGATGGCGATGGCTTGCGCCGTGGGATATCCGTTCGGCGTAATCGGCGTGATACTATGCGTAGTAATATTGAAACTGATCTTCCACAAGCCTGGTTCCAATGCCAAAGAACAGCATGACAATCAGACATTTGTGTCAGAATTCCGCATCAGCAATCCGGCGATATACGGAAAAGCGATAAAAGACATCATGAAGGACGTGTCCATCAGGCTTGTCGTGTCCAGGGTATGGAAATTCAACGGAAACAATGAAGACGATGCCAATGACGGTACGGTAATCATACCGAACGGAGATACGATTCTGGAGAAAGGCGAGCACGTACTGGTCATGACCAAAGAAACGGAAACCGGCATTGCCGAGAAGCTTTTCGGAGAAACCGTCCACAAGGACTGGAACAAGAAAGACATTGACTGGAACCATCTTGACAGCACATTGGTATCGCGTCATGTGCTTGTCACACAGCCACATATGAACGGCGCCAAACTTGGCGACCTGCACCTCAGAAATGCCTACGGCATCAATATCACCAGAGTGAACAGGGCGGGCATCGACATTCTTCCGTCAAGCGGACTGCATCTCCAGATAGGTGACAAGCTTACCATCGTGGGAAAGGAAGTCGCCATCGACCGGGTGGCAGAAGTGCTTGGAAACCAGGAAAAAGAGCTGAGAAACCCTAACTTGTTTTCCATCTTCATCGGCCTCATTCTCGGTCTTCTGCTTGGAAGCATACCGTTCGCCATACCGGGAATGAGCATTCCGGTAAAACTTGGTATCGCCGGAGGCCCGATAATCGTAGGAATTCTAATGGGAGCCTATGGTTCACGCATGCACCTCACCACATATACTACACGAAGTGCGAACCTGATGCTCAGGCAGATGGGACTCACCATCTACCTCGCCGGACTGGGATTAAGTGCCGGCCCTGGATTCTTCGAGACGGTATTCCAGCCGGAAGGACTGCTCTGGATTCTGCTCAGTTTCCTTATGGCAATCGTCCCTGTCCTGATCATGGGATTCATCGCCACGAAATTCTGCAAGACGAGCTATGCATCCAATATCGGTATGCTCTGCGGTGCAATGGCGAACCCGATAGCGCTCAATTACGCCCTCAGTACCGTCGAGGACGATGAGCCTTCTGTAGCTTATGCAACAGTTTACCCCGTCGAGATGTTCTTGCATGTCATTACAGCCCAAATGATTATGCTGCTCTGCATCTAGAATGTCGACGGGGCGGGTATAAAGAGATCGTTGAAGTTGCGATGTTATTTCAAGAGACGTGCGCGGAGTTTGGCGAGCATGTCACGGGTCATTGACTCAAGGTCATACTCAGGCTTCCAATCCCATTCCTGACGTGCGCAAGAGTCGTCCATGCTGTCAGGCCAGCTGTCTGCGATGCTCTGCTTCAGCGGATCAGGCTGATATTCCATTTCGAAACCCGGAACCTCACGGCGGATTGCCTCATAAATGGTCTCCGGAGCGAAGCTCATTGACGCGATATTGAACGCATTACGGTGAATGAGTCTTGAAGGATCAGCCTCCATAAGTTTGATGGAGCCGTTGAGCGCGTCAGGCATATACATCATATCCATCAATGTACCAGGCTTCAGAGGGCAGACGAATTTCTCGCCACGGACAGCAGCATAGTAAATATCCACTGCATAGTCGGTAGTTCCGCCGCCCGGAAGGGTAACATTGGAAATAAGGCCAGGAAAACGTACCGCGCGTGTATCTACACCATATTTGGTGAAATAGTAGTCACTGAGGAGCTCGGTGGTAACCTTGGTCACGCCGTACATCGTACGAGGACGCTGGATGGTGTCCTGAGGAGTTCCGACATGCGGAGTGCTGAGACCGAAGGAACCGATGGAACTAGGTGTGAACACTGCACATCCGTTCTCTCTGGCAACTTCGAGAACATTCCACAAACCGTCAATACCGATTTTCCATGCCAGCTTCGGCTTGGACTCGGCAACAACGGAAAGGAGAGCCGCAAGATTGTAAATCGTGTCAATGCGGTACTTCTTCACTGCGGCGGCAATCATCTCGCCATCAGTAACGTCCACCACTTCAGACGGACCTGACTCCTTGAGTTCACCCTTAGGCTCGCTTCCATGAATGTAACCTGCTACGACATGGTCATTTCCATATCTTTTACGCAATTCCATAGTGAGCTCGGAACCTATCTGTCCAGTCGCTCCAATTATGAGAATGTTCTTCATATCGGTACTTTAACTTATTGTTTTAATAAATTTGTTCACAAAAATAATTAGATTTTCATGATTTCCGAAGAAAATCATAACAAATCGTTAAAACTTTTTAATATACTTTGATTTTATGTGATTTCTGCGTAATTTTATGACACAAATGAAACACAAAACGTTTATATATGTACGGAAAAATGAAAGAGCATCTCAGCAAGACTCTCGCTGAGATCCGCGAGGCGGGCCTCTACAAGGAGGAGCGCCTTATCGAGAGTTCCCAGTCAGCCTCCATCCAGGTAGCCGGTAAAGAGGTACTGAATTTCTGCGCCAACAACTATCTCGGACTCGCCAACGACCCGAGACTGGTCAATGCTTCAGCGGCAATGATGGCGAAACGTGGATTCGGCATGGCATCTGTACGCTTCATCTGCGGAACACAGGACATCCACAAACAGCTTGAGAATGCCATCAGCGAGTATTTCCATACAGAAGACACCATACTCTATGCAGCCTGCTTCGATGCGAACGGCGGTGTTTTCGAACCTCTCCTGACTGACGAAGATGCCATCATTTCTGATACATTGAACCACGCATCGATCATCGACGGCGTACGTCTCTGCAAAGCCAAGAGATACCGCTATGCAAATGCTGACATGGCTGATCTTGAGCGTTGTCTGCAGGAGGCCCAGGCACAGAGATTCAGAATCATTGTAACTGACGGCGTTTTCTCCATGGACGGCAACGTGGCTCCTGTCGACAAGATCTGCGAACTGGCAGAGAAATATGATGCCCTCGTGATGGTAGACGAATCACATTCAGCCGGTGTCGTAGGTGCTACAGGCCACGGAGTAAGCGAACTCACCAACACATACGGAAAGGTTGACATCTATACCGGAACATTAGGAAAGGCATTCGGCGGAGCAATGGGCGGATTCACCACAGGCCGCAAGGAGATCATCGACCTCCTCAGACAGAGAAGCCGTCCTTACCTGTTCTCCAATTCATTGGCACCATGTATCATAGGCGCCAGCCTCGAAGTGTTCCGCATACTGAAGGAAAGCAATGAACTTCACGACAAGCTTGTAGAGAACGTCAACTACTTCAGGGACAAGATGATGGCTGCCGGATTCGACATCAAGCCTACGCAGAGTGCAATCTGCGCCGTGATGCTCTATGACGCCAAGCTTTCACAGGTTTTCGCTGCGAAGATGCAGGAGGAAGGCATCTACGTCACAGGTTTCTACTACCCTGTCGTTCCGAAAGACCAGGCGAGAATCCGTGTCCAGATCTCAGCTGCACATGAAAAGAGCCAGCTCGACAAGTGTATCGCCGCATTCATCAAGGTCGGCAAAGAACTCGGCGTACTCAAATAGCCGATACCGGACATACATTCATACGGGAACTGTCCAAAACCATGGGCAGTTCCCTTTTCTTTTGGATATTTTTCCTATCTTTGTGACAAGAACTTCAACAGATGGACAATGCTGTTTTGTGCGTAAAACAGCGCATGAATTTATTGAAACAAGATGTCAGAGAACAATATATTCGAAAACAAGATTCTGGTCCTGGACGGGGCGATGGGTACAATGATTCAGCGATACGGGCTGGAAGAAATTGATTTTCACGACAATGGCGTGAAAAAAGACTATCCGGAAACAAATGCAGACACCGCGGAAGCGCTAGAATTTCTGAGACAGAGCAGCCGCGAACTGAAGGGCAACAATGAGTGCCTTAACCTGACTCACCCGGAAATTATCGAAGAAATCCATCGGGAATACATAGCTGCCGGAGCAGACATCATCGAATGCAACACATTCAGTGCCAACCGCATATCACAAAAAGAATATGGAACGGAAGCATTGTCCTACATCATGGCGCGCGAAGGTGCGGCCATCGCGAGAAGGGCTGCGGACAGCGCCGGCGGACGACGGATTCATGTGGCTGCCAGCATTGGCCCGACATCGAAATCATTGAGCCTGGCTCCGGACATCAATCACCCCGACATGCGCCCGTACAGCTTCGCCGACATGGTCGAGGCTTACGGCGAGCAGATCCGCGGAGTCATTGACGGCGGTGCCGACATCATCCAGATAGAAACCTGCTTCGACGCATTGAACACGAAAGCGGCATTGTACGCATTGGAAAAGATTTCGCCTGACGGAAGTTTCCCTGCAATCGTCTCAGTATCAGTCAATGACAAAAGCGGCAGGACATTGACAGGACAGACCGTAAGGGCGTTCTACACTTCAGTAAGCCACTACCCTCTCCTGGCATTCGGACTCAACTGCTCACTTGGAGCGGAGGACCTGATGCCTCTCGTAAAAGAAGTGGCGGAATTTGCAGAATGCGGGGTGATCTGCTATCCCAATGCAGGACTGCCTAATGAAATGGGCGGTTATGACGAGACTCCGGAGGAAATGGCGCTGCAAGTCAGGAAGATGGCTGAAGCAGGTATTCTCAATATCATAGGAGGCTGTTGCGGCACCACTCCGGCACACATTGCCGCTATAAGCGAAGCTATAAAAGATATCAGGCCACGAAAGACTGACACCGGCACCGGCATTGACAAGACATTGACAGTGAGCGGATTGGAACCGGTAAGCATTGACCTGAAAAACAGCAATTTCACGAACATCGGAGAGCGCACGAATGTGGCAGGCTCCCGCAAATTCGCGAAACTCATCGCGGCCGGGGACTACGAGACCGGACTGCAGATTGCGGCCGACCAGATAGAAAACGGCGCGAGCATCATTGACATAAATATGGATGACGCCATGCTGGACAGCCGTTCCTGCATGGAGAAATTCGTGAGATATATTTCCAACGACCCGGCTGTGGCGAAAGCGGCATTGATGATAGACTCATCGCATTGGGAAACCATTGTAGCCGGTCTGCAAAACGCTCAGGGAAAGTGCATTGTAAACTCCATCAGCCTAAAAGAAGGTGAAGAAGCTTTCCTGAAAAAGGCGGCGGAAATCCATGCGCTGGGAGCGGCAATGGTGGTGATGGCATTCGACGAAACCGGTCAGGCCACCACGTTCAGCAGGAAGATAGAGATTTGCGAGAGAGCATATAAACTGCTGACAATCAAGCTGAACATCCCGCCGCATGACATTATTTTCGATGTCAATGTCCTTTCCGTAGGAACAGGTATCGAGGAGCACGCCAAATACGGCATTGACTTCATCGAAGCCGTCAGATGGATAAAGCAGAACCTGCCTGGAGCATATACTTCCGGCGGTATTTCGAACCTGTCTTTCGCATTCCGAGGGAACAACACCGTCCGCGAGGCGATGCATTCAATTTTCCTCTATCACGCTGTCAATGCGGGACTTGACATGGGTATCGTGAATCCGGGAATGCTGCAAGTGTACGATGACATTGAACCTGATCTGCTGAAGAAGGCAGAGGACGTGATCCTGAACAGGGATGCGGATGCGACCGAGAGGCTTATCGCGAAGGCGCAGGAGATAATGGCAGCGAAAGAGGCAGCTAAAAACGGTGGCGCGACCACAAATTCCACACAGGAAAACATTGACAGCCAGAACAGTACACCTGAAGAGCGGCTTAAAGAGTGTCTCGTAAAGGGACGCGGCGCCGGACTGGAGGCGGACGTGCTGGAGTGTTACCATAAATACGGTTCCGCGGTGAAAGTCATCGAAGGACCGCTGATGGCGGGAATGGAGCGCGTCGGTGAGCTCTTCGGCGACGGCAAAATGTTCCTCCCGCAAGTCGTGAAGTCTGCCAAAATCATGAAGGACGCTGTCGCGGTTCTCGAACCGTACATGACCGGCGAGGGCAATGATTCCGGCACAAGACCTGTCATAATCAATGCTACCGTCAAGGGAGATGTCCATGACATAGGAAAGAACATCACCGGCATTGTCCTGAGCTGCAATGGTTTCGAAGTCATTGACCTGGGCGTGATGGTGGACAAGGAGAGGATTCTGGATGAGGCGCAGAAGCACAATGCCGCAATCATCGGGGCGAGCGGACTGATTACGCCGTCGCTATACCAGATGGAGGAATTGTGCCGGGAAATGACCCGGCGCGGCATGGACACCCCGCTGTTCATCGGCGGCGCGACCACATCTGCATTGCACACAGCCGTAAAGTTAGCACCTCTGTATCAGCACGTTTTCTATGCACAGGATGCGTCTTCAAGCGCGGTGATGGCGAAACGCTGCATGATGGACAGGGAAAAATTCGAGGCTGCAGAGCACGAGGCGCAGAAAAAGCAGCAGGCCATGTATGAAAGCATGATGGCGAAACGTACGATGCAGGAAAGCGATGTGCCGGAAGCGGCATTCCCCGAAGACTCGTATCTCACACCTGAAGAATATTCTTTCTGCGACATTCCGGCCATGGAACTCTCTATAGATGAAATACTTCCCTACTTTGACTGGAGAATGTTCCTGGCGATTTGGGGCATAAAATACGGCGGGGACCTGCCGGACGATCCGATAATAGAGAAAACCGTAAAAGACGGCAAGGCGGTGCTGGAGAGATTCAAGACCAGGCATGAGGTAATCATCAGATTGTCAGAGAGAATCATGAATGCACGACGCGAGGGCAACGACATTGTCATAAGCGGTGAAAGCACGAGATTCCCGATGCTGCGCCAAGAGAATATCGATGCGCATGGAGAAAGCAGATTGTCTCTTGCGGATTTCGTCCCGTCCGGTCATGACGGTCCGATTGGCGCATTTGCCATAAGCGTGGTCACCAACCATGGCCCGGCATGCACCTGCGGCTGCCAAGCCGGACTGCCGGACTTTTTCGCCAGAAGAGTTTATGGAAGAGCCTCGGGAGAAGACATTACCTCCCAACTGCCGGAAACGGCCACGAAAGATTATAACAGCATGATGGACAGGGCCGTAAGGGTAACATTGGCGGAAGCCGCATCTCTATGGCTGGATGATTTCCTGAAGAAACGGATGCATTGCGGCAGCGGAAGGAATGTGCGGATTGTCAAGCCGGCAGCCGGTTATGCAAGCTGTCCGGACCATACATTGAAGAAAGATATACTGGACATCTTGCCGGAAAGCGGAAAGCTGGGCATCCGGCTTACGGAGAGCTTCGCAATGATTCCGGACGCATCCATCTGCGGTTTCATATTTTTCCACCCGGATGCGACATATCCGGAAATCCGCCATATCAGCAAGGAACAGTTCGATGATTATGCTTCAAGGCGCGGCATGACAGAGCAGCAGGCGCGACAGTTCCTGGGACACCTTCTTTAATTCATATACAAAGACATAATACAATGAAAATCACAGAGATACTTAACGAAAGCAAGAAACCGTTCCCTTCGATAGAAATCGTTCCGCCACTTAACGGCATGAGCAAGGACGAACTGCTCGGAACCATCCGCAGTTTTATGGAATTCGCTCCGAAATATATCAACGTAACCTGCCACAGGGACGAATACGCCTTCAGAAAAGAGGCCAACGGCACATATTCCCGCCATCTGGTGAGGAACCGCATCAGCGAAGTAGCCGTCTGCGCTGCCATCATATCGGAATTCGATGTCAATGTCGTTCCGCATGTAATCTGCGGCGGGGCATCTGCCGAGGAACTGGAAAGCGATCTTTACAACTATAGATTCTTGGGAATCAGCAACATAATGGCTCTCCGCGGAGATTCCGTCACCGGTGAAAAGAGATTCATTCCGCATCCGGAAGGTTACGCCCACGCCAACGAACTGGTCGAGGCCATCAGGCATTTCGATGAGCAAACAGGCGAATCATTCTGTATAGGTGTCGGCGGCTATCCGGAAAAGCATTTCGAGTGCGCCAACATTGAAACGGACATTGAAAATCTGAAGCGCAAGGTCGATGCGGGCGCGGATTACATTATTACACAGATGTTTTTCGACAACAAGGTTTTCTACCGTTTCGTCGACCTGTGCAGGAAAGCCGGTATCAATGTCCCGATCATTCCGGGCCTGAAACCGCTTTCTACAGCCCGCCAGGTGGCTCTTCTGCCTCAGTCTTTTTCTTTGGATATTCCGAAAGAACTGACCGAAGCCATCGCCCAAGCCGGAGACGACAAGGAAGAAGTCTACCGCATCGGAACCCAATGGTGCACTGCCCAGTGCAAGAATCTCCTCGCCCACGGAGTTCCGGCCGTGCATTTCTACACCATGGGCAAGCCGCGCAACATCACCGAGATAATGCGCGAGTGCTTCTAGGCGGACAGGACCTCATTGGCGCGCTCCAGGGCGACATTGATGTTCGGACAGATATTCTTCTCGCCGAGAAGGTGGTAGAAGCCTGCTTTTTGGAGTGCGGCGTGAACCTTGGGATTGACACCTGAAAGGACGACAGTAATATTGTTCTTCTGACTCATCTCGCAGAGGTTCGAAAGGTTATGGATTCCGGTCGAATCGATGAACGGCACCTTGCGCATACGGATGATACGCACCTTGGAACGGTCACGGAACTCGGACATCAGCTCCTCGAACTGGGTAGCTACACCGAAGAAATACGGACCATTGATTTCATAAACCTCCACGCCCTTAGGGATAGTCAGACTTTCGTCATACGTATGGATGCCAGACTCGTCCTGCACCTTGATTTCATTCTTTACAGCTGAGATTTCCGTAGTCTCCATGACACGGCGCATGAAGAGCACACATGCCAGCATCAGACCTACGGCAATAGCCACCGTCAGGTCGAAAATCGCTGTCAGGAAGAAAGTTATGAGCAACACCGTGACATCCGATTTCGGGTTTTTCAGCAATGCCCTGAATGTTCTCCAGCCACTCATGTTATATGACACGACCACCAGCACGCCGGCGAGGCAAGCCATAGGGATATATTGCGCCAAAGGCATGAGAAACAGCAAGATAAGCAGCAAGACACCAGCGTGGATCATACCGGCTACAGGCGTACGGCCGCCATTGTTGATATTGGTCATGGTACGCGCAATGGCACCCGTTGCAGGAATACCGCCGAAAATCGGGGCAACCATATTGGCGACACCAAGCGCAATCAATTCCGTGTTGGAATTATGGTGGTCGCTGATCATACCGTCAGCCACGGTCGCGGAAAGAAGGGACTCGATGGCTCCGAGGGCCGCAATGGTCACCGCAATCGGAAAAAGGTTCTTCACCGCCTCCCAATCCAGCGCCGGCATCTCCGCCTTCGGCAATTGCGCCGCTATCGTGAATCTGTCCCCGATAGTGTCAATGCCTTCTATACCGAGACATGTTTTAAGTGCATAAACACCTGCTGTAACGAGGATTATGGCCACAAGAGACCCCGGAATCCTGCGGGAGAATTTCGGGACAAGCATGATAATCAGCACGCTGAGGATGCTCACGCCGGCATCCCACCAGTTTATCGTGTCCAGATGCCTGAAATACAGCATCCATTTGCCGATGAAGTCACCCGGAACGGTCTCTCCGCCAAAGCTGAGGCCGAACACATCCGCCATCTGCGTCGTGAAAATCGTCACGGCAATACCGCTGGTAAATCCCACTACCACAGGATAAGGAATGAACTTGATGACTGTTCCGAGCTTGAATGCGCCCAGCAGAATCAGCAGCACGCCGGCAATGATGGTCGCGACCGTAAGTCCGCCGATGCCATACTGCTGGATCACGCCATAGACAATGACGATGAATGCGCCGGTAGGGCCGCCGATCTGAACCTTGCTTCCTCCCAGGAATGAGACAATGAATCCGGCAATGATTGCGGTCACGATGCCCTTCTCCGGAGATACGCCGGAGGCAATGGCGAAAGCAATCGCCAGCGGAAGCGCCACGATACCGACAATGGTTCCCGCCATAAGGTCTGACATGAACGTGGACTTGCTGTAATTTCGGATGCAAGAGAAAAATTTCGGATGGAAGTCAAGCTTGGTCTTCATAAAATTTACCTTTAACATAGAAACCCTAAATTCCGCAGACCCATAGCCTGCCAAATCAACTATATAAGCTAATTCTGAATCGTCGAAGATACAACTTTAATCCGACAACATCAATTCTTTCGGGGGACTTTTCTCCTTTCTCAACATTTTTAACCGCGTGCGAAAGGCTGTTCTGGATATCGACAGATACGATTACTTCAAGTAATCTGCCTCATTCGGGTTGTTTTCTGCATCATTTTGTTAAATTTGATGCAGATAATTCGTTTTTGAGGCAGAAAAACACTATATCTGCCCAGTAAACAAAACGCGCTATAGCATAGGTCCCGACGATCTTTAAGAATTGCCAGGGCTTGTTCGGTTGTATCGTAGAGTGATTCTCAGTCGTTCTCGTCCAATTGGAAGATGGATTCAACCGGTTTGCCAAAATGGCGGGCAATCTTCAAGGCCAATACGGCAGAAGGGAGGTAACGCCCGGATTCAATGGAAATAATGGTGTTGCGGCTTACGCCTACTGCATCGGCCAACTGCAGTTGGGTGATGTCCATGATGGCCCTTTCTACGCGGACTGTGTTTTTCATAGAGCCTGTTCCTTTTTGGATTGACGGAGAAGTACGCGGAAGATCAGATAGTACAGGCCTGAGCCCGCTATAGGCAAGATAATTAGGAACAGCTCGCTCAAATAGAGACTCAGGGTTCCGTCATTATTCACGAACAAATCGAGCAAATGAAATTCCAGCGCAAGGCTCAGGAGCAGGAAAACTACGAAAAGCACATAACTGGTTAGCCCCAGGGCCTTCAGCCGCAGGCCGGAGATCATTTCGTCTTCAACTCTCTCCTTGGAGAGGGTAATAAAGAACAGTGATGCAATAAGAATGAGGTGGGATGATTTTGCCAGATACCAAACCACATCCATACTATGTGTGGCATATAAGACGATAATCTTGGCTACTACAATGAGAACAGTCAGGAGAAGAAGCCACCAGCCAATCTTCTGGCAGGAGTGAGGCATAAGGATACTTTTGCTATTCATGACGATTACTTGAATTGTGTTCCGATTGCAAAGTTAAGTATATTTTTCATAATGCAAAATATACTTTGCATATTTCTTAGTTTTCTTCCAAATTCAATATCTTCTGTCCATCTGCCTGAAGACAGTCTATGACTTGGAGAGGTACAGCAGTATGCCATCGCCGTGGAGATTGACGATAGCCCGGGCTCTTTCTTCTGACGCCATTAGACGCCAATAGTGTAGGAACTTTTTAGAAAAGCAAATGCCCCTGAAACAAGTTCAGAGGCATTTTTGGAGGTGCCTAGCGGAATCGAACCGCTGTAGCAGGTTTTGCAGACCTGTGCCTAACCGCTCGGCCAAAGCACCATCGTTTGGGAATGCAAAAGTAGACATTATTTTTTATAATCCAAAATTTTCCGGCAATAAAATCGCTACAATGCCTATTTTTTATGTTTTTCTATAGTTCCGACGCAATACGGGCCGACACTCGCAACAGGTCCGGAGCTATATAAAAGTTTCCTTAACTGCGGATTAGACTCCAAGCACTTATAAGTGGTAATCAGCGACATAGGGCGGGTATTGGCCGTATCCGAAGCGGTTTTCATGAACGCTTCCACATCCTTGCCATAGTCCTTTATCTGTCTTCCCACATAGACATCAATATTTTCAGGTCTGTGCAGGCACAATGTCGCCACATCCGTCCCCGTCGGCACTTCCTTGCAGATTTCCCTGTAACCGAAATACGGATTCACTTTGGCAAGCACTCCTGATGCGGCATAAACCGTCAGCAGCAATGACGACCCCACCAGAAATACCGGCAGATTCCAAACCTTTCTGCGCACCAGGAACCACAATGCCAACAAATTTCCCGCTGTCAGCAGAACGGCGGCGATTTTCACAGGCGGATCGAAAGCAAACGGATATTCCTTCCAGGTCGCATCCAGCGGTTCGACATTGATGACGCCGAACAGTACAAGGCAGGCGACAATTCCGACCAGTGCGAATATGGCTGCAGGAATCCCGATAGCCCAAGCCGCCCAGCGCCTGCATCCGCATCGGTTGACCGCCATCGGAAACAGATACACGATGAAAGGGAACATCGGAACCAGATAAACCGGAAGTTTGGAACTGAAGGAAGAAAGCATCACGAAAGTAGACGCAATCACGCAAAGGAAAAGCATCTCCTTGTCAGATTTCACAGCCTCGGCAGAAATGGAACCGGCTTCCGCATTCTTCCTGCGAGGCCAGGCTGACAATATGAGCGAGCCTATCAGCAGCAATGTATAAGGCGCTATGCACCAAAGAATTGCGACAGCATAGAACCAGAACGGCTTGCTATGCGTGAAAGCATTGACAGCTCTCCCTACGGTCTGCTTGAACAGGAGATTGTCCAGATAGCTTACTCCCCCATCGAGAAAGACGCCGGTAAACCAAACCGCGCAGAGACCGGCAATCACGCCCCAGGTTTTCCAGCCGAGATACCTTCCGATGTCACGCGGTTTCCGCTTCACCAGCAGGAAAACAGCTATGGAAACCGGCGGAACCAGCAGTCCTACAGGACCTTTCGTAAACAATGCCAGGAAAATCCAAATCGGAAGAAGCCAGCTGCACTTACGGTAAACCACGGCATCTTCACCCTCCGGTTCGCCGTCGAGCTGTAGCTCGTACATTCTCCAAAATGTAAACAGCGCCAGTACAATGAACATGCACATCAGCATATCCATACGCAACACGACCGCCGTTCCGAGGAACATCACACTGGTAATCAGCATCATAGCCATAGCCATACGGTCGGACGAAGACGCATCGGACATCACCCACTTGTCCATCAGCCACACGATCACAAAGGCCGGTATCAATGAGAATATGCTCAATGCCAATACGCTATGCTGTCCGAAAAAGAGTTTGCACAATGCCACAATCCACAGATATAGAGGCGGTTTGTCCGCATATGGCAGACCATGGTTGTAGAACGCGAATATATTGCCGTTAGCTATCGCTTCATCGGCAATGCTGAGATACCTCAGTTCATTGGAAGGCGTGAAATCCCTCATCAACATTGCAGGAAGCAGACAGATGAAGGTGAACAGGAACACCGCCATCAGCGGATGCCTGGTCAAAAAATTAGTTTTCAGGTTCGACGGCATTGGTCTTCCTTTCTTTAAATCCTATGACTAGATTCCTGATATAAGCCACGAAACCGAATGATTGGCCGAGAATCAGCACCGGGTCCAGCCGGAAGATTCCGTATGCGATAATCACGCTGGAACCGAACAAGCTGATGGCCCAGAAGCCCATCGGCAGTGTGGATTGATGCTTATATTTGGAGTAAATGTATTGATATACAAATCTTAACGTGAAAATCACCTGTCCCGCGGAACCGAAAATGACCAGTCCCAACGGAATATCCTCATTCTGGAAGAAATTCTGGAAATAGACCTGTGCATTCTGGAGCATCAGGAGCACCGCCACTACCGGTGTCGCCAGAAGGACGGATTGCAAAATGAGCCCCAGACGCTTCCATACCCCCTTCGCATTGAGATTCCACAGATATATATAATAGGATATCAGCTGGCCGAGTACGATGGAGAAGTCATCACGGAGCAGACCGTAAATGAAAAACAGGTATGAGCCGATGACGCTGAGCACCCAATACGCAGATGGCGAAACCACCTTTTTCGCTTTCTCGGACTTCCACCATTGGAACAATGTCCTGAGCGAGAAGAATATCTGCGCGGTGAAGCCGAGTGTCAATATCACCGCCTTAGGCAAATCGTGAATGTCTACCATCGCGCGCTATTCTACGTTGTTCTCCCCTACCTTGTAATTTATATAGCGCGGACGCATCCACCTATATGCGAAACAATCGGCAAACGGGCCCCAGAGGCGGTTCCACAGATGATATTTGGACTTGCCGGCCACCCTCGGGAAATGCCTTACAGGCACCTGCCCGTATGAACAGCCGTCCTGAAGCAGCACAAGCGCAGGCAGGAAACGGTGCATTCCCTTGAACATCGGTATACGTTTGGCGACATCGGTATGAAGAACCTTGAGCGGGCAACCCGTATCTGTGGCCCCGTCGTGAGTCATCATTTTCCTGAAGCCGTTGGCAATCTTGGACTGTATCCTCTTGAAGAAGGTATCCTTACGGTTGGCGCGAATGCCGATCATCATGCTCTTCTCCTCAATGCCTTCCAGCAGAAGATTGAAATCCTCCGGTGTAGTCTGCAAATCGGCATCCATATAACCCACGAAATCAGAGCATGCGTAGTCGAAACCGGCTTTGATGGCTGCGCTCAATCCGGCATTTTTCACGAAACTGATATAATACAGGTCTTTGCTGCGTGCGCAGACTTCCTGAATGCGGTCCAGGCTGCCGTCAGATGAGCCATCATTGACAAAAAGCGCACACGTCTTGTAGCGGCTTTTCGGAATGAATTCATTGAGAGCCTTTTCCAAAGCATATATATTGTCAGTTTCATTGTACACAGGCACGATAATCGTGAATCTGTACTCTCCCGTCTTGTTCATACTGATTAAATTACTAAATCCTGACAAATTTAATAAAATTAGCCTGAATTAAATTAAATCAGGAGTCATTTTGAGTATCTTTGCATATTAAAATGCGTATTACATGGCAGAAAATATGGTCTGGGACCCGTTGAGACGAAAAAATGTTCCGCTGACGCCCGAAGAAAGGGTGCGCCAATGGTTCATCACCGTCCTGAAAGACAGGATGCAGGTTCCGCTTCACATGATGATGAGCGAAGTCGGGATGAAATTCGGTGAAGGCGCATTGAAAAAAGAATTCAGGGCGGACATCGTGGTATATGACCGCCGGCCCGGACCGATGATGATAGTGGAATGCAAACGCCCTGACGTGGAACTCACGAAAGAAGTTCTGGAACAGGCATTGAGATACGATATGGTGCTGGACGTCAAATATTTGGCATTGACGAACGGCAACCGGACGATATTTTGCGAGAGGCTGGAAGACGGCAGCATCAGCTTTTTGAAGGAAGCACCTACATATATGCAGATGCTGGGACTGGAGTAACGCGAGACGTAAAATTTAAGAATAACATGACCCTGACAAAAGGATATTTGGAGAACCCCGTATTCGGGATAGTTTCGGAAGTGGCGGAGAGCATCGGCGTAAGAGCCTTTGTGATAGGCGGTTTCGTAAGAGACTGCTTCCTGGGAAGGAAAACCGATGACATCGACATCGTGGTGGAGGGCAGCGGCATCGCACTCGCCACGGCAGTCGCAGATTACATAAAGGCCAAGGAGCACCACGGCTGCCGCGTTTCCGTTTTCAAGAATTTCGGCACGGCAATGCTGAAGTACCATGGAACCGAGGTGGAATTCGTAGGCGCGAGGAAGGAATCCTACCACCGCGAGTCCAGAAAACCGATTGTGGAAGACGGGACACTGGAGGACGACCAGAAGCGTAGGGACTTCACTATCAATGCGATGGCATTCAGCCTGCAAAAAGAGGACTTCGGCGCATTGGTAGATCCGTTCGGCGGCATCAGGGACTTGGCCGCGGGCATCATCCGCACTCCTCTGGAGCCGGACACCACATACAGCGACGACCCGCTTCGAATGCTCAGGGCAATCCGCTTCGCGACCAAGCTCAGCACTCCGGAAGTGGAATTCAAGATCGTCCAGGAGTCGCTCGACGCAATGCGGAGGATGAAGGACAGGATGTCAATACTTTCCAAGGAGCGCATTGCCGAAGAACTGAACAAGATGCTTCTATGTGCAAGACCGTCAATGGCTTTCAAGCTTATGGACGAGACCGGACTTCTGGAATATGTATTGCCCCAGCTGGGAAAACTCAAGGGCGTGGAAACCGTGGACGGACGCGGCCACAAAGATAATTTCTCGCATACTCTCCAGGTAGTGGACAACGTGGCTAGAGATGAAGTCGCAGGCATTGCCGCAGGCTCTCTCATGGATTATACTCCGGTGGAAAACGGTGACGGATTCACGGAATCGGTGAGGACGGCGCCTTGCCTCTGGCTGAGATGGGCGGCATTGCTGCACGATATCGGCAAGCCGGCAAGCAAGCGCTACGACCCTAATGTCGGATGGACTTTCCATGGGCACGAGACGATCGGTTCGAGGATGGTGCCGAAGATTTTCCAGCAGATGAAAATGCCTCTGAACGAGAAAATGAAATACGTCCAGAAGCTGGTCGCCCTGCATCACAGACCTGTAGCACTTGTAGATGAAGAGGTTACGGATTCCGCAGTAAGAAGGCTGCTGTTCGATGCGGGCAATGAGATTCAGGACCTCATGCTTCTGTGCAATGCCGATATCACATCCAAGAATCCGGCTAAAGTCGAACGGATCAAGAAGAATTTCGAGCTGGTGCGTGAAAAACTTGTGGAAGTAGAGGCGAAGGACCAGATAAGGAATTTCAAGAATCCGATTACCGGCGAATATGTGATGGATGTCTACAATATCCCGCCTTGCAAGGAAATCGGAGAATTGAAGGATTATGTGAAGAACGCCATCCTGGACGGCATCATTGACAATACTTTCGAGGACGCCGACAAACTCATGAGAGTGAAAGCGGAAGAAATGGGACTCAAAGCAGTAAAATAATCATGCTTACCGACGATTTTCTGGCATATATATCAGGCGTAAAGCGCTATTCCCCAAGGACATGCACAATCTATTCCGATGTCCTCAAGGAATTTGTCGGGTTTATATCAGAAGATGACGGTTCATGCGTGACCGACATTGAAACCAGACTCACGGCCAACACTATAAGGGACTACGAGTTTTATCTTAGCGAGACGAGGAAATTGAACGAAAGGACTGTAAGCCAGCACCTTTCGGTCCTCAGCAGTTTCTGCCGCTGGATGATGGGGCAAGGCCTCTTGAAATCGAATCCCGTAAAGTTGGTCAGCCGACCTAAATGCAGCAAAAGACTGCCTGTTTTCTTCCGCAAGGATTCCATGGAGGAATATTTCGGGACCAGTGCGACGTCTGCGGACATGGAATCGCTCGAATTGCTGAAAGATTCCGCACCCGCACTCCTCGACGGCACACCTCATTCATCCGGCACATGGAAACTTGCCGCCGAACTATATGAAAAGCGGCTGAGGCGCATGATTATCAGCATTTTATTCGAGACCGGCATAAGACGCGCAGAATTGATTTCCCTTAAAATCGGGGATATCGACTCCGGTCGCTCCGTAATAAATGTCACGGGAAAGGGTGATAAAATGCGAGAAATACCGATGACAGCGATACTTTCTAAAGAAATTTCATTATATTTGAAAGCAGCGGAAGCGATAGTGGGGCGAGAGCGCACCTTACGCGAACCACTCCTGATAACATTGAACGGAACAGCATTGTATCCGGTTTTCGTGGACAGGGCGGTCAAACGCGAGTTGGGGCAGGTGGACGGAATCACCGGCAGGAAATCGCCGCACGTGCTGAGGCACACATTGGCGACAGAGTTGTTGAACGACGGCTCGGATCTTTATTCGATAAAGGAACTGCTCGGGCACTCGTCACTTGCGGCGACACAGGTCTACACTCACAACACTATCGAGAAGCTGAAGAAAGTTTATACTAATACCCATCCAAGGGCTAAAAGAGGAGGTAAAAATGGAGATTAGAGTACAATCACTCAAATTCAATGCTGACCAGAAACTGCTGGATTTCGTTGAAAAGAAAGTTTCCAAGCTCAGTCGTTTCGATGAGGCAATTACTGATGTAGAGGTTGTTCTCTCACTTATGGAGAAGCCGGAGAATAAGAATGTAAAACTTCAGATTCACGTTCCAGGCGGTTCGCAGGTAATCGAGAGAAGTGCGAGAACTTTCGAAGAGGCTGTCAATGATTGTGTTGACGCAATGAAGGAAAAACTTACAAGAAACAAGGAGCGCAAGGCAGAATAGAATTGAATTAATATAGCTTATCGTCAAGCGGGCCGACCAAATCAATGGTCAGCCCGCTGTCTTTATTGTTCATCCTTGTCGGAGGCATTGTCCGCGTCGGATTCTTCGTGTCCGTATAGAGCCGGGAATTTTTCCTTGCCGGCACGTGGCTTCACTCCGTAGGAAATCACCTTGTTCGCCGAAACGATGATGCTCTGGCCGCTGTCCTTCAGTTTTTTGTCACATGCGTCATAAACATTGTGCACTTCCTCCAGTTTCTTGCCAAGTTTCGCATAATTGGTCGACAAGTCATGCACACGGGCGATCATCTCCTCGGCCGCCTTGATGATATTCTGCTGGTTACGGACCTGTTCCACATTGCACCAAGCCGTACGTATCATGCGGATGAACGGCACCAATGTCTCCTCGGTCGTTATCAGGACATTCTTCTTGAACGCATCACGCCAGATATTATCGTCAAGGCTCTTGGCCAGCTGCAGCGCTCCGTAAATAGGGACATACATCAGCACATAGTCAAGACTTTTCCTGCCCGAAGCGATATAACTGCTATAATCCTTCTTGGACAGATTATCTATCTGGCCCTTGATTGCCTTCAAGTTAAGTTGCGCGGCAGCATCACGTTCCTCTTTACTTTTAGTCTTGTCCGACCAGTCCGAAAAGGCCTTCAGGTCCACCTTGGAGTCCACGATGACATCGGTATTGTCCGGGAAATGGATTATCACATCCGGTCTCATACGTTTGCCGCTGTCCTCATTCGGTATGACCATCCCCGACTCGTCCCTGAGCGTGGATTCCCTGTCATAGTCGACGCCGTTGGTGAAGCCTTCCTTGACAAGCAGATTTTCCAGAAGCATCTCTCCGAAACAGCCTTGCATCTTATTCTTTCCTCTCAATGCATCCGCGAGGTTATCTGCCTTGTTTCCAATATCTTCGGTGCGTTCCTTCAGGTTCTTCACGGCGTTTTCCAGATGTTCTTTCAGCGATGCGGAAGACTCGGTCTGCGCCTTTTTGTTCTCATTGAAGGACTTTTTCATCTCCTCCAGGTCCTTGCCCAGGGTCCCGGTGATGTTCTTGAAGGTCTCTTCCGCTTTCTTTCCAAGCTCTTCCTCTCGCGCCTTCAGCACAGCCTCGGTCTGCGCAGTCATCTCCGTCTTGATGGCTTCCACCTGCTGTGCCAATGCCTTCTCATGACTTTTCTTGATTTCGGAAAGCATTGAATCATAGCTCTTTCTGACTTCCAGCAGATTATTGTCCGCTGCTGCCAACCGCGATTCATAGCTGTCCGCAGACGCCTTCAGCATCATCTCATAACGTTCCTTGTCGGCCGCCTGCGTCTTCGCCGAATTTTCCTTCTCCGATGCCAGAAGCGACTCCAGACGAGCCTTCTCCGCGCCCATCGATTTCGCACAGACAAACCATGCGACGGCAGCCGCTGCCGCAGCACAAATTATTCCAATGATTATTTCCATATTCTTCTCACGATTCTATATATTACTGACCGCCAAGTCGTTCAAAATAGGTAAGCACCTCTTCCCAGGTCTTGAACGGCTCCTCGCCGAAATGCAGGACGGTACCCATAAAGTCCTCTGTCGCAAGCCTTTCAGGATAACGGTCAATGAGATAGTCGCCGAGAACCATATCCTTTCTGTTCGTGACAATGATTCTGTTCCATGCCGGCACACCAAGTTTCTTTTCCACCCACCGGTACAATGCCGGCAGACGTTCCGGTTCATTGAAAGAGTTGGATATCAATACGTAAGGGGTATAATGGCGTGAAAGCGCGGCAAATGCCTTGACTGCGCTTCCGTAAGGTTCCATGTCTTCTACGGACAATCCGTGGGCTTCGCCGTTCTTCATATCCAGCAATGTGTCTGTCAATGATATGAGCATTACAGGCTTGCTGCGTTTTTCCTGAATGTCGTCGATTCTTTCAATGACGGGAAGCACTGATTTAAGGAAAACGCTGTCGTCCATGTAGTGGGTTCCCTCGAAATGTATGGCATTCGGATAGTGTTTCGAGAAGAGTTCGAATGTTCCTGTAACCAGCTCATCATGAACGCCGAACATGCCATAGACAAGTTCTTGTTCAGTGTTGCAGTCGCCGAAGAAGTCCGGGTCGTCCACATTGTCCGGAAGTCCTTCGAATTTATGCGACGAGACTTCGCGGAATGCCTCCAACAACCCTTTATTCACAAGAAAAGATGTCTGGCCGTCGCGGCGCGGATTGTGGAATTCCTGACGTCCCAATCCATTGTTTTTCAGCAATGTATCAGCCAGCATGAATGCAGGATTGACCAATATGCGCCAGAATCCGCGGAGCTGTTCCGCATACATGGCTCCCATGGAGGCTCCGACAATCAGATCCGGTTTCTCCTTCGCGCAAAGTTCCCGGAGCATCTGCATTGTTTCGTGCGGATCGACCGGAAGGTCCGGGGCGATTATCTGCGCATTCGGTAACAATGTCCCCATTGCTTTCATGGTGCCGTTCTGTCCGCTGGAAGCAAATCCATGCAAATACAATATCTTTTTCCCGGACATCAGATCCGTCCGAGCATATTCAAAAAGTTCCATCTTACTTCTAATTATTAAGTTCCTTAATGTTTCTTCGATATTTCTTTAAAAGGTCGGCGAAAACGCAGGCGGCGTTGAGGAGGGAACAAAGCAAAAACATTGACCCTGTCATGAACAGCATTTCGCCAGAGGCGACTATTGCCGGGATTATGCCGCCGAAGGCATTGCCGATCGCCCCGAGAAGGGCGGAAGCGACACCGGCATTGTCACGACCCGAATCCATTGCAGCGACGTTGGAGGCCGTGGAAACCATGCCCACCATGAGCGAGAGGATGAATATCAATGCTTCATAAACCCAGAATCCCGGCTTGAAAAGGAACGCCAACATTGTCAATACGGACAGCACCACAAGCCCGACTGTACCGAAGGAAATTGCCCTGTCGCGGGTCCTGAACCGAGGTATGACAGCAGAAGCTATCGCGAAGGTCAATGCATTGAAACCGAAGACGATACTGAAGTGCAACGAGGATAGTCCATAGTATTCCTGCATGATGAACGGCGCCGATGCGATATTGGTGAAGAGTACGCCCATCGAGAACATGTATATCAGCACATAGCGCAGGAATTTCCGGTTACGGAGCACATCCATAAAGCCTTCCGAGATGGCACCGAACGAGGACTTGCGATACATGCTGAGGTTCTTGAACGACAGGCATTCGTGCATGCGGACCGCCCCGATGAGCAGGATGAAAGCCAGGATTATAAGGCTCCAGAAAATGGCTCTCCAGCCGCCCAGCAATGCGATGAATCCGCCTACGATAGGCGCCGCCACGGTAGCGATGCCATTTACGGCTGCGACCATGGACATCATCTTCGTAAGCTGCTTTCCCTGGTATTTGTCTGCTGCAATGCTACGTGAAAGGACCACGCCTCCTGATCCCGCAAGTCCCTGGAACAGACGCATTACGATAAACTGGTGGACGTCGGCGGAGAAGATGCAGCCGGCCGTGGAGATTATAAAAAGCAGCATTGCACAGATAAGCGGCTTGCGTCGTCCGTACCTGTCGCTCAGGGGTCCGAAAATCAGTTGTCCTGCAGCGAGTCCGATGAGTCCGGTAGTAAGGCCGAGCTGGACCAGCGAGGCGGAACAGCCGAACCAATCCTCCATCGCCGGGAGAACCGGAATGTACATATCCATGACGAAAGGGCCGAAAGCGCTGAGCGCTCCCAGAAACATCAGGACGAAGGGGCCAGAGTCAATGTATTTTCCTCCAATTTTCATCGCAACAAAATTAACTAAAAGTACGGATATTTCAGCAATAAAGGTCGGCGTCACGCCGACCTTTACCGTAAATTATTAGAGTGTGTTACTTCGTTTAAAGAATATAGTCTACTGTATAAGGACTAATCCTATTGGTGTAATTATTTGTATGGTTATAGCCTCCCGGCTAACGATTTAAAAAAATCACTTTAACGTTTTATTAAAACAATGCAAATTTAGCGCGATTTTTTTAATCTGCAAACAAAATGTTAAAATATTTCGTTTTATTTTGTGTTTTTGTCATCCAGAAGGTAAGGACGGAGCTTTTTTGTTCTTTCCAATGCCTGTTGCATCTGCCAATCCTGAATCAGTTTAGGATTGCCGCAGAGAAGCACATCAGGAACTTTCCATCCGTTGAATTCCACAGGCCGCGTATAAATCGGCGGGGAAACCAGGCCGTCCTGGAAGCTGTCGCTCAATGCCGATGTTTCGTCAGTCAGCACTCCCGGTATAAGGCGCACTATGGAGTCCGCAAGAAGCGCAGCCGGTATTTCGCCGCCGCTGACCACGTAATCCCCTACTGATATCTCCCTGGTAATGAGATGCTCACGAATCCTCTCGTCAATGCCTTTGTAATGTCCGCAGAGGATAATGATGTTTCCTTTCAGCGAAAGTTCATTGGATATACCTTGCGTAAGCTGCTCTCCGTCAGGCGACATGTATATGATTTCGTCATAGTCGCGCTCGGCTTTCAGCTCATTTATCATCCGGAACACAGGCTCGACCATCATCACCATACCGGCGTCCCCGCCATAGCAATAATCGTCCACCGTGCTTCTGGGGCCAATGCCGTATTTCCTGATATTGTGGACATTGATTTCCACCAATCCTTTCTTCCGCGCCCTTCCGACAATCGAGTGCCCCAGAGGGCTCTCCAGAAGTTCAGGCACCACCGTAAGTATATCTATTCTCATTGACATCAATTTTTTGTATCATACAAATTTAGCAATAATTTACCGAATATTCCGAACAAACTTGGTTACAGGCACCGGCAGCGAGACTCGGTTTGGCAACTTCTGCGCAATTTGGTTCCGCGAAAACGTTTTATGCGGAACATAATGGGCCACCGTAGGCTTTTTGTTCCGAGAAAACGTTTTAGATGGAACGGAATGCATCAGAAAAGGCATTTGGTTCCGGAGAAACGTTTTAGATGGAACCAACATAAAAGGCTGCACTCCGATGGAGCACAGCCGTCCTCTAATAAAAACTGATATAAATAGGGCCTCACGGCTTCTTTTCTACTTTTTATCTATGCAAATATAACAATTCAGCAAGACAATTTCAAGCATATTGCACTGTTTTTCAACAAAATCCCAATAATATCTCAAATTCTCTATCAATATGTTACTTATCCTCCACCAGAGCGACCTCATAAAGCCTGCTCCAATTCTTTCCGGTCAGGTAAAGTTTACCGTCAACCGGATTTCTGGCGATGCCATTGAGGACATCGGTATCTTCCGTCCGCAAGTTTTCCGGGAGCAGACCTGAACAATCCACGATACCGGTAACATTGCCGTCAGCCGGATCGATGATGACTATCATGTCTGTCAGGTAGACATTGGCCCAGATCTTACCGTCGATGTATTCGAGCTCATTGAGATCACGGACAGGCCTGCCGTTCAGTTTCACCGTCAATTTGCGCACGGTCTTGAACGAATCATCCATGAAATACAGATTCGCCGTGCCGTCAGACGCGATGAGACTCTTGCCGTCGGTCGTAAGTCCCCATCCCTCACGAGGATAAGAGAACGTCGACTTGTATTCCAGAGTCTCGGCATCATACACGAAAGCCACGCCGTTCATCCATGTGAGCATATAGATATTGCCGTCTTTCTCCACGGACCCCTCCAGAAAATACTTCTTGTCGAAATCCAGGCGATACAGAGGCTTGCCGGTCTTGATATCCACCTTTCTGAAAGTGGATTTGCCGTTCAGTCCGGTACTTTCATACATTTCGCCATTATAGAAGAAAAGCCCCTGTGTATAAGACGTGACATCATGAGGAAATTCATTGACAATCCGAATCTTATAGCCGGTGACCTTCACCTTGGTGCGGGAAACATTGGACGGAGTCCCCTGCCCGGAACGGACCTCGGAAACATTGCTGCCGGAAGCGGCAGATCCGGAACCGGAAGCATTGGCACAAGAAGACAGCGCCAATGTCATGGCCAACATTGACGCTATGAAACTTATGCCCATACGACGGTTTCCCATATCTGATTACAGTGAAACCTCCTCGCCTCTCTGCTTGCGGTATTCCATCGCTGCCTTTACGAACGCGACGAATATCGGCTGCGGCTTTTCAGGGGTACTCTTGTATTCCGGATGGAACTGCACGCCGATGAAGAACGGATGTGAAGGAATCTCGACGATTTCCACAAGGCCGGTCTCCGGGTTACGTCCCGTAGCTTTCAATCCTGCTGATTCCATCTGTGCGAGGAAGTCGCTGTTGAACTCATATCTGTGCCTATGACGCTCGGAAATAATCTCATTGCCATAGATCTTGTATGCGAGAGAATTCTTGTCGAGCTGGCACTCGTAAGCGCCCAGACGCATTGTACCGCCCTTGATCGTGGTGCTCTTCTGGTCCTCCATGAGGTTGATGACAGGATATGGAGTGGAAGGATTCACCTCCGTGGAAGCGGCCTCTTTCATGCCGAGCACGTCCCTTGCAAATTCCACGACGCACATCTGCATACCCAGACAGATTCCGAAGAACGGAATGTTGTGCTCACGCGCATATTTGATCGCGGTAACCTTGCCTTCAAGTCCACGCTCGCCGAAACCGGGGGCAACCAGAATCGCGTCCATACCTCCGATTTTTTCTTCAATATTGGAAGGGTCAATGAATTCGCTCTGGACTGTATGAACGTTTACCTTGCACTCGTTCGCTGCACCTGCATGAACGAAGGATTCAAGGATGGACTTATAAGCGTCCTGAAGTTCCACGTATTTGCCGACAAGTGCAATATCCACCTGATGCTTAGGGTGATACAACCTGTCGAGGAATGCCTTGAGATTGGTAAAATCAGGCTCCGGAAGGTCATTGATATGGAAATGGCTCAATATCATTTCATCCAGACGCTCGCCTTCCATGTTCAGAGGGACCTGATAGATGGACGGAGCATCGATGGACTGGATTACATGGCCCGGCTTCACGTTACAGAACAATGCCACTTTTCTCCTGATTTCCGGAGTAAGTTCCTTTTCTGTACGGCATACGATGACGTCAGGATGCACACCGGCCTGCTGAAGCATCTGTACGGAGTGCTGTGTCGGCTTGGTCTTCAACTCCTTGGCAGCACGGAGATAAGGAACGAGTGTCAAATGGATGCTGGCGAGGTCTTCCTCAGGAAGCTCCCACTGAAGTTGACGGATCGCCTCCAGGAACGGCTGCGACTCCATGTCACCTACAGTTCCGCCGACCTCGGTGATGATTACATCGAATTTGCCGGACTTGCCGAGCAGAAGCATACGCCTCTTGATTTCATCAGTGATATGCGGAATAATCTGTACGGTCTTTCCGAGATAAGCGCCTTCACGCTCCTTATTGATAACGGTATAATAAACCTTACCGGTAGTGACGTTGTTAGCCTTGGTCATGTGAACACCCAGGAAGCGCTCGTAATGCCCCAAGTCCAAGTCGGTCTCGGCTCCGTCATCGGTCACGTAGCACTCGCCATGCTCGTACGGGTTCAATGTTCCCGGGTCAATGTTGATGTACGGATCGAATTTCTGAATGGTGACTCTCAGCCCTCTGGCTTGCAGAAGTTTAGCTAATGATGCGGCAATGATTCCTTTACCAAGTGAGGAAGCCACACCTCCTGTTACGAAGACGTATTTTGTGTTCATATCTGTTTATATATCGTTAACAGGGGTACAAATTTAACCATTTTTTACAGATAAAGAAGCATTTCGGGGAAACTTTCCTCACAAAATGCTTCTTTTACGATAATATGTCAGGTCCGCAAGTTCCCTAACTTACGGAGTTCTAGTCGCGTCCGGTCATGGATTTTATAAATTCCACCTCAGCCGGGCTGTAAGGCGTGCCGTCAGGCTGGAAAATATCATGGAACCAAGGGTCCGGCTCTTCCGTATATGGAATCTTGTTGCCGTCCTTGTCCACCTTGTTCCATTCATAATGACATTGCATCGCGCCCCTGACCAGTCCGAAATCGTATGCCGCGACCTTATCCTTCTTCAGCACCGGAAGAACGGTCTCGAACGTGCTGCCGAAAGGTCTTGCAAGATATTCGGTGCAGAAAATCGGGCGGTTGAAAGTCTTCATCAGGTCCACGAACTTCTGCATCTCCTCGGCCGGCTGATAGCAATGGATGCTGAGCACGTCACAGTTTTCACAGAGGAAAGTGACCGTAGGAAAACGCGTCGTGAGGTTTCCGCTGCCGCTCAACGGCCTGGTATAGATCGGCGCTGTAAGCGGCTGTGACGGATTGACTTCCCTGGCCCATTCGAACACTTTCTTCAGCAGCGGATAGGTATGGCATGCCGGCACGTTCTCCGGCTCATTGTAAAGACACCATGCGATTATACGCTTGTCATCCTTGAAATGGTCGAGCACGTCCTGCTCATATTTCTTGACCCAACCCCATTGTGACGGGTCATTGACAGTTTCTATCCCCGGAGTCTGGGCCCAGATGCCGTTATGGATGCCGGGAATCGGTGATATTTTCTCGTCCACATAACGGTCACGTGAACCGCCGTTCGTAAAGAGGGTCACAAGGCTGCTGATGCCGTGGCTGTCAGCAATTTCGAGGAACTTTTCAATGTTCGCGAAAAACGCATCCCGGTCGGCGCCCCAGACCTTGTCATGAAGAAAGATCCGGACACTGTTGAACCCCAGGTCCTCGGCCCAGCCCAGTTCCTTGTCAATCTCCGCCGGGTCGAATGTGCTCGGCTGCCACATCTGGATCTGGTTGCCCGCATATGCCGGAACATAGTCGCAGCCCACAGGCCACTCTCTGGCGGCATACCATTCATTGGCCTTTTCTTCGGACCAACGCTGTGCGACGGGCTGCACTTCATTGCAGGAGCCGATAACCGCCGCCAGCGCAAGTATTGTCAATGCTTTTATTGTTTTCATGATTATTTGATGGTTTTAGTTCCGCCTCCATAGATGTCGGTAGCTGCGACAGCTTTTCCTTGATATGAACAGCCTGTGATTGTCAATGATTTTCCGGTATTGACTATTCCTGCGAATCCCTTTGCGACAGGCACAACTGCTCCCAACTCGAACGTAGCGGTAACATCAGCACCATTGATGGAGACATAATCCTTTGAGGCCACCCATCCAAGAGCCGCACCGAGAAAACCGATAGGTTTTCCTTCGTAGGACTTGAATATTGTTGTTGCAGACGGCTTCGTATCAATGCTCAGCATAGCACCTCCGCCTACAAGCCCCCCGGCAATGTCACCGCCAAGCGCTGAACCGGTAGTAATAGTACACGTACTTTTCCCTCTCACGATTGCCTTGTCTGTCGATGAGACACCGCACATATACCCTGCGATTCCGCCGACATAAGTCTGACGAGCACCAGAATTTCCTAAGGCAGCTTTCTGCCCGTTCGCAGTATATACTTCGATATCACCAGTGTTTACAGCACCACGAACCACCGTATAATATCCGTTGTTAAGATAATGAACATCCTTAACATTCACACAACGTCCGACAACACCTCCAACAGCATAAGCATAATTGTCACCCGTCTCATCTTCAACAAATGATATATTGCCTGAATTAGAGCAGTTGGTGAATCCTGTAAAAGTGCTTCCTTCAGCACCTTTCTTACCGGCATTTATAGCAGCTACGACTCCTCCTATGGCACCGCCTCTCATGACAAACTTGCCTTTCTTATGGATTGACAACGCGCCTGAATTGCTGCATTTAGACAATTTGGAGCATACGCCATTATATTCAGCATTGGCAATGACGCCACCCAGATAGATGGTCCGAACTGCTGAGAGATTCGCATCTATTGAGATTTCACCTTCATTATGAAGATCTGCGGCACTTCCGCTCACGGCATAAGCCACACCGCCGACGACACATCCAACATCCACTCCGGTAACATTTATAGCACCCGTATTCGTACACCCGGTAATCTCTCCGGAACTGTACAGCGTAATTCCACCGACTTTCACTTCAGCAGTAGGATTCTTGATTGTAATACTTCCAGTATTCCTGCAATTGATAATCTTTCCATTGTTGCTACGGCAAATGGTGGAAGCATTCGTACTATTCCCTTCAAGTGTAATATTGACACTACTCTCGCAATTGTTGATTTCTCCGCTATTGTTAAGAACGAACACGCCAGGCCACCCGTTGTTGGTATTGGCAATTCGCTCACCGGCAACCTTCAAATCCATAATTTTTCCGGTCTTGCCGACATGCAGAAACAGAGGTTCGGTTCCAGCGTGCGTAATGATGTGATTATGTCCGTAAAACACACCATCCCACTCACATTTGCTGCCATCAGCCTTTTTGTCATTGGTACGCGGCAGATTCGTCGAAGAATTAATATCCGCCATAAGATGCACGCCGTCCTCTCCATTGACATTTTTCCTCCAGGCTGACCAGTCACCTTTATTCACGGCAGCCACAAATCCATTCCAGTCCTCAACGGTATAAATACCGCCTTCCAGATAAGTTCCGGCAGCATTGAAGGTAATCGTCGTAGGATAGACCTTTCCCATGCCTGCTGTAAATGACTTCATGCTGCGCACCACCTGATAGTGATTCTCCGCATCCACGATAGTCAAGGTCAATCCTCTTTTATACTCTCTGGCAGGTATTGCGATAAAGACAGGAGCGCCACTGGCCACGACGGACTCGCCGCAGGAAATGGTGGCAGATGTATTTCCTATCGCCTTGCCTTTTTCATTTTTCTTCGGTCCGAACGCGATTTCGGATTTGGAGTATGAAATAATATATGCACCGCTGAGAGCCTCATTGTCATTGCCGTTGACACGTATGCTCTTGACATTCGTGCCGTTGACCGCAACTTTCAGATAAGCCATGGCGTGTTTGAACGCAAGTCCTCCACCGGCCTCGCCACGTGCGGTCATTATCGCAGCATTCGGATCGAAGCCATTTTCCACATACTTCTGCGTGGAAGGAATCGTGATTTCAATAATGGAAGTGTCTTTCTTTTCAGTATTATATGAGCCTGCAACATACAAACTTGCAGGATAAACCGCGCAATACGGAGCATCCACCACAGGAAGTGTAAATGACGCACTCTTCTTGTTATTCTTGTCAATGTCAATGTTCGAGCTGGTCTCGCCATTCACCAGAATCTGATCGCCCTCAGCCCAGAATACGGAATAAGTCTTGTCGCCGTTGTCCGAGATCAATGTCTTGGTAACATCATCAGCATCAGGAGAATCCGACAGTTCCGCGCCTATCACCATTGTCACGGCTTCGTCTTCCTGCGGTTCCGGAGTCTGTATTTCTCCTTCAATTTCCTTGGCGCATCCCGCAGCCGCAAGGACGACTGCCGCAGCAGTCATGAAATCAAATATTCTTTTCATTTTCAATTTCATTTAAGGTTACTGTCCCACTCGAAGAATAGCCCTTCTTCTTCCATCAAATCATCATTGGTAGCCTTTCCAGGGTTTGATTGACAAAAGCCGACTTCCGGATTCAAGTCGATTACTTCCAGCTTCGGAGAATAGTATCCCCCCGAAGCATTGATTTTAGTTTCAGTGCTTTTCATGATAAAATATTTATTATTAATTACTTACTTATTGCAACGCACCGCCGCATAAGAAATGCATGCGCGCTTCACATTCTGGATTTTGGCGCCATCATACGATATCGGAATCTGGGCATCATAACCCGACACATCCTTTGCCGGCATCAGACGCACATAGACATTGTCCTTTCCGAAAAGGTCCTCGGAAACCGGCAGAGTGAACGACATGTTCTTCGCGCCCGGGCAATGATATTGCCGGTATGACCCGTTCTTCGGATAGTCCGGTACCGAATATGTCCACTCGTTCCCGACAGATGTATATTGTACGATATCCCCGGTGTAGGAATCGGCCTTCAGGGTTTCCCAATTCTCGCCGTCAGACGAATATTTCAGCCACCAGTAGCGAGGCGCGCCCACATCCATTCCCACGGTATTGAACGCTGCAATCTGTACGGACAGCGGTGCATTGGCAATGCTCAGGTCCGCAGTCGAGAACTGTATCTGCCAATAATACTCTTCCAGTTTAGGGTCCGCATGGTTCCCCGAGCACCAGTAGGCGCCCATCCACGCAGGGCCTTTCGACTGAGGGACAATGCCCGATGCAGAACCTGAAAGAGGCCCGAGCGAGCTCCAGTCCTGACTTGGCGAAATCGCCCTTAGTTCAGGGGTCGAATATGTAAAGCCGGGCTTTTCTTTCACATCGGCGAAACTGGTCCATTCACAAAGAATCTTCGTAAACGGTTCACCATCAAGAGCAATGTCGCTGCGGTGCTGCGGGCGGATCTGGTATCTGCCTATATTGCCAAGTCCCGTCACATAGTCCGCAAGCCGGGAATCCATGGCAGCCGTGGCGCTGTCCCACTCGTAATTGTCGCAAGTTTCATTGACAATGATACCGGTGACGGTTCCGCTTCCCCATGGAAGGGCCATGCCGTCACGAGCCCATGCGGCCGTCGTGTTCGTAAGGAGATAGATGGTATTGCCATGCTTGTCCAGCAGCGGCATCGGATATTTGTTGATGATGCTGGAGCGGGTATTGTCAATCGGGACGAAAGCACCCTTTGTAATCGGAATCGAACAGTCGGTGAGCGTAAGAATCGTGTTTATATCGCTGTCGCACAATTCATTGATACTCTTCGTGCGCTGAGGGACATCAGCGGAAGTCCCGGCTGCCGAAGACACGATATCGTATGCTTTCAGGCCGGAAACCGTATAACATTCCGGATCAATGCCGGCGGTAAGTTTGCGTCCCTTCAATGAAATCGTAGCAAGGTCGTAGCGGTCCAATGACATGGCATCCGCCGATTCGAAAACCAGTTTCACGCCATAATACTCGCCTTCCTCACTGCTCTGGAGATACACTGTCCTTGATGAAAGCGTCAAGTCCTGGATGATTACCGACATGTTCTCATTCGGAGCGGCATTCCCTTCGGAATCATCACTTATCACCCTACCGGTAAGCGCATAAGGCTTCTGTATAATGCCCTGCGGGTCAATGTCTCCGTTCTCAAGACTGAGCGAACGCAGCCCCGCGACGGTGAGAGGTATGGTTTCCACCTCTCCGCGGACTCCCTGCGTGACATAGAGCCTGGCGGCAAGCTGACGTCCGACATTGTCCTTGGCGGAGAATTCTATTATTGCTGTCCTCGGAGAGTCTCCAAGGTTTTCCCTCACGGCAAAATTGAAAGTGCCGTCAGCATTCACGTCAGCAAGAGGTTCCTCGATCCAGTCTCCCCCGTCAGGATAAATCACGTTTCCGCTGATTTCATCTGCAGGAATGATGGTTTCGAATATGGCTGTCTGCGCTCCGCTTTCAAACGGAACGGTCACATTCTTTTCCTTGAAATGGAAAGTCGCGTCTTCTGCACCGCTCTGGATAAGAGTAAGTTGCAGCTTACGGTGCCCGCTGGTAAGAAGCACGTCCGCCTTGCGCTCACGGCCAATGTTTTCTCCGAAAGCAATGCAGAGGTCGGCATCGCCGGTCCAGCTGGATTCCGACAGGCTCGCCCACTCCGCGCCTTCAGTAACTTCGGCACATACTTCGCCGGAAGCAATGATGCTGAATATGGCTTCTCCCCCGGCGGCATCCACGACTGCTTCATTCCTGGCACAGCCAAGTTCGGTCACCTCGGAGAACTCCGGCTTGCGCTCACATGATGCAAGTACGGCCAAAGCGGCCAGTATTGACATTGATTTATATAATAATTGTTTCATTGCATTGACATTTATATATTACTCGCCGTATTCCTTGTTGGTGAGCACCCCGCCGGATGCTGCGACCTGATCTGCCGGTATCGGCCAATAGCGGTTGCACTGGCGGACATTCTGGCTGATGAGCGAGCCGGTGTTGTATTGTCTGGTGCGTTCATACCAGATGCCCCAGCGCACAAGGTCGAACTTGCGATTGTACTCGCCCAGAAGCTCCTTCGCACACTCGCGACGGATTTCTTCCATAAGGAGGTCAGCATTGCCGCCGACATCCGCAAGACTGAGGTCAGACAGGCCCGCACGGCTGCGTACCATATTGAGATAATGCAGGGACGATGCGACGTCGCCTTTCATCAGATTCGCTTCCGCAAGTCCGAGGACAGCGCCTGCGTATCGGAAAATCTTGTAATTGTTCGCGTCGCGGGTGCTTCTCATGTCCGGACACCAGAATTTGTTGCCCAGCCAAGGAGTGCTGGACTGGTTCATCCTGGACCATGTCCCGTCGGCATTCTTGGAGCCGAAGAACATGACCTGCTTTTCTCCGGTCCTTCCGGCATCGTCCGGGTCATAGCCCAGCCACCTCCAAGCAAGGTTTCCGGACCCTCCGCGGGCGGTCTTGGACCCATTCGAATACTCCCCGGACCTGAGGTCATCAGAAAGGTACGGGAGCAGATTCTGGCAGAGGAACGGCGTAGGACGCACTGACGTGTAGGTCATCGCATGGGAACCAAGTTCCGGAATACCGATTCCATAGTAGATGTCGGAGATGATATCTTCCTGCGCAAACTCGTCACTGACAATGTTTTGAGCACGCAAAGGAGTGGTCCAGCTCGCCAGCGTACCGACAATCTGGAGACCATTGGCCTCATAGATGTTCGGGACTTCCCATATTGATTCGCGACTGTATTTCACGCTGAAAGGCACGTCAGAGAGAGGATACTGCGAGAGGTCGCCATAAATGGTTTCCAGCTGTCCGAAGAATTCCAATGCTCCGTCCCAATCCTTGTTCCACAGGCAGAGTCTGCCGCCGAGCATAAGGCCCAATGCACGGCCGACGCGGTAGTCTGTGCCGGAATCGTATGTCCTGCGTGCAGGCATGGCGGAAAGATTCTTTCGGAGCTCCTCAATGCAGAAATTACGGATTTCCGTGGCGGACATCCTCGGGAGCTTCACTATTTTCGTCCTGTTTTCTTCCGTGACACGTTCCGTATAGAAAGGCACGTCACCGAATGTGGAAGTCAGGATATACCAGTAGAATGAACGGAGGACTGCGGCTTCCGCATAGAGAGGAGCGGCCTCATTTTCATTGATATAGCCTTCGGAAACTGCCCTGTCCGTGTAAAATATCATACTGTTGGTACGGGACACGCCCTGGTAGCCGCGCTGCCAGACAAGGGATGCGGCACCCGGACGGGCCGGGGCGATATCACAGACCGCATCTATCTGATTGTCAATGTTCAGATACATCAGGTCGGTAGCGCATTCGCACATTTCCCAGAAGCCCATATTGGTATAGATAAGCTTCAGCGGAGAATAGCAGGCATTGAGTCCTGTCTTGATCTGTTCCACACTGCGGTAATATTTGTCACCTTCAGTGTAGGACGTAATCTTTTCCTTCAGCGAACATGACATTGCGCCGAAGATCAGCAAAGCTATTGCAATTGTCTTTTTCATATTCTAGAAGTTCATCTGAAGATTAATCACGAATGTTCTCGGGCGAGGAAACGCGCCATCATCGATACGACGTGTCACGGAACTGGTGGAGACATCAGGATCGAATCCGTTATAGCGCTTCCAAAGAAGCAGGTTCTCGCCGCTCGCGCCCACGACGATGCTCTTGCACCAGTTCTTGGCAATGTTGAAGCGGTAGCTCAATGACACCTCTTTCAGTCTCACGTAAGACGCATCATATATCATGCGGTCGCTGGCATTGTAATCCTCCTTGCCGGCACGAGGGATATCGGAGTCCGGATTCAGTTCCGGGTCCCACGAATTAAGCATGAAGCGGTACTTGTTGTATGCCCTGGAGCCGCTTCCTGCAAGGATTTCACTGATATTGTATATCTTTCCCCCGAGTGACCAGGTGGCAAAAACTTTCAATGAGAGATTGCCGATGGTGAAATTGTTCTGCAAGCCGCCATAGAGGACCGGATCAGAATTGCCTTGGTAGACAAGGTCGTTCTGGTCGAGCAGTCCGTCATTGTTCTGGTCCACGAAACGGCTGATTCCCAGCTGGGAAGAACCGGAACTGACGTATGTCTTGGTGATTTTGTTCCTTTCAATCTCATCTTTGCTGTGCCATACGCCGGCATATTGATATCCCCAGAGGGAGTTCAAAGGATAACCGGCACGGTAGCCGTACAGAGGCTGCGTGGTGTTGCGGAAATTCACATAGGTCGGCACGAGACGGTCCTCTCCGGCATCGATCACACGCTGGTCATTGTGCGAAACGGTAAGCATCGTGCTCCAGGAGAATTTTTTCGAGACGATGTTGCGGGTCGTGAGAGTTGCTTCAATGCCTCTGTTGCGGGTGCTTCCCATATTGGTGAAATAGGTGTCATATCCCGTGGACTGGTTCGTCTTCATTGCCAGAAGAAGGTCGGAAGTATTTGACTGATAAGCATCTACTTCGAGATTCACCCTTTCGCCGAAAGCTACGAAATTGAGACCGACATTGTATGAGTCCGTCGTTTCCCATGTAAGGTTTCCGTTGCTCAGACGGGTGTCGTAGTATGCAATAGGACGGTAATCCCCCAGCATCCATACTCCCTTGTCGGAGGTCAGGGTCGACTGGGACATATAGGTGCCGATGGCATCATTGCCGCTCCGTCCGATACTGGCACGGAGCGAAAGGTCGTCAAGCCAGGACACGCCTGCCAGGAAATTTTCCCTGCTGATGTTCCATCTGACGGCTGCGGCCGGGAACACTCCCCACTTGCGGTTCGCAGCGAAGTTCGAGGCTCCGTCGGCACGCATTGTCAATGTCAGGTAGTATTTCTTCAGGTAGTCGTAGTTCACTCTGGCGAGGAAGGACATTGAAGTCTTTATGTTCTCGTAGCTGCGGTTCGTGGTGCAGCGTTCATCCAGAAGGCCGCCGAGGTTCTTGTAGGTGACATTGTCATCCATATAGCCTTCTCCATTGAACCAATTGTAATTCAGGTTCATACGTTCAGCCGTAAAGCCTGCGAGCAGGTTCATGGTGTGACGGCGGGCAAATGTGCGGTCGTATGTAAATGTATTCTCGCTGAGGAGGACTTGACGGTCCTGGCGTATCGCCGTCGCCGTTCCTCCGGTAAGGTTACGCTGTGCCACCGGAAGGGTTGAAGGAGCGTAACGCAATGATTGATAAGCATCTGTTGTAAACGAGAACTTGCTTACGAATGAAGCGAAACGGCTGAATATGAGACGCACCCACGGCAGGAGGTTCAGATTCGTCTGCTTGACATCATAGCTGATTTGCTTGGCACAGATATATGGATTGTTGAACGGTGCTCCGCCTGAAGCGTATTCCGAACCGAAAGTATTCCATGTATCATTGATGCCGAGCAGCGGACTGAGATATATGGCAGCCGTACTGCTGGTTCCGGTTATGGAGGCGCTGGACTTGTCCGTATGGCGCTCTGCATAATACAGACGGGCTCCGGCACGCATCCATTTGAGAGGCTGCGTCTCCACGCTCACCCTTCCGCTGATACGCTTGAATCCGGATCCGATCACGACACCTTTCTCGTCATGATATCCGAAAGAAGCTGATGCCCTGGTAACATTGGTACCGCCTTGTGCCGAGAATGAATAATCCTGATACACACCGGTTTGCGAGAGCGCATCAATCCAGTCCGTGCCTTTTCCCTTGCCGAGGACCTCGTCTTTCGGAAAATAGAAATTACGGGACGGATCTTCTTTTCCGCCGATGTATTCGGAAATGTAGTGCGTCATGTTGCAGTACTGCGCAAATTCCGACGCATCCATCAAATCGAGCGATCCGGCTATCTTGGATATACCGGCAGCCGCCTTGAAATTGGCCGTGAAGTTGCGGGATGTCTCTCGCTCCGTCGTAATGAGGATAACGCCATTGGCACCTCGGGAACCGTACAGGGAAGTGGATGACACGTCTTTCAGGACGGAAATGCTCTTGATGTCTGCCGGATTTATCTCATTGAGGTCAGAAACCGCGTCGATTACGCCGTCGACCACAATCAGCGGCGCGTTGCCCGCACTGATGGACCTGGCACCACGGATCCGGATGGACGCTTCCGCACCGGGTTCTCCCGTCGATGACATCATGTCCATACCAGCCACACGTCCCTGAAGGGCCGAGCTGACCGAGGCTGCAGGAATATCGTTCAATGATTTCATGTCCACTACGGAAACAGCGCCCGTAAGGTCGGACTTCTTGGCGGTTCCGTAGGCGATGACCACCACGTCGTCCAGCTTTGCGGCATCGGATTTCATGACCACGTCGATCTTCACTCTTCCGTTCACCTGTTCGAGTTTGGATTCGAAGCCGAGGCAACTGAATTCCAGGAAGCCGTTCTTGGATACGGTGATTTCATATTTTCCGTCGGTATCGGTCGCCGTCCCCTTGGTTTTCGACTGTTTGTCAAGCACATATACACCCGGCATAGGATTGCCTTCGCTATCCTTAACCGTTCCGCTGACCTTGATACTCTGCGCAAATGACATTGCGGCAGAGAGGAACAGCAGGAGAGTAAATATGAGTATTCTTTTCATATATGCGTACGTTTATAAATCTATTTGATTGTCGGTTTGTTTCCTGTAGCATAGATTTCGCCCGAGCATTTGTCCACGGCTTCCGCAGGCAATGCCGCCGTAGATTTGCAGTTCGAGAGCACAGGAACAGGAGTGACTTTCAGGATATGGGCGACGATACCGCCGACCGCTCCGATTTTCGCATTGACAGGTGCCAATGTGTTTTTCGTCATTCCGAATGAACCGGCATTGGTACAATCCGTTATTTCCGTAAATGCTGTTCCGCCGAGAATTCCTCCGGCAAGCGCACATGGTTTCGATATTCCTCCGGCAAGAACGGCTCCGGTATTGGTACATCCTGAAATCTTGGCAGGGTTTTCCTTAAGGCCCACGACGATTCCGGCAATACCGCCCACATACAGTTGTCTCGCGCCAGACATGGCAGCGGATGCGCCACTGGCAATGTTGCTGCAGGCATCGACTGTGCCGGAATTGGTGCAGCCCGTGATTTCCGTATAAAAACCGGCAGTAGGCGTAGGACTGACGAACATTACGTCGGCATTTCCGGACAACGGAGCTATACGTCCTACAATTCCTCCCACGGCATAGGCTCCCTGCGCTCCTGATTTCTGCAACTCATTCTCCCACAATGTAATCTTGCCTTCATTGGAACAATTCTTCAGCTTCACGAAAACGTCCTTGGTTCCACCGTATGCTGATGCCAATATTCCTCCGACGGCGCATTTATGGAGGCCGGAAGCGGCAACGGCATTTTTCAGAATCGTGATGTTGCCTGTGTTCTTGCAATCCTCGAAGGTGCCGAGCTTGCTTTCCGCATCAGGTCTGAACGCAAGGCCTCCGCCGATCAACTCATGATTCCCGGTGAAAGGCAGGTTGATTTCGAAATCCGCGCTGTTCGTGCAAGATTTCATAGTGCCGGCATTGGCTTCCACAAGACCGCAGAAATGCAAATTCGCATCCACCGTCACGGTGAGTTTCGACTTGCTTTCGCAGTTTTCAATGGTTCCAAGATTGGTTCCGGCAAGGACTGCACATGAATTATCCCCGGGTTCATTGCGCAATCCGTCCAGTTTAAGGTCTTTAACGACAGCGCCTTCGGCAATTTTCTTGAACAATGGTTTATGGATTGCATTGCGGATAATCGTGTAACCACCGCCATTGAACACACCATTCCAGGATTCAATCTGCGTGAGATCTCCGGCATTGACGATATTCGAGGCAACATTGACCTCGCCCGTCTCAGGATCCACCCAGTCGGAATAGTCGCCGGCATTGACGGCATCGGCGAAAGTATTCCAGGATTCCGGGTCGGTGATGATCAGCGCTCCGGCAGGCACGAAAGTCTGCTTTCCCCAATCGACGACCACGCCGGCAGGAATACGGGTGTTTTCCCTTATTTCAATGACCATCTGACGGTTGTAGCTGTCGGTGAGCGTGATGTTGAATCCATCCGGATATTCGCCGGCAGGGACACAGAAATTCAGCTCCGCAGCCTCCTTACTGCCAGTTGCAAAACCGGCATCAGGCACAGAAATTTCGATTTTATTGTTGCCCTCAATGGCAGAAAGTGCGCCAGTCGCAAGATTCAGCCCGAATTTACCGGAAATAGGAGCCGACAGACTGTTCAGGACAATGCCGTCAATCTTGTGCTTTCCGAAATCCATGGCAATGCGTACCACGCCACAGAGGTTTTTCAGTTCAAATTCCTTGTCGGAAGATTGTCCATATAGGACGGCGGCGCCGTTGCTGAAGGAGCCCGGTGTCCATTTCTGGATGGTCTGGAGCGATATCTCAGCTTTTTCAGAATCCATGGCATCACATATCCAGCTCGGATAAACGACTCCGTATGGAGCATTGACGCCATCGACATTGAATGTCGCCTTTACGGTCCTGGCTCCGATTTCATGGAGAGGTTCAGAACGTTTTCCATTTACGGCAATTCGGTCGCCTTCACACCAATATACAGGATAGGCATCCCCGTTCAACTCTCCGAGAACAGTCTTGGATGCGATTCCGGAGCTCAGGGACAGGCTGACATTCTCCTCCGTAACGGGCTCGGGTTCTGTCCCGCCGGATGTTTCCGTCTTCCCGCAATTCGTAGATACCAGCGGCAAAGCTACGATTGCGAGTAATGTCAAAAATTTCGTTTTCATTTTTATTCGTTGATTATCAGTCTTTTAATATTCAATCTTTTTCTTTGTCAGGAGGTCCGGCAACAGATGCTGCACTTCCGCGGATTTGTTCGGCATAAGCAGTAGGTGTCTTTCCGAACATCTCACGGAAGCATTTCGCAAAATATGAAACGTTGGAAAATCCGACTGTGTAGCAGATTTCAGAGATATTGTTCCCTTGCGGGTCCCGAAGCATTTCCGCAGCCACGGCAAGCCGCAGATTCCGGACATAGTTGTTAGGTGAAGTTTCCAACAGACGCCTTATCCGCCTGACCAGAGTGGATGGGCTGACCGCCATTTTATCAGCTATTATCTCATTGGACAACAATGGATTGGAAAGATTTTCCCTGACAATGCCGTCGAACTCTGACAGGAAAGTCTGATCTTTCTTCGGAAGTCCGACAATCTGGGATACGGTATTGATCTTTTCCCGGAAGACCTCCTCTTCCCTGGTCCGACGGTATTCCTCTTCCAGTTGACGGTGTTTGCGTTCCGCTTTTTTGTGCATTACCACGAATACCGCTGCATAGATCATCAGTATGAACAACAGAAACAGCGTGATGCCCAAAGTCGATGCCCAGAAAGGCGGTTTCACAACGATTACCAACGGATAATGCGCTTCGTGCCATTCTGAAGATGATGCTGAAGACCTGATTTCCAGAGTATAAGTTCCGGCCGGCACGTTATACCATGAGGCATTGCGCGAAACCGAAATATCCCTCCATACCTTGTCATAGCCTTTAAGCCGACATTGAATCCAAAAAGAAGATTCCGACAGCATGTCTGGAGAAGAAAAATCGAAGATGAAAGAACTCTGGTTGTTACGGAGCTTGATCTTATCCACAAGGTCAATGTTTTCATCGCCGTCCACCATCTGATTCCCTGCACGCATTCCGGTAATCACGATCCTCGGATAATCGCCGGAGCGCATTTTGGTCGGAGAGAAACAGATGAATCCATTGTCAGAACCGGCGCAGAGTTTTCCGGAAGTAAGACGTAATTTACTGTTGGTCAACTTGGTATCCAACAGGCCTTCGACCTCTGTATACAGTCTCATGCCGGAATTCTCAGGATCGAATTGTATCAATCCCTTGTCGGTGGACAGCCACAACGAACCGCTTCTGTCTTCGGAACAACAGAAGAACACATTCGACGGCATTGACGGGAATCCTGACTGGTCATAAGTCGTGAATTTGGCGGTTCCGGTATCATATAAGGAAAAGCCATGGCTGAATCCGACTGCCCAAACACGACCTTTCTTGTCGATATGTACGGAAGTGATTTTATTGCTCGGCAGACCTGAGCCGTCGTCTTGGGTAAAATGAAGCATTTCACCGTCTGATGGATTCCAGCGATATAGACCGGAAGCAAATGTTGAAAGCCACATATTGCCTTCGGCATCTTCGGCTATCGAGGTAACGAACACGCCGTCAATGGATTTCACGTCCTCAAAACAATCTTTTTCTCTATTGTATCTGGAGAGTCCAAGTGTCGTACCTGCATAAATATCGCCTTTCTTCGTCTTGTAAACCAGATAAACCTTCTGGTCCTTACGTCCGCTGTCCCGCATTATACCGCCATAAGGTTTCAATGCAAGTGTCTTGATATCAAGTTTATAAACTCCGCTCAATGAACCGAACCAGAGAGAATTGCCATCAATACAAGGAGAGCAGACCGTCCTCGGTATTCCAGGTATCTTTACACGTTCAACAGCCGCATTTACCGGATTCCACAGCAGAAATCCGGCTTGCTCGGTAGACACCCAAACCTTGGTCGGCGATTCTTCGCAGAAACCGCTGACAATGCACCCTTCCAGCGATGTACCGGAAGCAGTGTAGTATTTCTCGAAATTCGTCTGCGCGATTCCGGACCAGTTCACGCCGCTGTCTTTCGTGCCGAGCCATACCCCTTCATTGTTGTCCACGAACGAGCATGTGACGTAACTGCTTGACAATGAAAAACGGTCGTCGGGATTATATTCAATGTGCCTTGAGCCGGTTCCATGCAAATCGTATCTCCATACGCCGGCAGATGTGGAAAGCCAGATCCATCTTTCTCTCTCGAAGAAAGCATCCAGAAGCGTCACGCCGGCAGGAAGATGGAACAAACTGCGGATGGAACCGGATATGGGGTCTATTTCACTGATTCCCTTGACCGTGCTTGCCACATAAATCTGCCCGTCGGCTCCTTCGAAAATGCCTTCGACATCATCGGAATCGAACCATCCGCCATCCTTGAACGGTTCCAGGTCATTGGCATTGTCAAATCCTGAAACAGAGTGATAAAGCGGTGAATGATAGCGCGAGAGCCATATTCCGCTGTTCTTGGAACAGAGAATCCTGCGGAAGCCGGAAATTCCCAAGGTGTCGTAACCGATATGGTGCAAATGGGAATATTTCGTGTTGTAGCAGAACAAGCCCTGCCCCTTTACAATCATCCAGATATGACCGTTCTTGTCGGTGGTTATGCTCCGGATCTCGCCCCGTATGGATTCGCCGTCGTCAGCCTTCAGGAGAATAGGTTCGAACTTGTCACGGATATAGTTGTAGCGGCAGACACCGTTGTCGGTTCCTATCCAGATATTGCCGTCCCTGTCCTCTACCAGACAGCGGACATAGTCTGTTTCAAGTCCCAGTTTATCAGTGAAGAAGACATCGAATTTCCTGCCGTCATAGCGGTTCAGTCCATGACTGGTCCCGACCCAGACAAATCCACGGGAATCCTGCATGATGCTGCTTACGCCATCGAATGACAGCCCGCTGTCGGCGGTCGTCAAATGTGTAAACTTATATTGGCTCACAGCAGCCTGCGCCGTGCCGTGTAGCCCGACCGCAAGCAGCAATGAAACTGCAATATTCCTTATTATATTTCGTACTCTCATAACCGGGAAATGAGATTTTATTTAAAATCGAACACTTTGTTGGTGATACGTCCTCTTACGACATAGAGATATCCAGTATCGCCCTCATGATCCCTTCCGCCTGAACCATATACCGCAAGAATTTCATCGCCGCCAAGCGGACAAAGCGAATTCCATTTCGCACAGGCCTTGGTCTGGTCTATTGCAAACGGTCTGGAAACTCCTCGCATCGTACTGAATTTGTTCTTGACGAATTCTGATTTCGGGCATATCTGGACTTCCATCGCCGTATGTTTATATCGCTCCTCATGAGTACTTTGCGGTGCGCCGTCCGTCGTCTGATAAGACATTGCGAAATAATTGTCCGTCTGTATCAGATACGGGGCTCCGGAATAGATCTCAGTACTCTTGAGCGACTTCTGGAAAGGGTCGAACCTGTAAATGCTCGGCGCGCCGACCTGACGGCTCCAATTATCTGCTACAGAGTTATATACGATCTGCGGAAAGAATTGATAGCCATCTCCATTTGCCTCGATTGCGACATATATATTGCCGTTGTAAACAGTAGCCGTAGGCATCCCGTCGCGTTTTGTAAACGTATAACATACAACCCGTTTTTCTCCCCAGGTGTCGCCCCCGTCTTTCGATTCGATGACGGAAATGTTCTGATAGGTAATCTTATCGCTCGCATAAGGAGTTTCATCTGCGAAATAGACCTGTACGGTACCGTCAGGAAGTTCCAGAACGAAAGGCTCATAGCATCCGGAAACATTGTTCGAGGAGTAGAGTCTCTTCAGGCTGCTCCAGGTAGCGCCATTGTCATCGGAAGTGCTGATGGAGATATGGAAAGGATAGACAGTCTTGTCTTTATTGGCGACCTTGGTATCTTTGACTCTTTCATTCACAGCATAAATTATACGTCCAGGATGATGGGGATTGCTGGCACTGAGCTGTGCAAATTCCGGATTGTCCATCCTGTGTGACAGACTGTCTTTCTTATAGGCCGGAACGACAGTCTTCGCCCCGGTCCATGTGGCGCCGTCATCATTGCTGAAACGGGCATAGCCATGCCAAGTATTTGAGTAGCATATCATTAATCTGCCGTCATTCAGACGGTGCGCACGACCGTAAGCACTGCACCAACCAGAAACAAGGACAGGTTTCTCCCAAGTGATGCCGAGAATGTTGCCATCGACTTCCTCAATGTCCGAAGTTGTATTTTCAAGCGCGGTGAATGTCAATTCAGGTGCGTTGGTGATCACGCCGGCTTTAAGCTCCACTTGCGTGCTTGTAGTCGCCTTCAGGAATGTTCCTCTGGCATCGGAAAACATTATGCTGAAGCCTTCCCTGAAAATCTGTGGCGGAATGGCAATGCAGAAGTCGTCAAGAGAGGTTTCGTTTCCTGCAGGTGTCAAAGTTATCGTCTTCACGCCGTCTCCGGAGACATTGCCGAGAACAGGATTGCCGGCATTGACATTGAATGAAAATTGTCCGGCAACGGATTCGGAGGCATTGCCCCTGAATACGGCTTTGGTCGCCTGGCGGTCGCAGCTGGAAGGGCAATTCACTTTGATTCGGAGGTACGCGCATAATTGGCGGAAACGCAGACCGGTTGATTCGCTTTGCGCGGCCATTATTGCGGCAGCTGGATCAAAGTTTCCGGCTGCGGGCATTTGCTCCGATTTTATTGTAATCAGGTCAGATTGCAGCGCATCCGCGGGATATACGGCGGCATATGGCGGGGTCAATGTTTTCCCCATCGTGAAGGTGGCAGTGTTCGAGCCGGCGGCCTCAGCAGTGAGCGGTTTTGACACGACGCCATTGACGATTATGCAGTCTCCTTCCGACCAGATGACCGGATATTTCCCGCCTGTCTTTTCTCCAAGAGCAGTCTTGGTCGTAGTTCCATCAGAAACTGCAGTGAAGACGGTTTCGGTTTCCAGCTCGGGCGCGGATTCCGTGCATGCCGCCAGTGCCAGCATTGCTGCGGAAATCATCAGGTATGTGGTTATTCTGCGTGTCATTTTATAGTTCGTCTAGGGGTCCGAAGTTAGGTTCGTCAGAGGGCTCGGAGATTAATTTACTTCATTATAATCTTACCTTTCCTTATGTATATATTACCACTTAATTGAGTGATTGCCAATATATTGTCATCACCAAGGTCACAGAGTGAGTTCCAAAGTCCATTGTCCCGTGTCTGGTCGATTTCAAATGGACGTATACGCTCCCGCATCGTCAGGAATTCATGGCCTGTCATTTCATCAATGCGACAAACAGCCATTTCCATCACGGCGTTCTTCGTGGTCGGTTCCAATGCACCTTCAGATGACTGGTAGCAGAGCACGAAATAATTGTCAGTGTGAATGATATAAGGGGCGCCCGCATAAATGAATGCGCTTTCCATAGAGGTCTTGAAAGGGTCGAACCGGTTCAATGACGATCCATATACAGGTGTTTTCCAATTATCTGATATCCTGGTACATACAATCTGCGGATGGAATTTGACATTCTGTCCGTTGGCTTCGATTGCCACGTAAATCCAATCGCCATGAATCATTGCCACAGGCATGCCGTCACGGTATTTTTCATTGTAGCAGACAATCCTGGCTGGTCCCCAGGTATCACCGCCGTCTTTGGATTCGATGACGGAAATGTTCTGATATGTCAATCTCCTTTCATAATAAGGCGTCTCATCAGCGAAATAAATCTGCACGGTGCCGTCCGGAAGTTCGAGGACGCATGGTTCGTAACAACCGCGGAGGACATCCCTGTCCCAAATCTTGGATTTGTAGACATCACGGATGCCACTCCACGTCTTGCACATGTCATCAGATGTGGAAATCGCTATTGTATAAGGCGTTTGTGAACTTTTATTGTCAGAAGGCCTGATGTTCGCAGCATAGATGATTCTTCCCGGATGGTAAGGATTCTTGTCGCTGAGCTGCGCAAATTCCGTATTGGAAACATTGACCTGAACCGGAGCGATATAGCTGTTGTAAGCCATGGCAGTCTGTGCCTCCGACCATGTGCTGCAACAGTCTTTGCTGATCTTGAAGCAGCCGCTTCCTCCGCGGGAATAGACAGCCATGTAGCTTCCGTCATTAAGTCGGTGCACGCGCGCATACCCGCCAGGTGCAAGCAGCTTGGCATCTCCCCATTCTACCATGATTTCTCCATGAGATGTCTTTCTGGGAGCAGGTGTACAACCAGGCTCGACAGCAGAAACGCCCAAAAGTCCGGCCAATGAAAACAAAAGGACCAAAAATCCAAATAATCGGTTACTCATCTTAGCTTTTCGTTAAATACCATACGCAAAGATATGTAAACGATATTTTTTGCATGAAAATTTTTGACACAAAATATGCAAATTTTGAATCAATTTGCGATAACCTTTCTATTGCCTTAGAAGTTCAGCCCCATTCCGACAACCAATGACCTTGGAAGCGACGGACCATAGATATAACCGGAGTCACGTAACTCCCCTTGGTCAAAATCTTTCTGATAGGCATTGAAAATATTCTTGACTCCGGCGTGGAGATTCAGGCGACATATTTTCATTATGCTGAATTCGTAACTGATTTTGCAGCTCATGTCCCAGAATGACGGTGTGTTGACGGCGACATCGACATCAGTTCCGCTTCCTTTAAGGTGCTGTGCAAGCATTGGTCCCGTATAGGTCCCTGACAAATCAATGTCGAAATTCTTGAATGGAGAATAGCACGCCACCATGTAGCCGTAGACGTTCGGGGAACGGAAAAGGTCACGGACCGGAGCGACCGCCTCGTCATCACTCCACGCCTGGGCCTCGTCATAACGGCTTCGCTGTATTGTCAGACCGGCCTGCAGGCTGAACGCCGTCGATATTGCCAGCTTTCCTTCCAACGTGCAGCCATAAACCTTGGCCCCGGATCCGTTGTAACGCTCCATGATGTTGCTGTTTCCATCGTCGGCCTTGTCACCCGTCGGCCTGAGGGAGTATGTATCTTTCAAGATAGTGTAGAATCCTTCCGCCATAAGGTTGATGGAAACATTGTTGAATGTATGATACCAGTCCGCTGATGCACTGAACGAGTGAGACTTCTCTTCCCTGAGATTGTCGGCGAGCTTGATCCGTATGCGTTTTCCGCCGGCAACAGCGATATGCAAGTCTTCGTCAAATGCCTGCGGTGCACGGAATCCTTTGGCATAAATAGCGCGGAAACTCAGGTCACGGAACGGACTGTAGCGGATATTGACCCTAGGGGAGAAAATCGGTCTTCGGATGAGGTCGTGTTTGTCAATGCGGACACCCCCAAGAAGCCCCCAATGTTCGTTTTTCCACTCGTTCTGGAAGTAAGAGCCGATGATATTTATCATCTGAGCCGTTTTATAACCATATCCGAGCGATTTATCTTTCATGTCATCGAAGTTGTATTCCAGACCGGCTGTAAGTTGGGACGGCATGAACAGCAGGCGATTGAACTTGTACGAATACTGTACTCCTCCGACTGCAGTCAAGTCCGTGGTCCTTCCGTATGCCTTCGGGTCCATCCCGGAGCCATAGTAGCTGTTCCTGCTGATATGCTGGGCGGAAACATATGCATTCCAAATATGTTTGCCATCTTGGCTCTGGCCTTCATAACTGAGTGAACCGCTGTTGTTTATGTGTTCGGTCTGTTCAGCTATCAATGCTTCGTGTGCAGGTCGGTCCAGCTGGTCTCCACCGCGTCGGAACTCTTTGACACCATGATATTCGAACTTCAATTTCGAGAAAGGATTCAGTCTAAGGTGTCCCCGTGTACCGATAGTTATCGTATTAAGTGCAGGAATCTCCGTAAACCCGTCGCCGTCAGCATCATAACCATCCCTTGAGCGTCTCTGCCCGAATATGGACAGTCCGCCTCTGCCATCGTCTGTGACCATTGACGCATTGACGCTGGTGTTGTTGTCAAGAGCCCCGCTCATACCTATAGACGTGAGTTCATGGCTGATTCCAGCGCCGGATCTCATTGCCTCTTTGGTGATTATGTTGATTGTTCCTCCGATTGCGGACGCGCCGAACAAGGCTGATCCGCCTCCGCGCACCACTTCCACACGGTCAATCATTGACGCAGGTATCTGCTCCAGTCCGTATACGCCTGCCAATGCCGAGAATATTGGTCGGGAGTCAATGAGAATTTGCGAGTAATGCCCGTCAAGCCCGTTGATTCTCGCCTGAGTGAACCCGCAGTTCTGGCAGTCGTTTTCAATTCGTACTCCCGGCTGGAACGTGAGGCCTTCCGCCAATGTCGGTGAGGAAGTGCTGGCAAAAATACGGCTGTCAATGACATTGACCAATGCCGGGGCCATCTTCCTCGACGTGCGGTTTCTGGTGGCGCTCACCACCACTCCGTCCAAAGAGAGTGATTCCGGCTCAAGGCTGAAATTCACTTCATAAGTTTTTCCTGCTTCAATATCCATTGAAACTGCAGAGTCTTTGTATCCTACGAAAGAGGCTATTATATCGTGCTTGCCAAGAGGCAGGTTTCTGATGACATAGTGTCCGGATGATGAAGTCTGGATGCCGATTTGTGTGCCGCCTACCATCACCATCACATAAGGGAGATGCTCCCCTGTCTTGGAGTCGATAATGTGTCCGGATATGCTGGCATCCGATTGTTTGTTCTGAGCATGTGCCAGTACGCTGAAACACATGGCTATTGCAGCCACTGCCAGCGTGGCCGAAAAATGTATTTTTTTCATTTATAAGTGTCGTTATTTTAGCTCAAGTAACACAAGTTTCGCAAGTCGTCAAGCTTGACTTGGTAATCTTTGTGCGAATTTGAGGGTTGTCTCTCGTTCGAAAGACATCAATATTTACTGCATGACCTGGAAACTGGTATGCATGAATAAGGAGAGGTATGGATTTATAACGACACCGGCGGAGCCCTCAGTCCGAGGACATGATGGAATAAAGACCGGATGACTTCAGGAAGTTCCGGTATCAGCAGTACCGAGAAATCCCGACTTTCTGAAGGAACGATTTCAGCCTGTCCGCTGTCCAGATAAACATTGGCAGATATGACTTGCAGAAGCTGGAGTTCAGAGCCGCTGTGACTGTGCGGTTTGCCACTCCAGGGATGAGAATGCACGATACGTCCCTCAGGACCCTCATGAACGTGGGTAAAGAGGTTTGTTGATGCAAAAAAGAATGCAAACAACACAAGCGCCAAAGCGCTCTTGATTTTGAGGTGACGTGTCATTTCACCGGCAAAGATAATACACTATCCGCAAACTGGAAAATCCCGCGCCCCAGATATTTATATCGAGGATTCCTCCCGCCGTGCGTGATAAAACGTTTTCCACGCACGTCATGCCCGAAAACGCTGCTGACGTGCGTAAATCGCCCGGTTTTACGCACGGGAGATTCATAGATTTTGAAAAGGAGAATTTTTCTATCTAATGCTTTTCGCAATATGCTTCCACTTTCTCCAAAGTATCCGCATCTACAAACTCGTGGACATCAAGGTCTCCGGAAGCCACGTAGCGGGCCAGGTGACCTTCGATCGTAATGGGATTAAGTCCATTATTCTTCTGTATTTCCTTGGTTATAAAGCCAATACAAATAATAAGAACAACATATTACAGTTTTTTTGTCATATATTTGCATCGCGGATAATTAGAGCAGCCATAAAACTTTCCATATTTACCTTTCCTTTGTGTCAATACCCCGCCGCACCTTGGACAATAGCCATTTGCAACAGCTCTGTTGCGTCGAAGCGCATTTCGCTTAACATTTGCTATATGACGTCTTTTTACAACTCTCTTCTCAGTATTATTAGCAAGCAGTATTGAATGAATTTGCCTGACTTCCTCTTCAGAGACAACTTCATTCCGAGTTCGTCTAATAACTCGGGGTATCTGGTGATAGTATATTACAGAAGTTTCGGTTTTAACGCGAAGAGTCGCACGGCGTGAGAACGCTATGATGGATATAAACGGCAAATTTTCATATCCTTGAAGAAGTGATTTCAAAGCCCGTATATGACCTTGATTCTGGCATATTGGATTGAACAGTTTATATTTGCGTCCATAAATATTTTGAGTCCAATACTCACTATTCTCGCCGCCGAATATCCAACCTTTGTAAAACTTTGTTTCCACCACGAATATACCATAAATTGAGACGATTACATGATCGATCTGTGTACTATGTCCATTCTTTGTTAGAAGCAAATCGTTGATTACTCTATATCGGTCTTCAGGAAGTCTTTTCAGAAAAAGCGCGACATAGATTTCTCCGATTTTGCCTTTAATTTTGGGGTGATGGAATATGAAACCAAGGAGTAAGAGAAAGGCTATAATAATCATAACAGGATATCAGTTAATTGAGATAGATGTATTATCGTTTAACACCCGTTATTTTTTGATTGCTCCGAAATGGGTATAATACTCCGTTCTGTCCTATTTTTCCAGTAGAAACCGCGGTCATTGTCAGGACATTGCCTGATAATGTGGCAGGTCCAAATGATGTAGTCATGTACCCTGCCGAATCTGACGATCTTATCGATTCAAAATAAATGCAGTAATTAGCAATTTCTCCTACATAATCGAAGAATCCTTTTGCCTGCACTTGCTCATCCGATATTTTCGAGATGATCAGCGTTCCAGTATCTGTCAATGTCCCTGAATCATTTCCCCAAACGACTTGTTCAATAACACTGACGGCATACGTACCAACAAATCTATCCGCACAATTGTCCGTAGACGTATTCTCATCTTTAGAACAAGATGAAAGCGAAAGTGCTCCAATTGCAATTAGAAGACTTAATGTTTTATTGGAAGAGATCATAGAAGGTACATTTATAGGTGCGAACTAAAATCAATTAGCGTAGTTTCAAATATTTGAGGTGACGTGTCGCTACAATGGCAAAGATAATATTATTTCGCAAACTAGAAAAACCAACGCCTCGTGATATTCGCATTAATGGTTCCTCCCGCCGTGCGTATTAAAACGTTTTTCACGCACGTCATGTCCGAAAATGCTGCTGACGTGCGTAAATCGCCCGGTTTTACGCACGGGAGATTCACGGATATCTAAGTGCATGGGCGATTCACGGATATCTAAAATGGGAATTATTCTTTCCGGATGGCTGCGATGGCCATGCGGAGGACACCATAAGAAATCTTCGCGTCGAAATGCTCGAAAATAGGTTTCAATGCCTTCTCGTCCGGATGTTCAGCGCAATATGCTTCCACTTTCTCCAAGGTATCCGCATCTACAAACTCGTGGACATCAAGGTCTCCTGAAGCCACGTATCGTGCCAGGTGACCTTCAATCGTAGTGGGATTAAGGCCACGCTTTTCAGCAATCTGCTCTATAGTATTTCCTTGGTTATAAAGCCAATACGAATATTCAAAAGTATTCAGTTTCTTGCCGGACTCGTCGCGGAGTTCCTCTTTTTTCTCCTTTTTGGGCGCACGGGAATCATCGGCAGGACTGCTTTCCTGACCGTCATCGCCACGCCCGAGGTCATCATCTTCCATATGGCTCTGGACAATGCTGACAATCTCCTCGCCATAAGCATTGAGCTTGGACGGGCCTATCCCCGGTACCTCCATAAGTTCGGTCAATGTGGTGGGACGCAGATGCGCAATCCCGGCCAAAACGGCATTGGAAAAGACAACAAAGGCGGGCTTGCCGATTTCCTTTGCGCGCTCGAACCGCCACGACTTCAGCTCCCGCGCGAGAGCCGTGTCAGGGATTTCCACAGGCACTTCCCGTTTATCGGCATTGACCTCAGCCGTCGGCGCAACCTCTTCTGAATCAGGCTTTTTCTCGTACTCGAAATACTCATAGCAGGAAGAAAACGCGAGCTCTTCCACCGGGCAGTAAATGTAGCTGAGAAACGCATCCACGGCATTGTCCTTTCTGAAAACCGAAGCGCAAATCGGGGCATTCAGAACCAGCCCCTCCAAGGTGCGGCAACGGCTCAGCGCCACGTAAGCCTGGCCGGGTGAAAATGCAGCGTGCACATCGACTATGGCCTTGTCGAATGTAAGTCCCTGACTCTTGTGTATGGTTATCGCCCATGCTGCCTTCAGCGGATACTGCTTGAAACGGCCTATCTGTTTGGATGATATCTCTTTGCTCTCCTCGTCGAACTGGTAGCGGATATTCTGCCATTCCATCGGCTCCACATCAATCGTCTTCCCCGACTCTGCCAGCCTTACGGCAATGCTGTTCTTGTCAATGCTTCTGACTTCTCCCAGCGTACCGTTGATGAAACGCCGTTCAGGGTCATTCTTGATGAACATTACCTGGGCACCTTTTTTCAATGTCAGGCTGTTTGCCGTCGGAAAGGACTCTTCCGGAAATGTTCCCGTTACGGCAGCCTCGAACGTATATGCGTGGCTGTCAAGCTTTGCCAATTCCGTTTCATTGATATTGTCTACCTGGCGGTTATGCGTCATCAGCCTGATGTATCCCTCTTCCGGTTTCGGTGAAAATCCCGGAATGAACCGGTCGTTCAGATCGGCAATATCCTGATATGTCAATGTGCATTCTCTGGCACGGTTCAGGATATCTATGAAATGCCTGTCAGTCTGGCGATATACGTTTTTCAGTTCAATGCAGCTGTATTTCATGCTTTTAAGTGCAGCGCTGCTGAAGAAATACAATGTCTTGTAATATTGTCTCAGCAGATCATCTTCACTGCCGTGAGCAATAGGGGGGAGCTGCTGCAGGTCGCCGATCATGAGAAGTTGCACCCCGCCGAAAGGCTTGCTGTTGCGGCGGATCCGCCGGAGTTCCACATCAATATGGTCCATCAGATCCGCTCGGACCATTGATATCTCATCAATTATCAGCAGCTGGAGGTTACGGATCAGTTCCAATTTCGATTTGTTGATCCGAAAATCAGATTTCGGTTCAATGACTCCCTGCACGAATGGCCCGAGTCCGAACTGAAAGAAGGAGTGGATGGTCATTGCCCCCGCATTGACAGCAGCAATTCCCGTAGGAGCCAGCACGATGCATTTCTTTTTCGTGTTCCGCACGACCTCTCTCAGGAACGTGGTCTTGCCCGTCCCCGCTTTGCCGGTAAGAAACAGACTCATGTCCGTCTTCTCTACAATGAATCTGGCAACATTCAACTCGAAATTTCCACTTTCCATTACAACTGCCTTTGATCTGTTAATCTGTTCTTAACAAAGTTAATGCATTTGTGTCAATCGGCAAACAAAGATGGCAGTCATCTCCGCGACGTGCGTAAAACCGGGCGATTCACGCACGTCAGCAGCATTTTCGGGCATGACGTGCGTGGAAAACGTTTTATCACGCACGGGAGTTTACAAATTCACAGAAAATTGAATAAAATAAGCTGCCCTCAATAGTTTTATCGGAAACATTTGCTAAATTGGCGTACCAATATAGTATTAATCGACGCGTGAGATTCCGGATAATCTTCGTGTCACAAAACAAACATTATGAAAAAACATTCTTTTCGCGATGCTGAGGCAAAATGCGAAGCCACGTTTTCGTATAACTGCGATAATTGGTGGCATCTCTACACTCCAGGGAAAGAAACACCCGTCATTTTCCAGGATGACAGTGATTTCCGTTATTCAATGAATCTTATGGCCAGATGCAGCACTGAGTTCCAGGAACTTGTCATTGTCGCATTTGAGATAATGAATAACCATATTCATATTGTCCTGGCCGGGGAAGAAGAGAAGATAAAAGAGTTTTTCATGGCTTTCAGGCGACGACTTGTACGCTATCTCAGTCAAAATCACTATATGAAACCATTTGATTGTTTCCAGTTGCGACTCAAGGCAATCAATGATTTGAAGACGTTGAGAAACACTATCGTCTATGTCAACAGAAATGGCTATGTCGCTAATCCGGATCATACACCTTACTCATATCCATGGGGAACAGGTGCCTATTATTTCAATACGCAGCAATATGGATTTCAAAATGTCAAAGATTTGAAGGATATTGACTTACGGAAATTGTTCCACGGACGAGTACCAGGTAATATTGAACGGATGCAAGTCACGGACGGGATGATAGCGCCTTCTTCATATTGTTCCATACAGTTGGGAATGTCGATGTTCCGTGACGCCCACCAATATTTCTCCATGTTGACCAAAAACGTGGAAGCATATAGCGAACTTGCATGTGAACTTGATGACGGAGAGTTCTTGACAGACTCGGAATTGTTTGCACAACTGGCAAAGCTATTGCGAACATCCTATGGGGTTGCGAATGTACAAGAACTGACCAAATCGCAACTCGTCGATGCAGCGAATAAACTCCACTATGACTATCACGCCTCGAATGGACAGATTCGTCGACTGCTCGGAATCACCCAATACGAGGCCGACTCATTGTTCCCGCTTTCAGTTTAAGGCCAATGATTATCTGCGTGGCGACGTGCGTAAAACCGGGCGATTCACGCACGTCAGCAGCATTTTGGGGCATGACGTGCGTGGAAAACGTTTTATCTCGCACGGGAGGAGGAATTGGGGCGGTGAAAGATTACCGGGGATAGAGAGACAGTGTAACATGACTGACCGGAAAAGAGAGACAGCCTGAAAAGAATCCTGAAGATAATGAAGGTTATTTTTTGAATGTTACTTAACTTTGAGGAAAAGATGATAATTTACGATGTATTACATAAGCAAAAGATTTGAAGTGTCGGGAGCGCATTATGTGACGACGGACCGACGGACCAAGTGCGAGGAACTCCACGGACATAATTGGATAGTGATAGTGCATTGCAAGTCAATGACTTTGAACGAGGACGGGATGGTTACTGACTTTACGGTCATAAAGCAGAACATCATGTCACGCATTGACCATAAGAACCTCAATGAGGTGCTGCCGTTCAGCCCGACGGCGGAGAATATCGCCAAATGGATATGCGACGAGACCGAAAACTGCTACAAGGTCGAGATTTGGGAATCCGAGAACAACAAGGCTGTCTACGAAAAAGAATAAGGCTGTCTACGAAATATAGAAATATTATAGTTTCGCAAATGCGAAACACCGCTTATAGAGCCCGCGGGGGCGATGGTAAGTCCCTTCCCCGAGACCCAGGATTTAGGGTGAGGGTAACGAACTAATTGCGCGCGGGCAATACTTGCACTAGGCAAGGAACTGAAACAGGGTTAGGCCCTTTGAGCGGCAAGAAGGCAAAATAAAGGTTGGTCGCAAGTCCCTTCCCCGAGACCCAGGATTTAGGGTGAGGGCAACGTGATAAAAGAGCGTTGGCCTTAAATCCTTCGAACGAGTGACAACCCTCAAATTCGCACTGACGTTCAGCAAGTTTGACTACTTGCGAAACTTAAGTAGAAATAAAAGACGAAATAATATAAAATAAAAAAAGGCGGGAAAGTAAGCCGGTTTCTGTGTTGATCTGCCATTTATCTGCGCAACCTACCCCCTGACATCGGGCGGGCAGCCCTCATCTGTCAGTATATTTGGTCTTGCAGGCTCTGGTACCGTACCCGAATGGCATCGCTGACATCCGTCGTGAGCTCTTACCTCGCGTTTTCACCCTCGCCTGCCCCAGTAGATTCTGGGGCAGGCAGTTGTTTTCTGTTACGGCTACATAAGATTACTCCCATCTGCGCTTTCCGCAGCAGAGTGCCCTTTCCTGTCCGGACTTTCCTCACCGGCAAAAGAGCCGGCGCGGCAGAAAATCCCGCCTTAAAAATCTCACAAATTTAAAACAAACCCTTCGGAAAACAAAAGCGATTTACAAACATATTCGAAAATATTGAAATTGCGACCAAAAAACACCCTCTTTCGTTTTCGAAGTGAAAACAATTTACTACCTTTGTGTTTTGAAACGAAACCCAAGTATCACAGGCGCGAAACACTGCCCTAGAGCCCGGAAGGGCGTCCAGCAAGCATGATGACTTGCGAAACTTGAAACGAAAGCAAAACGAGTAAACACATTGACATTTATATGGCCGGAATCAACAACAACGAATTTGATGTCATCATAATCGGAGGAGGCATCACCGGAGCCGGAACCGCAAGAGACTGCTCATTGAGAGGACTGAAAGTTCTGCTCATTGAACGGAACGACATTGCGGACGGAGCTACCGGACGAAATCATGGACTGCTGCACAGCGGCGCACGTTACGCCGTAACTGACCAGGAATCAGCATCCGAGTGCATCCAGGAGAATATGATCCTGAAGAAAATCGCCAACCACTGCGTTGACGACACATCCGGGTTCTTCATCACACTCCCGGAAGACGACCTTGCATATCAGGCAAAATTCGTGGAATCATGTACGAAAGCCGGCATCAAGGCAGAAGTTATAGACCCTAAGGAAGCTATCCGCTTGGAGCCTTCGGTAAATCCGGACATCATCGGTGCCGTACGTGTACCTGACGGCTCGGTAGACCCTTTCAGACTCTGTTCCTCAAATATAGTGGACGCCAAGTTACACGGAGCCAAAGTATTGGTATACACCGAAGTGACAGGCTTCATCAGAAACCAGGAAAAAATCACGGGCGTAAAAGTCATTGACCACAAGACCGGAGAAACGGCGGAATACCACGCGCCGATCACCGTCAACGCCGGCGGTATCTGGGGACACCATATTGCTGAACTGGCAGGTGCGAAAATCAGCATGTTCCCGGCCAAGGGAGCGCTCCTCATATTCGCACACAGGGTAAACAGCATCGTACTCAACCGATGCAGAAAACCGGCCAATGCTGATATCCTCGTTCCGGGCGACACGGTCTGCGTAATCGGAACCACCTCTACCAGAGTACCTTACGAAGAGTGTGACAACATGCACGTAACACCGGACGAAGTCAAGCTCCTGATACAGGAAGGTGAAAAACTGGCGCCATGCCTGAATACCACACGAATTCTACGCGCTTATGCAGGCGTCCGTCCGTTGGTAGCGGCAGAAGGAGACACCAGCGGAAGAAACATCAGCCGAGGCATCGTACTTTTCGACCATGAAAAACGTGACGGCATCAAGGGATTCATCACGATTACCGGTGGTAAACTGATGACTTACAGACTGATGGCTGAAATGGCTACCGACCTTGTCTGCGAAAAATTAAACGTTGACAAGAAATGCGAGACCCGCACTACTCCGCTGCCGGGTTCCGGTGAAGGCAATGTTCAGGAAGTGTCACAGAAGATATGGACCAAACCGTCTACCGTCCAGAAAGCTACGGCGGGACGTGCAGGAAGCATGGCAGCGAAAATCCAATTCGAAACCAGAAAAGAGCAGAGCCTCGTATGCGAATGTGAGGAAGTGCCGGAAAGCGAAGTACAGAATGCCATTGACAATCTCGATGTCCACAATCTGGTAGACCTCCGCAGACGCACACGCGTAGGCATGGGAACATGCCAGGGCGAACTCTGCGCATGCCGCGCGGCGGGACTTCTCAGCAAAGCACACGGCTGCACGGAACGAGCAAAGACAGATTTGGCGAAATTCATGAACGAAAGATGGAAAGGAATGTATCCGGTAGCCTGGGGCGAAACATTGCGCGAGGCAGAATTCACAGCATGGGTATATTCCGAATGCCTGGGAATAGGTAGCGAAACAGAAACGAACATCAATCCTGACAAACCTGTATTCGAATAAAAATTAAGACATTATGAGATTTGATACTATAATAATAGGTGGCGGTCTTGCCGGACTCGTATGCGGTCTGAGATTACAGGAAGCAGGACAGAAATGCGCCATCGTTTCCGCAGGACAGAATGCCATGCACTTCTTCTCCGGAGGCTTCGGACTTCTGGCCAAACTCCCCGACGGCACCGACGTGGACACACCGCTGACAGCAATACCGTCACTTGACGCAACACATCCTTATGCGAAAATCGGCGCAGAAAAAATTGAAAAATACGCGGAAGAGACGAAAAGATTGTTCCGCACGCTCGGAATCAATGTAGAAGGAACAGCCGAACAGAACAGATACGTCATCTCGGCTTCAGGCGCATTGAAGCCGGCATGGCTGACAATCGACGACATCGCATCCGTCAGCGCGAAAGACGAGAAAATCGCCGACAACGCATTGATAGTCAACATTGACGGCTTCCTCGACTTCAACACCTCATTCATCGCCGAATCCTTCGAAAAACGCGGCACCGCATGCAAAATCACCGCTGTGACGACCGACGAAATCCGCAACCTCAGACGCAACCCGAGCGAGATGAGAGCATCCAATATCGCAAGAATCATGGACAATGCCGCTGCGCGTACCACTCTTGTCAATGCCGTTAAAGCGGAGCTGGCGAAAGGGAAATTCGACGCGGTCGTACTTCCGGCTGTCTTCGGTCTCAAGAATCATGAAATCGTCCAGGCAGTACGCGAAGAGCTCGGAATCAAGACATTGTTCATAGGCACATTGCCACCATCTGTCCCGGGCATACGCTCACAAATGCAGATGAAACGGGCTTTCGAAGCGAAAGGCGGCACATTCCTGATGGGAGACGAAGCCGTGGCTTCAGAAATCAAAGACGGAAAAGTCACAGCCATCAAGACAACCAATCTCGGAGACATTGAACTGACTGCCGACAATTATGTTCTCGCGTCCGGAAGCTATTTCGGACATGGCATAATCGCTGAAATAGACAAAGTTACGGAACCGGTATTCGGAGCCGACGTAATCTTCGACAATGACAGGGGCAACTGGTACGACAAGAATTTCTTCGGCAAGCAGAACTTCATCGGCTTCGGCGTAGCTACGGATGACAAGTTCAATGTCATCAAAAACGGCGAATCCATAAGGAATCTCTATGCGGCAGGCTCCGTTCTCGGAGGATTCAATCCACTCCACGAAGGATGCGGCGCAGGCGTTGCAATAATGACAGCATTCTATATATCTGATTCAATACTAGGCAAATAGAACATCATGACAAGCACAAGTGAAAATAATTTCGAGCAGTGCATCAAATGCACGATATGTACGGTATATTGCCCGGTAGTTCCCGTCAATCCTGAATATCCGGGACCTAAACAGGCTGGCCCTGACGGCGAAAGACTCAGATTGAAGAACAGATATTTCTTCGACGAATCATTGAAATATTGCCTGAACTGCAAGCGTTGTGACGTGGCATGCCCGTCCGGCGTGAAGATTTCGGACATCATCCAGGAGGCCAGAATCCAATTCAGCACCAAGAAGCCGAAACTTCGCGACAGGATGCTCGCAAGCACCGATTTCATGGGAACAATGGCAAGTCCGTTCGCACCGATTGTCAATGCGACATTGCCTCTGAAGCCTGTGAAGGCTGTTTTGGACGGGGTTCTCGGAATAGACCACCGGAGAACATTCCCGAAATATTCAGGAACAATATTCGAAAGCTGGTTCAAGAAGAATGCGGCTGCAAAACAGGCAGCATTCAAGAATCAGATTGCTTATTTCCATGGCTGCTATGTGAATTACAACTATCCGCAACTGGGAAAGGATTTCGTCAATGTCATGAATGCTCTCGGATATGGCGTAAACCTGCTTGACAAGGAAAAATGCTGCGGTGTCGCAATGATTGCCAACGGTCTTGCCGACGGCGCCAGAAAACACGCAAAGCACAATGTTGCAGTCCTGCAGAAAGCGGTCGACAAGAACATGAAAATTCTCACGACTTCGTCGACATGCGTATTGACAATGAGGGACGAATATCCTGATTTGCTGAAAGTTGACAATAGCGGAGTACGGGACAGTCTCGCTCTGGCCACCAAATTCATCTATAGCCTGATAGATTCAGGCAAGGTAAAACTTGCGTTCAAGAAAGACTACAAAGCCAGAATCGCTTACCACACACCTTGCCATCTTGAAAGACTCGGATGGGGCGTTTTCTCGACCGCATTGATAAAAATGATACCTGGAGTGGAATTCACGCTTCTCGACAGCAACTGCTGCGGAATTTCAGGAACCTACGGATTCAAGAAAGAGAACTATGACGCTTCACAGGCAATCGGAAAGCCGCTTTTCGACCAGATCGGCAATGTAGCACCGGATTTCGTAGCATGTGACTGCGAGACGTGCAAATGGCAGATAGAGATGTCCACCGGATTCACCGTAAAGAACCCAATCAGCATCCTTGCAGAAGCCCTCGACCTGGAAGCTACCGCTGCGCTCAATCACTAAACGACCGCTGGCATCGCAGGGCAATAGAGCCCGTATGGGCGAGGGTAAGTCCCTTCCCCGAGGTGAGGGATTTAGGGTGAGGGTAACGTGAATGAAAGCGCGCGGGGGCTACAGACTTCGAAAAAGTGAGTACACTCAAAATGCGGAACTCAATCACTAAACGACCACTGGCATCGCCGTGCAGATAGCATCACATATAAGCTGATGCCCCTGCTCATTCGGATGCATGCCGTCATCGCAGAAAAGACTGGAGAAATCACGGCGTGAGAGGAAACAAGTCGTAATGTCGATCAATCTCACGCCCTCCTGTGCTGCAATGCGATACAGCTCCAAGTTATACATCTCATGCCAATTTCCAATCGTATTCACACTGCCTCCAAGCCATTGAAGCACATTGTTTTTCTTTTCTGCGCAGAAACCTGAACAGATATAGGAATAAAACTTCATGGAATCGATAGGCGGAAGGGAAAGCATGACCGGAATGCAACCATATTCCCTGACCTTGTCAATCAATGTTTCATAGGTAGAACGGAACATCTCCAGCGTGGTCTGCGGGGCATGGTCCTCATCCGGCCTCTCCGCAACGGCATTCCAATCATGATTGCAATCATTGCCTCCGAACTCAAGGAAGGCATAACGGGAATCTTCAATCTGCTTCACATGTCTTGAAACATCCCTCACTCCGCCAGTAACGGTATTTCCGAAACGTCCATAATTTTCGATGGAAACCCCCATACGTTTGGCGCAAAGAGACGCGAAGCCCGCATCTGAAATCACATAACGGTTCCTGCCAAGATCTTCTATATTTTTACCGGTAATGATTCCCTTCATGACGGAATCACCGAATGAAATTATACCATTTTTTCTCATAACACAATTGTTACTTAAACACAACCTAATAATAAGGCTTCAATTTCCGAAGCAGCGTTGCAAAAGTAGGCAAGCACATGAACTCAGGGAAATAAAGGTGATAACGACACATGATTTGTGACTAAAGTCGCGTTTTAGTGACAAAAATTTGTATACAGTGACGAAAAAAGACTATTTTTGTATTCGTCACAACATTTAGAGATGAACGATATTAATGAAATATTCAGAAAATTCTGGCCGCAGACGGTGCACATCATCGCTGTACCGGCATTTTTCTTCAGTTTCATGATGATATACATGCCGTTCGGGGCGTCAGAATATCTGGGGTCAATGAAGCTGGGATATCCGTTCCAGCTCGCCATGCTATCCTGCATAATAGCGGCAAGTGAAGGACTGACAAGGAGCATCCTCTACATTTTCCGAAAGAAGATCAACCGTACGGGATACTTGTTCTGGTGCCTGATGGACATGGCATTCGCATCACTTTTCATGGGCCTGTACATCTGCCTGATGAAAAGAGCCTCAATCCCCTATTTCAATGCCGTCGCCTGGGCATTCGGGACAATGACATTGACAGCAGTATATCCTTACGTGGTAATTTATCTGGCACTACTGGCCTATCACAGAAAAAAACAGCTGGAACAAGCAGAAGAAGGTCCGGACGACAGAATCAGGTTCTACGATTCCAGAAAAATGCTGAAACTAGTGGTAAACGTATCATCCATCTATTATATAAGCGCAGATGAAAACTACGTAAACATACATTACAGCGAAGACGGAAAGACGAAAAAATACGTATTGAGGGCATCCATGAAGAGCATTGAATCCCTATGTGCCAAGAATTCACTGGTTCGCTGCCACAGGTCATATTTCGTGAACCCTTCTCACATAAAAATGCTGAGGAAAGACGAAAACGGACTGGTATTTGCAGACATCGACACTCCGGAAACGACAAGCGTACCGGTGACGAAACGATATTATGCAAATGTCACCAACTTGCTGTAAAAGAGAAATATACAATCAATAACATCATGGTCAAGCATATCATTTTATGGACTCTGAAGGACAGCCTGTCCGAGGAAGAGAAAATCCAAATCAAGAAATCCATCAAGGAAGGACTGGAATCATTGCAAGGTGTCGTTCCGGGACTGACAGACATAAAAGTCCAGATTGACGGACGCCTGGCATCTTCAAATGCCGACCTCATGTTGGACTGCACATTGGAATCAGAAGAAGCGCTCAAAGGCTATGCAGTGCATCCTGCACACGTTGCAATAGCAAACAGCAGAGTACGTCCTTTTACCGCAATAAGATCCTGTCTAGACTTCACGATATAGCCTATTTCATTCTTGCCTTAATTCGTTTACGCAATCCGGAAGAAAGAGAAACCGGATAATCCGCGTCGGAACGGTCCAGCCATTTCAAGGCCAGTTCATTGTCCCCCATCATATAACATCCGAGGGCAATATTATACTCAGCACACGAACGCCGCATAAGATTATTGGTATCGACCAATGTCATCCATGCTTTGACAGCATCATGCCATCTGAAATTATATGCGGCTTCCGATGCTGTATCCCAAGCTTCAGGAGAATCGAAATAAATCACCGTATATTGCTCGGACTTCCATGTCGGCATGAAAATCTTGGATGACAATGTACCTGCCTGCTCCGCCTGCAATGCAAGTTTAGGCCAAAGCATGTCTGCCACATCCGCCCTGGAAGTGTAAACGTCAGCAGCAAGTGAGCCGCTCAGGTTCCTGCTTCCCCGCCAAGTATAGACTGTGTCGACCTTTCCCATTGAATCATAGGCATATAAAGTCAATGTCAAAGGCACGGATGCATTATAGTAAACGGCAGTATCAGCAGGTGAATACTCTTTTTCAGAAACAGAGACATTGCCGAAATCCGGCGCATCGAACAAGAAAACGACATCATCGCCCGTCGACATCACGATGTTCACCAGCGAATCAGCCGTCCCGTAATTGCCTGACGGATTCTTCTTCATCGAATACACATTGACCGCCTTCTCACCGGAGAAATACTCACGCTCCAATGCCGACGCAAAGCCGCTTACAAGATAAGAATTGAAAACCGAATCTTTCCCGGCATTGTTCTCAAGACAGACCACGGCAATGGACTTGCCAGTCAGGTCGATTCCTGCCTTTGAAGGGTACCTCATCTCCATATTCAGGCTGAACGCCTGCGGAGCGCATGAAGTCACAAAGCTTACCACCACGGCAGCAGCCAATGACAATGTCGTAGAAATAAACGGTTTCATAATCTATTCATTTTAAATACATTCACCCAAAAGATCGTAATCACCGGCCTGGATTATCCGGACATTCATAAACTGTCCAACCATTTCCTCCGGCTCGGATTTCATCTTTTCACGATCATAGCGGACGAGAATTTCTCCGTCCACCTCAGGACTTTCGAACTCGCTGCGGCATACGAATACACCGTCATTGTAATCATCAATGAGAACCTTGGTCACCGTCCCGATACGGCTGTTGTTGAAAGCAAATGATATACCACTCTGGAGTTCCATCAGCTTTTTCAGACGAGATTTCTTCGTCCGTTCAGGTACATCGTTCTTGAAATTGAGGGCATCGAATGTCCCCTCCTCCTCGGAATAAGTGAACGCACCCAACCTCTCGAATTTCGCATCTTTCACGAAATCAAGCAGTTCCTTAAATTCTGCCTGCCCCTCGCCAGGATGTCCGACAATCATAGTGGTTCTCAATACGATTCCCGGAACCTTCTCCCTCATCTTACGGATCAATGCCCGTGTCCATGCCCCATCCACATGACGGTGCATCATGTCCAGCACCTTGTCAGCGACATGTTGCAGAGGAATATCCATATATCGGCAAACTTTGGGATTGTTAGCCATCTGGTCCAGCACATCCTCCGGAAAATCAGCCGGATACGAGTAATGGATCCGAATCCACTCTATACCATCCACTTCCGAAAGTCTCTGGAGCAGTTCTCCCAATGCGCGCTTATGATAGAGGTCCAGGCCATAATATGTCGTATCCTGTGCAATCAGGACAAGTTCCTTGACTCCACCGGAAGCAAGACGTCTCGCCTCTTCCATCAAATCCTCGACAGGAACCGAACGATGAGCCCCGCGGATGAACGGTATGGCACAATATGAACATCTCCTGTCACATCCCTCCGAAATCTTGAGATAGGCATAAGGGAGTTTCTTTCCCGAAAGGACGCGCTCATACCGGCGCTCAGGATCCATCTTGGAACCAAGAGCATTGACCACTGGGGCAATGTCCCTGGCACCGAACCACCCGTCGACTTCCGGTATCAGGTCCGGCATTTCCGCACTATAACGCTGGGAAAGACAGCCGAAGACAAATATCTTCCCTATCTTTCCCTGCTTTTTACGTTCAACCGCTTCAAGAATTGCTTGTATGGATTCCTCCTTGGCGTCGCCGATGAATCCGCATGTATTAAGCAGCAGATAATCAACATCATGCTCGTTACCGGAAGGCAGAATGCAGAAATCATCCTTTACCTGGGCCAGAAGATGCTCGGTATCGACATCATTCTTGGAGCAGCCGAGAGTAATGACCTGTAATGTTTTCTGTTCAGGCATATTACTCGTTTACCTTATCTTCTTCTTCAGCCTCTTCAGATGCAGCCTCACCCTCATTGCCCTCTTCAAAATCCAGAGAAGCGAAATTCTTCAATTCATTGTACCAATCAACGACTTTCTTCATGTGAGACACATAGAAGCGGTCACCGTCATAGTTAGGGATAGCCTTGAGGAACAATGCTTTAAGCTCATCAGCAGAAGCCTTTGAAGTAGGCGCATCAGCCTCACCGAGAGCATCGTGAAGTTTCTGGAATACCTCCTGAAGCTTCATTTCACCTTCGCTTGTATAGATGGAGATATCTGCAAGAGTAGTGATTCTGCTCTTCATGTCGAAACAAGTTCTACGCTTGTCGCCCAATGCTTCAACTATCGCTCCGTTACGAGCCTGAGCAATGTAATTGAACAGACCATGCTGGCCTGAAACTGAAAGAATTCTTGCGAGATCAGTTTTCATAATCTTATAAACTTTAATTAATTACTATGTTTCAATATTTCTCCGAACACCTTGTCCGCCTCTGCGGCAAGTTCGTCCGTCGTACCGTTATTGTATATCACATAATCAGCCTTGGACAAATCCAGATGCTGATTCTTGATTCTCTTCATAATCGCCGCAGCATCACAAGCATCTCTGTCACAAGCTCTTGCAATCCTGACATCTTCATCGGCATCCACCATCACAGCCACATCATAAGACCCTGCAAAAAGGGGCTTGTCCAATGCAATCGCGGATTCCATGCACACAAAAGGCCTGATTCCGGCATAACCGCACCACGAGTGCCCGCCCGACACATGCTCACGCCAATCAATGAAATCCTTCAGCACTGCCGGATGCACAATACCCTCCAGCTTCTCAAGTTTGCTCCTGTCAGTGAAAACCAATGCTGCCAATGCCTTACGGTCGAACCTGCCGTTCCCATCCCTCAAGCAAACCCCGAACAGGCTCTCGACTGCCTCACCCATTTCACTGTCGTACAATGCTTTGGCCCGGCTGTCGCTATCATAAACAGGCACGCCCCTGCTCTCCAGATACCGGGACAATACGGATTTTCCGCTCCCGATTCCACCGGTAATGAGTATCGTCAATGCCTTTTTCATTTCACACTCTCCACGCAATCGAAAATCTGCGGTTCAACGGTATATCCGATGACACCGGAAGGTATCGAATCCAGACGAGGAAGGCACTGGCCTTCCAGAGATGAAATAAAGTCCTGGTAATCAACGGACAGCCTCACCTTTTCCGACGGATCATGACTGACAGGGAAAGCGCAGCGGAACCGCACCGTGGCTGTGGAAGGATAGACTATAAGGTTGTGACCCTTAGGGACATTGTCAGTATAGACCGGCAGCGTCTTGCAGATTTCGACATAACGGGCCACAGGCATACTGTACGTCACGGTCTCATCGGAAATACGTACACCCTTGATCTTGTCCAGTCTGGCCTGCCCGTGAACGGACGCGGTCAAATCATTCAACCTGAGAGATTCCGTAAATACCTTGTCAATGCTTGCGAGGTGGAACGGCTCCCCATATATCGTGACAGAATCAGGTGAGATGCGGATATCGCCGGCATTGATATGCTGAGGTGCAAAACTCAGCGAATAGACCGGATGTACAGGCACTCTCTTGTGATTCTCGAAAGGGAACCTGAACATCAACGTGTCAGTGAGGATTGCCTCAATCTTGACACCGTTTCCAAGAATCTGCGTGGCATACCGGTTCAAGTCATCACCCGTAACATAATACAGTTCTTCACCTTTCGGGTGCATGTCCGTAGAATTGAACGATACGGTCACGGGGCCTCTCTTTTCAGAACCTGCCAGGTAAATAAGTCCGAATCCCCTGGCCCGGCAACGCGCCAGCACCACCGTGGAATTGGATGACATATCTGCATGACCGTTGATATCACAACGAGCTTGAACAGGTACACGGACGACTTCAGAATAATTCAATGAAAGATTGTGAATCAGCCATATACCATAAGCCAGCAGGAGAGAGACGACAAATAGCTTCGCATCTCTCCCGCTGATATTCAATTTCTTGGATATTTTTCCGAACAAGTCACGCATAGCCCGGAATCAGTTTGACTGAAACTGCCAGACGGCAGCCTCTTACTGCTGCTGTGTTTCAGAGAAATCCTTTACAAGAGAATTTCTGTCAACTTTAAGCTTGGTGTCGCCATCAACCTTGATAAGCACGGTCCTGTCCTTGATTTCATCTACAGTACCATAGATGCCGCCGATCGTGACAACCTTGTCTCCCCTCTTCAGTGCGTTGCGGAATTTCTCAAGTTCCTTCTGCTGCTTGCGCTGCGGACGGATCATGAAGAACCACATGACTACGAAGATAAGGATGAGCATCACCCACATTGACCAGCCGCCGCCCTGAGGTGCAGGCTGAGTCTGAAGAATAAATGTAAGAATATTCATTTCAATTCAATTTTATATACAAATATAACAATAAAGCGGCTGCCGTCAAATAGCACTGCCGTCAATTATACGAGTCCGGCTCCCTTCTTCACAATCTTGCCGTCCTCTACCATCTTGGATATCAACTTGTCCAGCAAGCCATTGACAAAAGAACTGCTCTTCGGAAGACTATAGCATTTGGAAATTTCCACATACTCGTTCATGGTCACTTTCAGAGGAATCTCCGGAAAACTCTCAGCCTCGGCAAGTCCAAGCGCCACCAAGGCGATGTCTGAAGAATTCAATCTGTCTGACTCCCAGCCTTTTACCGACTCGGAAATCATCTTGAAATATCCCTCATAACCGGCGAAGGCGTTTTTCAGAAGCCTGGTTACGAACACCTTGTCGCTTTGCACGTCGGCAGCAGGATTCTTCTTCTTGAGCATATCACTCTGATACAGTTCCGGAAGGCGCCAGCCCTGGCCGGCAGCGAAATCTTCCATCGTACGGCAGCAGAATGTCAATGAATATGCAAGATCGTCAATCCAGTAAATCGACTTGTCCTCAAGTATTGCAGCAAGCTGCTCGTTATCGACAAATTCGTTTTCAAATATCTTTATGAAAAGCTTGCAGTCTTCTTTCAGGGAACGTGTCTCGGACGCCATGTAACGCTGGAAATACGGCTTCTCTTTCATAGAATCAAGCACAGACTTGATCAACATGTCGTATGGCTGCCATGAAAGCCCCTTGCGAGCAAGAAGCTTCTGAAAATCAGGATCATTGTCCAGAATAGGAGCCACCTGGTTCTCCACGAATTTCATATTCGGGTCGAGATCCTCTTCCGTCGGATTGAACTTGGTCTTCGCCATCTCGATGCGGTCGTGCGCTTCCTTGGTAAGCGGTGATATGATGGCAAGCATGAACAGATATAAGTCACGTGTCGCTTCGCATGAACGGTCCAGTTCATACATTGCATCATCAAGTGTCATCTTTCCGGTCACAGCATATCCATACAGCACCTTGAAAGCCTTCATTCTCAAAATTCTTCTCCCTAACATACTCTGATTTTCTCAAAAATTTTTCAAAGATACTACCATTTTTCAGAATTATTCTTAAATTTGGTAAATAAATTAAATTTGTAGGGAGTTATGTACAACGACGATTATGATCGCTCCGGGGACGAGATTTATTCAAAACCCGTAAGAGCAGGTAAGAGAACCTATTTCTTCGATGTCAAATCGACTAAGGGAAACAATGACTTTTACCTTACAATCACAGAAAGCAAGAGAAAAATCGAGCAGGACGGACGTTACGTCTACGACAAACATAAGATTTTCCTTTATAAGGAGGATTTCGAGAAGTTTGCAGAAGGACTCGAAGATGCAGTCAAGTACATTAAGGCAAGACTTAATGGTTCACCTGAGGCTGCCGTCAAGGGAGAGTCCGCACCTGAGGATGTCGAGATATCTGCAGAGGACAAAGATATTTTCTAATCCCATTCTGCTTGGAAAACGACTGAACGGCTGACCGGAGATGACCGGCCGGCCGTTTTGTTTTATCGGTCAAAATCGTTACATTTGGAAAATATTATATAATATAGGAGAATATGAACTCAATATTACTAAAAAATATCAATTGCAACGGAATCCTGTCCGATATCTACATTGAAGGCTCCAGGATCAAACGGATAATGCCGGTAGGCAGCGCCGGACATGAAGGAGAATGCCGTATCGCATCAGGCGTAGAAGTCATGGACTGCGAGGGAAAGACTGCCATGCCGGGATTCATCAACATGCATACACATGCCGCAATGTCCCTCATGCGCGGAACGGAAGAGGACGTCGTATTTTCTGACTGGATTCAGAAAATCTGGGAAATGGAAAAGAGCATTGACGAAGAATTCGTATACTGGGGGACGAAAGTCGCCTGCCTGGAGATGATCAAGACCGGCACGACCACTTTCAATGACCAGTATTGGTACTCCCCTGCCGCCAGACGCGCTGCCGCCGAAATGGGCATCAGGCCCGTAGTTTCATACGTCGCGCTCGACCACAATGACCGCGAAGCCTGCGAGCTGCAGAAAGAAAAAATCGCACAGGCATACGAAAATTCATTGTCAATGAAGGACGGCGGGATGTTCGAGACGGCATTCCACGCAATCTATTCCACCAGCGAAGAATTGATGCTCTGGGTATCGGATTTCGCCAAAAAGCATAACCTCAAGCTTCACATTCACCTTAGCGAAACCGAGAAGGAAGTCAATGACTGCAAGGAACTTCACGGAGGGCTGACCCCTGTGGAATATCTCGACAGGCTCGGCATCCTGAATTCCGACGTGATCGCCGCACATACTTTGTGGCTGACGGAAAATGACATTGAAATCCTCGGAAAGCGCAAGGTAAACTGCGTTCACAACATCAACTCCAACACCAAGCTGGCATCCGGTTATAAATTCAAATACAATGAGTTACGTGATGCCGGAGCGAACGTATGCCTCGGAACGGACGGATGTGCGTCATCCAACAATCTGGACATGCTGGAAACCATGAAGACATCAGCATTGTTCCAGAAAGCCTGGAGAAACGACCCGAAGGCATTGCCTCTGCAGGAGCTCATTGAACTGGCGACAGTCAACGGCGCGAAAGCATTGGGACTGGCCACCGGCGTGCTGGAAGAGGGAAAAATCGCGGACATCATCATTGTCAATACGGAAAACTCGTTCTACCTGTCACCGGGAAATTTCCTGTCGAATTTCATCTATTCGGCTCATAGCGACTGCATTGAATATATGATTGCTAACGGAAAATTCGTGATGAGAAACAGGAAAGTGAAAGACGAGGCGCAGATTATCGCAAATGCGCAGGAACAACTTATAAAAATCACTCACTAAAATTATATAAATATGGATCCAAGAGCAGAAAGAATTTTCAAGGCTGCTGACTTCGTGAAAGAGCGCCTTGACGGGAAAGTCCCTGTTGCAGGTATTGTATTGGGAAGCGGTCTCGGTAAACTTGCGGACAAGATAGAAAACCCTATTGTTATTCATTATAAGGACATTCCGGGCTTCCCTGTGTCGACCGCCATCGGACACAAGGGAAACTTCATCGCCGGTGAACTCGGAGGCAAGTTCGTAATTGCAATGCAGGGAAGGCTCCACTATTACGAGGGCTACCCGATGGAATTGGTAACATTGCCTATCCGCGTAATGAAAGTATTGGGTATCAGCTACTTGTTCGTTTCCAATGCAGCCGGGGGAATCAATTTCGATTTCCGCGTAGGCGACCTTATGATCATCAAGGACCACATCAACATGCTGCCTAATCCGCTGATCGGACCGAATCTGGACGACTTCGGACCGAGATTCCCGGACATGACCCACCCTTACGATGCGAAACTGATTGCCAAAGCCAAGGAAATCGCTGCTGCCGAGGGCATTGAGTTGCGTGAAGGTGTTTACATTTCAGGCACGGGCCCATCTTACGAGACCCCTGCTGAATGGCATTTCTTCAGGACAATCGGCGCCGACGCCGCAGGAATGAGCACGGTTCCGGAAGTAATCGTGGCAAGACATTCGGAAATTCCTGTATTCGGCATGTCGGTAATCACCAATGCAGCACAGAAAGAATTTGCCGCCGATTACAAGAATGACGGAGACGACGTGGTGAGAGCTGCTGATGCCGCTGCCGACAAGATGACATTGATATTCGCGAAAATCATTGAATCTCTTTAAATGGATTTCGGTTTCATAAGAGTAGCTGCCGCCGTGCCGAGAGTCAAGGTGGCAGACGTGGATGCTAATGTCGAAGAGATGTGTAAGCTCGTGGAACAGGCTGATAATGAGGATGTTTCCATTATCGTCTTTCCAGAGTTGTCCGTGACAGGATACACGTGCGGCGACATTTTCGGTCAGGAGCTTCTGATACGGAAGGCAGAGGAAGGCATAAAAAAACTGAAGGCATTCTCCAGAGGGAAGAAAGTCACCATCGTAGCCGGCGTACCGGTGAGGGTCAATGCTTCCCTCTATAATTGCGCCGCAGTGATCAGCAATGGTTCGCTACGCGGAATCGTGCCGAAGATTCATCTCCCGTCATATAACGAATTCTACGAAACACGCTGGTTTTCAAGCGGTTCTGACTTTTTATACAAAGCAGACACCGCAATGGCACCGGTTTATGACGACGCGAAGAATTGCAGCACGCCGATGGCCGGCGCAGAAATAGAATACGCGGGTTTCAAGGTCAATGTCTACCCGAACATGCTTTTCCAGGTCGGAAAAAGCACTTTCGCCGTGGAAATATGCGAAGACTTGTGGACCCCGATACCACCTTCATCTCATCATGCGCTTGCGGGAGCCGACATCATCGTCAATCTTTCCGCCAGCAATGAAATCCTGATGAAGCATCAGTATCGCAAATCCATCATCAGCCAGCTGACCTCCCGTACCATTTCCGCATACATTTACAGTTCATGCGGTTATGGAGAATCCACCCAGGATCTGGTCTATGCAGGCTCCTCATTGATTTACGAAAACGGATTCCTGATGGCTGAGAACGAACGTTTCACATTGGGTTCCAGCATGATAACAGCTGACATTGATGTAGAAAAGCTGAAGACACTGAGACAGAAGACGACGACCTTCCATACGGTATCTCCGGATGGCACCACTGACGGCACCGATGCCAGAAGATATGTAAGGATGCCTGCCGGCAATGGTGCGTCTACGGACTTCGAAAAAGAACTCAGAAGAGAAATCGAAGCTCATCCTTTCGTGCCTGACGTTATGGCAGAACGTGACGAGCGATGCAGGGAAATAACTGATATTCAGGTAATGGGACTCGCCACTCGTCTGGCACATATCAATTCCAGGACCGCCATTATCGGCATTTCCGGAGGATTGGACAGCACATTGGCCCTGCTGGTTACCGTTCTTGCATTCGACAAGCTCGGCTGGGACAGGAAACGCATAATCGGCATAACCATGCCAGGCCTCGGAACCACGGTCAGAACGCATTCGAATGCGACCGACCTGATGGAGGAGCTTGGGGTCACGGCTATGGAGATTCCTATCGGAAAAGCTGTGGCGCAGCACTTTGAGGATATCGGACATGACCCTGCAGTCCAGGATGTCACCTACGAAAACTCCCAGGCACGGGAAAGGACGCAGATACTTATGGATGTCGCAAACAAGGAAAACGGCATCGTCGTGGGTACAGGCGACCTGTCCGAATCGGCTCTGGGCTGGGCTACTTACAACGGCGACCACATGTCGATGTATTCCGTAAATGCCGGCATCCCCAAGACATTGGTGAGATATCTTGTCGGATGGGCTGCGGAGAATCATTTCGGCGAGAAGGAAGGACAGGGCGAAAGAACTGTGCATGAGATACTTATGGACATCATTGACACACCTATCAGTCCAGAATTGAAGCCGGCTGACGAGAACGGCGACATTGCACAAAAAACGGAAGATCTCGTCGGCCCTTACGAGCTGCACGATTTCTTCCTTTACAATATCTTCCGTTTCGGTTTTGCTCCGTCGAAAGTCTATTTCCTTGCCCGGAAAGCATTCTCCGGTGTTTATGACGACAGCACCATACTGAAATGGCTCGACACTTTCGTAAGAAGATTTTTCGCCCAGCAGTTCAAGCGGTCTTGCTTGCCGGATTGTCCGAAAGTCGGCTCTGTGTCATTGTCCCCTAGGGGCGACTGGAGAATGCCTTCAGATGCATGGAGGACGATGTTTCTTAAAGACCTTGACGGGCTGCGTTAAGAATCACCTCTGAAAGAGTAGGATGCGGGTGCACAATTTTTCTGATATCATCCACGGTTCCCTTTTTGTTCATCAAAACGGTAATTTCCTGGATGATGTCAGAGGCGTGCGCTCCCATGATGTGGCAACCGAGAATCTGGCCCGGCATGAAGTCACTCCCCTCTTCTGCTGCAATAATCTTGCAGTAGCCTTCCGGAGCATCCATTGCCAAAGCTTTTCCATTGGCGCGATACATTGATTTCAAGCACTTTACCTTAATACCTGTCTCTTTGCAGGTATCCTCGGTCATGCCGACTGTAGCCACTTCAGGAGTCGTGAAGACAGCCGACGGAATGATGTCCAGGTCAATGCCGTCTTTCATCGGACATTCAGGAACGATGCCGGAAGCCTCCGCCATCATGGTGTTCAATGCCCTCTCACCCTCTGCCGAAGCAACATGGGCCAGCATCATACCGCCACGGACATCGCCGACAGCGAAAATATGCGGCACGGAAGTCCTCATATTCGCGTCAGTTACAATGCCCTTAGGCGTGAACTCGACACCCACGTCAGCAAGGTTCAATGTATCTACGGCAGGACGACGTCCCACAGCCATCAAGACATTGTCCGCCAGGACTTTGCATTCCTTGTCCTTTTTAAGGAATGTAACCTGGAGACCTTCTTCAGTCTTCGCAATGGCCTGAACCTGGGCAGCGGTTTCAATATTGATTCCACGTTTGCCGAGTGCCTGTTTCACTCTCTTGGCCATATCCGTATCGAAACGAGGAAGGACATCCTTGCAATACTCAAGCACGGTCACTTCGGAACCGAAACTGCTGAATACTGAAGCGAACTCCAGTCCGATAACGCCGGCACCGATGACGCACAGACGCTGAGGCACATGGTCAATGCTGAGAATCTCGCGGGATGTAATCACACCCTCGCGATCCGTTCCAGGGATAGGAAGCATGGCAGAATGGGAACCTGTCGCAATGATAATATAATCAGAGCTGATTTCCGAAGTGCTGCCATCCTCTGCCTGAACCGCTACAGTATGGCTGTCCTTGAAAGAAGCCTTGCCATATACCAGGCGTATCAGCTTGTTCTTCAGCAAGAACTCGATACCGCCGCGAAGTTGGGAAACGACTTCGTCCTTGCGTGCCATGGCGCCGCCGATATCAAACTTGAAGTCACCCGCTTCAACACCGAACTTGCCGGCATTGCGCAGATCTTCTAGAACTTCAGCATTGCGGCATAGTGCCTTGGTAGGGATACAGCCTTCGTTCAGGCAAGTTCCGCCGACAGGACCGGCAGAAACTATATAAACCTCTATACCTTTGGCTGCGGCAGCCACGGCAGTCTCATAACCACCGGGCCCCGCGCCTATAATAGTCAATGTCATATAGCAACTTGTTTACGCATCACCATATTTGAGAATCGGCTGACGTGCAGCACGTGTCTCATCCGGACGGCTGATCGGAGTATTGTGAGGTGCACCCTTCAGATAATCAGGGTTCTCGGCAGCTTCAGCCGCGATCTTCCTCATCACTTCGACAAATGCATCGATGGTCTCCTTCGACTCAGTCTCCGTAGGCTCGATCATGATAGCCTGGTGGAAGAGCAGAGGGAAGTAGATTGTCGGAGCATGGAAGCCATAGTCCAGCAGACGTTTTGCAACATCCAATGTTGTGGCGCCTGAATGTTCCTCACCCGGACGTGCACCATCATTGACAAGACCGTCGAAGACAAATTCGTGCTTGCAGATTGAAGGAATCGGCAACTTGTAGCAGTCTTTCAGACACTCTTTCACATAGTTGGCAGCCATTGTCGCGAATTTGCCCGCGAAACGGATGTGCTGTTTTCCGAGTGAAAGGATGTACGCATAGGCACGGAGAATTACTCCGAAGTTGCCCATGAATGCTGATACCTGACCTGCTGATTCTGCATTGTCGGCAGAAATCTCAAATTTGCCGTCAGCTGTCTTGACAACGTGAGGTACAGGGAGATAAGGCACGAGATGAGCTGCCACGCCGACAGGACCTGAACCAGGACCGCCGCCGCCATGAGGGGTAGAGAATGTCTTGTGCAGGTTCAAGTGCATGATATCGAATCCCATGTCGCCAGGACGTACCACACCGAGAAGCGGGTTCATGTTCGCTCCGTCATAATAGAGCAATCCGCCGCAGCCGTGTACGAGGGATGCAATCTCGCCAATCTCTTTCTCGAACAATCCCAATGTGTTAGGGTTGGTCATCATGATACCGGCGATGTCATCTCCCAGAAGCGGTTTCAAGTCAGCCACGTCGATCAGACCTGAAGCATTGGACTTCACCACAACGACGTCCAGGCCGCAGACAGCCGCACTGGCAGGATTGGTTCCATGAGCACTGTCAGGAACAATGACTTTCGTCCTCTTGGTGTCACCATGGAGAAGATGATACTGCCTCATAATCATGAGACCGGTCAATTCGCCATGTGCTCCGGCACAAGGGTTGAATGTAAATCCGGCCATTCCGGTTATTGCGGACAGGGATTTCTCCATGTTGTAATAAACCTCGAGAGCGCCTTGTACGGTAGATTCCGGCTGAAGAGGATGAAGCCCGAGGAATCCCGGCATTGCTGCGATTTCCTCATTGATTTTAGGGTTGTACTTCATCGTACAGCTTCCGAGAGGATAGAATCCGGTATCAACGCCGAAGTTCATCTGCGAAAGATTGGTATAGTGTCTTACGACATCCACCTCACTTACCTCAGGAAGTCCGAGAGCGGACTTGCGGGCCAATGCCTCAGGCATTTCCGCGGCTTTCCCGAATTCGTTTTCAGGAAGAGAATAGCCAGAACGTCCAGGTTTGGACAATTCGAATATAAGTTTATCGTAATATTTCATGACTAGATCCTCCCGATAACTTCTATTAATGAATCAACCTCGGCTTTCGTGCGTTTTTCAGTCACGCAGAAGCTGACATAACCCTCTTCCGTTTCAAGAGCGGAGAAAATGCCGGCATCCAGGAGAGCAGACTGAAGTTTCTCTACAGGTACGAGCGGCTTCAACACGAATTCCTTCAGGAACGGCTTGTCGAAAACCTTCTCGAATTTTCCTGTCTGAAGAAGCCTGTCATAGAGATAATGAGCACCTGCAGATGAAAGTTCATTCACCTTGCGCAAGCCCTCGGCTCCCATAAGTGACATGTATATAGTCACATACAATGCCATCAAGCTCTGGTTCGAGCAGATGTTGCTGGTAGCTTTCTCTCTTCTGATATGCTGTTCCCTCGCCTGAAGCGTAAGTACGAAGCAGCGTCTTCCTTCTGCATCTTCGGTCTGTCCTACAATACGTCCCGGCATCTTGCGCACATAATCATTGCGGCATGCCATGAAGCCTACGTACGGGCCACCGAAAGAAATAGGAATACCGAGCGTCTGTCCATCACCGACAGCCACGTCGAAGTTCCACTCTGCAGGGGTCTTGACTACTGCAAGAGCCGAAGGGTCGCAATATTCCACGACAATACCTTTCGTCTCATGAACGGCGTCAGCAAAGCCTGTGAAGTCTTCGACAATGCCGAAACGGTTCACAGCCGGTACAATGATGCCGGCAACGTCGCCTGCCTGAAGTTCTTTCTTCAATGACTCCAGAGAGGTCTGGCCGTTTTCAACTGCAATGTAACCGAGCTGCACGCCATTATACTTGGCGTATGTTTCCACTGTCTTGCGGACATTAGGAAGCAATGTCTCTGAAAGGAGGACCCTGCTCTTGCGTTTCGTGCACGCAACCGCCATTTTCATAGCTTCAGCAGCGGCAGTAGGGCCGTCATACATGGAAGCATTGGAAACGTCCATTCCTGTCAGGGAGCATATCATGCTCTGATATTCAAATATATAGCGGAGTGTTCCCTGTGAAATCTCAGCCTGGTAAGGGGTGTAGGCTGTAAGGAATTCTGAACGTGAACAGATATAAGGAACTACGGATGGGGTGTAATGGTCATACGCACCGGCACCCGCGAAAATCTTGAGCTGTACATTTTTCTTGTCCAGCGACAAGAAGAAATCTCTCACCTGCTGCTCGGACATGGCATCAGGCAAGTCATATTCCTCTTTATATATGAACTTTTCCGGAACATCCGCATAGAGGTCATCCAGGGAGGAGACCCCTATACGGTCCAGCATAGCCCTTATATCATCCTCGGTATGAGGAAAATATGAAAAAGTGGACATGATTGGAATTATTAGTTTGACTTACTGTTATTTCGCAGTCATTGCCTGATAAGCTGCTGCATCCATAAGACCCTCAAGCTCAGCAGGATCGCTAATTTTAACCTTGATGATCCAGTTCTCATAAGGATCCTGGTTGATAAGCTCAGGAGCATCCTCAAGAGCCTCATTGTTCTCAATGACAGTTCCGCTTACAGGGCATACAAGGTCGCTGGAAGCCTTCACGCTTTCAAGAGCGCCGAATTCCTCGTCTTTGGAAACCTCGTCATCAGCCTCAGGCATATCAACGTATGTGATATCACCCATTTCACTCTGTGCGAAATCTGTTACACCGATAACAGCTACATCACCTTCAACTTTTACCCATTCGTGAGTCTCGCTATAAAGGAGACCTTCAATTACCTTGCTCATAATTATTTAAGTTTAATTTGTTTATTACTTCTTATAGTTTGTCTGATAAAATCTCTTCTTGACTACGATGCCAGGGAACACCTTCTTGCGGATACGGATGAACACCTGGGTTCCTAGCTTGCTGTATGCGGTCTGCACCATAGCGAAGCAGATGCTCTTGTCCAGAGAGATGGAATGATAACCTGTAGTCACCACGCCTATCTGTGTCCCGTCCTCGGTTTCTACCGGATAAGTAGCCCTAGGAATGGCCTTGTCCTCGATTTCGATACCGACAAGCTTGCGTTCCGTACCCTCAGCCTTCTGGCGTACAAGGACATCCTTTCCGATAAACTCTTCCTTGTCAAGCTTGCAGAACATGCCGAGACCTGCCTCGACAGGAGTAATGGTATCTGAAAGTTCATCACCGTAGAGAGGAAGTCCTGCCTCGAAACGCAATGTATCCCTACATCCGAGTCCGCATGGCACTACGCCTGCATCGAGAAGAATCTTCCAGATTTCCTGTGTGCCTTCAATGGATGTATAAATTTCGAATCCGTCTTCTCCGGTATATCCGGTACGGCTCACTATCATACGGCTGCCTTTCCATTCTGCTTCATAATAAGTGTAGAATTCGAGTCCGGCAGCTTTGGCAAAACCAAGAACTTCCGTGATAACCTTTTCAGCTTCAGGTCCCTGCAATGCAATCTGGCCCCATGTGTCAGATTCATTGACAACCTTCACGTCGAATCCTGCTGTCTGCGCCATAATCCACTCATAGTCCTTGTCAATGTTTGCGGCATTGACCACGAGAAGGAAATGATCCGGCTCGAACTCCCTGTATACGAGAAGATCGTCCACAACTCCTCCATCAGGATGGAGCATCATTCCATAAAGAACCTTGCCTGGCCCGAAGCCGCGGATCTCATTGGTGAAGATGTGATTTACGAATTTTTCCGCATCCGGACCACTTACGAATATTTCTCCCATGTGAGAAACATCGAACATTCCGACCTTGTGGCGGACAGCATTATGCTCATCAGTAATGGATGTGTACTGGATAGGCATCATGAATCCCGCAAAAGGGCTCATTTTGGCACCTAATGCCACATGACTGTCATACAGACAGGTTTTTTTGAGATTTTCCTCCATAGCTTTGTGTTATTGTTATTCATTTGGTTCAGGCTTCCATGATCCCGAGGAAATCGTCCATGGACAATCCTGATATATAATCTGTCAATTCAATATCTCCGATAGCTTTTTTCAGCGGACCGGCTTCATCCGGAACCCCCTCAAGACGAGATGTCAGCAATTCATCGAGTCCGTCCTTGAGCGGGAAAAAGTCTCCGGAAACATGACATTTCCGAATCACTCCCTTATCGATATCCAGGCCGATGACAATCTCACCCGCTCCCTGTATCTTTCCGGAATGACTCACCGAATAAGCATGGTTGCGTCCTTCCAGAAATTCCGGCTTCAGATATTCTGCTTCAATCTCTTCAATTTCAGCGACTTGCTCATCAGTCAGCACAATCGTTTCAATGCCGGCCAGTTTCCCTTCAGCATCGCGGTTTCCACAGAAACATTCCAGAAGGTAGTTCTTGAACTTTTCAATGTCCGCCAACGGACTGCCCGCTGCCTCATATATAGGTTTGAGGTTCGTAACATGCTGACGTACAGATGAAACGCCTTTGCTCTTGATCTTGGCCTCGGAAGGCGTAATCGCTCTTTCCAGTTCATCGAAATCAGTGTTGAAAAGCATTGTCCCGTGAACGATGCTTGATTCCGGCTTCAGGAAAAAGGCATTGCCCGAAACTTTTTTGCCGTCGACCATGATGTCGTTCCTGCCGGATTTCTCCGCATTGACACCGGAAGCCCTCAGATAGGCGGACAATGTATCCAGATATTCAGAGAAAGTGGAAGCCACGTTAGTGGAATCAGTTATGTATGAAAGCATTATATTGCCTTCATCGGAATAGACGCAGCCTCCACCGCTCTTTCGTCTGAACAGACGTATATCATGCTCCCTGCAATACGGCATATTCACTTCGGCTTCCATCACCTGATTCCGTCCGAAAATGACAGTCGGCTTGACCTGCCAGAAGAAAAATGCGTCTTTCCGGTCCCGGCCGGCCAGCAGAGAAGAGAGATGCGCCGCCACGTATTCCTCCATCGCGAGATAGAATACGAGACGACGCTCTTTATTTTCCGGTAAAGAAATATGTACCATATTGTTACAGCGCGAGTCTGAGTCCAAAGGTAGATTTGACTGAGCTTGCAGGAAGTTTCGAACGGTTGGCTACACGGCAAGCATCCCATTTCGATGCTGCGCTGCCACCTCTCATTATACGGAATTCTCCAGGGAGATTGTAGCATGGATCTGCCTGAGCTTCTTTAGTGTAGTCATAGAAACTGTCCTGACACCATTCCCAAGCATTTCCTGACATATCATAAATTCCAAGTTCATTCGGTCTGAACTCCTTGACATTGAGAACTTCTGAAGATGCATTGTTAAGATATGCGGCAACCTGGCTCACATACATTCCGCCCGCAAACTGGGTATTGAAAGACTTCACGCCACCTCTTGCAGCGAACTCCCACTCTGCTTCTGTCGGGAGACGGAACTTGCGTCCGGTCAATCTGTTGAGTCTGATGATGAAGTTCTGGCAATCGTACCAAGACACATTCACGACAGGTTTGTTCAGGTCCTTTTCGCTGTTCTTGTACGGAAGACTGCCCATAACCTCAAGCCAAAGTCCTGCGGTCACCTCGGTCTGTCCGATTTCGAAACCACGTACTGTTACCTCGTGAACAGGGCTTTCATCCTCGCCGGCCATCTTGCCCTGCTCAGGTGTAGCACCCATATTGAAAGTACCGCCATTGACGCCGATCATCTTGATAGCGCATTTGCCCACGGTGATGGTCTCATTGGAAGAAACCTCTTCGCGTCCTGCATTCTTATTGACAATGGCAGCGACAACATCCTCAGGGACGGCAGTTTCCGTATTGGCTACAACTCGGAAACCGAGTCCAGGTTTTCTGACATAAGAGCTTTCGCTGTCACGGGATTTGCGTGTACGGGCCACCTTGAAGTCATTCTTCGCCACATACAAAGGATTCTGTATCAATGTATCGCTCTGGACATCATTGAAAGAATCAGCACACCACTCGGAATAGTTGGGGTTCACCGTAATCATTTCATTGGCTGCCGCATATTCCCACTGTGCTTCCGTAGGAAGAGAGAAAGGAATCCCTGTCATCTTGGAGAGTTTTCCGAGGAATTTCACGCAATCGTCATAGGAAACCATGTCCACAGGTGCAGCCGGATTCTGGATGGAGCCCGCAGCCGAGCCTGTAACAGCCTTCCACAACTCCTGGGTGACTGGCAATTGAGAAATTGAATAACCATTCAACACCACCTGATGAATCGTCGCCCCCGGAACTTTCGTGCCTGACGGGGTCTTGCCCATTGCGAAGGCATCGCCCGGAACAGTTACCATGCTGAATGCCACTTCACCTGCTTTCACTTCAGCAGGAACTTCCACCCCTGCTGCGCTCTGATACGCACCTCCGCCGCATGATACCATCAGAAGGACTGATGCCGCAGCTGCAAAAAAAGAATACTTATTCATAAATTACAATTGTTTTCATTTCGTCTCTCAAAGGTAGTGAATTTTAATCGAATTACCGCCATTTCATAAAATATCGTCAAATATTAATTTTTTTACCTAACTTCGGCGTCCGAAATGGTGCAGCAAGCACCTTTTCCGAGAGAAAAAGTTATTAGAAATGGAACAGACACCAGGACAGAAGTTTACAGTAAAGCACAATGATTTTTTGTTGAATTACCTATATGAGATTTTTCCGGGACAGAGCAAGACGGGAGTCAAGGCTTATCTCTCGAACGGTCAGGTAGTTCTGAACGGAAAGAAGGTTACGGCGTTCGACCAGCCGCTTTTCGAAGGCGATTCATTGACAATATTGCCCAAGAAGGTTTCCATATATAATGAGGTCAAGCATGCGGCCCGCGTGGATCTTCAGGATTCGGGCGTGGAGATTTTGTATGAGGACGACAGCATAATAGTGGTGAACAAGCGCAGCGGCCTTCCCGTCGTAGGGACAGGAAAGTCTGCCGGACATGCCGTGGATATGGACAAGAAAGGAGCGAAGGCCAGCCTTATGGGCCAGAGAAAGGAGAACACGGTGTATTCCATATTGAGCGATTACATGAGAACCAAGGTTCATGCAGAAAGGATGAGTTCCAGCGTCAGGCTTCCTTGGAAACCGTCGCATGTATTTATAGTTCATCGTCTTGACCGTGACACGTCCGGCGTGCTGGTATTTGCCAAGACCGAGAAGATCCAGCAGATAATGCAGGACGGATGGAACAGTTTCGTCAAGAAAAGAGGTTACGTCGGCATCGTCGAAGGAGTACCGTCGCAGCCGCAAGGAGCCGTCATCAGCTGGTTGAAGGAGAATCCGAAGTCAATGAAGATGATTTCTTCACAGGAGCCTGATTTTTCCACGGACAGAAGAGGCGCAGGCAAGAGTTCGGAAGAGTGGCAGAAAGCCATAACCCATTATCATGTATTGGCTTCCGATGTCCATCCGACAGGCAGCCGCAAGTCCGGCAAAGATGAGGGGCCAAGGAACGCGGCTCTGAAATACAGTGCCGTGGAGTTCTCATTGGAAACCGGCAGGAAGAACCAGATCCGCGTGCATGCCGCATCAGAGCTGCATTGCCCTATCGCCGGGGATAAAAAATATGGTGCCAAGACGAATCCTTGCGGACGCTTGGCACTACATGCAGGAACATTGGCTTTCATACACCCCGTTTCCGGCAAAGTCATGACTTTCACCGCAAAGACTCCAAAGGAGTTCGGGGTTTAGTCTCTACCTGAGATACTGGAACATACGTATATACGGTTCGCCGAAGAAAAGAACTACATCTCCGAATTCGAAGCCCAGCTTCTTGTACAATTTGTGGAGATGTGGTTTTTTCTCGTCTACAAGCAATGTCACTTTCTCATAGCCGAGCGCCTCTGCTTCATCCAATGCATTCCGCATCAGGATGCTGCCGATATTGTGTCCGCGGAATTCCGGGTGGACGACCAATGAATCGAGATAGTATTCTCCCGCGCCGGTTTCGCTGCCCGGTTCCGGCTTTTCGGTATTCAAAAGCTTGGCCATCAATGCGAATGTCCTTTCGGCCGTTTCCTTGTAGATCCCTCCGTCGTAAGAAACGATGGCTCCGGCTGTTTTTCCGCAGAAGGTGGCAACGGTCGTATTCTTCCAGGAGTACAATGTGTCTTCCTTGGAACATACTTTTATCAATGCGTCACGTACGGCGGAAATCGGGCCGAACGATGTCTCGGCATCAGCCGGCAATTCCGGATTGAAGATATCGTACCCCATGGCTGCAAGGACGGCATCGGCAATAAACGGCGCATCAGACGCCCTGCCCTTGCGGAGCTCCACACGCGGCGTCTTAGCCTCAATCGCCGGCATCACAAGCGTATTATTTTCACTCACAGCCACTTCCTCTTTCAGCCCTGTATGCGGATCCTTGTAAATTATTTCCATAACGTAAAAAAGTTAAATTAATTTTTGTGAATATAAATAAAAGTATCTATATTTGCAAACGCAAACGGGGATATAGCTCAGTTGGCTAGAGCATCTGCTTTGCAAGCAGAGGGTCGTCGGTTCGACTCCGTCTATCTCCACAAAAGAAGCACTTCGGTTTTCCGAGGTGCTTTTTTCATTCTACTCTTTTGAATTTCATTTACTATTCCGACGTGCGCAATAAAACGTTTTTTACGCACGTCACGCCCGAAAACCATGCTATCGTGAGTAAATCAGCCGTTTTTACGCACGTCAGAGGTCGAACTGCACCGGAGAGACATGCCTGCGTCAATGGTGTCCAGGATTCCCGATTGCCAGTACCACAGCAAGCACAGCCGGCATGAATCTAAGTAAAATTACCTATAGGAAATGAGGACAATATTCCTTTCCTTTGCAGAAATCAATAACCCAAAATAACATGAAAAAGATATTTATCGTCATTTTGACAATTTTCACGGCGCTGTTCCTCAACTCTTGTTCCAAGTCCGACGTCATGCTTTCAGGCGACTGGTGGACAATCATTCCTGATGAAGTAGGAAGTGGAGACGAGAATGTCGTGATCAGGTTCGACAATTCGTCGTCTACCGTGAATTTCGCAGTCAAATCCACAAACAAAGACGAAAAGAACTACTACATGGTCGAATCTTTTGCCAGAAAGTATACACTTGAGAATACGGCAAAGGGAGAAGGCATCATCCGCATCGCTGAAAAAGACGGCACTCAATGGCCGGAGCTCCGTTTCCATTCACTCACACTCGTGACTCTCGGATTGTCACACATTGACGGGACCGGCAAGGAAGTGGACGTTATCGCTTGCTTTCCATTCTTCGAGGATACGGACAAGAAGGTCATCAAGACTACGGATTCCGGATATTCGACCAGAATCAACAACTTGATAGAGAGATTCCGCAGCGTCGGCAGACTCATAAAGAACTAATCAGTCCGCATATATGACAAATCCCCTGCAAAACAACACTTTGCAGGGGATTGTCATATTAATGACCAAGATATTATCTATTCATACTTGATGCGTGAGAAATCACTGATCGTTGTCGTACCGGTAGCCTCATCATAAATCATACAAGCCAGAAGGACGAATATGTCTGAGTTGCCAACATTTATAGTCAACGTGTCGGTATTACTGCCACTAATATAATAAGCTCCCTCGCTCATATCCGAAAGAGGAGTAACGGGATAACTCGTGAGGCCTGTAGATCCAACTTCGGCAGGCGCAGAAAGGCACCAATAATACTGATAATTTCCTGTCGATTCCATTTCCACTGACACACTGAACGGAACACCCGTCTTCGCAGCAATCTCAGGTTTCGGCTGAGTCTTGATCTTAGGAGATTTTTCACAATACAGAGTCCCCTTGACACGACTGCTCTCGTCACCCTTAATCATCTGCCAGCTGTAGGAAGTCCCAGATATTTTACCATATATAACCTTCAGGACCCCGTTCTCTCCAGGATTGAAGAAATATTCGAATTTGTTCATTTTATCCGGAAGAGAACCCGCATCTATGCTCGTCAGCTTATTATAGTTGAGCCACAGCGATTCAATCAATTCGCATCCTGTCAAGTTGATGCTTTCCAGTTCGTTTTCGGAAAGATCCAGATAAACCAGGCCAGGAAAAGAGCTGGCGTTGAATTCCTTCAACTTGTTCGTATTCATAGAGACCTTTGCCAAGTTCGGATGCTGACCGAATGCGACGCTCTCCAACAGGTTGTCATCCATAATAACTGATTCCAAATTAGGGCAGTTAGTCAAGTCTACATGTGTCAGTTTTCCTTCGGTAGCAATAAGCTTCTTAAGCTTGGTAAGAGTACTGACGTTCAGCGAAGTAAGATTCTTACAACCGCCTAAGCCCAGAGTTTCGAGATTCACGAGAAATTCCAAGCCGTCCGCGGTCTCTATATCCTTGGCATATATTGACGGAACATAGAATTCCGTTATGTTCTTCACTTCTCCATAGGTAATCTTATTATTATCGGCAATCTTTCCATCGTATTCCAATGCAAGAGCGAAATTGCCTTCAAAGTACGCCGAAATTTCCTTGTCGTCCGTAAGGACAAGCTGAACATTGACATCGCAGCTGGCAGACAATGTACCGTCAGATGTAGAAGCAGTAATTCTCGTATTGCCTCGCATCTTGGCAGTCACGAGTCCGTTTTCATCTACGCTCGCAATATTTTCGTCATCTGAAACCCAGACAAGAGAAGACATAAACTCGCCTTTCTTGGCTTTTCCAGGCTGCACTATCACATCGAGCTGATGAGTGTCGCCGTCATTGAGATAAACGGTGACCGGGTCGATGCTGAAACTCTCGACCGGTACGCCCTTATCTTTCTTGCAGTTCACGAACAGTGGGATTGCCAAGGCAAAAACCAGTAGTGTGGATAAAATACGTTTCATAGTGTTATTGTTTTAAAAAATGATTGATAATCAATATCCGACTTGGCCAAAGGTAAGCACGAAAAGCCGTTATAGAAATAGGTAATTTTACCTAATTTGAGTGGCATTCCGGCTCAGAAGCGCACAAATAGCATGAAAATACTTATATTAGCAAAAATTTATACACCATGAAACACTTTATCCTGATACTTGCCGCAATCGTGTTTTCCACCGGTTTATCGCTGGCACAGACACAAGATTCCACTTCAGCTGTTCTGCAGGAAAATCTTCCTGAAACCCAGATGACCAAGAAAGAAATCCGAAAAGCAGCCATGCCGGAGCAGAGAAACGAAATCACAATCGGCTACGGCTGGGGAACATTTATAGATGCCACATTCATATTTGCAAACGGACTGGTTACGGCATTCTCCGCCGGCAATATAAAAACAGACAACTATCAGGCGCTCGGTTCTGTCAATGCCGAATACTACCGGGTTCTTAACAAAACCTTTTCAGTCGGAGGTTCGTTTTCATGGACGGGAGGAAGCGCAGATATCATTAATAAGGAAGATGTCAAGACAGGGAAGTCCCACTATAGTGCATTCGTGATAATGCCATCCGTAAAGGCATTCTGGTTCAGAAAGAAGCACGTGGCAATGTATTCCAAGCTGGCATTGGGACTCACCATGCTTGACGGATTTGACAACAAGGAATCAGAAAGGAACTATTCGCCGTTCTTTGCCGGTCAGGCAGGCGCTGTCTGCATACAGGCAGGCGGCAAACACGTACGCGGTTTTCTCGAAACCGGCGGTGGCATGCAAGGTTTCATAACAGGAGGCTTGAGCATATCTTTCTGACAATAACTCAAGTTTCGCAAGTTGTCAAACTTGGATATATAAGAAGATAATGCTAAATTCGCTTTAGTTACGAAGGAGAATCGTGAAAAAACCGCCTTCAGTGTAATTTAAAACAGAAAATATGAAGAAAATCATTTTTGCGGCTGCTGCGGCAGCCATGATGCTGATTAGCTACAATGCTTCAGCTCAGTTAAGTGTAGGTGTCGGATTTGCAAAATCTGACCTTAAAGAAAAAGCTGAATTCAAGTCAGTCAAACAAGAGAACACTTCCAATGCCAACGGCCTCTATGTCGATGCGGACTACACATTCAAATTCAAATACGGTCTGGGATTCACTCCGGGCATCGAATGGGTATTCATCGGAGACAAGAGCATCAAGGAACTCGGTTTGGGCGACATAAAGAGCGAATCCAAATTCAAGGAGCATTACATCAATGTACCTCTCAAACTCGATTGGGGCATTGACATTAAAGTAGTTAGAGTATTCGCATTCGCGGGTCCTACACTTTCTTTCAATGTATCATCCAAGACCAAGACCGATGGAACCGCATTAGGCACAACCAGCAGCACGACCGTGGACACCAAGGACTTCTTCGAGAAACTCGGCGGCAAATATGGCTACTTCGACCTCATGCTCGGCGGTGGCGTCGGTGTGGACGTATTGAACAAAATCAGAGTCAAGTTCGCTTACGACTGGGGTCTTGTCAACAGAGGAAACGACGATATCAAGCTCCACAGACAGCAGCTTAAATTAGGTGTCGCTTACTTGTTCTAAAAATCATTGACCTATATAATTTAAAACGGGCAGTCATTATCAGACTGTCCGTTTTAATTTTATTCAACACATCATTGATTCAAGAGTGTCGACGGCATGTTCCAAATCCTCGGAAAAACGCGTATGCTCCATCAGGAAGCCTTCCCGTCCATCCGCCAATTTCTTATAAAGCTCCGGATTCATATCCATGGCATAAGAAGCTACTACGTGCTCTATTTCATCACGTTGCGAAGGACTTGTAGAGAACTTGTACACCCGCAGTTTCTGATGGAGGATACAATATGTCCACTCTATCGCATCAGGCGGAATCGCGGCACCGTTATCCATGATTCTCGACCTTGTGAACGATATTGATCAATATGCTGCCGAGAATTCCTGCACATAGCGAGCCCATGAGAACGGCAACCTTGCCCATATCCCTCAGATGCGCCATAACTTCCGGAGACTGGTCGCCGAACGAAAGAGTATCCACGAAAACCGACATTGTAAAGCCTATACCGCCGAGGCAGGCCACTGCAATCAGCATTTTCCATGATGCGCCGGCAGGCATTTCACCAGCATGCAGCTTGATGGCCAGGAAGCTTGCCAATGAAATTCCAAGCGGCTTTCCTATCAGCAGGCCGAGGAAGATTCCCATTCCCACGCTACCCATGGCAGCATTGAAATTGAACACATTGAAATAAGACAAATCCGGAATCACGACACCGGCATTGGCGAGAGCGAAGACCGGCATTATCAGGAAGTTGACCCATGGTTCGAGTGCATGTTCGAGGCGGTAGCTCATGCCCATCGAGCCTCTGGAAATCACGGACAGACGGCGGAGACAATGCCTCTGCGGGCCGTTAGGGAAGCCATCTGAAGTAGATGCGATTCCGAAATATTCCTTGATTCTCCTGAGATATTGTTTTTCCTTGCGGAAGAAATACGCTTCCGGGAAACGTGGCGCCATCGGGACGAGGAACGCCATTACCACGCCCGACATTGTGGAATGGATTCCTGCATAATAGAACAGGCTCCAGATGACAAAGGCCGGCACAAGATAACACCACATGCGTTTTTCGCCCAGTTTGTTGAGAAGGACCACGAAGGCGACAAGCACGACGGCGATGCCCAGGAGCAGGAAATTGATTTTCCCGCCGTAGAACAATGCCACCACGAGTATCGCAATCAGGTCATCTGCAATGGCCAACGCGGTCAGAAACACCTTCAATGAAACCGGAACCCTGTCTCCGAGAATGGAAAGGATGCCGACCGCGAAGGCAATGTCGGTAGCCGTAGGGATTCCCCAACCGGAAGCGGCTGCAGTGCCATGATTGATGCCGAAGAAAATCAGCGCCGGCATAACCACACCGCCAAAAGCGGCAATGACCGGGAGCAATGCTTTCTTCACACTGGAGAGTTCTCCGACCTTCATTTCCCTGCGGATTTCCAGACCCACGGAGAAGAAGAATACCGTCATCAATATGTCATTGATGAAACTCTCCACGGTCATGCCGCGCGGAAAGAAAATACCACTGCCGTCAGGAGACTTGAAGAATATGGAAACATTGGTTTCCAATACATTGTGATAAATATCCCTGGTGAACGGCAAGTTCGCGAGGAGCATTGCGATGATGACGCAGGTCAGCAGGATAACGCCCTGCGCCCACGGCTGCTTGATGAAGGCGCGCCTTCTGAGATCCATATTCCTGACCCCTTTGGTCCAGGTATAAATAGGAATAAGCATAACAATTATTGATTTTTACAAATTCCTGCCCAGCAACGATGCCAGGTTATTTTTTACATTATTAATATTATCGAAACGTATCGCATTGATACCCAATGCTTCGGCTGCTTTCACATTGTCGGCATTGTCGTCGAGGAAGACGCACTCCCCCGGTTCCAGGCCATATCTTTCCAGAAGAATCCTGTAGATTTTCGGATCCGGTTTGGCGACCTTTTCATCGCCGGAAACCACGATACCGTCGAAGAGCCCGAAGAAATCATAATTGGAAAAGGCGTAGCCGATCTTTTCTGCCGACCAGTTCGTCAGGCCGTAGATGCCATAGCCCCGCGACTTGAGTTCCTTCAGAAGGGCAATGCTTTCCGGGAACTCGCATTTCAGCATCTTGTACCAATATTCGTCATACATCCGGATGGCTTCGGAATACTGAGGGTACTGGGCCTGAAGGAGTTTCACGGCCTCTGCAAAAGGGCGTCCGGCATCCTGCTGAACGTTCCATTCGCTGTTACAAATCTCTGAGAGGAAATACTCCATTTCCTTCTCATCCTTGAAATAATCCTTGTAGAGATACCTTGGATTCCAATCCAGGAGGACACCTCCGAAATCAAATACTATATTCTTTATTGCACTCATACTCAGATAAATCTGTTCTGTTCCTCGGAGAAAGAAAATCCGGCGGCGGCAAGTTTCGTTTCCAGTTCCTTACGGTCCTTATGATAGTAATCGCAAATCTGGTCCAGATTATCAAACTCTTCGTCACGAAGGAGAAAATTGATCGCCGAGGCCAGCATCGGCATGTCATGTTCAGGAAGATGTTCCATAATTAATTAAGTTTTCCGTTTTCTACACAATTCGGGAGCGCAAATATAATATATTATTTTCCGAAAAGCAGTTCCATGTCGGCATAAAGAGGCCGAAGGGACGAAGCCGGTACGAATTCCCAATGTCCAATCCTAGCAGAATCGCTTAATTCAGAAGCCTTTATCTCGCCTACCCGCTGGATATAGTCGTATAGGATATTGCGGATATCATCCAATCGCGCTACAATTCGGTCATCCATGTTTCCAGTATCAATTCCGGCGCCTTTCGACAGAAGATTGCCGCCACCGGCTGCCCGATAGGAAGTCATTGACACATTGTAAGTTGAATCAGCGCAGAACTGGTCGCCGCCGGCAAGGGAAGCTATTTTCACGCGCTCTCCATAAGGCTTGGTGACATCCACGGTATATACAAGTCCGGCTGCTGAATCGAAGTTGTAGGACCTGTTCACGAAATGCCATCCTGTCTGGAATGTACGCTGGTCCTCCCCCTCTTCAATCTTCAGAACATGGCCTCCCGGTGTATATGTCTGAATCCAGTTGTCATAGGAATATTCCAGATAACGGAGAATTTCATCCCCTTTCATGCGAATCACAACCAACTGATTCTCATAGGGATAAATGGTAAACAAGTCATTATAAACCAATTCCCCAGCTTTAATTTCCTTGTTGAAGGCGAGGGGTGCGGCGAATGAAATCTGCGCCACGTCCGGAGAAATGGTCAATGTATGTATGAGATTCATGTAAGGGCACATCCCGGCATAAGAATCACGTGAGAGCAAATCCGTATCAAGACTTCCCACCTCCCTGAGAGTAAATGCCTTGACCTTCTCAAAGTCCGGATGAAACTTAGCTTCCATAGCGGTATCCACACGTGCGGCATTGACCTTTATGATGTCCGCACCGACGGTCTTGGAAACGACCTTGCCGTCCTTGAGGGTGAGATTGATCCTGCCGTGGCCGATATTGCGCGCATGGCTGCCGGAATTGATCAGACAGATGCTGTCCTGCTGGATGGCGATCGCCGAATGGTCGTGTGAGCATACGAGAAAATCCACACTCCGCAGCGTCCTGAGCAGGTCCTTGCCCTGGCTTTCGTAGATCGTCCCGTCACCCAGTCCCGTGCCGGAATGCACGGCCACAATCACCACCTGGGGCCTTTCCTTGGCGCGCACCCTGTCGACATCTTCCTGCACAAGCGGTATCAATGACTTGAATTCCAAGCCTTTCCACAGCGATTCGTCCAGCCAGGCCCTGATATTGGCATTGGTATAGCCCAGAACCGCAATCTTCACCCCATGTCGTTTCAATATCTTCACGCCATCGAACCAGGTACTCCCGTCAGGACGCACAGCATTGCCGGCCAGAAACGGTATTCCATTGGCCTTCAATTCCTTGGCTACCCTGTCATACACCGGATGCCCAGTTTCCACATCATGGTTTCCGACGCATACGGCATCATATTTCATATAGGCTGCCAGGCGCGAAAACAGATGCGGTGACAACTTATCCACGTAATTGAAATAATAAGCGGCATTGTCCCCCTGAAGGCAATCGCCTGCGTCCACGAGAAGGACATTGTCCTTTCCCAGCGAATCGCGGTACTCATTGACATAAGTATTGATGGCCATCAGCGAGTTCTTCACCTGCCCGCCGACGTATGTCGAATCGAACCACGAGCCGTGTACATCATTGGTAGTCAGGAGATCAAACTGAAATTCGCCGCTCGGCCCATTTACGCACGACACTGCCGCAGACAAAACCGCCGCCACGGCCGGCAACCAAAATTTATTCATATATTCCAATGTTTATATTCCGAAGATTTCACCGGACCAGGTTCCGGCACTGCTGCGTCTGGAGCGTTTACGTCCGGAGACCCGTCCTTCGCCGGAAGACTTTCCTGAAGGATTCAGCAGCTTGTCAAGACTGAAGATGAGGGATAATTTCTGCTGCATGCCCTCATACTTGAAGCCGTCGGGAAAGTGCGCGGTTATCGCAAGCCTAAGGTCCAGAAAGTCAGCAATATGCGGCTGATAATACACCTCCAGCCTGTCATAGAAATCCAACTTTTTGCCACCGTCGGCCGTCACGCGGTAGAACGGACTTCCCGCATACAGATTGTTTCCATATTTATATCCGCCGTCATCCACCATGTTGTAAAACGGCATCAGGTCGCGGCCATAATAGAGTCTGTTTTCAATACCGACGTTCCAGTTCCTTACCGACAATGTCAATTCGCCGCCGCCAGGATTGCTCTTTCCGTTCTTGAACCTCCTGTCCTGCTGCAATGACTGGTACCAGCCCAATGTCGCCGAAATGTCCTGCCATCCGCAATAATGTCCGAAATTGAATTTCACAAACGGCTGAACCATGGCGTCATCCACGACGCTGCCATATTCTTCCGTATTGGCGAAATGATGATATTTGAAAGCCAGGCCGGCTGATAACAGGTCGCAGAACATGTAACGCCCATATCCGAAAGCATTGAACTGCTCCCTCCTGTAAGACCCGAACATGCCGTTCCAGTCGAAGGACACTTCCATGTAAGCGCGTGAGTTTGAAGCTTTTATCAATGCTCCTTCGAGATTGTTGTCGTAGAATTTCAATGAATCTGAGAAGAACGCCTGCGAGTATTCGCCCTCAGAAAACGCCCTCGGGAACATTCCGGCAAAAGCCTGCAGTTTCCAGGATCCGAGTTTGGCGTCAATGCCGTAGTACATGGTAATTTCACGGAAGAGCCGGGTATTCTCCAGTCCCCTGTCGTGTTCAGGACTTGCCGCCACGGCGGAAGGATGTCGTCCGAAATCTTTCATCATGTCAATGCCCAGCATCAACTTGTGCCGAACATTGGCATTCTGCCTGACTTGCAGACCGACGGACGGAGTGAGACGGGCACCATAGATAGTCATTGAATTGGTATAGCGGTTTCCGCCGGCGGAGAATTCGCGGTTGTCGAAATGGTAGTCGAAATCCGCATCATAGATGAATTTCACTCGGGATTCCTGCTGTGGCTGCGGTGCACCGAAACCCCATGAAAAGAAGTCCTGCGCACCCGCCATATTTCCTGTCAATGCTGCCAAAACGGACAGCGCCAATATTTTCAGTTTCATAACCAGTTCATGAATATCGAACAAAGTTAGGCATAAATTTACTATCTTCGCAACCTAAATAAAGTTTCTGGCATGCTGAAATTACAGACCCCGGTGGAAATTGCGGAGAGCGATATAAAATTCAGTTTCGAAGACAATATCATGCTGCTCGGCAGCTGTTTCGCCGACAACATAGGAAAGATAATGAAGGATATGGGATTCAATGTCTGCGTGAATCCTTTCGGCACATTGTACAACCCCGTATCTGTCTGTAATTCAATACGCAGGCTGGAGTCGGCAGTGCCGTTCAGCGAAGACGAATGCGTCCGGATGGGTGCAGGTTCGCAGCTGTTCTGCTCGTTCAGCCACCATACCGCAGCCGCAAGGGAGACCAAGGAGGAATTCATTGACAATGCCAATGCTGCGCTGGCGGTGGCGTCGGATTTTTTCCGCAAGGCATCGGTTGTGGTCATCACACTCGGGACCGCCTGGACGTTCAAGTTCAATGCGACCGGGGAAATCGTTTCCAATTGTCTGAAACGTGACGCGAAGGAATTTACGCGCGAGAGACAGTCCGTCAATATCTGCTCAATGCTGCTGAATTCATTGGTCGGGAGGTATCCTGACAAGCGTTTCATCTTCACTGTCAGTCCGATACGTCATCTGAAAGACGGGGCGCACGGAAACCAGCTCAGCAAGAGCACCCTGCTGATGGCGACGGAGCGCGTGGTGCAGGACCATCCGGGGCAATGCGTATATTTCCCGGCCTATGAAATCATGATGGACGAGCTGCGGGATTACCGTTTCTATGCGGAAGATATGGTGCATCCGTCCGTTCAGGCCGTCAATCATATATGGGAACGCTTCTGCGACTTCGCATTGCCGCAGGCGGAACGCGCGACATTGGAAAAGAACAGAAAAGCATTCTTGCAGTCCCAGCATAGAAGTATCACGGAAAAGAAGGAGATTTAAATGTTTACAGTTATCTGCTGCATGTTCGGGGGCATCGGTTTCATCCTGGAGTTTTCCATACCTTTCATCGTCACTTTCTGGTGCACGCTGTAGAGTCCGGTAGGGAAATTCACTAATTTGACTATCTTTGTAAAAATAGTTACACACTCTGCAGAATCATTTTTGCCGACCGCTTGATTATGAAAGAAGACCAGATACTTATTGAGCAATTGAATGACTCTTCGGTAGAGGCGTTCTCGGCTTTGTATGACAAGTATGCAGGAATGGTCTTCAATTTCACCCTCTCCATATTGAAAGACGACTGCATCAGCGAAGACATAACCCAATCCTGCTTCGCTCTGATGTGGAGTCGGAGGGCCTCGATTTCTCCGGATGGAAACTTGCCGGCCTGGCTTTATGTCGTAGCCCGCAATGCAGTGTTCAAAGAAGTCCGCAGACAGGTCACAGCTTCCAAGTATCTGGACTATTTGTCAAATAATGACAATGCTGACAATCAAGAGAATGACCTGACAGAAAGGGACACGGCAGTAATAATGTCTGAAGCGGAAGCTGCAATAGCAGCATTGCCGGAATCAAGGCGGAAGATTTATAAGATGCGTTTCATCGAGGGGCTTCCCGTCCATGAAATAAGCGAGCGTCTCGACATTTCGCCAAAAACGGTAGAAACACAGATTGCGAGGGCAAAAAACGCTATACGTCAGAGGATTTCAGAGCTTCTGATGCTGGCGGTTCTACTTGGTTCTGCCGATTTTCTATAATATTATTGTAAAAAATCTGCGGAATATTGTGATAAATTAGCATCTCCGATTCCGCACATAACTTAGTAATCCTTAAAAAATAATTTGGTAATCTTTGTTCGTCTTTTCGGTCTATATTCCCTTTCTCATCAGTCGTGTACGTCCAGTACACTCCTTCTTCGAAAAGAAATCTATCCTCGAAAATTCTTCACAAATCTTCACCAACTTATTTTTTAACGCTTACTTAAGAAAATTTACTAACTTTGTTATTATGGATGTCCGTAACTGATACGGAGCGTATTGGCTAGTTCATAGACAAGTTCACCGACAGCACCATCAACCGCTGCATAAAACCAGTCATGAACGGAAAAGGAAATCTCCCAGGATGAGATGATTACCCACTTGGCAAGCTTTGTCTCCGGAATATGGCAAATCCACGCATTCTGCGAAGGGAACACGCGCACTACAGCGGTCTTTACGATACAATATCTCCGCTCCGTAGGCTTCGATATCAATAATGAACTATTTGCAAACCATTCCTGGTATTTCCGCAATGCGCTGGTGCGGGCAAACTATAAGAATCTGGTGAAAGGCATTGACTATTCGCCGGTCTATCTTGAGCGATTTTTCCGCAATCTGCTTCTTGGCGAGCATTGGGATCTCAGGAACCGCTACCTTCACATTCATCCTAGCCCAGAATGGAGCGTACAGCCGGAATTGTCCTCGAGAGCAGGACAAGCACAGGACAAGCTCGGGACAAGCTCAGGACAAGTTCAGGATAAGTTCCACACGGACAATCCAAACATCGCGACTCTAATTCGCATTGTTGGAGACAATAAATTATCCGTAAAGGAGATGATGGAGCGCATCCGGCTGACAGGACGAGACAATTTCCTGAAAGTCTATCTTTCTCCATCCATAAATGCAGGTTTCATACGCCCCCTTTATCTGGATTCGCCCAGACATCCTCGCCAGAAATACCTTCTGACTGCAAAAGGAATGATGCTCTTGCAGGCTCTCGTGAAAAAGGGAGAATAAAAATGGTAATCTTAGGAAGGGTTCACCCACGCGCGTGAGTGAATCGGGTGAATCATCGTCAAAGTCTGGAAAATTTTCAGTTTTCTTGTAGGGTTTTTCGATTTCAGTGGATACATATAGTAAAACCACGGAAATATGGAAACCAAGAAATTTAATTCTCTGATTGAAAAATATTTTTCCGGAAAGACTACATCCGAAGAAAACGCATTGCTCCGCTCCTATATGGAAGAGGGAGACGCTGCGCGTTCATTCGATGAATTTGCATTCGCCAAATGGCAGGATGCAGATACCGAAATGCCTGAAGAACAAAAGGACAGGATCCGACATAATCTGCTGACAGGCATCAATACCCAGAAGAGATTGACATTCAAGAAGATATTGAAGTTCAGCGCTGCGGCGGCCTGCGTTGCCGTAGCATTGGTGACGGGATTCCTCGCGGGCAAAGGCACCGAGCCGGAGGCCAATGTCTTCGAATGCATTGCCGCCAACGGACAGAAAAGCACGATTTCTCTGCCGGACGGCACGAAAGTCATGCTCAATTCCGGCAGTTCGCTGCGATACGCATCTGACTTCAATGTAAAGAACCGCGACATTGAACTGAACGGCGAGGCATATTTCGAAGTCGCACGCAACGAAGAGATTCCGCTTGTCGTATCGGCGAAACAGATGAGGGTGGAAGTTCTCGGTACCAAGTTCAATGTAAGGGCATATAGTTCAGAACCTGAGATAGTTACCACATTGGTAGAAGGCTGCGTGAAGGCTACCGCCGGCGGAAGGGAGATGATCATGAAACCTGCCGAGGAAATAAGCTACAATGTAAAAAGCGGCGAAATGAAGAAATACGACGCGCCGAACAAGAATCATCTCATCCCTTGGCGCGACAATGAACTTTTCTTCAACGGCAACAGCCTCAAGGAAATAGGAGCCATTCTCGAGAGGATGTACAATGTAAATGTCATCTTCGAGGATGACACCATAACTAAATACACATATACCGGCTTGGTGAGAAACAGCTCACTCAGCAACGTACTGGACCTTATCACGGCTACATCTCCGGTGGAATCGCAGATGTACTTCAACACGATAAAGTTCAGCAAGCGCAGGACGGGACGGCATTGATGGCCTGACCACCGCCCCGCTCCAACCAATCAACCACATCGAAACAATCAATAACACCAATAATGAAAGCAAAACTTTTAATCATTACAATGTTCTTCTGCACATTGCTAAGTGCGGCACCTCTGCATGGCCAGATAAGTGTCTCATTCAAGAATGTGCCTCTTACAGAAGCACTTGCGACACTGGAAAACAAAAGCGAATACAGCTTTTTCTACAGCAACGTGCTTCCGGACAAGGATGCACGAGTAAGCATTGACGCGAAGGACAAGAGCATCGAGTTCATTCTCGACCACATTTTCAGCAATCTTTCCATTTCCTACGAGATCAACGGTCACCAGATTGTTTTGAGCGAGGATAAGAAGGATATTGACAAAGATACTAAAGAAACGACCTTCAAGGCCCGCGGAACCGTCATTGACAGCGACGGCGAGCCCGTGATCGGCGCAGGCGTGCTGATCGAAGGCGCTAAAGGCGGCACCATCACAGATGCCGAGGGCAATTGGGAACTGGCAGTTCCTTCAGCCGAGACCAAGATCAGAATCAGCAGCCTCGGCTATAAAGACCAGATCGTGGCTGCCGGATCCGCCGCTGCCAGAAAGGTCATCCTCATGGAAGACACACAGATGCTCCAGGAGACCGTCGTTGTCGGCTACGGCGTCCAGAAGAAGGTAAATCTTACCGGTGCGGTGGCGATGGTGAACAGCGAAGAAATGAACGCAAGACCTATTTCAAGCGTGGCTTCAGGACTTCAGGGACTTCTCCCGGGAGTGACAGTCGTAAACTCTTCATCACAGCCTGGACAGGCGAACACCACCATCAGAGTACGTGGAGTAGGAACCATCGGCAATGCCAATCCGCTGATTTTGATCGACGGTATCGAAGGTGACATCACATCCATCAACCCGGAAGACATTGAAAGCGTTTCTGTTCTGAAAGACGCTGCGTCTTCGGCTATCTATGGAGCCAGAGCTGCGAATGGCGTCCTGCTGGTAACCACCAAAAAACTAGCGACAGGAAAAGATGCTGTCACCAGCATCAATTTCTCGGCATACGCAGGAATCCAGACTCCTACCAGACTTCCTGAGATGTGCGATGCCATCGATTTCATGACACTCGACAATGAGGCCAGAAAGAATGTCGGCAGCCCTGAAGCATGGCTGCCTGAGCATTTCGACAAAGTTCGCAACAACTCCGATCCGAACTATTTCGGAAACACCAATTGGGTGGGAGAAGTTCTCAAGAAGGTGGCACCTCAGCAGAACTATTCCCTCAGCCTGAACGGAACACTCGGAAACAGCGGTTATATGCTGTCTTACAGGTATTTCGACCAGAGCGGCCTTACCGTCGGCAACAGTACCGGCGAGCGCAGGCACAACCTCCGTTTCAAAATCAACACGAAACTTCTCGACAGAGTGACGCTGGCGTCAAATGTCGGCTACACAACCACAAAGGTGACATCTCCTGTAAGTTCACTTACAAGCGGCGGCGGTGCCATATACAATGCAATGAGAATTGCACCTAATGCTCCTCTCCGCTTCACTGACGGATCATGGGCATACGGCGGCGGCAACACCAACCCGGTAGCCACACTGTATGACGGCGGCAGGATCAAGACCGACGCCGATGAACTTTCCATAATGGAAGTCGTAAAAGTGGACCTCCTGAAAGGATGGGATGTAAGTGCCACTTATAACATCACATCATACAACGGATTGAAAGATATTCTCAAGAAGACCATCACTTTCGTCAATCCGGAAGACGGCGCGACTAATACCTATCAGTCGCCGAACTCTATCAAGAACATTGATTACAAGAACATCCAGCAGACATTCATCTTGCAGACCAATTTCGATTTCAACTTCGGTAAGCACAATCTGAGCGGAGTCGTCGGAATGTCACAGGAGTGGTACACCGGACGTTCATTCGAGGCCTCAAGAAACAACCTCAGCACAGAATATGAGCCTACGCTCAGTCTCGGAGATCCGGAGACCATGAGCAATGCCTCCGCATTCTCTTCATGGGCAATCAGATCAGGCTTCGGCCGTTTGAGCTACAACTGGAACGAAAGATATCTGCTTGAGTGCAACCTGCGTTACGACCTGTCATCACGTTTCCACAAGAATAACCGCGGAGGTCTTTTCCCTTCAGTCTCAGCCGGTTGGAGAATCACGGAAGAGAACTTCATGGCAGCAACCAGGAAGTATCTTGACAACTTGAAAATCAGGGCTTCATGGGGTATGCTCGGAAACCAGTACGTAGGCTCGTCAAACTACCCTTACCTCTCTGTCCTTCAAGCATATACTTCCGATGTTTCAATGATCGGAACGAAAGCGACGACAGGATATGTCCAGACCGTTCTTTCCAACCCGAACCTGTCTTGGGAGAAAATCAAGATGCTGGACCTCGGACTGGACCTCGCGATGTTCCAGAACAGACTTACATTCACCTTCGACTGGTATGACAAGAAGACAGAAGGCATCCTCCTCAAATTCAACTATCCTGCTCAGTTGGGTGCAAAACCATCCGAACAAAATGCCGGAAAAGTAAGCAACAGAGGTTGGGAGATGGACCTGAACTGGAGAGACCAGATCGGAGACTTCTACTATGGCATCGGATTCAACCTCTCTGACGTAAAGAACAAGATTGTCGATCTCGGCGGAAACAAACCGGATCTCAGCGGCTATCAGATCAAGATGGAAGGCTACCCTATCGATGCTTTCTACGGATATGTCGCAGACGGACTCATGACGCCTGAAGACTTCAAGATCAACAATCCTGAGACCCACACCTACAATCTCCCGAAGATTCCTGTTGTCTTGGGTTACAAATATCAGCCTGGTGACATCAAATATAAAGACATCAGCGGTCCGTATGGCGAACCGGACGGACGAATCACGCCGGAATATGACAGGACAGTAATCGGAAGCAGCATTCCCCGCTATACATACAGCGTCAGGGGAAATCTCGGTTGGAAAGGCATTGATTTCAGTTTCGTCCTCCAAGGCGTAGGCAAATGCGACGGTTACCTTGAGGGGTCAGCCAGACATGCCTTCCAGGACATGGCCGCTTACCCGCAGAAAGTCCACATGAAAAGATATGATGTAGTGTCCAATCCTAATCCGAAGGCACCATATCCTCGACTTACATACAACACCAAATTCAACCAGGAGACATTCTCGACGTACTGGCTTGAAGATGCGTCCTACCTCAGAGTCAAGAACATACAGCTTGGCTACACCTTCCCTGAAAAATGGATGAAGAAGGCAAGGATAGATAATTTCAGAGTCTATCTCTCAGGCGACAACCTCTTCACATTCAGCAAGTTCTTCTATGCTTACGATCCTGAGACACCTGTATCGAGGGGAGGATATTACCCTCTCGTCAAGACAGTGGTATTCGGCGTAAACATCACATTCAAATAGGTAGAGCAAAATAAAAAAAGTCAGATATGAAATTCAACATACAAACATTATTGATGTCCGCAGCATTGATGCTGACTTCCTGCAACGATTCATTCCTTGACAGGATGCCACACGACAAGTTGACGGATGCAAACTTCTGGCAGACGGAACAGCACCTCCGCAGCGTAACCAACACGTTCACGAACAGTCTCGCCGGAAAAGAATGGCTCAACAAGACTGAAATCGCAGCAGACAGCGCTCCATGGGCGGTATCTACAGCATGGAGAAACATCGGCGGAGGATATTTCAACTCGGACATATCCAACATCAACTCCGTTTGGTATGCGGCATACAGCGGTATCGGAAAGACCAACTATTTCCTCAACAACTACAACCGCGCTACCGGCGTGAAGGAAGAAGTGAGGGAAAGATATGCTGCCGAAGCATATTTCTACAGAGCCTACAACTACTGGATTCTCACAAGCTTCTTCGGCGACGTTCCTCTCATTACGGATGAACTGAATGTCGAGTCTCCTGACGTTTACAGAGGAAGAGACAAGAGAGCGGATGTAATCGACAGAATCACAAAAGACCTGGAAGACCACTACAAGGCTCTTCCTGAATACATTGCGGCAGGTTCGGCGGACTTCGGACACGTTTCGCAGACCGCTGCCCTCGCCCTCCTGAGCAGAATTTATCTTTACAATGAAAGATATGCCGATGCTGTTTCCGCATGCGAAAGGGCAATGAATTCGACATACTACAAACTCTACAATACCGGAAATCCGGAGTCCGACTACATTGACCTTTTCACCTACGAAGGCAGGGCTTCCCGAAACAGCGAAAATCATGAAACAATTCTCGCATTCGTCTACAACTATGATCTCGGCGAAACCGCAAGGACATCACACAACCTGTCAAGAGAATGCTGGGTACCTAACGACTATGCGAGATTCGTCCCTACGGCAAGCATGATAGAGTGCTATCTCACAAAGGACGGACAAATATGGAATCCTGACAGCGCGACAAGCTACGAAGACGTATTCAAAGACAGGGACCCGCGAATGATCCAGTCCATCCTCACTCCAGGTACAAAATGGGAAGGCGGAGCAAGCGGAGACAAGCTGAATACTGACAAAACGGTCTTCACATATCCGAAATTTGACAATTCCAAGGATGGTTGCATGACTTACACGGGCTACTACATGAGAAAATATGTAGAACCCGAAACTGTCAAGTTCGTGGGACACGACGACAACGACATCATCTTCATCAGATATGCGGAAGTGCTTCTGAATTATGCAGAAGCCAAGGAACAGCTCGGAACACTTACACAGACCGACCTGGACAAGAGCATCAATCTCCTGCGCGACCGCGTCGGAATGGTCCACATGACTCTTACTCCTCCTGCAGGATCCGATATCCGCACAGAAATCAGAAGAGAGCGCCGCGTGGAACTGTTCTTCGAAGGACAAAGATACTTCGACATCATCAGATGGAAACAAGGTGAACTTCTCGGAAAGCCTCTTCTCGGAGTAAGGAAAGACTACCTCGACCAGAGCCGACTGAAAATCAGCCTGTCCAACCTCAAATGGAAGTCAGTGAACGGCAAGGATTACCTCATTCTCGAAGCGAACAGGACATTCGACGCGGGCAAGAACTACCTTCTCCCTATTCCGTTCGCACAGATGCAGATGAATCCTAACCTTGCGCCGAACAACCCGGGATGGAACTGATGAATATATAACAACAGAAACTGCACAAAATGATAAAGTTCAGACATATCATTACACTGATTGTCACTCTGACGACATTCTTCTCACTCCAGCAAGCCAATGCCGGTGAGAGGATTCGTCTGAGGGTGATGTCAATGAACATCAAGGAAGGAGCCGCATACGCCAGCCACAAGGCCGCTCCGTATGCGGAACTCATCAAAAATTATGATCCGGACGTAGTCTGCCTTCAAGAAGTGGATTACATGACCTCCCGAAACGGAAAGAGAGATTTCCTCAATGAGCTCGCAGCGGCAACAGGGATGTTCCCATATTGGTGCCAGTCGTTCTCCTATCAGGGAGGCGGCTTCGGAGTGGCTCTATTGAGCAAATATCCTTTTCTCAAGGCTGAGAAAATAATAAGCACCATAAAGGGCGCGCGCGAACCTCGCAGCACCGGATGGATTTACATCTGCCTGCCTGAAGGCGGCACCGTGAGAGTCGCGACCACGCATCTTGCTCTGGAAAGTTCGGAAATTACAATTCAGAACATCGCAGATGTAAACAAGAAAATCTTCGGGCAAGACCAATTGACCCCGACCCTATTGATCGGCGATTTCAACGCAACTGAAGATAGTGATCCGATTAAATATGCAAAAATCAAGTGGCAAGAAATCGGAGTAGGGACAGGATTCACCATTCCGTCAAACAAGCCGAACAGGAAACTTGATTACGTCATGGGATTCCCGAAGAAATGGAAGTCAGAACGTTATGAAATCATTGCGAGAGCAGATCTTTCCGACCATTGTTTCGTGATGGCTGACGTAATTTATGAGGAGAATTGACATGAGAAAAGTTCTTTATACAACCCTCGTCATTGCCTTGCTCTGCAGTTGCGGCAAAAACAATGAACCAGAACCAGTTCCACCGACACCACCAGCTGCGGAACTGCCTGAACCGCCGGCAGAGATGAATGCCAACAATGCATTCTGCGTCGATTACTTCACAGACCTCAAGGATGAAAACAGTTATTTCGTCCGCAGAGACATCGGCATAGCGAAGAATCACATCCTCGGCGAAGAAGGCAAAAAAGCTGTGATGTTCTTCTTCGACAGAATGGACTTCACCGTCGGGAAGGAGACCCCGCTTCTGAAGATATGCAAGGACAACAATGTCTGGCCACTCTTCGCACAGCAGGAGCCGAGCGGAAAGCAGACAACCAAAGGCTGCGGCATCATCACGAAAACAGCAATTTCCGATTTCGACGGAATATATGATTCGGATGTATTCCTGAGCGGTGCCGACATTCACATTCAGACAGGAATCCCAGGCAGGACAACCATCTACACGGGCAGAATAGACAAGATTGCCCAACTGGATGTAATATTCAGCAAAAAGGGAGTGAAGCTTTCAGAGAATGCAGTCATCATCGGCCGCGTGAAGAACGGACTCGAAAAGGAACTTGAACAGAAGGTCGCCTCCAAATGTTGCCGCTCTTTCATTTCAGAAGGCAACGAAGGCTGGAGCCTCTACGTCATCTGCCCTCCGGAATACGTCTGCCGCTCCGCTGAAAGCAAGAAAACGGTAAACCTTGATTATTACAGAATTACTATCGAAAAAATAAAATTATGATCAAAAAACTCAGATTTGTCATAGCCGCTGTTGCACTTCTCTTCTGCTTGAACAGCTTCGCAGGAGACGGTCAATTGCGCGTGATGAGCTACAATCTCAGATTCGGAGAACTCGCCTCCATGACGGACATCGGTTCCTACATCAAATCACTTGATGCCGATATAGTTGCGCTTCAGGAATGCGATTGGGATACGCATCGTGAAAGAGCTCCGAAGCAGAACGGCGTGAAGTTCATCAATGAACTCGCTCACGAAACCGGAATGTTCGGAATCTATGGCAAGACCATCGATTACCGTGGCGGATATTACGGCATCGGACTTCTGAGCCGCTACCCTATCGTCCGCAGCGAAAGAGTCTTTCTCCCGAACATCGGAAAGAAGGAACAGAGGGCAATGCTCATAGCAGACATCCAACTTCCTGACGGTAAGATTATTACCTACATCTGCACTCACTTGGAAGTAAGTTCCTCGGAATTGAGACTTGAGCAGGTCAAATTCATCCAGAAGAAGGTGAAAAGCATAAAGAATCCAGTATTCCTGGCAGGTGACATGAATGCCGAGCCTGACAGCCCGGAAATGGCATTTCTCAGAAAAGGCTGGGATGACCTCACAAACAGGGAATTGACATACAGCACGATGAAACCTTCCATGAAGATAGACTACATCTACAGCAGAAAGGGCAATGGTGTAAAACTTCTCGAAACCAGAGTCTGCAAAGAACGGCTACTCTCCGACCACTTTCCTGTTATCGCAGACATTGAAATGGAATAATTAATTTATTATCAACCACATAAATCAACAAAATCATGAAAAAATCATTACTTTTCGCAGCAGCACTTACCATGTTGTTCGCCAGCTGCGACAAAAACGATGACAACAAGAAGGCACTCGATGCAGATTTCAAACTTGAAACAGTACAGACTCTCGCTTATGGAGAACCTGTCGCTCTTACAGGATCCATTACCAGCAGCGCAGCCGTAACAAAGGCCGTTTTCACTGGAGCTAAAAAAGCGGCAGACGGCAGCTATAGCGTAGTCGGCGAGGCTCAGGACGGAACAGTAACAGGAACGACAGCTACCGCTGAATTCTTTGCAGACTCGAAAGAAATCAATGCCATCGAGGTAGTTCTTTCCAACGGCAGTGCATCCAAGACATTCTACTTCGACACCCCTAAAGTAACTGGAGAAGCCAAAGGTGATATCTGGCTCAATGAATCAGCAATTTTCTATCCTGACAACAAAGTTGAAAACCATGAGAACAATGCAGAGAAATTCCCACAAGAATTTACAGGAGCAGGTTCTGACACCAAATCTTTCTTCTCAATGCATGGTGTAAAGGTCAATGGTAAAGTAGAACACATCCTCAGTCTTAACGAACTCCTGGCCGTTAACGGAAAAAACGCAAGTTTCTGTTTCCTCAACTGCCTGGAGAACACAGCAAAACAGCCAAATGCTATCGCATACATCGGCAGCCAAAGAGGCTACATGTTCAGCGGAATGAAGAGATCATCTCTTGGCGGTGGTACTACAGGACGCCAGTGCGACATTTATCAGTATGGAAATAATCAAATTAAGGACGAAAATGTCGATATAAATTTCAAGATGAGGTACGTAAGAGGATCATGGGCAGGAACAAAATACCATCCAGAACTTTTCGAGGCTGTTGAGAAGATCTTCCTAAGCGTAAAGAAAGCTGAAACCAATCTTGAAAGAATCAAAGCATTCTATGCTCTCGGAGAAATCCAGAGAAAACTCGACAACTCAACTCTCGGTGTGACAGATGAACCAACCAGCATCGGCGGTACGACATATGTCCGCAAATGGGTGGGCGCAGGTAATGGTAAAGGACTTGAGGAAGTACTGCGTGCAGGAGACTACATCGTCATCCGTTCCGAAAGACAGGTTGAAGGAGAAGAAAATCCTCGTTACTATTATGGAATCATGCAGGTGGTAATGTTCGAATATGATGACAGCCAATGTTTTGTAGAGAAAGATGGAGTTAAATTCATTGACAAAGATTTGGCTTATAATCTCTTCATGAAACCAGTCTACCTCGACATCAAGACCCAGTGCGAAATCGCAGAATAATCTGCAGGCACAATTAAGGTGGGGAGGACTGACCTTCTCCCCATCTTCCAAGTAATACTAAAATCTAAATAATCCGGTTCAGCAATGAAAAAAATCATTGGAATTATAGCTTCATTTGCAATTCTGCCGTTTGCCCTTTCCTGCAGCAGCGGGAAGGATGCAGGGGACAACATCGTCAAAGCATCTGAAAGCGTGTTCGAAAGAACGATGGGAAAACTCGAAAATGTTTCAATTCAGACAAGTCCGAAGACCGCAGAAGGACTGGACATGTATGAAATCGAAGCGACAGGCGGCCACCTCACGCTCAAGGGCAGCAGCCCGAGCGCAATTTGCTACGCGATGGACAAATACCTTCGCGACGCCTGCGGGTCAATGATTTGCTGGAGCGGAAGCAAACTGGACATTCCCAATGCTTGGCCGGATTGGAAAGAAGAAGCAGTTTCCCCTTACGGACTGCGTTATTTCCTGAATGTCTGCACATTCGGGTACACAGCACCATACTGGAACTGGGACAGGTGGTCACAGGAAATCGACTGGATGGCCCTCCACGGAGTGAACATGCCGCTGGCAAGCGTGGCAGCAGAAGCCATCGCAAAACGGGTATGGCGGCAGCTCGGTCTGGAGTCTGACGAAATCGACAAGTTCTTCACGGGAGCAGCCCACCTTCCATGGCACAGGATGGGCAACCTGAACAGCTTCGACGGCCCGCTCAATGACAACTGGCACAAATCGCAGGTCAAGCTCCAGCACAAGATACTCGACAGGATGAGAGAACTCGGAATGGAACCTGTAGCCCCGGCATTCGCTGGATTCATCCCGCCCGCATTGATGAAAAAGCATCCTGAAATCCAGGCAAGACAGCTCACCTGGGGAGGCTTCCCGATTGAGGACAATGCCTGCGTGCTCTTCCCTGACTCACCATGGTTCAGCAAAATCGGAAAACTTTTCGTACAGGAGTGGGAAAAAGAATTCGGCAAGGCAAGATATTGGCTTTCAGACAGTTTCAATGAAATGAAACTGCCTGTAGAGGAAGGTGATACCGCAGGAAAGCACAAACTTCTCGCCGACTACGGAAAATCCATCTACAGTTCGATCACCGCCGGCGACCCTGATGCCATCTGGGTTACACAAGGCTGGACATTCGGCTACCAGCACGATTTCTGGGATCCGGAAAGCCTCAAGGCAATGCTCTCAGAAGTGCCTGACGACAAGATGATCATCATTGACCTCGGCAATGACTATCCGAAATGGGTATGGCACACCGAGCAGACCTGGAAAGTCCAGCAGGGCTTCCACGGAAAGAAATGGATATACAGCTATGTGCCGAATTTCGGAGGAAAAGTCCTCCCGACCGGTGACCTGGACATGTACGCCACAGCATCGGCAGAAGCGCTTGCTTCAGAATATGCGGACAATCTTGTCGGCTTCGGCAGCGCCCCGGAAGGCCTTGAGAACAATGAAGTAGTCTATGAACTGCTTGCAGACATGGGCTGGACGAAAGACAGCATTGACATTGACCGCTGGCTGGAAGGCTACTATCGCGCACGCTATGGATTCAGCGACGAAAGAATGAGGGAAGTTTGGAAACTATTGCACAAATCCGTATATAGTTCACTATATTCATACCCGCGTTTCACCTGGCAGACGGTAGTGCCAGACCAGAGGAGGAAGAGCCGCCACGACATCAATGATGACTTCGGAAAGGCAGTGGAAATATTCCTGAGCCTTTCAGACAAATGCAAGGACTCCCCTCTCTATTTCAATGATGCCATAGAATTCGCATCTTTGTGGCTGGGCGAACTCGCTGACAGACATTATGAAAAGGCATTGAAACTCGGAAAGACGGACAAAGGCAGGGAAGAATTGAGAAAGACTGTAGCACTCCTTACTGACGTGGACAGACTGCTCGCATCCCATCCTCTCCACAGGCTTGACAGATGGATTGCTGACGCAAGAAATGAAGGCAGCAGCATCGAAAAGGATCATAGGGAGGCCAACGCCAAGAGGCTCATCACCACATGGGGAGGCTGGCAGGAGGACTATGCCGCAAGATTCTGGTCTGGACTCATAAAGGATTACTACATCCCGAGACTGGAAATCCATTTCTCCGAAAAAGCGGATATGATGGAAAAATGGAAAGAAGAATGGATCAACACCCCTTATCACAGCAACACCAAACCATTTGACTCTCCTCTGGAGGTCGCAAAAGAACTCATAGCAAATGAAAAGTAACATCCCACGCATCAATGTCTTCATCATTGCACTGGTAATCAGCATCTTCTCGTTTACCTGCTGCAAGAATGACAATGCAACACAGACAGTCTTCTCCGAAAAGGAACAGATCAAGGCCGTGAAGGGACTCATTGACCGAGTCACATCCGGAAGATCCGGCGAATTCGAAGTCCGTCTTCTCCAGGAGCGTCCGGACAGCATGGATTTCTTCGAATACAGTGCAGAGAACGGCAAGATCGTACTCGGCGGAAACAATGGCGTCAGCATCGCAAGTGCATTGGGGCAGTATCTGCGCGACTTCTGCGGATTCCACCTGAGCTGGTGCGGAAGCAATACCGTTCTCCCCGAAAGTCTGCCTCTGCCGGAGGAAAAGGTGACGAAGACCTCACCGTACAAATGGCGTTACTACCTGAACTACTGCACATTCAACTACAGCATGAGCTGGTGGGACTTCGACAGATGGCAGAAGGAAATCGACTGGATGGCATTGAACGGAATCAATATGCCGCTGGCCATCACCGGACAGAATTCCATCTGGCGCAGGGTCTATCATAAACTTGGACTTACAGATGAGGACCTGAAGTCTTTCTTCAGCGGACCTGCATATTTCAACTGGTTCTGGATGGGCAATCTGGACGGCTGGCAAGGCCCTCTGCCTCTGAGCTTTATGGAAAAACACGAGGAACTCCAGAAACAGATACTTTACCGCGAAAGATCATTGGGAATGACTCCTATCCTGCCGTCGTTCACCGGCCACGTACCACCGGCATTGATAGAAAAATTCCCGGACGTGAAGGCGAAGAACACACAGTGGGTGAACTTCCCCAAGACTTATGTACTGGACCCGTCCGAGGACATGTTCTCCGAAATAGGCAAACTGTTCCTGGAGACTCAGACGGAAATTTATGGCACGAACCATTATTACACGGCCGATACCTTCAATGAAAACATACCGCCGACAGACGACCCCGAATATCTGAAAGGGGTAAGCGCCAAGGTTTACCACGCGATGTCGGAAGTGGATCCGGATGCCGTATGGGTAATGCAGGGATGGATGTTCCATCACGAGAGACATTTCTGGCATGACCCTCAGATTCAGGCGCTTCTTTCTGCTGTGCCGGATGACAAGATGCTGATTCTCGACCTGTGGAGCGAGAGATTCCCGGTTTGGAACCGTACCCATGCCTACTACGGCAAGCCTTGGCTCTGGTGCATGCTCCAGAACTTCGGACAGAACATAACATTGTCAGGAAACGCGACTTCCGTGGCCAACGACCCTGCTGCGGCATTGGCAGACTCCACTTCCGGAAGGATGAGCGGAATCGGTCTGACTCCGGAGGGCATCGGACACACCCCTATCATCTACGCGCTCATGCTGGAAAATGTCTGGAACGAAGGCAGGCCTGTGGACATTGACTCATTTATAAAGAATTATACGACAAACCGTTACGGCAAGCTCTCACCTGCTGCCGTCGAAGCGTGGAAAGGCATTTTCGCTACCGCCTTCGAGAACAATGTGAACAATGGCGGTCACGAGTCCATAATCACGGGACGTCCTACATTCGTGGAGAACCCTAAGGGCTGCACGAATACCAGGAAATGTTACGAGCGCATTGACCTCGTAAAGGCTTGGGAACATCTTTACTCCTGCATTGACGAGCTCGCTGAAAGTGACGGTTATCGCTATGATATAGTGGACATTACACGTCAGGTGCTCGCCGACTACGCTTCGGTGATTCAGCAGAAGTTCGCAGCTGACTACAAGAATGGTGACATGGAGGCGTTCAAGGCCAATGCAGAGGCTTTCGATACCCTGATTTCTGATATGGATACGCTGCTGGCCACAAGAAAAGAATTCCTGCTCGGCGTATGGCTCGAAAGCGCGAAGGCCATGGGAACCACGTCGGAAGAGTCCGCTCTCTACGAGCAGAATGCGCGCAACCTTCTGGGAACATGGGGCAACAAGGACTGCAAACTCTTCGACTATGCCTGCAAACAGTGGTCAGGAATGATGAACGGCTACTACAAGCAGAGATGGAATCTGTTCTTCGAGGACGTCCTTGCAAATTGGGGTCATTTCGACCAGAACGAGTTTGCACAGAAATGCAAGGACTACGAATGGAACTGGATATTCGAGACTGACTGCTTCCCTACAGAAAAGAGCGGAGATGAAATCGAAGTAGTGAAGAGTCTCAGGAACAAATATAATACAGCATTGCTAAATGAGTAACAATCAACCGACTGGACGCTTGGCGTCGCTGGATGCATTGAGAGGGTTCGACATGCTTTTCATAGCAGGTCTCGCCTATCTCATCAGGGCCGTCTGCTGCCTTTTCCCCGGCGGGGAATCTTTCTGGCTGGAGAATCAGATGCACCACGTGGCATGGGACGGACTGGCTCACCACGATACAATTTTCCCGCTTTTCATATTCATAGCAGGAGTGTCATTCCCCTACTCCTATGCCAAGCAGGTGAAAATCGGCAAGACCAGATGGCAGATATACAAGAAAATCTTCATAAGGGCAGCCGTTCTGGTGTTCCTGGGAATGATTTGCAACGGATTGCTGAAGCTGCAGAGCGGCCCGCAGAGATTCTTCAGCGTGCTGGAACGCATCGGTGTCGCCGGAATGTTCGCATCCATATTGTATATCAATTTCAAGCCACGAGGCAGAATCATCATTGCGGCGCTCATCCTGATAGTGTATGGAGCCATCAGCTTCATTGTCGCTCCGGATGCGCCGGCAGGGACTTCGCCGCTCAGTCTGGAGGGCAGCATTGCCGCCTATGTCGACAGGACATTGTTCCCGAACCTGATTTATAAATCTGGAATATATGATCCGGAGGGTCTGTTGAGTACTTTCCCGGCCATAGTCACTGCCATGCTTGGCAACTTCACAGGCGAATTTATCCGGAACAGCAAGTCAAGCGGAAACAAGAAATGCCTGTATATGATCGGTGCTGCGGCAGTCATGACAATTGTCGGCCTGATATGGTCCCACTGGCTTCCTCTGAACAAAAAGCTGTGGAGCAGCAGTTTCACACTTGTCGTTGGAGGATATTCCGTAGCAATGCTGGCTCTTTTCTACTGGTTGATCGACGTGAAAGGTTATCAGAAATGGGCATTTCCACTTAAAGTGGTGGGCATGAACTCCATAGCGATTTTCATGCTGCCTAAGATCATTGACCTGAAATATACGGTCAATTTCTTCCTGGGCGGATTGTGCAACCGGCTGGGAGAAGGATGGGACAATGTCTTGTTCTGGTCCGGATACCTGGTGCTCGTCTACCTGATTCTTTACTTCATGTATAAAAAAGACATATTCATCAAGGTATGAGAAAGATAGTCATTGCATGCGATTCATATAAAGGATGCCTGTCATCTTCGGAGGTAGCCGGCGCAGCGGCAAAAGGCGTGGCCGAGGTATATCCCGACTGCGAAATTGTCCGGCTGGCCGTCGCTGACGGTGGAGAAGGCACCGTGGATGCACTCGTGGAAACATTGAGAGGGCATCTGGAATGGGCAGAAGTCTCCGACCCGCTGGGCCGACCGGTCAAGGCAGTTTATGGGGTGGCAGGAGATCTTGCCATCATCGAATCAGCTGCTGCCTGTGGACTTACGCTTCTGACCAAAGAAGAGCGCAATCCACTGATTACCACTACCAAAGGACTGGGCGAGCTGATATTGGCCGCCATCGACAAAGGCTGCAGGAGCTTCCTCATCGGGCTCGGCGGCAGCGCGACCAATGACGGCGGAATGGGAATGATAAGCGCAGACGGTTTTCTGGAAAGGGCCCGCGGCCTGTCGTTTACGGTAGCCTGCGATGTGGATACTCCATATATAGGAAAAAATGGTGCAAGCCGCGTTTTCGGGCCGCAGAAAGGAGCCTCGGAAGAGGACGTGGAAATCCTGGAAGAAAGGCTGCGCGGATATGCATTGAAAATACTGGCAGACACCGGCATTGACGTGAGCGATATGGCCGGAGCAGGTGCGGCAGGCGGTCTTGGCGGTGCTTTTCGCGCGTATCTTGGTGCGGAATTGAAACGCGGCGTGGACCTGGTGCTGGATCAGATAGGGTTCGACAGCATCATCGACGGGGCAGACCTTGTCATTACCGGCGAAGGCTGCTCGGATTATCAGACATTGAAAGGAAAAACTGCCGCAGGCGTGCTCGAAAGGGCGAAGAGAAAGGGAATACCGGTAATGCTCGTAAGCGGGGCGATCCGTGACGGGCAGATGCTGCGTGACGGCGGCTTCGGGATTATCGCGGCCGCAAGTCCGAAGGAAATGAGCCTGTCGGAGGCAATGCGTCCGGAGACTGCCGAGTCAAATATTTACAAAACCGTTAAAAGATTACTGCTCAATGAATAGCGCACTTGCAGTTGCAATCGGACTTACGCTTGCAATTATCCTGATATTGAAGAAATGCCTGCCTGTCTACGCACTGATTCTAGGCGCAATTGTCAGCGGTTTGCTTTCCGGATGGGGCTTCGACTTGACAGTCAAGGAGATGTTTTCCGGCGTGAAAGACATATCCCCTGCCATCGTACGCATCTTGGCGGCAGGAGTTCTTACCGGAGTATTGGTCAAGACCGGCTCGGCTGACAAAATCGCACTGACCATCGTCAAGAAAGCAGGACGGCGCAATGTTTTCCTTGCATTGGCATTGTCCGTATTTATACTGACCGGCGTGGGAGTTTTTATCGACGTGGCTGTAATCACAGTCGCTCCAATCGCCATCATGATTGGCAAGGAGATGGGCCTTTCGAAGGGGAAAGTGCTTTTAGCGATGATCGGTGGCGGAAAATGCGGAAATATCGTTTCGCCGAACCCCAACACCATCATTGCGGCAGAGAACTTCGATGCACCACTGTCATCTGTAATGGCGGCTGGAATCGTGCCGGCATTGGTGGGTCTGGCTGCGCTGATATTCATAATACTTCCAATGCTTCCTGACAAGGGTTTTTCCGATATGAAGGACGCTGAAGAGACTAGTGCCAGAACCGATTTGCCATCATTTATGGCAAGCATCACGGGCCCGCTTGTGGCTGTCCTTCTGATGGTTCTGCGGCCGTTGTTCGGAATCGCCATCGACCCTGCAATCGCATTGCCTGTCGGGGGTCTGGCCGGTGTCATCGCAACGCGCAAATGGAAAAGCACTGGAGAGAGCCTGAGTTACGGTCTCGAAAAGATGTCGTCAATCGCGGTTCTTCTGGTGGGTACGGGAACGATTGCAGGCGTCATCAAAGCGTCTGCTGTCAAGGACTTGCTGATAAGCCTGATTTCCGGATGGGAAGGCGGCGCGGCATTGATCGCACCTGTTTCGTCAATCCTCATGAGCGCAGCCTCTGCCAGCACGACCGCCGGCGCCACCATAGCCTCCGCATCGTTCGCGCAGACCGTTCTGGCGGCCGGGGTCAATGCCGTCTGGGCAGCGGCCATGACCAATGCAGGTGCTACCGTCCTGGACCACCTTCCTCACGGCTCGTTCTTCCACGCCACCGGCGGTTCCATCGGAATGGATCTCAAGGAAAGGCTCAGGCTGATTCCTTACGAATCGCTTATCGGACTGGTGCTGGTGAGTATGACGGTCGTCATGATGCTGATAATAAATTAATTAACAATATTCAATAAAGAAATGGTACAAACGAAGGATTACAAAAGCCCGGAGATATCCATTGTGGAAATAGCCGGAGATCAGGCATTCGCTGTTGTTGCTGGAAGCAATTTCCAGAGTGATATCAAAGAGTTTGAAATTATTGAGGAGGGTTGGTAATGAAAAGACTGTCAGTATTGGCAATGGCTATGATTGTCATGGCTTCTTGCGCTAAAGAGAATGTTCAGCCGAACAATGAACCGACCGGAGAGAAAGCGCTTTTGGAAATCGGCTTGGCTTCTACGAAGACTCAGCTCGGAGAAGAGGATAAAGTGAACAATTTGTTCCCTATAGTGTGGAGCGATGGTGATGAGATTGCTGTGATAGAGAATATGGGTGTGGAAGGGAAACAGAACGTCTCAGTATATCGCCTTAAAGAGGGTGCCGGCACTACAAATGGTGTCTTCGAGCACGTAAGCGGCGATGCGTTCCCGAAAGTGATTACGGATGTGGTATATCCGGCGAGTGCTGTTATGCCGAACAGTACGCTCATAAGCAACATTCCGATTAAAGATGCGGCGTCATTAATTCCTGCGAAAGACGCTACACAGGAATATGCCGAAAACAGTTTCGATCCGAAGTCTCCGATCATGTATTTCCACCGCGAAACAACTAGTGAGCAAATCGTACTGAAGCCTGCGAGCAGCATAGTTTGCATTCCGATTATTGGAGTTGACGATAACGATTACGTGACTTCCGTCGTGTGGCAACACATGGATGGAGACAAAAGGACAGTTACCCTCAAATGCCCGGAAAAAGGTGTCAAACTATCCGCAACAGATCCAGTCAACTTCTATCTGTCTATCAGACCAATGGAAAAAAGCTATGCTACATGCAATGCCATTGTCTATGTTCATTTGAAAAACGGTGCTGTCCAGGTTAGGTCGTTCAGGACAAAAGGCAATTATGCAGCTGGAACTCTCCATCGCTTTACCCCTTGGAAGTTGGGCAAAAAGGCGAAGTGGAGTATCCTGGCTCAAGGTTCAGAAAGAGATAATGACACATACAAAGGCGTTCCTTATGGTCCGGCCAAATATATGATTGACGGTAATGACGTTTCATGGTGGGAATCTCGTAGGCAACTTAATGCAACTAAAACCGGTCCTGAAATGGCGGGGCCACATACAGTTGTCATTGATTTAGGAAAATCTCAAACAATTAATGGCATCAAAATAAAATCGAAGGAAATTCCAACATCACCAGAATATGGAATAACTTATGTTAATAAAGATGGAAAAACTGTAGATATTTATGGTTCACAGTCTTATAATCCTCCTCATACTTTTCATATCGGCTTTATGGAGAACAAACCGGATAATGCTGTAATCAAAGCATTTACTGCAAATAAAAAGTGGCCTGCGGGAATAACGAAAACGACTTTCAAAAGCGAGAATAATAAGGGTATTAATTACTATTACGGAAATGACAAAAAAAAGTGGTGGGATAACAAATTATCACCTGCCGTTTCCGCCAGATATCTCTTCATTCATTTCCAATATGCCTGGAACAATGACGGTAAGGGCACTGCAGCTCCATTCGAGAAAATAGCCGAACTGGACATCTACTAATCCGCAGGACTTTATGAAAAGAATCTGTTATATGTTGCTCGCTGCCGCATTTTTGGCAGCGGGCTGCACAAAAAATAATTGCAACGGGCCGATAGAAGAATTGGAAATCGGCATTGCCGATACTGACACGAAGGTTTCGCTCGGCACAGAATACGACAAGCAAATCAATCTGTTGTGGTCCGCCGGCGACAAGGTGTATGTGAAAGGAGATGCAGGAGAATCCGTTTTCCGCCTCAAATCAAGAGAAGGGTCTACCAAGGGCATATTTGAATACGAAAGCGGCGCTACCGGACAAACCAGAATTACGGATGTCGTTTATCCGGCATCCAACGCCGGCAGCACGCCTACTTCACAGACTTATAAGGAAGGCACCTTCGATCCGGCAGCGATAACTCTCGCATATCATAATCAGGCTTCTACCAGCGCCACCAAAATATTGCTTGGCAGCGAGTCCAGCATATTGTGTTTCCAGATGAAAGGCAATGACAAACTGAGCAGTATCTCTGTCGCATTCAAGAACGGCAAGACATACACGCTTAAAACATTGAGCGCTCCGATCCTGGACAAATCCAAAGCAGCTCCATTCTATGTGGTCATACCCTCGCAAAAAGCTGACCGTTTGGATGTTACATTTACGTCCGCATCCGGAACGATGCACAGAAGTCTCTTGTCTAAATCTTTCATATCAGGAAAGGTTCACCGGTTCAAGCCTCTGGAATTCAGGGCTGACAAGAAGTTCCGGATAATGTCTTATAATATCGGTCAATGCACGCAAGGTGGTAATTCCAGCACGAAACTAATCTCAGATGTCACTAAGGAACTCCAGGCTGATGTCGTAGTGATGAATGAGGTTAGAAGCATACCTAATGACGCAAGCACTATTGCAAAAAAATTAGGTTGGGAAAAATACTATCAAAGTGCAAAACTCGGTATGGGCAATATGATTACCTATAATCCCGACAAACTGAAGACGATAGGAAATCCTGCATATCTTGAACTCAAGAAAATTGAGCCATCAGACACCAAATATAATGAGAATAGAATATGCCTGTTTATGGAATTTGAGGACTTTATCCTATTAGGTTCTCACCTTCAGAAAGATGCATTCACCAAACATACCAAATTGATTACTGACAAAGTCAAGGCCGAGTACGCGAAGAAAGGCAAACCGGTGATTTTCTGCGGGGACATGAACACCAGACCATACGCAGTAGAGTTGAAGGACTTCACATCCGAATGGCGAGTGCTGTCCAGAACGGACCAGTCCACATTTTACAATCCCGATCAGCCGGACAACCTGATCTGCATTGACTACATCTTCCTCTGGAAAGGAGGCCCGGATGTAAACGTCACCAAAACAGAGGTCTGCAAGAGCGTCACATGCGGAACAATCACCGACGCCTCAGACCACTTCCCTATCTATGTCGATGTCACCGTAGGCAACAGCAGCCTCCCTCTTTTAGAGGAAAAAGCGTCACTCGGCTCGTATAATGTTGTCGCTGAGGACTATCAGTGATAAACATTTGTCTATTCTTACCGCAGGTTATTTTTTGAATGTTACTAAATTACCTGAAGTATAGGTAATATTACGTATTTGATATAATTCATCTTTTGTATATCTTTGGCAAAATGACTTAATGAATTATTATTCAATTTCAAACGATAACACTATGGGACGATTTTTATCCACCCTACTTATTCTCTCTTTGTCAGTTCCGCTGCTCGTGAATTGCAAGAAAGATGCGCCATCTGTCGAAAGCTTCAGCATTGAGCCGTCCACGCTTTATATCAATGACGAAGGAACTCAGCAACTTGATGTGGTAGTGCTTCCTGAAACAGCAAAAAAAGGAAAGTTCTTTTCTTCACTCGTCTGGAAATCTGATGACGAGAACATAGCGAGTGTCGATGAGAATGGTCTTGTGACCGGCAACATGAGGGGCAATACCAGAATTACTGCATCTACATCTGACGGATCATTGATGGCGAGTTGTGATGTTGTGGTGCAACTTGTTCTTACAGATGAAAAAGATATCACTAAATACTTTGAGAAAAATTTTGCCTTGGCGTTGAACTTTGAAAACAAGATCAAGGATGCAAGCAAAATCACTTATGGTGAAGTAAAGGAAATCAAAGGATTCGACGTGCCGAATGTATATCACGAAAAAATCATCTCTGCTTCAGGACTGGAATTTTTAGAAAATATAGAAACCTTGGACCTTAGCGGTTGTGTAAATATGGAGTCGGTGAAGTTTGGCACACACGGGAAATTGAAAAAGTTAGTTGCTAAAGGCTGCCAGCTGACATCCATCGATTTACGAGGCTGCCCTGCTTTGGAAAACATTGATTTGTCCGGCAACAAATTGAAGTCTTTTGATGCAAGCGGTTTCCCGAAGTTGTATTACCTGGCGATAAATGACAATGAGCTTGAGGACATCAACCTTAATGGTTGTGCATTATTGAATTATCTATTTATACGCGACAATAAGTTGAAAAGTATTGATATGTCTTCAATTAAACTATTGAACGACAATAATTTCAACTATCTGTATAATCCTGGTGAGAACGGGGAGTTCAAGATAATCAATAAAAATGAAACTTCGCGTCTGGTAAGTTGGACAATGGTTGCCGGCGACGAGAAAAGCCGTGTATGGGCGTACAATTATTCTGACAATGCTCCTAAAATCAAGACTCAGACAGATAAAGTCTCTACAACAAATGATGTTCCGGTGACTCTATCTGTGGAGTTGGAGTCACAGTCGGCAAATGTTGAGTATCATTGGTGGCACTGCCGAGAGGCAAAGAATACGGATACAGGTCAGCTTGTGTATCAGATATACAGTAAGATTGAGGACAAGTTAGACTCTGATGGTGGAGGGAACAAGACGATTATCAGTGGTTCAAAAACCGGATCGATTACATTTACAATAGCCGGGCTTCACTATAAGAAGGGGGATGAGCTGTATATGTTAGTTGTCTATGACAAGGATGCTGCGACCATTACATATAGTAAACCTATGACTATAACATATAAGTAGATTATTGGGGCCGGGGAAAACCCTTCTGACGTGCGTAAAAACGGCTGATTTACTCACGATAACACAGTTTTCGGACATGACGTGCGCGAAAAACGTTTTATCGCGCACGTCATCCATGAAAAAAAGTCGTAAATTTGATTAAAGAAACAAGATTGACAACTGGAATATGTCTGAAAATAAGGTAAAGATACTTTTCGTATGCCTGGGGAATATATGCAGAAGCCCGATGGCGGAGATGATAATGAAGAAAATGGTGAAGGATGCGGGGCGTGAGGAGGAATTCGAGATAAGTTCGGCGGCTACTTCGGATGAAGTCATAGGGTATGACATTTATCCGCCGGCTAAGGAATGCCTGAAGAAACATGACATCCCGTTTCAGAAAAGGGGTGCACGACAAGTAACTGACGCGGATTATGAATACTATGACCGCATCTTCGTCATGGACTGGGCTAACCTGAGGGACATGAAGCGACGATTCGGCGATGAAAAAGGCAAAATCCGGATGCTCATGTCATTGGCCGGAGAGGAACGCGAGATTCCGGACCCTTGGTACACAGGAGATTTCGAAAGCACTTACAGAGACATCTGCACGTCATTAAATAAATTCCTAAGCGAGAGTCTCTAACTCATTTACAATCACTTCCGCTGCGGAGAGAGCCCAATCAGGGAATTTCTCGTCGCGGTGGAAGTGGCCTTTTTCCGCGAAATCCAGAAGCACTGAAAGGTCGAATTTGTCAGACTCTATCGCGGCACTTTCACGTGTTGCATCATAGGCATTGCACTTCTGCTCGATATGCGAAGGCACCATCATCAGCGGCTTGCCCAGATACATTGCCTCGCAGATGGACTCGAAACCGGCGGTAGACGCGTATGCACGGCAACCTGCCATCTGGCGCAGGAACTCCTTGTCATCCAGATAATAGAAGCTGAGCGTGTCATCCACGACCTTGACCGGGGCCTCGGCAGCAAATACGGTCTCGAACGTGGGGACAGTATTGACGGACGCAATGTGCAGCAGCTTCACAAACGTGACTATATTCGCATGCTGACCAAAGAGGCAAAGCAGGCAGAGAAAGCGATCAAGGGACTTCAAACAATGATACATATTGAGGAGGCTCAGATTTATAACTATCAAACACAACTCGAAAAAACTGATAAGTCTTTGACTTCCGGGCAAATTGAACTCAGAGAATACGAGTCTCTAAAGTCCGAGATACTGAAACAGATTTCTGAATATCAATCCAAACTTAAAGACAAATCCAATAAACTCCATAAGAAAGAACAGGAATTGGAGCTGCGGACTAAAGATGCCGCCAACGCTCGTTCTGTTATCCAGCCGCTCCGTAATTACAAGGTGGATTTCACGACACCACAAATCACAGAGAAACCGCCAATGTTCGGTACAGACAAATGGGTCGAGCGTCAAAACCCTCACTGAAAACAATGAGAACCTGAAATCCTCGCTAGTGACAATCTTTGATCAATTCTCAAATCCATCACTCCGCACAAAGATATTCTGTTAAGAAACAGAATGAGAAGAAAAGTTATAGGAGAAGATAGATGTCCCAATAATGTGCTGTAGCTGGATATAAAGTTTACAGCACGTTAATTTTTGTACTATACATACGCCCCATTATGAGAACGTGCCGTTTGAGGTGCCGAGTGGATGGGTGTGGAC
>OLWT01000003.1_pt1 | contig 198747 bp, 157 predicted proteins | sample 1674001 | NCBI WGS metagenome assembly OLWT01 (sample SAMEA103958137, study PRJEB25191) | human gut metagenome | biome: human-associated habitat [ENVO:00009003]; feature: intestine environment [ENVO:2100002]; material: feces | place: Germany | collected 2013/2015 | reverse complement strand
CCTCGACGACCAGAACACCACCCTCAAGACCAAGCTGGAGGCCATCGAGGCCGCGATCAAGGCGCAGACGCTGTCGCTGGAGGGCAAGCTTGACCTCCTGGAGGCTGCCGTCAAGGCCCTGCCGGACTACAGCTTACGGCTCGAAGCCATCAGCACGGCCATCGCCAACCTGCCTGACTACGGCGACAAGCTCTCCGCCATCGAGGCCGCCGTCAAGGGAATGCCTGACTACGGCGAGAAGCTCTCCGCCATCGTGGCGTCCCTCAATGCGATCAAGGACCAGGCCGAGGCTCTCGGCACCGGCCAGACCTCCATCGCCTCGAAGATAGCCGGCGTGACCGACGCCATCAACGACCTCGTCGCCGAAGTGAACAGCGGCAACACCAGCGCCGCCGCGGCCCTCGCGCAGATCATCCAGAAGATCGAGGACCTCAAGGGCAGCATCGGCGGAGGCGGCACGACCCCGGGTGGAGGCGAAACCCCGGGTGGAGGCGAAACCCCAGGTGGAGGCGAAACCCCAGGTGGAGGCGAAACTCCAGGTGGAGGCGAAACTCCAGGTGGAGGCGAAACCCCATCCACGATGGAATATGTGGACCTCGGCCTTCCGAGCGGCCTGAAGTGGGCCAAGTGCAACCTCGGCGCGTCGAAGCCGTCGGACTACGGCGACTACTACGCATGGGGCGAGACCGCACCTAAAAAAATATACAATTGGGTGACCTACAAGTGGATGAAGGCCGGCCAGTCCGATGAGAAGTACATAACGAAATACACCATCGCCGACGGCCAGACCGAGGCCATCTGGTATGACTCCGCCCGCAAATTCATCGGCGACAACAAGACCGTTCTAGACGCAGCCGACGACGCCGCCACCCAGCAGCTCGGCTCGCCGTGGCGCATGCCGACAAAGGTCGATATCAAGGAACTTAAAGACAACTGCATCTGGACAAGGATTGAACAGGACGGCGTAAGCGGCTATCAGGTGGAAGGCCCGAACGGCAACGTCATCTTCCTGCCTGCCGCCGGCGCCCGCAAAGGTTCCGGGCTCCAATCTGCCGGCACCTATGGCAACTACTGGTCAAGTTCGCTCGACACGGCCTACAGCTACCTCGCCCGCTACCTCAGCTTCGATTCGGGCGCGCACGACTGGGTCAGCTACCAATACCGTTACTACGGGTACTCGGTTCGTCCCGTTCGCCCATAAATTTGCCCTGCCCCCGCGGGCATGACGCAATAGAATCAATATGACTCCCTTCCCGCCAGCCCCGCCGCTGGCGGGATTTATTCATTGGATTATTTTCGCTATATTTCCTCTAAAAAACTGTTTCTTTCTTATGTGACAGGCGTAAAAATCGTAGATTTTTATGTAAGTTTGCTGAATCGAGGTCGGAGAAGGATGCGGGATTCTGCAGGCTGGAGAGAGCGATGCGTGTCAGCGGCCTTGACGACAAGGAGATGGATAACTATTTCATCGCTATGATGACAGGAAAAGAGATGCGTCCGTCCATAGAAGGATCCGGGCAGCAAGGCTACCACGAGGGCATCAAGGCTGGATCCGGGCAAAGCCGGGCCGAGGGGCTTAAGCAAGGGTTGGAGAAAGGACTTGGGCAAATCGGGATTGCCGCAGGTCTGTCGTTGGAAAAGATTGAGTCCATCAGGCATAGATAGACAATCGTCTCGATTCTACTGATAAAGTAATGTAATTATGGCAGCGAACACATTTGATGACTATGGCAAAGTGCAGGCGATCGACCTGCTTTTCAAGGACTGCGGTTTCAGGCGGGAGGATAGGAACGGATTCGAGCCGGCTGCAGGAAGCCTTGTGCGTATGGCGTCGAGGGTCTTTGTGGAGGGGATAGACTTCGACCTGACATATTTCCCGCTCAAGCATCTCGGCTACAAGTCGGTGGTCGCGGTGGCGGGGGAGAACTATGCCGGGATGGCTCATCCGAGGCTTCTGAGCGTCAGGCTGGGTGTCTCCGCCAAACTGGATTTCAGCCACATCAAGGATCTTTGGACGGGCGTGGTGACCGCCGCTAAGGAGCATGGATTCAAATCATTGGATTTGGATCTCGTCCCGTCTCCCAACGGACTGGTCATCAGTGTCACTGCAGCGGGGGAGGAGCTGAAACTGACCCGCGGACGGACGGTGAAGCCTCGGAGCATGGATCTCGTCTGTGTGTCCGGGAGTCTGGGAGCGGCCTTCCTGGGTCAGCAGATTCTTGAGCGGGGCAAGCGTGATTTCGACAGGAATGATGCCGCGCAGCCGGACTTGGAGAAGTACAAGATGCTGATCGGCAGCTATCTCAAGCCGGAGCTGAATGCTTCGGTGGTCTCCCGGCTGGAGGAGGCGCAGATCTATCCGTCCAATGGCTACCTTGTCTCGCATGGCCTTTCTGACGCGGTGAAAAGGCTCGCCAGAGAGTCCGGTCTCGGGGTGAAGATCTATGCCGACAAGATTCCGTTCGAGGGCAACAGCTTTTCCTCCGGCAAGGAACTGGACATCGACCCGATCTCCGCCGCCATGAACGGAGGCGATGATTTCCGGCTACTGTTCACGATCCCGATCCTTTCCGCCGAGAAGTTCCGCCGTGATTTCCAGACATTTGACATCATCGGCCACCTTGCCCAGCCGGAAGTCGGCACCGTCCTTGTGGCCCCGGACGGTCTGGAGCATCCTATCCTCGCCCAGGGATGGAAGGACGTGGAGTAGGCCGATGAAAACAACCAACATCACAGTCATTGCCGCGGCGCTATTGCTGATCCTGTCCTCTTGCGACACGGATCTGTTCAGGCAGATGGACAGGGCGCTGGACGAGGTGGAGAACAGGATGGGCTATGTCAACACCTTGGAGACCAGGGATGTGCGGAAGATGGCGGACTGGTTCGAGAGGCGGGGTGATGACTCCCGGAAGGGGAGGGCGCTCTACTGCCTCGGGCGCAACCAGTTCAATGACGGGGATTTCCCGGCAGCCATCGTCACCTACACGAAGGCTCTGGAGCATTCTGTCAAGGCGGCGGACACCTTGCGGGTGGCAAGAATATGTCAGGACATGGCCCGCACGTGCAACGCCTCCGGGAACTCCACCGACGAAATGATGTACCTTGCCCGCGCCGCGGAGGCCTACAAGGTGGTCGGATTCCAGCGGGAATCCCAGCAGGCTTTGTTGGAGATAGGTCAGGCGGAATCCGGATTAGGAAGGTACGATGCCGCCGAGAGCATATTCAAAAGCGTCCTTTTCGATGCCCACGAGATGCGGGACACCCTTCTGGAGGCTCGCTGCCTTGAGTCGTACGCCGCCCTTGCGATGAGCAGGGACACGCTGGATCCGGCGCTTGCCATCGACCTTCTCGGACGAGCCGCCGGCGAGCTGTCTTTCCCGCTCAGCTGCGCCGACAAGGGTATTCTGGCCTACGCCTATGCGGTGGCTGGCAGGCCGGGCGAGTCCCGGAAGTGGCTTTCGGAAGCCCGTTCCGCCGCCGAGACTGCCGCCGAGACCGCCGACGTGAACTTCAGGGAGTACCAGATCGCGGCCCGTTCCGGCGACTCCGCTAAAGCCCTGGCGGCCTTGGAGAAGGTCTTGGAATATGCCAACAGAACGCAGTCGGAGGCTCTTTCGGAGACCGTGGCCGCAAGCCAGCGCGACTATATTCAAGGACAGGCCGAGGCTGGCATGGTGAGGCTTCGGGCCGCCCGTCTGAAGCTTTGGGTGCTGGCTCTCGGAGCGTTGCTCGCCCTTGCCGCCGCTGCCGCCGTCTACTTTGTCCGTAAGGCGGAGGCAAAGCGGAAGCTTGAGGCGGAAAGGCTTGAGACAGAGAAATTCATGAATATCGCCGAAGACCTTCAGTCCCGTCTCTCCAGGCCGGTCTCCAAGTCTGGTCATAGGGAAATGGACCGCTTCAATGTCCTTGAGCGTCTCTGCGAACAGTACTATGTCCACGAGGGTACGGACAACCTCCAGCCGAAGATCCTCAAGGAGGTAAAATCCATCGTAGAGGGGTTCCGCAGTGACAAGAAGACGCAAAGAGGGCTGGAGGCCATGCTGGATCAGACGATGGACAGTGTGATGTCGCGTCTCCGCGCTGAGTTCCCGTCGTGGAAAGAAGATGATTTCCTGCTTTTCTGCTTCACCGCCGCCGGGTTCTCCAGTACGACAATCTCGGCCTTGATGGGCAAGGACAAAAGCGTGATCTACAACCGTGTCTGGCGCCTAAAAGGCCGCATCTCGGCTTCGGACTCTCCGCAGAAAGAGTTCTTCCTCAGCGCCTTGGACAAGAAATAATAATCCTTATGAATATGAAAGTTTTGAAAACAGTAGCGGCGATTGCCGCGATCGTTGTGTCGGCGGGCTGCTCCAGGCAGGCAGTAGGAGTGGATGAGTATCTTATCAAAGGAGTGGTCAGGAATATTCCCGACAGCACGGTCATTAGTCTTATGAGGAGCGATGGCCGGTTGGCGGTCCGCGTGGCCCAGGATACGGTCATCGGCGGTCGTTTCGAATTCCGGGACACGATCTCAGGCGGATCGGTTCAGTTCGGGCTGTGCTCGTTCGGCAAGGGCTTCCCTAATAATATACTCCCGGTCTGGGTGAAACCGGGCGTGAAGGTCACGGTCACGGGTGATGACAACCTGCTGCTGACGTGGAGGGTAAAGAGCCGTCTTCCGGAGCAGAAGACCGAGAATGATTTTCTGGCAGTCCAGTTTCCGGAAAAGAGGGAGTCTCAGGTCTACGCCGTTGAAGAGGCTGACATGTTGAGGGAACTCAGGGGGCTCAGCGGTGAGGAAAGACGGGCCGCGTGGAGGAAAGTGGATTCGCTCAGAAGGCTTTGCAAGCCGCTGGACAGCATCGCCAACCATAAGGTTCTTGAATATATGAGGACGGCTCCTGTCACGACGAAATGGCTTGACGAGCTGGCTTTGCATGCCATGATGCTAAGTGGCGGCTACGGCAAGGCAGATTCGGCTCTGGTCTACGAGCTTTATTCCAGACTTACTCCGGATGATCTGAAGACAAGGCAGGGAGAGGTGATCTCCGCGACCTTGAGTCCGAGGAAGGTTGTCGGGGTAGGTGACGGTCTCGTGGACGGCGACCTTTATGACACGGACGGCAATGTGCATCATCTGTCCGAGTTTTCCGGCAAGTACATCCTTCTGGATTTCTGGAGTGTGGGCTGCGGGCCGTGTATGGAATCCATTCCGGAGGGCAATGAGCTTGCAAGGGAGTTCGCTGACAGGCTGGCGTTTGTCCGACTGAGTGTGGATGGTGAGAAAACCTGGAAAAAAGTCTTGAAGATAGTCTTGAAGGAGGAAAAGTCGGATTGTGTCGAGTGGAATGAATTCAAGCCTATGGGCGCGGGCCTTTCCGCCTCCTATCAGGCAAACGGCATCCCGCATTTCGTCCTGATCTCCCCGGAAGCCAAGGTCATCGACATCTGGACCGGCTACGGCAAAGGCTCCCTCCGCTCCAGGCTCCTCCGCCATCTCGGCTCAGAATAACACCGGCGACAGTTTTAGGCGTTATTGTTCCCCAAGGGTGCCGAGTTGCACTCTGTGGCTGCAATTATGGGCATTATTGTTCCCGGAGGTGACGGGGCTATAAATGCTGTAAATTGAACAGGCTCAGTGACCAGAGGGATTCCGGTCGCTGAGCCTGTCGAGGTGGTTGGGTGACGGGCTTAGTCGTTGTTCATCTGCGTGATGTCCGGCTTCCAGCGCTCGGAGTCGCCGATCAGCCACTCGGCGTAGTAGTCGGCCATGCGCCAGAAGAAATATTCATTCATGTCGCCGAAGCCGTGGCGCTGGCCCGGGAGGATGAGCATGTCGAAACGCTTGTTGGCGCGGATCAGGGCGTTGACCACGCGGATGGTGTTGGCCGGGTGGACGTTGTTGTCGATGTCGCCGTGCACCAGCATCAGATGGCCTTTCAGGTTGGAGGCTATCTCCGGATTGGTCTGGATGCTGTAGACGAAGGTCGTGTCGCCCTTGTCGATCTTCTCCAGGACACCGTGATGCTGCTCGCTCCACCAGCGGTTGTAGATGCTGTTGTCGTGGTTGCCGGCGCAGGAGACAGCCGCCTTGAAGAAATCAGGATATTTCAGAATGGCCGCCGTGCTCATGAATCCGCCGCCCGAATGGCCGTGGATGCCTACCCTGTCAAGATCGATGAACGGATGTCTCGCACCGAGCTGCTGGATGGCATATTTCTGATCCTCAAGACCATAGTCGCGCAGGTTGCCGTAGCCGTAGTTGTGGTACCACTTCGAGCGGTTCGGGTGTCCGCCGCGGTTGCCGACCGTGATCACGATCATTCCGATCTGGGCGAGTCTGTCGGTGCGGGTGAAGCCCTTGCTCCAGGAGATGTTGTTCGCCTCCACCTGAGGACCCGGATAAACATAGTCGCAGATCGGATAGACCTTCGTGGAGTCGAAGTCGTAAGGCTTGTACATCGCTCCGTAGAGGTCGGTGACGCCGTCGGCGGCCTTCACCTTGAATCTTTCCGGGAACTTGTAGCCGGCCTCGAACAGCAGGCTGAGGTCGGCGGTCTCCAGATCGGCGATCCGCTTGCCCGTCGCCGAGAACAGGGCCACGGCAGGTGTCCAGTCCACTCTCGAATAGTTGGCCACAAAGAACTTGGCGTCGTCGCTCGCCGTCGAAAGCACGTCCATGTCGTTCATGTCCAGCTGCTGGAGAGCGCCGCCCGTGAGCGGAACCCTGAACGTGTGCATCTGGTAAGGATTCTCGTCCTTGTTGACTCCGCATGCGCTCAGCAGGATGTAGCCCTCCTTCTCGTTCACCCCGAGGATGTCCTCTACGTGGAACGCCCCTTCGGTCAGATTCCTGACCAGCGTGCCGTCGCTGTTGTAGAGGTAGATGTTCGCCCATCCGTTGCGCTCGGACCAGTGGAGGATCTGCTTTCCGCCACCGATCAGGAACGGAGCGCGGTACTCCACGTAGGTCCTTTCCCTTTCGGAGATGATGGTCTTGGTGGAGTCGGAGTCAACGTCCACCCGGCAGAGATCAAGCCTCTTGAGGTCACGGCTCTGGCGCACCATGTAGAACCCGGTGTTGTCGCCAAGCCACTCGTTCTTCCAGTAGTCCAGGTAGTTGTCCTTGGCCGTTCTCCTCGCGCCTTGCAGTGACACCTCCTGATCCTTGAACGCCTGGCTCTTTATCTCCTTGAAGGAGGCTCCATCGCGCGAGCCGTTCATCGTGAACAGGTAAAGGTAGCCCTTCGGTCCCGGCTCCCCTGGCATCTGGTACTTGTAGGTCTCCAGTTCCGGACGTTTGCCGCTGACGGAATTGATCACCCACAGATCATCGAGTTTCCTTGTGTCCCACTTCATCGTGGCGAAACGTTTCGAGTCCGGAGACCAGACAAGCTCGCCCGGATAGTGCCTCTTGGTGGAGTCGGCCTCGGTGTCGCCAGAGTAGTTGCCGTAGCCGTAGCCGAACTGGCGGATGCCGTCCGTGGTCAGACGATGCTCCACGATGGTACTGTCCTTCTCGTCCTTGGCCGCCTTGCGAAGGCTTGTGGAGTCCATCACCCAAAGGTTGGAACCCTTGGCGAAGACTCCGAACTCACCGTTAGGGGCGACGGAGGCCCAGCGAGGGTACTTGTCCTTCTCCTTGGCCACGGTGTCAAGCCTGGCGGTGGCGATCTCGTAGCGGAAACAGGTCGTGTCCCTGTCGTTCTTGAGGCCGGAGATGATGCTGAAAGTGAACTCTTTGTCATCCTTCAACCTCAAATCCCTGATAGGAAGATGCTTGGCCTCGAACGGGTAGCGGACGAACTCGGTCACCTGCATCGCGAGCCTGTCCATGTCGAACACCTCGGTCCTGGTGCCCTTGACAGGATCCACAATGTAGTAGCGGGTTCCCTGCGGAGTCCTCCAACTGTACCAGAACTTGTCGCTGTCCCTGAACCAGTTAGGGGTGATCTGCGTGGAGAACACCATCTGATTTACCCTCTTGGCCGAGAATCTCTCGGCGAGGGCGTAGTTGGCTTTCTGCGTCTGCGCGAAACCCGGCGCGCAAAGGAGCAGCGCCGCGCAGGCAAGTACGAAATTTTTCCTCATAAATATTAATGAATATGTTTGTTCAGTCACAATTCTGTCTCTCCCGCCTCAAGTCCCTCGCTCTCGGCTCTCAGGATGACAGTTCCGGTGCCCGTGCGCCTTACGATGACGCTCGCCAGGCCGCCGAAAGCCTTGATCTCATCGGAGCGGAACGGCGTGTGGCAGGTCGCGTCGCCGGCGTCCACGGCCACGATCTCACCCGGGCCGGAGACGCTGAACCTCAGCCTGTCGGACGCTGTCGGTACCATATTCCCGTCCCTGTCCGCGACCTTTACGTCCACGAAGACAATGTCTTCCGATGAATATGTCCGTGAACGTGCCGGAGCGCAGTCGCCGCCGAACTCCGTTGAAGGTCCGCTGCCATATTCACGAGCCATCAGGATCTTCGCCGGGCTTCCGCTTGTGGTGACGGCGCTCTCGATGGTCTTCCCGTCCGCAGTCCTGCCGACAACCCTCACGGTGCCAGGCTCATAGACCACGTTGTCCCAGAGGAAGCGATACTCGTTGGCCCCCTTGGCCTTTCTGCCGTAGGACTTCCCGTTGACGAAGAGTTCCGCCTCGGCGCAGTTCGTGTAGGCCTGCACCGGGGTGACCTTCCCCTCGCGTCCCGGCCAGTTCCAGTGCGGCATCAGGTGCAGGACGGGTTCTGACGACCAGCGGGACTTGTAGAGCCAGTACCTGTCCTTCGGGAAGCCGGCGAGGTCGATGATTCCGAAGTACGAGCTTCTGGAAGGAGTAGCGATCGCTCCTTTCTCCTTCAGCTCCTTCTCTGCCCTGGCCTTGGCCTCCTCGTCGTGGAAGTTTGTCAGGATTGTGAGGTCGGCGTTGAAAGGTGTCGGCTCGCCGAGATAGTCGAATCCGGTCCAGACGAACTCTCCGAGGCAGGAAGGGTTCCTGTCCTCCTCCGCCCACTCCTGGTCAGGCAGCTGCCCCCACGGAACGGTGAACATGTCGAACGAACACACCTGGAAATTGTCCAAGGCGCCATCTTCCTTGTCGCTTGGCGGGAATATGTACACACCTCTTGAGCTGACGGTTGATGCGGTCTCGCTTCCGAGGAACGGTTTGCCCGGATTGGCGGCGTGGAACTTGCCGTAGAGGTGCGGCTTGTAGTTGAATCCGTAGATGTCCATCGTGTTGCGGAAATCCTGTCCGCTGGCCCACGGATTGTCGCTGCCGAAACTTGTAAGTCTTGTAGAATCCTCATTATGACACACTTCCGTGAGGTGGTAGGCGATGCCGTATTTCTCCGGATAGCCTTGCTCGCCAGTCTCGTTGCCGATGCTCCAGATGATGACTGACGGATGGTTGCGGTCTCTGTGGATCATGGCCTTCAGGTCTTTGTCCGCCCACTCATCGAACAGTCTGGCGTATCCGTTCTCTTTCTTCGGGATTGTCCAAGTGTCTGTCAGCTCGTCCATCACGAGGAATCCCATCCGGTCGCAGAGGTCGAGGAGTTCCGGCGCCGGAGGATTGTGGGATGTGCGGATGGCGTTGCAGCCAATTTGTCTGAGCATATTCAGCCTTCTCACCCACGCCGTCTCGTTCCAGGCGGCTCCGAGCGCTCCGGCGTCGTGGTGCAGGCAGACTCCCTTGATGAATGTCCTCTGCCCGTTGACGTACAGCCCGTCGGCCTTGTACTCCAGGTCTCTGAGTCCGAATGTGGTCAGGTAAACGTCCTTCCCTCCGCCTCTTGTGGTGACGGTGGTGACGGCTTGGTAGAGTTCAGGTGTCTCTGGACTCCAGAACCGCGCGTCTTTCAGCGTGAACTTTTGGACGACCTCGCCGCCGTCCGTGACAGCGTCCAGTTTGGTCACTATGGCTTTCCTTGCTTTGCCGTCCACGATCACCTCGACCGGCCCGGTGACCGAAGAACCCGGATTGATGACCCTGACGATCTCCGTGCGCACTGTTCCTCCCACGGCCTTCCCGGCGTTGCGGAGCGTGATCCCGATGCTGACATCATCTCCTTTCGTCGAGACGAACGTCCCCCACTGCGCCACGCCCGCGGGGCCGGCCTTCGTCAGGTACACGTTCCGGTAGATTCCTCCTCCGGGATACCATCTGCTGGACTCCCCGGGATTGTCCAGCGTAACCTTGACCAGATTGTCCCCCTCCTTGACGAACGGAGTCAGATCCGCGCGGAACGAGGCGTACCCGTACGGCCATTCGGTGACGGCCTTCCCGTTGCAGAAGACCTTGGCATAGGACATCGCTCCGCCGAAATCGAGGAGGAACCGCTTTCCCGACCTCAGGTCTTTCGCCGTCACGGAAAGAATCTTTGAATATTCCGCCTTGCCCCACCAGGCCAGTTTTCCGGTCTCCCCGGGGTACTCCTGCACGAACGGCCCGTCCACACCCCAGTCATGAGGCAGGTCAAGGACACGGCTTTCCCCGTCCTTGGTGAACGTCCATCCGTCGTTCCAGAGGGTTCTTTGGGCCGGCTGAGCGGTCATATTCATAGAAACAGCCGCCAGGACGGCGGCGATGGTGATGATGTGATTTCTCTTATTCATAAGGTAAAGATAGCCATTTTTTGAGAATTGCAACGTTTTTGAAAATATTTCAGGAATATCTTTGATTGTTTGAGAAACAACACTATCTTTGCTGTGTTAACAGACATGTTAAACAATATTGTTAATCCAAAGGCAATGTCGAAAAAAGAAAACAAGGAACAGGACATCCTGAAGGCGGCGGAGATGCTGTTCGCCGAGAAAGGATTCAAAGGCGCCACCACGACGCTGATAGCGGCGCAGGCCGGTGTCACCCATGCCATGCTGCACTACTATTTCAGGACGAAGGATCAGATATTCCTGAAGGTGTTTGATGCCTATTTGGAGGAGATCCTGCAGAGTCTCAAGTCGATAATGGTGACGGACATATTCCAGCCCGACCTTATCAGGAAGACGACGGAGATCTGCTTCGACTTCTTCAGCGCCCACAGCGGGCAGCTGTCGCTGCTGCTTGAGGTCGCGAAGGAGCGCCCTGACCTGATGGAGAGTTACGTGTCGAAGATCGGAAGCTACATGTCCTCCGCCTTGGACACCCACAAGAAAAGAACGGAGTCGGAAGTCGTGAACGGGAGGATCCGGAACATCACGTTCGAGGAACTGATCGGCGACATCGTGAGTGTGTGTGCGGCTCCGTTCTTCTTTGATCCTCTCGTCAGCAATGTGCTGGGAGTGGAAGGCACTCTCAGGGCGGAGTACCTGGAGGCACGCAAAAAGGAAGCTGTGGAACTGATTGTCTGCCGCCTGTTCAAGTGATAATGTGACAATCCTATGAATATGAAGAAGTTAAAATGGAAAACACTCGCTCTGGCGTTGCTGGTCTGCGTACAGGCGTATTCACAGACCACTCTTGACCAATGTGTCAGGATGGCCTACGAGAACTATCCTCAGATCAAGGAGAAGGGGCTGATCGAAGCCTGTCAGGGCTATGATCTTAAGAACGCCTCGCTTGCCTGGGTGCCGCGGCTGAACATTTCCGCCAAGGCGACCTGGCAGTCCGATGTGGTCGAGATGCCTTTTGACATGCCGGGCTTCGAGTTTGACATTCCGCATGACCAGTACGGAGTGACCGCCGACCTCACCCAGCAGATCTGGGACGGAGGAGCGACCGCGGCCAAAGGCCGTCAGATCAAGGCAGGAGCCGAGGTAAAGCGTAGGCAATTGGAGGTCAACATGTACTCCATCCGTTCGAAGGTGCAGTCGATCTACCTTGGCATCATCTTGCTTGACAAGCAGATAGAGCTGAACAACGTGCTGGTGTCCAACCTCTCCCGCAATCAGAAAGAGGTACAGACATTGGTGGACGGCGGCATGGCCGGGCCATCGGATCTCGACCAGATCCGGGTGAACATCCTTACCTGCGAGCAGCAGCAGGCCGCCCTGGAGACGGACCGGAAGGCCTATCTGCGGATGCTGGGTCTGCTTACCGGGCAGGACATGACGGGGCTGACCCTTGTCGAGCCGGAGCCGGAAAGCAACCTGGCGATGGAGATCAAGCGTCCCGAGCTCGCCCTCTATGATGCCCAGGCGGTGCAGCTGCAGGCGCAGAAGGATCTGCTCAATACTTCTTTGTGGCCGCGTCTGAACCTCAACCTGCAGGCTGGCTACGGCCGTCCGGGACTGAACATGCTCTCCGGCAGTTTCGATCCGTACTTCGTGGCCGGTGTCAGGCTCCAGTGGGATTTCGGAGCGCTCTACACACTCAGGAACGACCGGCGCAAGTCGGACTCGGATCTTCGCAGGCTTGAGCTGACACGCGAGTCCTTCATGCTTAACACCTCGATGGAGGCTGTCCAGAAACGGAGCCAGGTGGAGAAGGACGAGGATGTCCTCAGGCGCGACGAGGAGATAATCTCCCTCCGCGGCAGCATCAGGGAGACGGGCGAGAGGCAGTACAAGGAGGGTGTGATCGCGGTCAACGACTACCTTTCCCTGCTGGACGAGGAGTTCAAGGCGCGCCTTAGCTACAATGTCCACAAGGTGACCTACATCATGGACTTGCTTGACCTGCGGCAAACACTTGGAGTACAATGACAAAGAACATGACAATGATTGTGAATATGAAAAGCGGACTTGTTTTCGCGGCGTTGGCCCTGGTCGCCGCCGGATGTGGAAAGAACATTGAATATGACGCATGCGGTCAGGTTGACGCCACTCAGGTGACCGTGTCCGCCGAGAATGCCGGACGTGTCCTGTCCATGGCTGTGGAGGAAGGCGAGGTGGTGACGGCGGGACAGCTCCTCGGAGCCTTGGACTCTGTTCAGACCTACCTTCAGATAATGGAGCTGCGCGAGCGCATCGCCGGATCGTCGTCCAGGCTGGTGGACATCAAGAAGCAAGGCCAGCCGAACCTCAGCCAGCTGGAAAACCTTCAGAGTGAGTACGAAAGGTACTCCAAACTGTTGGAAGGCAACGCCACCAGCCGCAAGCAGGTGGATGACCTCACGGACAAGATCGCCGTCCTCAAGGCGCAGATAGCCGCACAGACCCAGAGCTGGGAGCGTGGCAACGCTTCCGTGAGATCCGAGGTCCAGGGCTATGAGATCCAGCTCGCCAGGCTTGAGGATCAGCTCGCGAAATGCCGCATCGTCGCTCCGGTCTCCGGGACTGTGCTGACACGCTACGCCGAGACCGGTGAGTTCGTCACCCTCGGCAAGCCGCTCTTCAAGGTCGCCGACCTGGACCAGATGTACGTCAGGGCGTATTTCTCCTCGGCGCAGCTGTCCGGCTTGAAGCTGAACGACACGGTGACCGTGATTCCGGATGACGGGACCGCTTCTCCGAAGCGCATCCAGGGACGTGTGATCTGGATCTCCGAACAGTCGGAGTTCACCCCTAAGAACATCCAGACCCGTGACGAGCGGGCGGATCTGGTCTATGCCGTCAAAGTGGCCGTGCCGAATGACGGAACCCTTCGTCTTGGAATGTACGCCTATGTGAGGAGGTAGCCATGGACAGAGACACAGCGATAGAGATTAAAGATGTAAGCAAGTCCTACAAGTCGGTCAAAGCCTTGAGGGACATAAGCTTCAACATCCGGAAAGGTGAGTTGTTCGGCCTCATCGGCCCTGACGGAGCGGGGAAGACCACCCTGTTCAGGATCCTGACCACCCTGACCCTCCCGGACTCCGGTTCCGCGACGGTGATCGGGCTGGACGTGGTGCGTGACTATCGCGAGATAAGGGGAAGGATCGGCTATATGCCAGGGCATTTTGCCTTGTATCAGGATCTTACCGTCGAGGAGAACCTGAAGTTCCACGCCACGATGTTCGGTACGACCATCGAGGAGAACTACGAGACCATCAAGGGAATATATTCACAGATCGAGATGTTCAAGGACCGCAAGGCGAGCGCTCTTTCCGGAGGAATGAAGCAGAAGCTGGCGCTTTGCTGCGCCCTTGTCCACGATCCCGAGGTGCTGTTCCTTGACGAGCCGACCACCGGTGTCGATGCCGTGAGCCGCAAGGAGTTCTGGGCTATGCTCAAAAAGATCAAGGACAGGGGCGTGACGATAGTGGTCTCGACTCCTTACATGGACGAGGCCAGTCTTTGTGACCGCATCGCCATGATTCTTGACGGCAGCGTCATCGGACTCGGCAGTCCGGCGGAGATCATTTCCCGATTCCCGAACCGGATATATTCAGTGAGCGGCGGCAACATGTTCCAGACGCTCGGCGCGCTGCGCGGTGTGAGGGGAGTGCTGGATTGCAGTTCGTTCGGCAGCGCGTGCCACGTGTCTGTCACCGACGACGGGCCGGATGAGACCGGACTCGCCGAGGCTCTTCGGAGTGCCGGAATCGAAGGTTGCGACGTGCGGAGGATGACTCCGGGAATCGAGGACTGCTTCATCAGGCTTTCCTCTTCCGCCGCGGAAGGCTCCTTCGGTGCGGAATAATGCGTTTGACAGGAAGTTTTTTGAATGTTCCTAAATTGCTTGACGTTATGGACAAGGACATAAAGACTGTGCGTATCTCCCATCTGGTCAAAAAGTTCGGGGATTTCACCGCGGTGGATGACATCTCCTTTGAAGTGTGCAAAGGGGAGATATTCGGTTTTCTGGGTGCGAACGGAGCCGGCAAGACCACGGCGATGCGCATTCTCTGCGGATTGAGCCGTCCGACATCCGGACAGGGCGATGTCGCGGGGTACAGCATAGTCAACGAGCAGGAGAAGATCAAGCGGCACATCGGCTACATGAGCCAGAAGTTCTCCCTCTATCCCGACCTGAAGGTGTGGGAGAACATCGAGCTTTTCGCTGGCATCTATGGGCTTGACAACAAGCGGATCGCTCAGAAGACAGACCAGATGCTGAAGGCTCTGTCGATGGAGAATGTCCGTAACTCTTTCGTTAGGGACATGCCGCTCGGATGGAAGCAGAAGCTCGCTTTCAGCATAGCGATGGTGCATGATCCCGAGATAGTGTTTCTTGACGAGCCGACGGGCGGTGTGGATCCCGTGACGAGAAGGAACTTCTGGGAAATGATCTACAAGGCAGCCTCCAAGGGTGTCACCGTCTTTGTCACGACGCACTACATGGATGAGGCTGAATACTGTGACAGAGTCTCCGTGATGGTGGACGGGCGCATCGAGGCGCTGGATTCCCCGGCAGCCCTGAAGGAGCGTTACGGGGCCAAGGACATGGATGAGGTGTTCACAAAAATCGCCGGAAAGGCCGAGAGAGAGGCATGAGGGAGGCATGAGAGAGATAATAGCGTTCATACAGAAAGAGTTCAGACACATATTCAGGGATCTCCGGACCACCCTGATCGTTCTGGTGATGCCGGTTGTGCAGATCATCCTGTTCGGCTTCGCGATAAGCACGGATGTCAGCAACGCCGTCGTCGATGTGGTCGGGGATGCCTGTGACCCTATGGCACGCAGTGTCATAAGCAGGATCGAGGGCAACAAGTACCTCGCCGTCGGCGAGATCCACGGATCTTTCGCTCCGGCCCGGGACAGGATCCGCAAAGGCAAGGCTGCCGCGGCGCTCTGCTTCGGGACGAACTTTGACGGCAAGGCCGGCTCGGAAGGTAAGGCCTGCGTCCGCATTGTGAGCGACGGCTCCGATCCGAACACCGCCCAGGTGGTCACCAGCTACATCAAGGGAGTGCTTCAAAGCGAGGAACTGGCATTGTCTGAGAGCCTTGCCGGGAAGCCTAAGGCTTCGATGAGGCCGAATGTCCAGCTGATGTACAATCCGGCCATGAACTCGTCCTACAATTTCGTGCCGGGAGTCATGGGCTTGATCCTGATGCTGATCTGCTCGATGATGACGGCGGTGTCCATCGTGAAGGAGAAGGAGACCGGCACGCTTGAGCTGCTCCTTGTGTCTCCGGTCAAGCCGTTCTGGATCATCCTTTCCAAGATGATTCCGTACCTTGCCCTGTCGGTCGTCAATTTCGTCAGCGTCCTGCTTCTGGCCCACTTTGTCATGGGGGTGCCGATCCATGGCAGCCTGACACTACTGTCCCTGGTGTCGCTCGTTTTCGTCGGTTCGTCACTGGGACTCGGACTGCTTGTGTCGGTCATCTCCAAGACCCAGCAGACGGCGATGCTGCTGTGCGGTATGGGACTGACAATGCCGACCATGATGCTGTCCGGCATCATATTCCCGTGCGAGAGCATGCCGGTCGCTCTTCAGATGCTCTCCGACATCATCCCTGCCAAGTGGTTCATCATCATGGTGAAGAAGATAATGATCCAGGGAGCCGGCCTTGAGGCGGTCGCCAAGGAGTTCGCCGTCCTGACCGGCATGATGGTCTTTCTGTTGGTGGTAAGTATCAAGAATTTCAAGACAAGGTTGTGAGATGAAAGTTTGGAAGTATCTGTTGAAGAAGGAGTTCAAGCAATTCCTAAGGGATCCTGGAATGCCGAGGATGGTTCTCTGTTTCCCGTTTTTGATCATTCTGGTCTTTCCTTTCGCGGCGAACATGGAGGTGAGGAACCTGAGTCTGGTGATCGTGGACAGCGACCAGTCGGACCAGTCGGCCTTGCTTACGGAGAAATGCGCCTCGTCCGGCTATTTCAAGATCCGGGAGGTGACCGAGTCTCCGTCAGACGCGCAGGCTGTCATGGACCGCGGCGGCGCTGACGCCATTCTGACCATCTCCTCCGGATTCGCCCGCTACCTTGAGTCGGACAAAGGCACCGACGACCCGCTTCCCGTCGGGATCAAGGTCAACACCGTCAACGGCACCAGGGGAAGCATCGGCTCCCAGTACCTCAACGCCTTTGTCACTGAATATGTCGCCTCGGTTTCGGGGGCGGAATCCCAGGGCGGTGCTGCCGGAACCCGTTTCGACACCCGGGAAAACTATCTCTACAACCCGTCCCTGGACTACAAGACTTTCATGATTCCGGCGCTTATCGTGATCGCCATCACGATGATGTGCGGCTTCCTTCCTGCCTTGAACATCGTCTCGGAGAAGGAACGCGGCACCATCGAGCAGATCAACGTGACCCCGGTGAGCAAGACCGCCTTCATCCTCTGCAAGATGATCCCTTATGTGGCCGTGGCGTTCTTCATGGTCTTCTCCTGTCTTGGCCTGTCGTATGCCGTGTTCGGCTATGGCTGCCGGGGAAGCCTGCTGGACATCGTGATCTTCACATTCGCCCACATCGTGGTCATGGCCTCTTTCGGTCTGCTGATCTCCAACTACAGCGACAATGCCCGCCAGGCCATGTTCGTCATCTGGTTCTTCAGTATGGTGTTCATGCTGATGAGCGGAATATTCACACCCATCCAGTCGATGCCGGGATGGGCGCGGGCGATCACCTATGCCAATCCGCTGCGCTACTATGCCGACGCGATGCGCTCGATTGTCCTGAAGGGCTGCACGCTGGCGGACACGTGGCCGGACTTGCTGAGCCTTGCCGGTCTGGGCGCGTTCACGACCACCTGGGCTGTCCTGAGCTACCGGAAGACCACCTGAACCAGACCGCTGTGTTAGCGATTTGGGGTCTTTTTGGGGGGTTGACGTTGTAGCAGACAAGCGCTTTTGGAGCCGGATGGTCAAGGGACTTCGGCACGGTACGCACCTGTCGGTGCTATCCCTCCCACGCCTTCGGCGCGGGCCCCTCCCGTTCACGAAGCCACGGGCGGCTACGCCGTCCGAAGTCCCTTGACCATCCGGCTCTACTGCAAGTGGCTTTCTGTGTCATCGATGCAAGACAAAAAACCTGAAAAGATTATCCCATTTAAACGTATTGTTTCAAAACAATTCGTATCTTGCGAGCGGTAAATTAACCATGCATATATAACCCCAAAAACCGAAGTCATGAAAAAAGCCATTCCCATCATCGCCGTGCTGCTGGCACTTGTCAGCCTGCCGCTCCATGCGCAGCTGCCGGAGCTTGAGCGTCCAAACGTGATCCCCCCTTCCCCCGAGGCTTCTAAGCTGGCCACATACATCAGCTACCCGGTGAATCTGAGCAACGGCCTCGTGCAGACGAGCATCCCGCTCTACGAGATAGTGGACGGCGACATCCGGATCCCGATAACGCTGAGCTACCATGCGTCGGGACTCAAGCCGAACATGCGTTCGAGCCATTGGCTGGGTGACGGCTGGAGCCTCACGACGGGTCCGTCGCTGTCGCGGACGATCAACGGGGTGGCGGACGAGATCAACTACAACGCGTCGATCGCTCTTTCCGGCTCACCGACCTACGAGCAGCTGAACGCCATCTACACACAGGCGGTTGACGTTGATCTGGACGAGTTCAGCTACGCTCTTCCGGGCGGGGGCGGCAGGATGTACCTCCGGCGCGGAACCGACGGGTCGGTCACTCCCGTGACAATTCCACGCGACAACGTCAAGGTGACGCCGACGGGCGGCAGTGCCATGACCGGGTTCAGGATCACCGACGGACAAGGGACCGCCTACAGTTTCGGAGGCCCGGAACGTTCCTTCGGCGACTATGTAACGCACATGTTCGGCGGCTCCGCTCTTGACGTGAGGACATCGTGGAAGATACGCGAGATCCGCTCGGCCACGACCGGCAGGGCCGTGACCTTCGAGTACGGCTCAAACGTGATGGAGGTGTTCTGCTCCAGGTTCGCGGACGCCCTGACAATCCTTGACAATTACACTGGACATTCCGCCTGCACCATCCCGCTTGTCAACGTGTCCACGCACCAGAGCTTCGACAGCAAGATCTACCGGTACGACAGCACCGAAGGCGGCCTTGTCGAGGCGGATCTTGGAACGGTCATGTACCCAACGGGCTACACCTTCCCGATGCCGGCCAGGCAGGACATGACGCAGTACAACTCGTACGTCAGGAGGATCAACTTCAGTGCCGGCCACGTGTTGTTCAACATGAACTCCGAGATGGACAAGGGGCTGGAATCCATCGAGATCTATGATTTGTCCGGAGGTCTGGTCAGAAGGATCATATTCAATCAGACCTACATGAGGGACTTCTTCTCCCTCAGGCTTGAGTCGGTCAGGATCGAGTCCCCCGACGGCGGGGAGGCGGAGACATATTCCTTCACCTACAACGGCGCTCCCCCGCCGAGGGACACCCGCTCCGTAGACCGATGGGGGTACTATAATGCCAAGGACAACGCCACATTGGTACCCACGGTGAGGACGGACGTGACGGTGAACAACTTCCCCTCCGCCAGCCAGACGGTGACACTCACCATCCCCGGCGGAGACCGCAGCCCTGACGAGGAGGCGATGCAGGCCGGGATCCTGACATCGGTGACCTATCCGACCGGAGGGCGGACCGAGTTCAGCTACGAGGCGCACCGCTACATCGATGACGACGGGACTCCGCGCATGGCTGGCGGCCTGCGGATAAGTCAGATCCGCGACATAGCCGGTGACGGGAGGGTTATGTACCGCAACTTCCGCTACAGCACCTATCCGTCCACCGTTAATGGAGGAGGAGTCCGCACAGTCATCCCTCAGGAGTCATCTTATCCACCTGACACGACCTCCCTCTATTACCGAGAGACGAACTGTGCAGAGTTCGGCGGCTCACTCCCAAGCGTTTTGGCAACCTATAAGGAAAGGGTTTGGACGGACAACACAATGGTAAGCCTGATCTCCGATGCGGGATCCAGCGTGAGCTATCCGTATGTCTTTGAGACAAGATCCAGTGATGCGGCGGGTAATCATACAACGGGTGTGACAGTTCACGCTTATGACATTGTGCCGGACCGCCCGATGCAGGTCAAGGGCACAAATCTTTTCTATGACAGCAGACAGGAGTGGATGAGCGGTACAAAGACTGGGGAAACATCGTATGTACAGAAACCGGACGGAACGCTTCAGATGGTGTCTGAAATACGATATGACTATGATAATGATTATGACTTTGGATCCGACAGTACTACCATCAAACAGAGGTATGTTTATCGAAAATGGAGACCGTACGGACTCGATGATTTCTACGTACCGGAACAATTCAAGGAGATTAGTTACATAACCTCCACGCTCAGCCAGGGGCGGCGGCTTCTGTCGTCCGCGACGGAGAGGGCCGTTGAGACCAACGGCACGCTGACCAAGACCACGTCGTACACCTACGACACCTATGGCAACGTGGTCACGAAGACCGAGGATGTAGGGCTTCCCGGCCTCGACAGGAAGGTGACCGCCTACTCCTACCCGCAGGACAAGGCCGGCGGCGCCTTTCCGGCGATGGTGTCCGCTGGAATGACCGGGATTCCGGTCGAGACGAATGTCTATAAGAACTCGGCCGATGGCGCGAACCTGCTTACAACCCTTTCCACAAGCTATGGATCCTATCCTTGCGCATCGGGGACGTTCTTCGCCCCCTCGGCCAGGTCCCTTACGATCCGCGGCGCAGGCACCTCCGAGCGGAGGATCCTGTTCAATGAATATGACCGCAGGGGGAATCCTCTTGAGACAGAGGACACTGACGGCAGGAAGACGGTCTATCTGTGGGGATACAATGGGTATTACCCTGTGGCCATGGTGGAGGGCAGTGACTGGGACTGTGTCAAGGATAAGGTTGACACGTCCGGCCTCAATGGCGGCGACTTTACGCAGATCCGAAAGAAGCTGGTCTCGTTCAGGTTGCAATGCCGGCGGCTGCCAAAGCCGCATATTTCGACCTACATGTACAAGCCATTGGTCGGTCTGTCTTATCATCAGGATCAGTCAGGAAGGATATTTGATTACGAATATGACGGCCTCGGCAGACTCTGCCGGACATTTGTGAGGAACGGAACAACGCACGGGAAGGAACTGCTCTCATCCTGTTCCTACAGCTACGGATCATCAGCCGGCAGTAACCGCATCCGGACAAGAGACTACCTCGGTGCCGATGCGGCATCCTTCAAGGAGACCAACACCTATCACGATCTCCTTGGCCGGCCGGTTGAGACGGTGATGACAGCGGCTTCCCCTGCCGGCAAGGACATAGTCCTTTTGAGCGAATATGATGATTTCGGCAGGCCGTACAGAAAGTTCTGTCCGGTTCCGATGACGACATCGACAGGAGCCTATGCATCCTTCTCCGACATTCACCCAGAGATCCTCAAGTTCTACAATTGGGAAGTGTATGCTTTTTCCAAGACCTTGTACGATGATTCCCCTCTTGACAGACCGGTGGAGGAGTACGGCCCCGGCTCCCCATGGCACACGAGAGGGAAGTCGGTGAGGACCTCGTATCTGGTGAACGATGGCTCGGGACTTCTCTCGTGTTCGGGGTATCTTGTGGAATCCGACACATCCTTGACCTGCGTCGGGACCCTGCCTTCCGGAAACCTCAGGGTTGAGAAAAAGACCGATGAGGACGGAAACGTCACGTTGACGTTCACTGACAGGCTCGGACGTAAGACTCTGGATAGGACGGTTGATGGAGAACGGTACCAGGACACCTATTACGTGTATGATGACCTTGGATTGCTCAGGTATGTACTAACACCGGAGGCTTCAGCCGTGATGTCTTCATCAGGGATGTTCGGTGATTCCTCGTCTCCGTTGTCTGCGCAGGCCTATGTCTACAAGTATGACGGCAAAGGCCGGTGCGTCAGCAAGAGGCTGCCTGGCTGTGCTCCCATCCTTTACAGGTACGACAAGGGCGATGTGCCTATATTCTCTCAAGACGGAGAGATGAGGAAGAGAGGAAAGTGGATGTTCTCGTTCCGTGACGCCCTGGGCCGTGACGCGGTAAGCGGTGTCTGGCCTTCGGCTCAGGCCCCGTCTCCTGCCGTGCCGGTTGTGGCCACGTATGACGGAGCCTCCCCGCTCGGCGGCTATTCGGTCAACACCCCAGTTCCGTCCGACTGCAAACCCCTGTCCGTCAGCTATTATGACGACCACTCGTTCATGGACGACCTCGTCCCGTCTGACGCAAGGCGCGTCCTGGCGTGTGACACGCTGTCCAACTACGGGACACCTGTCGTCGGATCTGACAGGTGCAAAGGGCTTCTGACAGGCACCGCCGTCTATTCCCTGACCGACCCGACGTCCAAGACGGTATCGTCATTCTATTACGACTACCAAGGCCGCCTGATCCAGAGCCACCGCAAGGAGGCGCTTGGCGGAGACGGACATATTCATCAGTCCCTTACTTTCACGGGCAAGCCGTCTAGGACAAGGGAAACGGTCGCGCTTCCGGATGGCCGCATTGATTCGCTGGTCACAGTGAGGTCTTATGACGGACAGGAGAGACTGGTCTCGGAGACGACATCGCTGAACGGCAGGTCGCAGTCCGTGTCCTATGGGTATGATGAGATAGGCCGGATGACAGGGCGGATATATGGCACAGAGGCTAATCCGTCAACATTGACTGAGACCCTGTCCTATAATATTCGTGACCAGTTGACCGGATTGAATTCCAGTGTGTTCAATATGTCGCTCCGGTATCAGGAGCCTACACTTGGATCCGTCCCGAAGTATAATGGGGGCATTTCCGAGTGGGAATGGAATCACGGTGCGGGAGCTGAGACAAATGCCTGGTCGTTATCATACGATGGCTCCGGTCGTCTGACGGACGCGCGGAGATTTGTCGGAGGCGTGCAAACCAATTCATTCAGTGAAAGGTCCATCACATATGACAGGAACAGTAATGCCTTGACCTTGACCAGATACGGGGAGAACGCGGCAACCCCGGAGGAGATGTTGGCGTATTCGTACGACGGCAACCTGTTGAGTGGCATCTCCAACACCGGCGCGTCCGGTGGCGGAGGCCAGTACACTCACGACGCGAACGGCAACATGACCCATGAAGGTCTCTCCGGGCTCGACATCGTGTACAATGAGCAGAACCTGACAAGGCGCATCTCATCCGGCGGGACGACGCTGGCTGAATATGAATATCTTGCTGACGGCTCAAAACTGCGTGCGTTGGACGGCGGCGGCAACGGCTACCAGTACAGAGGTTCCTTGATATACACCCAGACCGCAGGTCAAACGGGATCTCCGGCTATAACCCTTGACTGCGCCGTGACCTCCGCCGGCAGGATAGTACATGAGAACACCGCTGATGGTTCGTCCACCTATAAGGTTCAGCACTATCTCCGCGATCACCTTGGCAGTGTCCGCTCCGTCATCGACGGTGACACCGGTACGGTCGTCGAGACGAATGATTATTACCCGTTCGGCAAGCGGATTCAGGTAACTGCTCCGGTCTCCGAACCTGTTGGAGGGTCACTATATGCCGCGGAGCCAGCAGTCGCCCCGGTAGCCCCGGCAACCTCGGTGGCCTCCACATCCTCCCCGAACCGCTGGCACTTCTCCGGCAAGGAGTCCCAGTCCCTCCTGAACGCCAGCATCCCTCTCCTTGACTTCGGTGCCAGGATGTACAACCCGGCCATCGCCAGCTGGACCGCCGCCGACCCGCTGTCCGAGAAGTACTACGGCATCAGCCCGTATGCCTATTGCCTAAACAATCCGACAAACAGCTTTGACCCTGATGGAAAGGCGGTTTGGTTTATTCCGCTTATCAAAGGTGTTGTAGGAGCCGCGGTGGATGCCGGAGCGCAAGTCACCGTTTCCTTATCGGCAGGAAAGACCTTCATGGAGTCTTTGAAATCTGTGGACCTGACAAGTGTGGGAACATCATTCATTACATCTGCCGTCATCTCTCCGGGAGCATCTAAAGGATTGAAGGCGGCGGTTGTTGGTGCGAACCTGCTTGACGCCGGGGTCGATTATTCGATAGATGATGGCACAAAAACTGTATTCGATGAAAAAAATATTGGAAAAGCCACTGTTGAGTTTACGTTGGGGATTGCTTCTGGATTAGCCTCGAATGGTGTTCAAAAGGCTTTTGAAAAAGACACCAATGCCAAGCTGGCTCCATCAGCCGCAGCTCCATTAACAAAAGCTGAAAGGGCATCATTGAGGTCGCGTAGAGATTTTGTGAAAAGTGAAAAATTCCAAATAATATTGGACGAAACCTTTTCTTTCACATTTGGAATGACTGGCAATACGATAGTCGAATTTATTCCACCTCCTAAAGATGTCAAAGATGAAAAAGAAGAACAATAATAATTAGGTATAGGTTATGAGCTCAATCAAAAGTGTTGTTTACTTATATGTCATAGGTTTGTTTTTCCTGTATTCAGTTGTATTCATATACAATCGGATATATTATCATAATATGATGAATCATGCAGCGGTAACAGAAGCGGTGCTTACTGAAAGATTCAAGCTGGGGAGATGTTATTATTATGAATATTCATACAGGACCAAATCAGATGAATATACAGGATCAATGGCGGTAACAAAAAGTGTGTCGGTTGGTGATACAATTATGATAGTATATGACCAACATAAAAACATGAAGAGTAAAGCCATTAAGTTACGTAAAGGTAAAGCTATCTTTTCAAATGAATGTAAAGAATGTGTGATAGTCAACAATAAGACTGAGGACGAAAAGAAAGAGATTGCTGATAAACTAATGGCAGATCTGAAAGAACGATATCATGTGAACGAATGAATTACATATAGAGATGGATTGTTATTCGCATAAAATGAGATACTGGACAACAGTGATTGCTCCGGTCTCCGAACCCGTTGGAGGGTCACTATATGCCTCGGAGCCAGCAGTCGCCCCGGTAGCCCCGGCAACCTCGGTGGCCTCCACATCCTCCCCGAACCGCAGGCACTTCTCCGGCAAGGAGGATCAGTCGTTCCTCGGCGCGGGCATCCCTCTCCTCGACTTCGGCGCTAGGATGTACAACCCGGCCATCGCCCGCTGGACCGCCGCCGACCCGCTGTCCGAGAAGTACTACGGCATCAGCCCGTATGTCTATTGCCTCGGGAATCCAATTGTAAATATAGATGTTAAAGGCGATTCTGTCAGGGTGTACATTGAAACTGTAGGGTTAGGACATACTTGGATAAGTGCAGGTGAGGGCGATGAAATGGTGGTATATACTTATGGAAGATATGACCATACATATAAAGGAAATGCATTATCAGATGGTCCTGGTGTACTTGTTCGTTTATCGGGAGATAAGGCCAAAGAATTCAATGACTACAAGCAATCAGAAGGAAAGATGTCTATTTTTACTTTGACGGATGTAAAGGATAATGACATAATGAATATTGCAAATGAGTCGTTTGATAGTTCCGGGCAACTTCCTAGTGAAAGGAGCAAACGATATGCGAATGATACAGATGCGCATATCATTGACGAATATAGTCTGCTTAATAACAATTGTACGACATTTGTATCGGATTTGATTAAAATGAGTGGTTCGAAAGTACTCAACTACCAGCGCGTGATATATGCAAGTCCAATTGGGAGTCCGATAACCATACCATCTACACATAGGTTTGTTAACCCGCGTTCAATGAAATCGTATCTAAGTAACAAATTGAGGAAATAGCTATGAGAAAATGGATTAAAATCATATGGCTAATAATATCAGTAATAGCGTTTATATTGGTGATATTAATGATAATAAATACTTTGGTAAGTTATAAATATGAGATATCAGAAAGAATGATTCTGGGAAATATGATGCGTGGTTTTGATTCTGTACCTATAGAGGTCGCTGCTGGGTATCTGAATGGGACACTTCTTGTTTTAAAAGGTTTTGTACTATACATAGGGATCAATATCTTATTTATTACCATCACATTATTTGTCAAAAACGATAGGAAATAATAATGTTTTACGATAAGTGGCAGCCGGAACTAATTGATTATATGACTAATGCTAGAAATGGCCATAAATATGACTTTAAAGTCAGCAATGGGGAGTCTACGTCTATCCTCGGATCCAAACCAGATCCTTATCGTGGTATGCCGATAGGCAAAGGCTCTGATGAGAAAAACATATACGCTTCTGCAAGAGATATCGGTAATATTGCCGCCGGCTATGTTGCCGGGGCTAATGGAATAGGAAGGATATCCGCAAGAGCAGCTTTTGATGGCTGCCAAATACTGTCCAATATACTCAGTTCAAGTATTTCAGACAACATAAAGACAGGTTTTCGACGGGAAAGCCTATCGACAAGAGTTCCTGAATATTATGGATGGACAAGAGGGTATCTTAATTATAACCATAAACGCAGAATTAACTGGTATTTATATGACAAATAGCGTGACACACGTGATACCAAAGATAGCAAGAATATGCGGTTACGGCATAACCGCCTTGACAGTTGCGTTTTTACTTGAGATGGTCTTTGAGATCATGTATGAGAATCTCTGTAAAACGGTCGAATATAACGGAGTCTATTACTTACCAAGCATTGACACATATATGGAGATATGTTATGGCGCGAAGGACACTTGTGCTTTAATCTATTTTGAGCGTGGAACCATGCCTGAACATTCAAGTTGCTCAGACATCCTGCAAATCAACAAGAGTAGAAGCGGACCGTCGAAGAATCAGAAAGGCTATTGTGATCTTCAACTTTTTTTCACACAATCCAATACTTGTTACATCTCGTGCAACGAACCATGGCGGGGGGAATCATTGTCTTTGATTTCTAATGGACATGACAAAAGGAAGGTATCCAATAATAAAGTATCCTTTATTCTTAAACACCCTGATTTATATGAAGTACAAAGCCATTTCATAGATTCATGCAAGGTGGCTGTTTTCTTGAGCAATGAACTCCAGACGGCCAATGTCGCTTATAAAGGCAGCCTATATGGGGAGAATCTTTCAACAGTTAAAGAACGAAAAGTATCACGATTTGGGTTCTTTCTGTCAAGCATGGCGCAAGTTGTTGATTAAGGGAATATTAGCATATTGATCATAATGAAAAAGAGCGGAATAGCCAAATTGTTGGTTTTCATTATCGCAGTCCTATATTTATTTAATAGTTGGGGCGGGAGAGAATGCATGTACTATATCCCTTCGGAGAAGTTATACATAAGCGTTTGCTTATCACCTATTTCCAACAACTATTATCTTTTCTTCAACAAAGATCACATCTCGGGTCCAACTACTGCGACCAATTGGATAAGATGCAAGAATTATGGCAGGAATCAGTTCCTTACATTACAGTTTGTCCCGACTGCTCCTGACTATGTCTATAATTGGATGCATAGGAGTTTTCCCGCTCAAGGGTTCAGCAAAAAGCCAAATGGTTCGAATATCATCTATATTCAAGGCGGAGTGGATGCGATAACAAAAGTTCATAGTGAATCGTTAAGATTCATGCTGTTTCATTCTGTTGAGAATTGGTCAGGTCCACGAGAGTTCCCTGAATATAATATAGGGGATTATCCTAATTACAATAATCCGGATTTCGAGTTACTAATGTACGATGACAGGTCGCCATATAACACTATCAATATTATCAAATTGACACCGATATGGAGTAAAAGGTTATCAAAAACAGGTTGGATCCGTAAAGTTTTTCGAAATGAATGGAATCATCGTAAATAACGATCATAGTGGAAGAAATTGTGCCAACAAGACGATGATCCTTTCGGCAGGCAACGGGCTGAGCGCCTCCAACACGGTAAGTTATGCGTATGACAGTATCGGCAAGCTTGGCTTGAACCCCAGTTACAATCATCTGAACCTTACAGGTGAGATCGGTGCCGCTTCCGGAGACCAGCGTCACTACACGCACGTCTATGACGGCACGAAGCTGCGCGCCGTTATAGACGGCGACACCGGTACTGTCGTCGAGGCCAGCGACTACTACCCGTTCGGAAAGCGGATTCAGGTGACTGCTCCGGTCTCCGAACCCGTTGGAGGGTCACAATATGCCGCGGAGCCAGCAGTCGCCCCGGTAGCCCAGGCAGCCCCGGCAACCTCGGTGGCCTCCACATCCTCCCCGAATCGCTGGCACTTCTCCGGCAAGGAGAATCAGTCGTTCCTCGGCGCCAGCATCCCTTTTCTCGACTTCGGCGCCAGGATGTACAACCCGGCCATCGCCCGCCGGACCGCCGCCGACCCGCTGGTAGAGAAGTACCACGGCATCAGCCCGTATGGCTATTGTGCTATCACAACGGTTGTTGGATTCATACGTTTGCTGACAAGTGATTTCTGTGTTGTCAGGGTATGCCATTCATAAATTTGGCAAATCTGTTTGCTGGATGCTTTGTAAATTGAAGAATTATCCGTAAATTTGCAGCCCCAAATGTTTGGGGGAAACATAAATATTAGATTTACAATCATTTATGCCTACAATTCAACAATTAGTTCGCAAAGGACGCGTTGACATTGTCTATCAGAGCAAGTCACGCGCGTTGGAAGCTTGTCCTCAGAAGAGGGGCGTATGTCTTCGTGTCTACACGACGACCCCTAAGAAGCCTAACTCAGCGATGAGAAAGGTTGCCAGGGTACGCCTTACCAACTCAAAAGAGGTCAATGCCTACATTCCAGGCGAGGGACACAACCTTCAGGAGCACAGCATCGTGCTGGTCCGCGGAGGTCGTGTGAAGGATCTCCCTGGTGTGCGTTACCACATCCTTAGAGGAGCTTTGGACACCGCTGGCGTGGAAGGAAGGACACAGTCCCGTTCCCTCTACGGAGCCAAGAGGCCGAAGAAATCTAAGAAGTAGTCCGTTTCATTAATCTTTATCACCTTTAATTTTTACTCACAATGAGAAAATCGAAGCCTAAAAAGAGGATTCTACTTCCTGATCCTAAGTTTCACGATGTCGAGGTAACCCGTTTCGTGAACAATCTTATGTTGCAGGGGAAGAAGAGTATCGCGTATTCAATTTTTTACGATGCCATTGACATGGTAGGCGAGAAGATGAAGGATTCTGACAAGGCTCCTCTAGATATCTGGAGGAAGGCACTCGAAAACGTTACCCCTCAGATCGAGGTCAAGTCACGTCGTGTAGGAGGTGCAAACTTCCAGGTGCCTACCGAGTTGCGTCCGGAAAGGAAAGTCTCGCTCTCAATGAAGAACATGATCAACTTCGCCCGCAAGCGTTCCGGCCACTCGATGGCAGAAAAACTTTGTGCAGAGATCGTTGCCGCCTATAATAACGAGGGTGGTGCATTCAAGAGAAAAGAGGATATGCACAAGATGGCTGAGGCCAACAAGGCATTCGCCAACTTCCGTTTCTAATTTTATTCGCAGATGGCTGCTAAAAGAGATCTTACTTACACAAGAAACATCGGCATCATGGCTCACATCGATGCCGGCAAGACGACCACATCCGAGCGTATTCTGTACTACACCGGAAAGACACACAAGATCGGTGAGGTACATGAAGGAGCTGCCACAATGGACTGGATGGTTCAGGAGCAGGAGAGAGGAATCACCATCACTTCCGCCGCCACCACCGCATTCTGGCACTACAACGGTCACGTTTATCAGATCAACCTGATCGACACTCCGGGTCACGTCGACTTCACCGTCGAGGTGGAGCGTTCGCTCCGTGTGCTCGACGGAACTGTCGCTACTTTCTGCGCTGTCGGACGCGTTCAGCCTCAGTCAGAGACTGTTTGGCGTCAGGCGGACAAGTACGGCGTTCCGAAGATCGCGTACGTGAACAAGATGGACCGTGTCGGCGCTGACTTCCTCGCTTGCGTTGAGGAAATCTACACCAAACTCGGTGCCAAGGCTGTCCCTATTTGTCTCCCTATCGGAGCGGAGGACAAGTTCAAGGGCATCATCGACCTCGTTTCCCGCAAGGCATATTACTATGACTCTGGCGAGGAACTGGTCAACTATGAAATAAAGGACGTTCCGGAGGACATGGCCGGAGAAGTCGAGAAATGGAGAGACAAACTCGTCGAGGCTGCCGCCGAATGTGACGAGGCTCTCATGGAGAAGTATTTCGAGAATCCTGACTCCCTCACCGAGGAGGAGATCATCGCCGCCCTTCGCAAGGGTACGATCTCTATGCAGATCGTTCCGGCATGCTGCGGTTCCTCTTTCAAGAACAAGGGTGTCCAGTTCCTCCTTGACGCCGTGATGCGTTACCTTCCTTCTCCTCTTGACAAGGGAGTCGTCAAGGGTACTGATCCTAAGACCGGGGAGGAAGAGGATCTTCTTCCAGACGCAAACCAGCCGTTCTGCGCTCTCGTGTTCAAGATCGCCACGGATCCGTTCGTCGGCCGTCTTGCCTTCATGAGGGTCTACTCGGGACGTGTTGACGCCGGTACCTATGTCTATAATGTCCGTACCGGAAAGAAGGAGAGAATCGCGCGTCTGTACCAGATGCACTCCAACCACCAGAACCCTATTGAGTTCGTCGAGGCCGGAGACATCTGCGCGGCTGTGGGATTCAAGGATCTCCGTACCGGAGACACCATCTGCAACGAGGATCATCAGATCGTGCTCGAATCTATGGAATTCCCTGATCCTGTTATCGGTATCGCTGTCGAGCCTAAGACCCAGGGCGACCTGGACAAGCTTGGCATCGCCCTTGGCAAGCTCGCTGAGGAAGACCCAACCTTTACGGTGAGGTCAGACCACGAGACCGGCCAGACAGTCATCAGCGGAATGGGTGAGCTTCACCTTGACATCATCGTGGACCGTCTCCGTCGTGAGTTCGGTGTCGAGATTAATCAGGGCGCTCCACAGGTCAACTACAAAGAGGCCATCACCGCTACAGTTCAGCATCGTGAGGTCTTCAAGAAGCAGACCGGTGGCCGTGGTAAGTTCGCCGACATCATCGTCGAGATCGGCCCTGCCGATGAGGGCGTTACCGGACTTCAGTTTGAGAACCAGGTCAAGGGTGGTAATATTCCTAAGGAATTCATCCCTTGCATCGAGAAGGGCTTCAAGGCTGCTATGTCCAATGGCGTTCTCGCTGGTTATGAGGTTCAGTCAATGAAGGTTACTGTACTCGATGGTTCATTCCACCCTGTCGATTCAGACCAGCTTTCTTTCGAAATGGCCGGCCGTCTGGCATTCCGCCACGCCTGCCCGAAGGCAAAGCCTGTTCTCCTTGAGCCTATCATGTCCCTTGAGGTTGTTACTCCTGAGGACTACATGGGTGACATCGTGGGTGACCTCAACCGCCGCCGCGGTCAGATCCAGGCAATGGATTCAACCGCCAACGGCGCGAGGATCGTAAGAGCCTTCGTTCCGCTTGCCGAGCAGTTCGGTTATGTGACGGTTCTTAGAACCTTGTCATCCGGCCGCGCGACCAGCACGATGACCTTCGACCACTATGCTGAGGTTCCTGCCAACTTGGCTAAGGATGTTATCGAGAAGAGTGGCTACAAGCTCTCTGACGATGACGAGTAGTGAAAGTGTTTAATCGTAATTAAGTATTTTTGATATGAGTCAAAAAATCAGAATAAAACTCAAATCATTCGATCACATGCTGGTTGACAAGTCAGCCGCTAAGATCGTGGACACAGTGAAGGCTACTGGTGCTAAGGTTAACGGTCCTATTCCGCTTCCTACCAACAAGAAGATCTTCACGGTGAACCGCTCGACCTTCGTCAACAAGAAGTCCCGCGAGCAGTTTGAGCTTTGCGCCTACAGCAGGCTTCTGGACATCGACGACAGCAATGCTAAGACAGTCGACGCTCTCATGAAGCTTGAGCTTCCTTCAGGCGTTGAGGTTGAGATCAAAGTCTGAGAATTCAGATTGATGGCCGGGCGGTCAAGTGACCGTTTCCGTCCAAAGTAATACGCCCGGCTTCAGTGCCGGGAACCGGTCCCATAGCTCAGTTGGTTAGAGCATCTGACTCATAATCAGGGGGTCGTAGGATCATGCCCTACTGGGACCACATAATAGCGGGAGGCGCAAAAACTTGCGCCTCCCGCTATTATGTTTCATGTTCAACACCCGGTCACTTTGACAGCTCCATGGGCGAGGTGTTTATCGGTTTTGATTACTTGACTTTGAGTGGCAGGGGAGTGAGGTCGGTGTCGGCGGAGGAGGAGCCTATGAGGATTGTGAAGTCGCCCGGCTCTACTGTCCATTTTTCGGAGGCTCCCCAGCATTGGAGCATTTCGGGGGTGATCTCGAACTCGACTTTGGCGCTTTCGCCGTTCTTCAGGCTGATGCGGCGGAATGCCTTCAGTTCCTTGACCGGACGGGTCACGGAGCCATATTCATCACGGATGTAGAGTTGGACTACTTCGTCGCCGTCGTACGGACCGCGGTTGGTGACGGTCACGCTGGCCTTGAGCGATTCGGAGACTCCGATTTCTGATTTTGAGAGCGTTGCGTCTGAATATTCAAACGTGCTATAACTCAATCCATAACCGAATGGCCAAAGGGCTCCTGTCTCGGAGGTGGCGAAGAGGCGGGAGTACTGCGAGTGCTTGTGGTTGTAGACTGTCTGGACCTGACCGACGTTGCGAGGCACGGTCACCGGCAGCTTGCCGGAAGGGTTGACCTTGCCGGTCAGCACCTCGACGATCGCCTGGCCGCCCATCTGACCTGGCTCCCAGACGTTCAGAATGGCGTTGGCATTGTCCTTTGCCCAGCCGATGCTGAGCGCCCTGCCGGTCATCAGCACGACAACGGTCGGCTTCCCGGAAGCCACTACGGCCTGAAGAAGAAGCTCCTGCATTCCCGGCAGACTGAGATCGTCACGGTCGCAGTTCTCGCCGCAGGTGCGGCCAAAGGCTGAATATCTCTGCGAGTTCTCCCCGACCACCACGATGTTCACGTCAGCTGCGGAGGCCTTAAAGCGAGCCATCTGGATACCTTTCGCATCAACATTCGTGATCTTGCCACCGAAACAGAGCGTATCGATCGAGACACCAGGCATGACGGTCTTAAGACCGTCCAACACTGTGATTACATCCTCGTCTGATTGTGGCACCGCCCAGTCGCCGAGAATTGTCTGGCTGTCGGCGTTCGGCCCGACGACGAAGATCCGGCGAGGGGATTTCAGCGGAAGTGTGCCGTCGTTCTTCAGCAGCACAAGGCTATGGCGCGCTGCCTCAAGGGCTGTCTGACGATGCTCCGCGGCTCCTTCCAGTACCTCAGGAATCTCCGGGACCGGTTTCTCGAACAGTCCGAGGGCGAACTTCACGGCCAGAATCTTGCCGGCGGCCTGGTCGATGCGGGACTCCGGAATCCTGCCGGATCTCACGGCGGCGACCACCGCGTCGAAGTACTTGTCTCCCTGCATGTGCATGTCGATTCCCGACTCTACGGAGACCACGAACGCCTCGGTTGAGTCCGGAACCCAGTGATGCATAGAATGAAGTCTCTCGATGTCCATCCAGTCGCTGACAACGAAACCATCGAATCCAAGCTCGTCCCGGAGCAGGTCATTGAGCAGCCAGCTGTTGCCGTGGCAAGGGATGCCGTTGATCTCATTGTGCGCGGCCATCACCGTACCGACTTTCGCTTCCTTGACGGCAGCCACGAATGGCGGCAGGTAAAGCTCACGCAACTTGCGCTCGGAGATGTCCATCGGCGCTGCGTTCAGTCCACCGGCCGGTTCGCCACCCGCGATCAGATGCTTGGCGCAAGCCACCACGTGATTTCCTGAATATTTCCCGTCACGCCCCTGAAATCCCCAGATGGCATATTTCCCCATCTCGGAAGTCAGCAGCGCATCCTCGCCGAACGTCTCGCCCATCCTTCCCCAGCGGGCATCACGGGCGATGTCCAGATTAGGAGCGAATGTCCAGAACAACCCCCTCTGACGCATCTCAAGCGCGGTTTCCTCTCCGATCTTCTCCATCAGTTCCGGATTGAAAGTGGAAGCCATGTTGATGTTCGTAGGATAGACCGTGCACCCTTCGATCAGCGCGTTCCCGTGGATCGCGTCGATCCCCAGCAGCAGCGGAATCCCCAGCCGGCTCTCCTGAGCCAACTTCTGAAGCGCCACAGCCTCCGTGGAAGTCATCACGTGCAGGAACGCTCCCACTTCCCCTCTGCGGACTTTATCGGACAAATCCTTGTTGCCCAGATTCTCGTCGGTCGCGTCGATGTTCTTCCTGGCCGATCCCTTCCCCGGCTCCACATAGCACGGCGCCACGTACTGGCACATCTGTCCGACCTTCTCCTCAAGTGTCATCTCCTTAAGCAGCAACGCCGCCCTTTCCTCCGCCGTCAGCGAAGCGTCCCTCCAGTCCTTCCGCGAGCACGACACCATCGCCACCGCAAGACATAGTATTATTACGGTTCTTTTCATTTTCAATGATGAAAGCCAACTAAGTAATCATTAAAAAATAACTCGAACAATTTGTAAATCTTTATGGTCTATATTTCTTTTCTCATCTGTCATGTGCCACCGGCACACTCCTTCTTCCAAAAGAAATCTATCCTCATAAATCTGACACAAAATTTAGTTCAACTTATTTTTTAACGCTTACTAAAATTATCTTACGTTAATTACGACTTTGTCGCCCACGTCAACCTTCCCGGCTGACAGACAGACCATTCCGTCCTCGTAGGTCCAATCCTGAACGGCGGCGCCGTTAAGCGAAACCGAAGCCGGACGCGAATCCCTTTGGATGCGGAAGGAATATTCCCGCTCCGAAGGCATTCCCTTGAACGATCCCTGAACCGGGTTCACAACAACCTCTACACCGCCATCCCTCTCATGCGACTCGAACAGCGTCGAGGCGACACCGCCGTTCTCATATTCATAAGACTCTCCGTCATCGTCAAGCATCGTGTACGCGCTATCCCCGTGAGGATAGACCTTCAGGATGACGCGGTCGAACGGACGCGCCCCAAGATATTCAACATCAGGCTGTGTCGGGATGATCGCACCCTCGCGGATGAAGAGCAGCCCCGCGCGGTTGGAAGGATATTCACGAGTGAAAGTCTCCCCCTTGCTGACAATCTTCTCGCCGCTCCAGGCGTCCGTCCAGGTTCCCTTCGGCAGGTAAATCTCGTTAGTGAATATTCCCACGCAGAAATTGTCGCCGAACATGTACTGGTAGGTCATGTCGTCGCAGTTGCGGTCGTCCGGGAAGCAAAGCGGCATGGAGCGCACGATCGGCATACCGTTCTGCGCCGCCTCAAGCGCCATCGAGTAGATGTACGGAGCCAATGAATATCTCAGCTTCACGTAGAAGCGGTAGATGTCCTGCTCCTCCTTGGCGTAGTAGAACGGATGCATCATCGAGAACCAGCTGTTGATCTGCACCCAAGGCAGGAAGAGACCGAAATGGAGTCCCTGCATCTCAAGCTCGCGCGGAACGCTCATCACGTCGCAGGAAGTGTTCAGGAACCCGCTCATACCAAGGTTGAGCTGGTCGTACAGAGCGGTTTTGCCGCCGCCGTTGTCGCCGGAGGTCGAAGCTGTCCAGTGCTGTGTCCCGGACCAGCCTCCGCAGTAGTGATGCCATGTGCGCTTACCGTTGTACTTGCGGCCAAGCTCGCGCATCTGCTTCGGGAGAAGAACCTGGTTGAGGTTGTGCATCTCCTTGTCGGTGCGTCCGTTGTAATATTCCCAGTTCGTGTGGTTATCGATCGTTCGGGCAGGATCCAGCTTGAATCCCTCAACACCCTGATCCATGAACACGGTCAGGTGATCCATCCAATGCTCCTGGCCGGAAAGCTTGCCGCCAGTGCGCTCGGCGATGATGTCCTCCTCCTGGATGCTGAGGTCATACTCCTCGCAGAGCCAGAGTCCGAGGTGGAAGCCCATGGAGCGCAGCTTGCCGATGAAGAGGCGGTTGTGCATCGTCTTAGGGTACTGATCCTGAAGCCAGTAAGGCTCCGGAGAGAACCTGTCGTAGTTCCATTTCTTCTTGGTCGAGAAGTCGTAGCGCTTCTCCATCCACTGAGGCTCAAGCCAGAATACGTCGCAAGGCACGTCGAACTGACGGAAGCGCACCGCGTCGTTGAGGATGTCGAACTGCTCCTCGCGCATGTTCGGTCCGAAGCAGAGTCCGTAGGCCCATTTCGGCAGGACATAGGTACGGCCCGTGACGAGGGTATATTCATTAAGGATTGCAGGCATGTCCTTGCCCATCATCAGGAAGAAGTCTGCCTCGTCGAAGGTGTTGATAATGTTGAACTTGCTCTTCTGCTGGTTACCGATGTCGAAGAAACTTTTGCGGGTCGAGTTGTTGTAGACGCCCCAGCCGCGCGAGCTCATCATGAACGGCATCGGTATCTCGGTCTGCTGGTAAGTCGTCCACATCCTGAGGAATTCGCCCCTGTGCTGGATGTGGTCGCGGCTGGTGCTGCCGCCGCCGTAGAAGCGCTCGCCGTCCTCCATGCTGATGCTGAGGATGCTGACCGCGTCCGCAGCTGGAATCTCGTGCTTGTCAACCTCTCCGAATTTCCCGTTGTCGTCGCCGATGATGCCTCCGCCGTTGTCGGCGACCTTCAGATCGGCGTATTTCTCGTTGATGAATGACCGCATCTCCCCGCAAAGCCCTTCCTTCTCAGGCAGGAACCTCACCTCGCGGATCACCTTCCCGCCTTTGGAGTCCTTCACGGTCATCACTCCCGTCTTCTTGTTGATGGCCAATGAATATTCCGAAGTCTTCAACGTCCAGACCCCTCCCTTGTCGGAAATGTCGGTCTTCACATCACTCCAGTCGGTCTTGATGAGCTCGTAGCGCTCCATCAGCGACTCGGTGAAATCCTTCCGGGGGGACACCTTGATCCTGAATATGCTCTCGGAGCAGGCCTCGACACTGACCGTGAGGCCATCGTTGATCTTAACTTTGTGGGCAGGGTTCGCCTGGGCGAGAAGAGTCATCGCGCAGCAGGCGAGGGCAAGCAGAATTTTCTTCATTCGTCGTAGTGGTTTATTTATTCCTCTTTTATTCTGTAAATATACGAGTTTTTTCCCTTGCCCCGTGCGTTATCCGGGTAAAATGTTGTGTTGGTTTTGATTCCGGTCGATCTGACATCCCTGGCAACAAATAAAACCGGTCGAGGTTCGTCCCCGGCCGGTTGTTTATGTTCATTGGTGATGAAGGAACCGCTAGAGTTCGCTCATTTCCTGTTCGTACTCATCCTTGCGTCCGACGATGATGTCCTGGAACTCCTTCTGACCGGTACCGGCCGGAATGAGATGACCGCATATGACATTCTCCTTGAGACCTTCGAGGTGATCGACACGGGCTCTGATGGCCGCCTCGCTGAGAACCTTGGTTGTCTCCTGGAATGATGCCGCGGAGATGAAGCTGTTGGTCCTGAGGGCCGCCCTGGTGATACCCTGAAGCACGAGCTTCGCGGTGGCAGGATTCGCCTCGCGGACAGCCATCATCTTCTTGCCCTGCCTTTCGAGGGAGGAATTCTCGTTTCTCATGTCGCGGGCATCGATGATGTCGCCCTGTATGTAGCGCTGAGAATCCGCCGCGTCGATGACGAAGTACTTGCCGAAGATTCTGTCGTTGGCATCCATGAAGTCCCACTTGTCCACAAGCTCCTCATTGAGGAATTCGGTGTCTCCCGGATCGGTGATCTGGACTTTGCGCATCATCTGGCGTACGATGATCTCAAAGTGCTTGTCGTTGATCTTCACACCCTGCAGACGGTAGACGGCCTGGACTTCGTTGACGATGTAGTCCTGAGCCTTTACAGGTCCAAGGATGTTGAGGATGTCGGTAGGGGAGACTCCTCCGTCCGAAAGCCTTGTGCCGGCCTTCACGTAGTCGTTCTCCTGAACCAGGATCTGCTTTGTCAGAGGCACGAGATAGTGCTTCTCGACACCGGACTTGTTCTTGACAATGATCTCGCGGTTTCCTCTCTTGATCTTGCCCATGAGAACCTCACCGTTGATCTCCGCAAGTATCGCAGGAGCGGACGGGGTTCTGGCCTCGAAGAGTTCGGTGACCCTAGGAAGACCTCCGGTGATGTCGCTTGACTTACCGATGGCACGAGGAATCTTGATGATCACATCGCCGACATTGACCTTGTCCCCGTTGTTGGCGATGACGTGCGCGCCGACAGGAAGGTTGTACTGCCTGATCTGGTTGCCTTCGTCGTCAAGAATGAGGATAGAAGGGTTCTTGGTCTTGTCCCTGGACTCGATGATGACCTTATCCTTGTTGACCGCGAACTCGTCGGCGGCCTCCTCACGGAAGTTGACACCATCATTAAGGTTATCGAACTGAACCTTACCGGCGGTCTCTACAATCGTGATGGCGTTGTAAGGATCCCATTCGCAAAGCAGGTCGCCCTTCTTGATCGTGTCTCCGTCCTTGAAGTAGAGCCTTGATCCGTAAGGCACATCGTAGTGGGAATAGGTGATGCCCGTGTTCTCGTCGATGATGCTGACCTCGGTCATACGGCTGACGACGATGTCCTGGGCGGATCCGTCCTCTCCGATTTTCTGGATGGTCCTGAGCTCTTCGAAGACAACCTTGCCGTCGTACTTGGACTCGATGGATGAGTCAGCGGCGGTGCTGGAAGCCGTACCACCAACGTGGAAGGTACGCAGGGTAAGCTGGGTACCAGGCTCACCGATGGACTGTGCGGCGATCACGCCGACAACCTCTCCCTTCTCAACCATTCTGCTGGTGGCGAGGTTACGTCCGTAGCACTTGGCGCAGACTCCCTTGCGGGACTCGCAGGTGAGCACCGAACGGATCTCGACCTGCTCGATCGGCAGATGGTCGATCAGATTGGCTGTGCCCTCGCGGATTTCCTCGCCTGCCTTGATGATCAATTCTCCTGTGAGAGGATTGAATATGTCATGGACGGAAGTACGTCCGAGAATCCTTTCTCCAAGTGACTCGACAATCTCGTCCTTGTTCTTGATGGCGGTGGCGATCAGACCTCTGAGCGTGCCGCAGTCCTCCTCCGTGATGATCACGTCGTGTGACACGTCCACAAGACGACGGGTAAGGTAACCGGCGTCGGCGGTCTTGAGGGCGGTGTCGGCAAGACCCTTACGGGCTCCGTGGGTGGAGATGAAGTACTCGAGCACCGTCATACCCTCCTTAAGGTTGGAGGTGATAGGGTTCTCGATGATCTCCGCTCCTGCCGCTCCTGACTTCTGAGGCTTGGCCATAAGTCCACGCATACCGCAAAGCTGCTTGATCTGCTGTGTGGAACCACGGGCTCCGGAATCCAGCATCATGTAGACCGGGTTGAAGCCCTGCTGGTCAGCTGAGATCTGCTCCTCCACGATGCTCGTGAGCTTGCTGTCGATTGATGTCCAGAGGTCGATGACCTTGTTGTAGCGCTCATTGTTGGTGATGAAGCCCATCGCATAGTTGTTCTTGACTTCCTCAACGCGCTTGTAGCCCTGTTCGATGAGGTCGGCTTTCTCCGCCGGGATGATGACATCTCCGAGGTTGAATGAGATACCGGCCCTGAACGCCTGGTAGTAACCAAGGTTCTTGATGTCGTCAAGGAACTGGGCGGTTCTTGTCACACCTGTGTTCTTGATGACCTCGGTGATGATCTTACGCAGCGCTTTCTTACCAAGAACCTCGTTGACGAAAGGTACTTCCTCCGGCACGTACTGGTTCACGATGATGCGGCCTGCGGTCGTCTTTTTTATCTCGTAGCCCTTGCCCGCGTCCTGTTTGTCCACAGGAAGCCTCACGCCGATCTCGGCGTGCATGTCGATCGCGTTCTCGTTGTAGGCCACGATGACCTCTTCCGGTCCGTAGAAGCTCATCCCCTGACCCTTGGCTCCTGGTCTGATCTTGGTGATGTAGTAAAGTCCAAGGACCATGTCCTGTGAAGGAACGGTGATAGGGGAGCCGTTGGCCGGATTAAGAATGTTCTGCGATCCGAGCATGAGGAGCTGAGCCTCCATGATCGCCGCGTTGCCCAGCGGAAGGTGGACAGCCATCTGGTCACCGTCGAAGTCCGCGTTGAATGCGGTACAGGCGAGAGGGTGGAGCTGGATGGCCTTGCCTTCGATCATTCTTGGCTGGAATGCCTGAATACCAAGTCTGTGGAGGGTAGGGGCGCGGTTAAGCAGAACCGGATGTCCCTTCATCACATTCTCAAGGATGTCCCAGATCACAGGATCTTTCCTGTCCACGATCTTCTTCGCTGACTTTACGGTCTTGACGATTCCTCTTTCGATGAGCTTGCGGATGATGAACGGCTTGTAGAGCTCGGCTGCCATGAACTTAGGCAGACCGCACTCGTGCATGTTCAGTTCCGGGCCGACCACAATCACGGAACGGGCGGAATAGTCCACACGTTTTCCGAGGAGGTTCTGGCGGAAGCGTCCCTGCTTTCCCTTGAGGGAGTCTGAGAGAGACTTTAAAGCCCTGTTGGACTCGCTCTTGACGGCGCTTGATTTCTTGGAGTTGTCGAACAACGAGTCAACGGCCTCCTGAAGCATACGCTTCTCGTTCCTGAGAATGACCTCAGGAGCCTTGATCTCGATGAGCTTCTTGAGTCGGTTGTTCCTGATGATGACCCTACGGTACAGGTCATTGAGGTCGGTGGTGGCGAATCGTCCGCCATCGAGCGGAACAAGAGGACGGAGGTCCGGCGGAATGACAGGGATGACCTTCATTATCATCCATTCCGGACGGTTGATGTCCTTTGACTCAATGAACCACTTCACGACGCTGAGCCTCTTAAGGTGATCAGCTTTCCTCTGCTGCGAGGTCTCGTTGAGCATCTTCAGGCGGAGTTCCTTGGACAGGCTCTCCACGTCAGTGTCCCTGAGGAGTTCGTAGATGCCTTCGGCACCCATCTTGGCGACGAACTTTCTTGGATCGTCGAAGGCGAGGCTGTCGTTCTCCGGAAGCCTTGCCATGATGTCGAGGTACTCGTCCTCCGAGAGCAGATCCATCTTCTCAAGACCGCTGTCACCCGGATTCACCACGATGTACTTCTCGTAGTAGATGACGGATTCGAGCTTCTTGGCAGGAAGTCCCAGAAGGGCGGAGATCTTGTTAGGAGCCGACTTGAAGTACCAGATGTGAGCCACAGGAACTGTCAGGGCGATGTGTCCCATCCTTTCCCTGCGGACTTTCTTCTCTGTCACCTCGACACCGCATCTGTCGCAGACGATTCCGCGGTAACGGATCCTCTTGTACTTTCCGCAATAGCATTCGTAGTCTTTTGTAGGTCCGAATATCTTTTCGCAGAAGAGACCGTCCCTCTCAGGCTTGTAGGTCCTGTAGTTGACTGTCTCCGGCTTCAGGACCTCGCCGCAGGACCTCGCCGAGATGTCCTCTGGCGAGGCCAGCGAGATGCTGATCTTCGAGAAGTTGCTCTTTACCTTGTTTTCCTTATTATTGAAAGTAGGCATATTCTTGAATGTCAATATTCTTGAAAATTAATCCAAAGTAACCTTGAGACCAAGGCCCCTAAGCTCATGAAGCAGGACGTTGAGGGATTCTGGAATGCCAGGATTCGGCATCGGGTCGCCCTTGACGATAGCCTCGTAAGTCTTCGAACGTCCGGTCACGTCGTCTGACTTGACCGTGAGGATCTCCTGAAGCGCGTTTGCGGCTCCGAATGCCTCCAGGGCCCAGACCTCCATCTCTCCGAACCTCTGGCCTCCGAACTGTGCCTTACCGCCGAGAGGCTGCTGGGTGATGAGTGAATATGGTCCGATGGAGCGGGCGTGCATCTTGTCGTCAACCATGTGGCCCAGCTTGATCATGTAGATCACGCCGACGGTCGCAGGCTGGTCGAACCAGTCGCCGGTGCCGCCGTCCCTGAGGTGTGTCTTACCGTACTTCGGCACGCCGGCCTTGTCTGTGTATTTACAGATCTCGTCGATGGTCGCGCCGTCAAAGATAGGGGTGCTGAACTTGACTCCAAGCCTTGCTCCGGCCCATCCGAGAACGGTCTCGTAGATCTGGCCGAGGTTCATACGTGAAGGCACGCCGAGAGGGTTGAGGACAATGTCCACAGGAGTTCCGTCCTCAAGGAACGGCATGTCTTCCTGACGGACGATCTTGGCCACGATACCCTTGTTACCGTGACGTCCGGCCATCTTGTCACCGACAGTGATCTTCCTCTTCTTGGCGATGTAGACTTTGGCAAGCTGCATCACGCCGTTAGGAAGCTCGTCGCCGACCTTTATCTTGTCCATCTGTCTCTTGCACTCAGCCTCCGCCACCTTGAATGTAAGGCAGTAGTTGTTGATGAGTTCCTGAACGAGGATGTTTGTCTTCTCATCCGTGGTCCAGTTGCTGGAGTTGATGTTCTGGAAGTCGATGCCCTTCAGCTTCTCGCTGGTGATCTCCTTGCCTTTTGGTAAGATCTCCACATCGTAGAGGTCGTTGATTCCGGCGCTCTTCTTGCCCTTGGTGAGGACGGCGAGGCGCTTGATGAAGTCAGCGTAAAGCTTGGCGGCCTTCTTGTCGAAATCTTCCTGTATGAGGTCAAGACGGGCTTTAAGGTCTGTCTTCGCGGCCCTTCTGTTGCCTTCCTTGGCGGCTTTGGCGTAGAGGGCTGTCTTGATGACGGTGCCGCTGAGTGAAGGATTGGCCTTGAGCGAGGCATCCTTGACATCGCCGGCCTTGTCTCCGAAGATGGCCTTGAGAAGTTTCTCCTCAGGTGACGGATCGCTCTCGCCCTTAGGCGTGATCTTACCGATCATGATGTCGCCCGGCTCGATGTGGGCTCCGATCCTGATGATACCTTGGCTGTCCAGATCCTTTGTGGCGTCCTCGCTGACGTTTGGAATGTCGGAGGTAAGCTCCTCCATACCGCGCTTTGTGTCGCGGACCTCGGTGAGATATTCATCCACATGCACGGATGTCAGGACATCCCATTTCACCATCTCTTCCGACAGTACGATGGCGTCCTCGTAGTTGTAGCCCTTCCAAGGCATGAAGGCGACCTTGAGGTTACGGCCCAGCGCAAGCTCTCCGTCCTGTGTGGCATAGCCTTCCGTGAGTACCTGGCCACCGACGACCTTGTCTCCCTTGCGTACTATCGGCTTAAGGGTGACGGTCGTGCTCTGGTTGGTCCTTCTGTAGATAGGAAGGGTATAGACAGTCTCGTCAGGAGCGAAGGAGACGAATTTCTCGTCGTCCGTCCTGTTGTACTTGATCCTGATCTCCTTGGCGTCCACATAGGTCACCTCGCCTTCTCTTTCGGCGACGTACTGTGTCCTGGAGTCAAGGCATACCCTCTCCTCCAGTCCTGTTCCGACAATTGGAGACTCCGGACGGAGAAGCGGAACCGCCTGACGCATCATGTTCGCGCCCATGAGCGCGCGGTGAGCGTCATCATGCTCCAGGAACGGGATCAGTGAGGCGGCCACGGAGGCCATCTGGTTAGGAGCCACGTCCATGTAGTCAACCTGTTCCTTCGACACAACCGGGAAGTCAGCCTCAAGACGGCACTGGATTCTGTCCTCCTTGATCGTTCCGTCGTCTTCCATCTTGACTTTCGCGAGGGAGACGAGCTTGTTCTCCTCTTCCTCGGCGGTCATGTAGTGCCAGCCCTTGGCTGTAAGATCCACCTTTCCGTTGCGGACCTCGCGGTACGGAGTCTCTATGAATCCCAGCTGGTTGATTCTGGCGTAGACGCACAGTGAGGAGATAAGACCGATGTTCGGGCCTTCAGGTGACTCGATAGGGCAGAGCCTGCCGTAGTGTGTGTAGTGAACGTCCCTGACCTCGAATCCGGCCCTGTCTCTTGAAAGACCGCCAGGTCCGAGCGCGGAGAGACGACGCTTGTGCGTGATCTCGGCCAGAGGGTTGGTCTGGTCCATGAACTGTGACAGCTGGCTGGTACCGAAGAATGAGTTGATCACGGAAGACAGTGTCTTCGCGTTGATCAGATCGATCGGGTTGAACTGCTCGCTGTCGCGGACATTCATCCTTTCGCGGATGGTCCTTGCCATCCTTGAGAGTCCTACGCTGAATTGGTTGGCGAGCTGCTCTCCGACGGTGCGGACACGCCTGTTACTCAGATGGTCGATGTCATCGACAGTCGCCTTGGAGTTGATGAGCTGGATGAGATACTTGATGATCTCGATGATGTCAGTGTTGGTCAGTACCCTTGTCTCAGGGTCTGTGGTAAGGCTGAGTTTCTTGTTGAGACGGAACCTTCCGACATTTCCGAGGTCGTACCTCTTCTCGGAGAAGAAGAGTTTGTCGATGACATCCCTCGCAGTCGCCTCATCAGGTGGTTCTGAATTACGGAGCTGTTTGTAGATGTAGTTGACCGCCTCTATCTCGGTGTTTGTAGGATCCTTCTGGAGGGTGTTGAATATGATCGCATATTCATTGGAGTTAGCCTCGTCCTTCTGAAGGAGGATTGTCTTGACATCGGTGTCGATGATCTTGGCGATGGTGTCATCGTCAAGGATCTCTCCTCTCTCCACGATAGGGATTGTTCTCTCGATAGGGATGACCTCTCCGGTGTCCTCGTCCTCGAAATCTTCTGTCCAAGTCTTCAGAACCTTGGCGGCAAGTTTCCTGCCCGCGTTCTCTTTGAGGTTCTGCTCGTTGACTTCAATCTCGTCAGCGAGGCCGAATATGTCTATGATGTCCTTGTCGGAATTGAAGCCTATCGCACGCAGCAGTGTCGTCACCGGCAACTTCTTCTTACGGTCGATGTAGGCGTACATCACGTTGTTGATGTCAGTGGCGAACTCGATCCATGATCCCTTGAACGGGATGATCCTTGCTGAATAGAGCTTCGTTCCGTTTGCGTGCATGCTCTGGTCGAAGAATACGCCAGGGGAGCGGTGCAGCTGGGACACTATGATTCTTTCTGATCCATTGATTACGAATGTGCCGGCCGGTGTCATGTAAGGAATGCTGCCGAGGTACACATCCTGGACTCTCGTGTCAAAGTCCTCGTGCTCTGGATCGGTGCACGAAAGGCGGAGTTTTGCCTTCAGAGGAACGTTGTAGGTCAGCCCTCTCTCAAGGCACTCGTCAATTGAATACTGAGGAGGATCGATGAAATAGTCGATGAATTCCAACTTGTAGTTGTTCCTCGTATCTTCGATCGGGAAGATCTCCTGAAACACCTGGAAGAGACCTTCGTTCTTCCTGTTGTCCGGTGTTGTCTCCACCTGGAAGAAATCCTTGAATGATTTCAGCTGAACTTCCAGAAGGTCAGGATACTCCAGAATCTTTGAGGTAGCGAACATTACTCGCTTATTGTTAGTCTTTTTTGACATGTTCTGCCTTTAGGAAATGGAGAAAAACTTAATACGACAAAAAGGTTTAGAGCCTTCTAGGCTCTAAACCTGATGATTTTCCCGCCAGGGGAAGCCGGGTTATTTAACCTCAACTTCGGCACCTGCCTCTTCGAGGACAGACTTCAGTTGCTCAGCTTCGGCCTTGGAGGCTTTCTCCTTAACGGTCTTAGGAGCGCCGTCTACAAGATCCTTAGCTTCCTTCAGACCAAGACCAAGGGCTTCCTTAACGGCCTTGATAACCTGAAGTTTAGCTGCACCGGCTGACTTGAGGACAACGTCAAACTCAGTCTGCTCGGCTGGAGCAGCCTCAGCTGCTGCTGCCGGACCTGCTACTGCTACCGCAGCGGCTGCAGGCTCGATACCATACTCTTCCTTGAGAACTTTAGCAAGTTCCTGAACGTCTTTTACAGAAAGGTTAACCAACTCTTCTGCAAGTGCTTTTACATCTGCCATAATTGATAATTATTAAATTGTTTGATACTATTTCTCTTCTTTTTCCGAAAGTGTCTTGACAAGTCCGGCGATTGTGCTGCCACCGCCATTCTGAAGAGCGGAGATGACATTGCGCATAGGAGCCTGGAGGAGGGAGATGATGTCTCCGATGAGTTCCTCTTTGGATTTGATAGCGCAGAGTTCGTCGAGCTTCTCGGCGCCGACAAAAGCGCACTCCTGAACGTAGGCACCCTTAAGCTGTGGCTTGCCCATGTCCTTCTGAAACTTCTTGATGAGTTTCGCCGGACCGTTAGGGGTCTCGGTGAACATGATCGCAGAGTTACCTTTCAGTACAGGGAGAAGAAGATTAAGCTCCTCATTCTCCAGTCCTTTGATAACGTGGGCGAACAGTGTGTTCTTTACAACTGTCAGCTTGATGCCCTGCTCAAAGCATGAGCGGCGGAGTTTAACAGTGTTCTCAGCATTCAGACCCTCAATGTCAGCAATGTAGAAATTAGGGTACTGCTTCAGTTGGGCTGAGATGCTTTCAATAATCTGATCTTTTAATTCCTTCTTCATAATGAAATCCTTTTTTACTCAGCGGAACCGCCAGTTGTGAATGCTTTGACATCTATCTTGATACCAGGGCTCATGGTCGTGCAGATGGCCGCACTCTTAAGATATGTGCCCTTGAGAGCCTGTGGCTTAAGTTTCAGAACCTCGTTAAGGAGAGCGGACGCGTTCTCGCAGATCTGCTCAGGAGTGAATGAAACCTTACCGATGGCCGCATGTATGATTCCGGTCTTGTCAACCTTGAAATCGATCTTACCGCCCTTTACGTCCTTGACAGCGTTGCCTACTTCCATAGTAACGGTACCTGTCTTAGGGTTAGGCATAAGTCCTCTTGGACCGAGGATACGTCCGAGAACACCGACCTTGGCCATGACTGAAGGAGTGCAGATGATGACATCCACGTCTGTCCAGCCACCCTTGATCTTTTCTACGTACTCATCCAGACCAACATAGTCGGCGCCGGCCTCCTTGGCCTCGTTCTCCTTGTCAGGAGTGCAGAGTACAAGGACTCTGACAACCTTACCTGTTCCGTGAGGAAGGGTGACCACGCCACGAATCATCTGATTCGCCTTACGAGGGTCAACTCCGAGGTTGGCTGACAGTTCCACAGATGCGTCGAACTTGGTGTAGGTGATGTCCTTCAGTATTTCACAAGCCTGGGCAAGAGTGTACTGTTTTGAAGCGTCATACTTTGCGATGACGGCTTTCTGATTCTTTGTAATTCTACTCATTTCGCATGTGAAATTTAAAGGTTCTCAGGAAAATTTCCGGTGACCTTGATACCCATACTTCTTGCTGTACCGGCTACCATTCTCATGGCTGCCGCAAGAGTGAAGGCATTGAGGTCAGGCATCTTGCCTTCAGCGATCGTCTTAACCTGATCCCAGGTGATGGATGCGACCTTCCTTCTGTTAGGTTCTCCAGAACCTTTCTGGATCTTGGCCGCTTCCTTGAGGGAGATGGCTACTGGCGGCTGCTTTACCTCGAACGTGAAGGACTTGTCTGAATAGACAGTGATGACTACAGGCAGGATCTTGCCGGCGCTCTGCTGAGTCGCGGCATTGAACTGCTTGCAGAAGTCCATAATGTTCAAGCCTTTGGAACCGAGTGCCGGTCCTACCGGAGGCGCTGGATTAGCAGCTCCTGCTTTGATTTGGAGCTTGATGAATCCGGTAACTTCTTTTGCCATAATTGTTTGTTATTCTTTTGTTACTTGAGTAAAGCTGAGTTCCAGCAGAGTCTTTCTGCCGAAAATCACAACTATCACTTTGAGTTTGCTTCTATCCTCTTCGATCGCGTCGACGGTGCCGCTGAATCCGCTGAACGGGCCATCGGTTATCTTCACGGATTCGCCGACTTCGAAATTAACCTCTGTCTCGACTGGATTGTCTACATTCTGATCCTGATTACCGAGTATCCACTGCGCCTCATCATCTCTGATCGGCACCGGTACCCTTTCGGTCATTGTCCCGGAAGTTTTCTTCTCTGTCAGGAAGCCGGACATGCCAGGAATGTCGTTGCGGATAATATACTCCAATTCCGGGCAAAGCTGAGCCTGAATCAAAACATAGCCAGGGTAAAGCAGCCTTTCGACCACCTTCCTCTTGCCATTCTTGGTTACTATCTCACGCTTTACCGGAACAAGAACCTGCGCGACTTGATCCTGTAGGCCAAACCTTTCTATTTCTTTCTCAAGATAATCTTTGGCCTTCTTCTCTTTGCTTCCCGCTGTCCGAAGGACATACCATTTCATGTCACCCATGGTAATCAAAAAATTACAATGTGTAAATCGCTGTCATCAGATGCTCGAAAGCGAAGTCAACCACGAAGAGAACCAGAGCAAGGATCACAGTAGCGACCATAACCAGAAGGGCTGAGCTCTGAAGCTTGTCCCAGGTTGGCCATGTGACCTTCTTGGTGAGTTCCACGTAGGACTCTTTGCAATAGTTAATGAACTTTCTCATCTTTGCATTTAATGGACTCCGTAATTTGGAAGCGTCTACGAAGTCTGTTAAACAATTACCAAATCGTAACCTTTGATATTTTGCAGGGGAAGCAGGATTCGAACCCACATCGACGGTTTTGGAGACCGCTGAACTACCCTTGTTCTATTCCCCTAAGTCAGGACGGACATCTGACGGACATCCGTCCTGTATGGTGAAGAATTACTCTTCGATCTTGATAACCTGGCCGGCACCAACGGTACGTCCACCTTCGCGGATAGCGAACTGGAGTCCTTCGTTGAGGGCTACAGGGGTGATGAGCTGAACGTCGATCTCAACGTTGTCGCCCGGCATTACCATCTCGACTCCTTCTGGAAGGGTGATCTCACCGGTCACGTCAAGAGTACGGATGAAGAACTGAGGACGATAGTGGTTGTGGAATGGAGTGTGACGTCCACCCTCTTCCTTCTTGAGGACGTAGATCTGAGCCTTGAAGTGCTTGTGAGGAGTGATAGAGCCTGGCTTGGCGACAACCTCACCTCTCTTGACTTCCTTCTTGTCGATACCACGGAGGAGAAGACCAACGTTGTCTCCGGCCTCACCCTGATCGAGGAGCTTGCGGAACATCTCGACACCTGTTACAACGGTGTTCTTAGGAGCGTCGCCGAAGCCTACGAGCTCAACAGGATCGTTGACGTGGATGGTACCGGTCTCGATACGACCTGTAACAACGGTTCCACGGCCAGTGATTGAGAAGATGTCCTCGATAGGCATGAGGAACGGCTTCTCGTTCTGACGAACAGGCTGAGGGATGTACTCGTCAACAGCGTCCATGAGCTCCATTACCTTGTCTTCCCAAACCTTCTCTCCGTTGAGGGCTCCAAGAGCGGATCCACGGATGATAGGGCAGTTCTCGTCGAACTTGTAGAATGCGAGCAGGTCGCGGATCTCCATCTCAACGAGGTCAAGCATCTCAGGGTCCTCAACAAGGTCAACCTTGTTCATGAATACGAGGATCTTAGGAACGTTCACCTGACGGGCGAGCAGGATGTGCTCACGGGTCTGAGGCATAGGACCGTCGGTAGCGGCTACAACGAGGATGGCTCCATCCATCTGAGCGGCACCTGTAACCATGTTCTTAACGTAGTCAGCGTGGCCTGGGCAGTCTACGTGGGCATAGTGGCGCTTCTCTGTCTCGTACTCTACGTGAGCGGAGTTGATGGTGATACCACGCTCCTTCTCTTCAGGAGCATTGTCGATCTGATCGAAAGACTTGATCTTGTCCGCGTTACCGGAGACTCTCTCGGCGAGAACCTTGGTGATAGCGGCAGTCAAAGTCGTCTTACCGTGGTCAACATGGCCGATAGTACCGATGTTAACGTGCGGCTTCGTTCTTTGGAAAGTTTCTTTTGCCATAATATTATGATTTAAATGAGTAATCTAAATAACGCAATTTGAGCCGGTGATGGGATTTGAACTCATGACCTCATCCTTACCAAGGATGCGCTCTACCCCTGAGCTACACCGGCTTAATGGAGCGGAAGACGAGGTTCGAACTCGCGACCCTCAGCTTGGAAGGCTGATGCTCTACCAACTGAGCTACTTCCGCGGTTGTTGTGGGAGGAGGTGGACTCGAACCACCGAACCCGAAGGAGCGGATTTACAGTCCGCCGCAATTGCCGCTATGCGATCCTCCCGATATTCCTTTGATACAGCTCTTGGCCGTTTAGAGCCGATAGAGGGATTCGAACCCACGACCCCGAGATTACAAATCACGTGCTCTGGCCAACTGAGCTATATCGGCGTTATTTCAATGATGCTTCCCTTTCACAAAGGGATTGCAAAGATAGATATTATTTCTTATTCTCCAAAACTTTTTCAATTATTTTTGATTAGCGAGACGATTTTTGAATAGATGATCTCGGTGGTCAGCCCGCACTGTTCTCTTTGGCGGCCAACGGGGGCCTGGGTGATGAATCTGTCTGGAATACCGACACCTATCACCGGGATACGCGCGCCCGTCGAGGCGACATATTCACTGACCTCGCTGAACAGGCCTCCCTTGATGGCACCGTCCTCAAGGGTGAGGATGCATCTGTAGCCCGCCGCCTCTTTGAGGATCTCCTGGTCGAACGGTTTGAGGAACCGGACATTGAAGACCGCCGGACTTTTTCCGGTCTCTTTCCTCAGCCTCTCCGCCGCTTCCAGCGCCCTGTTGGCGACGGGTCCTAAGGCAAGGACGGCGACATCTTCCCCGTCTGCGAGCCTCTCTCCTTTCCCTATGGGGAGGGGTGTGCTTTCAGCGTTCCTCCAGTCGGCGCCTTCCCCGATGCCGCGAGGATACCTGATCACCAGAGGGCCGTCCTTTATCCCGAGGCCGGTGTTGAGGAGCCTTTTGAGCTCGGTTTCGTCTTTGGGCGCGGCGATCACGGTGTTCGGGATGCATCGCAGCGAGGCCAGGTCGAACGCTCCTTGGTGAGTCGCTCCGTCCTCTCCCACGAGCCCGGCCCTGTCGAGGCACAGAACCACATTCAGGTGCTGCAAGGCGACATCGTGGACGATCTCGTCGTAGGCTCTTTGGGCGAATGATGAATATATCACACAATAGGGCTTCATCCCTCCGGCCGCAAGTCCGGCGGCGAAGGTGACGGCGTGTTCCTCCGCGATGCCGACATCGAAGAACCTGTCGGGGAAGCGTGCGGCGAAGTCGGTCATGCTGCTGCCCGTCGCCATGGCCGGGGTTATTCCCACCACGGTCGGATCCTTTTCCGCGAGTTCGCAGAGAACCTGGCCGAAAACATCCTGATAGCGGTCGGCCTGATACTTTCTGGCCGGTCTTTCTCCTGTCTCGGGGTTGAACTTGCCGGGGGCGTGCCAGGTGGTCGGGTCGGACTCCGCCGGCGCGTAGCCCTTGCCCTTGATTGTGCAGGCGTGCAGGATTTTCGGACCCTTGATGTCCTTCAGCCTCCTGAGGGTCTTGACAACCTCCTCGATGTTGTTTCCGTCGATCGGGCCGAAGTACCTGAATCCGAACGCTTCGAATAGGTCTCCGCCGGAAGTGGTGACCAGGCCGGACTTGGTGTTGCGCACCAATCGTTGGATACGGCTCCTGAACCTTCCGGCTCCGAGCTTGTCCCAGATGTGTGTCTTTATCCGGTTGTAGGCCGGGGCTGTCGTCAGGTTCAGAAGGTACGAGTGGAGAGCCCCTCTGTTGCCGTCGATGGCCATGTCGTTGTCGTTGAGAACGACAAGAAGATCGGTGTCGCTCTCTCCGGCGTTGTTGAGGCCTTCCAGCGCCAGTCCGCCGGTCATCGCCCCGTCACCGATCATCGCCACGGTCTTGGCTCCGGAGCCTGAAAGTCCGGCGGCCTTCGCCATTCCGAGGGCGGCGGAGATCGAGGTGGACGCGTGTCCGGCTCCGAAAGCGTCGTAGGCGCTTTCGTCTCTGTTCGGGAATCCGCTGATTCCGTCCTCCATCCTGTTTTTCAGAAAAGCCTCTTTTCTTCCTGTCAGGATCTTGTGGGCATAGGCCTGATGGCCGACGTCAAAGACCAGATTGTCCTTCGGAGTGTCGAACACATAATGCAGACCTACAATCAGTTCCACGGCTCCGAGACTGGAGGCCAGGTGTCCCGGATTCTCCGAGCAGCACTTGACGATGTAGTCTCTGATCTCGCCGCAAAGCGGTTGCAGTTCCTCTATGCCGAGTTTCCTGAGGTCTTCAGGAGAATTGATCTTATCAAGAATCATAGGGGCGAAGGTACGACTTTATTCCGACATTTTTCTTATATTCGCAAGTTGTTTGAATATTTTTACATTCATACGGAATATATTTTAAAGAAATAGTCAAATGTCTGAAAAAATTCAAAAACTGATGAATGACTCGCCGGCCGCGAGATGGACCGCACTCATTCTTATCGCGCTGATGATGTTCTTCGGCTACATGTTCGTCGATGTCATGTCGCCGTTGCAGTCCCTGATCGAGCAGCAGAGGGGCTGGAGTCCGGATGTGTTCGGAACCTACGCAAGCGCGGAGTACATTCTCAACGTCTGCGGTTTCCTGATACTCGCCGGTATCATCCTGGACAAGATGGGTGTCCGTTTCACAGGAATCCTTTCCGCCTCGATGATGTTCGCGGGAGCGACTATTAAATATATAGGTATAACCGACTGGTTCCAGACAACCGCTTTCTGCGAGTGGCTGGGTACCTGGTGGGTGTCAATGCCGGGCAGCGCAAAGATGGCCGCGCTTGGATTCATGATCTTCGGCTGCGGTTGCGAGATGGCCGGCACGACGGTCTCCAAGGCGATCGCCAAATGGTTCAAGGGTAAGGAAATGGCCATGGCCATGGGCATTGAGATGGCTATCGCCCGCGTGGGTGTGTTCTCGGTGTTCTCGATCAGCCCGATCCTTGCTTCCAAACTCGGCGGGGTCCAGGGGCCTGTGGGATTCTGCACGGTACTGCTTCTCATCGGTCTGATCAACTACATCGTGTTCAGTGTGATGGACAAGAAGTTCGACGGACAGCTTGTGGAGGCCGGCGTCAAATCCGACGATTCGTCGTCCGAGGAGGAATTCAAACTCAGTGACCTTGGCAAGATCTTCTCTTCCAGAAGCTTCTGGGTAGTTGCCCTTCTTTGTGTCCTCTATTATTCCGCGATCTTCCCGTTCCAGAGGTACGGCGCCAACATGCTCCAGTGCAACCTTGACGGCATCTCCGCCAGGACCGCCTCCGACATATTCAGATGGTTCCCTATCGGAGCGGCGGTCATCACGCCGTTCCTCGGCAGGTTCCTTGACACGAAGGGTAAGGGTGCGACGATGCTTATCTGCGGCGCCCTGCTCTTGATTGTGTGCCATCTTGTGTTTGCGTTCCTGCTGCCGGCGACGCACAGCAAGTTCATCGCCCTCGCGACCATCGTTGTCCTCGGAATCAGCTTCTCGCTTGTCCCTGCCGCCCTTTGGCCTTCGGTTCCGAAGATCATCGACGAGAAGATCCTGGGTTCGGCCTATTGTCTGATCTTCTGGGTGCAGAACATCGGTCTGTGCTTCGTTCCGAAGCTCATCGGCAGCGTTCTTACCAGCGTCAACGCTGATAACCCTGCCGTGATCGCCGCCAAGGCCGCCGGTGCCGAGTTCATCCCTTACAACTACACCATCCCTCTCGTCATCTTCGCAGGTTTTGGTGTCGCCGCCCTTCTGATAGCCATCTACCTCAAGGCTCTTGACAGCAAGCGCCACCTCGGCCTCGAGCTCCCGAATATTCAGAAGTAGTTTTTTTTGAATATACAAGGCCTTTTTGCGGCAGGGAGGGGCTTGGCTCCGACGGGTAAATCCCTCCCTTCGCTCTGCTCAGGGCCCCTCCCGTTCACGTGGCCACGGGCGGCCACGCCCGCTGAGTCAAGCCCCTCCCTGCCGCAAGGTGCAGGAATATGAAAGATTGATCGATTGTGAAAGGAAGTGGGATATGGGTGATTTGAACTTAAATCAATGAAAACGAACTTATAATATTGTGGCAAAAACATTAAGTAAATATTCGTGCTGGATAGCGCTGGCATGTCTGGTGGTACCGATGTTCGCATCGTACTACTTTGACGACATGTTCTCCACGCTGTCCCACCTGTTCGAGAACCCTTCCCTGCTGGAACTGGGCTGGAACTCGGCTGACTACGGACTTTACACAAGCGGCTACTCTGTCCTCTGTGTGTTCGGCGGACTGGTTGTCTGCGGAATGCTTCTGGACAAATGGGGCGTGAGGGTGACGGGGTCAATCTTCGTCACGATGATGGCCGCGGGAGCGGCAATGGTCACCTATGCCCTTACTTCCGGTCTCGCTCCCAAGGTCTCCCTGACCATCGCCTACGTCGGTTGCATGTTTTTCGGCCTCGGAAGCGAGATCGCCGGCGTGGCCGTGACCAGATCGATCGCCAAGTGGTTCAAGGAGGGGAACATGGCCTTCGCCATGGGTCTTCAGCTGGCCATCGCGAGACTTGGAACGGCCTTCGCTCTGGTGGTGTCGCCTATGCTTGTCGCCGGGAAAGCCGCCGGACAGACATATTCATTGACCGAAACCGCGAGGCCGGCCTTTCTGGGGCTGGCGCTGATGATGGCGGGAATGGTTCTTTGGGCGGTCTTCGTCGCGATGGACGCAAGGTTCGACCGGCAGGCCGGGCTGAAAGACACCGTGGACACCGCCGAGGAGGACAAATTCCGCTTCTCGGATGTCGTGAGACTCCTGAAAAACAAGCAGTTCATCGCCATAGCCCTGCTGTGTGTGTTCTTCTACAGCAGCGTGATCTCCTTCAAGAAGTTCGCTTCCGCCATCCTCATCCCACGTTTTGACGTGCCGGTCGAGGCGGCAAGCTGGATGGTTTCGATGCTGCCGTTCGCCACGGTCATATTCGCTCCGCTTTTTGGAGTGCTGGTGGACAAGATCGGTCACGGCACCCGCTGGATGCTCATCGGCGCGGTCTTGGCTTTGCTGGCGCACCTGATGCTGGCCTTCGCTCCGTCCGGAATCCCATTCTATGGCTACCTGAGCATGGTCTTCCTTGGCTTCGGCTATTCCCTTGTCCCCGCCGCAATGTGGCCTTCAGTGCCGAAGATTGTGCCGGAAAAGGTTCTCGGGACGGCTTATTCATTAATATACTGGGTTCAGAATCTGGGACTTATGTCGTTCAAGATGCTTGCGGGGAAGATACTCGCCGGAAAGAACCTTAACGGCGGAGTGAACGAGGCCGGCGCGGTCTGGGTGGAAGTGTTGTTTGTCGCCGTGTGTGTGGTGGCTCTGTCGCTCGCCTTCGTGCTGTGCGCCCATTCCCGCCGCAACCCACACCTCAGGCTGGATCTTCCGGACTGTTCGTGACCCGTTCATAATTCATGCGGGAGTTAAGTAACCTTCAAAAAATAACCTGCCTCATCTTAAGGAATCTTTTCGGTCTATATCTGTTTTCTCATCAGTCATGTGCCACCGGCACACTCCTTCTTCGAAAATAGATCTATCCTCGAAAATCTTCTCCTAATCTGAGGCAGGTTATTTTTTTCACGTTACTAAGACAGGTACTCCAGTTTCAAGGATTTATTACTATATTTGACAAAATCATGCGGTCAAATGTGGTAGTGTATGAATCTGGATCTGTTTTTACATATTCTTAAGATTCCTTCGACATCCGGAGAGGAAAGGCTATTGGCGGAACGGCTCAGGGAGCTGCTTCCGTTCGGTGGCTGCCTGGTTCAGAGCCATGAGGTAGGTGACGGGACGGTCAACCTGCTTTTTGACTGGTCCGGTACCGGGAAGCCTTCCTTTGTTTTCTGCACCCATCTGGACACGGTTCCTCCATACCTCCCGCCGTTGACGGTCGAGGTGCGAAGAGGAGATGCCCTGCCTGACGGAAAAGTGGCCGCACAGGATGACCTGATGGTCCGGGGACGGGGCAGCTGCGATGCCAAGGGCCAGATAATCACAATGTTCATGGCCTGCCATCGGCTGTATGACGAAGGCTTCCGTGATTTTGGTCTGCTTCTGCTCGCGGGCGAGGAGACAGGCTCCTTCGGGGCGAAGGCCTATTCGCGGGACTGCGCCGGAGGACGGTTTGTACTGGTAGGGGAGCCTACGGACAACTGTCTGGTCTCGGCCAGCAAGGGTACGAAGTCATTCGAGGTGACGATTCCCGGAAAGGCGTGTCATTCGGGCTATCCGGATCAGGGAATCAGCGCGGTTGACCGGTTCGCGGATTTCATGGACGCGATGAGGATAGTCAGGCTTCCGGAGGATCCTGTTCTCGGGCCGACCACTTGGAATGTGGGGAGGCTGGTCAGCGACAACCCTCAGAACATCCTTAGTCCGGAGATCCGGTTCAGAATCTATTTCCGGACGACTTTTGTAACGGATGCCCTGATCGAGGAGATTCTTTTAGGAATATGCCCGCACGACGCGGTCGTAATGGCGTTCGGCGGCGATTCCCCGCAGCGCTATTTTCATGAGGTTGAGGGAATAGAGTCAAAGACGGCATCCTTCGGGAGCGATGCCCCGAGGCTGGACGGTTTCCCGATGAGGGCCATCTGCGGCCCGGGATCCATCCTCACGGCCCACACGGATAAGGAATATGTCCTGGTCTCGCAGATAGAGGAAGCGGTGGAGCGGGACGTAAGAATATTCAAGACTATTGACGAACTTAACAGATAAGGTATGATTGTGATGAAATTCGGCGGCACGTCCGTCAAGGATGAGGCGGCGATCGGGAGGGTGATCTCGATCGTAAGGAGCCGACTGCGCGAAAGACCGCTGGTCGTGGTGTCGGCATTGTCCAAGGTCACCAGGATGCTTTGTGAGCTCGCACAGGAGGCAGAGGCTCAGCATGATGATAACGTGAAGGCATTGCTTTCCCGGCTTCGGGAGAGGCATTTTGACCTGGCGCGGAAGCTGCTTGCCTCCAGACCGGAGTTGCTCGAAGAGGCCATTGGTGAAGTTGAGGAGATCATCGGAAAGCTGGAGACCTTCGTCGGCGGCGTGTGTCTGATCGGAGAACTGTCCCGGCGCAGCGAGGCGAGGATAATCTCTACCGGGGAGGTTCTTTCCTCCACGATCATTAGCTACGCCTTCAATGCCGAAGGCGTGTCGTGCCGCCTGATCGACGCAAGGCGGATGATCATCACAGACGACAACTACATCAGCGCGCAACCGGATATGGAGACAACGGAGGCCAATGTCAGGAGGATTGTCGGGCAGGAGTCCAAGGGCGTGGACATCGTGCTTACCCAAGGATTCATCGCCTCCACAGGGGCGGGGGCTCCTTCCGTCCTTGGATTCGAGGGTTCAGACTATTCCGCCGCCATTTTCGGATCCGCTCTCGACGCCGAGAGGGTAGAGATCTGGACGGATGTGGACGGCATCAGAACAACTGATCCAAGGTTCATCGGCAGCACGAGGAAAATCGATGTCATCTCCTACGAGGAGGCGGCGGAGATGGCTGTCATGGGGGCGAGAGTCCTTCACCCTCTGACCATTGAACCGGCGAGGAAAAGGAATATTCCGATACGTGTCCTGAACTCTACGAACCCGGAGTGCGAAGGGTCGTCTGTTGTCAGGAGTGACGAGGCTCCTGGCGGGCCTAAGTCCGTGGCTTTCAGAAGCGAGATTCTGTTCGTGAGGATTCGCTCATCCAGGCTTGAGGGCGTGACCAGAATGCTCGGCAAGGTGTTTGCCGTCCTTTATCCGAAAAGGATTCCGGTGACATTGGCGAAGGCTACGGAATCGGAGGTCTGTCTTGTGATCCCGGAGGAGGTGGACGGACTTGCCGAGGCCTTTGACGAGATCCGGAAATGGGCCGAAGTGACGGTCTACCGGGACAAGTCGTTCATTGCGGTTATAGGGCGCGACATTGTCGGTTTCGAGGGTCTTGGCGACAAGGTCATCGGCTTCTCCGGCAAGGTATACATGGCCAACGTTGGCGCCAACATGATGAGTGAGAGTTTTGTGATCGACCGTGACAGGCTCCAGGTCACACTGGAGAGGCTGCACGATTATATTTTTGAACAATAATGCTAAAGGTTGTGATCAGCGGCTACGGCCGCATGGGCCATAATGTGGAGGAGATCCTGAAAGCGAGAGGTGTTGAGTGCGCCGGTAAAAGCGATGACATCGCCTCCTTCGACAAATGCTTGGCCAGGGAATGCGTCTGCATCGATTTCTCGACTCCGGACGCTTTCAGGAGGAACTATCGCCACATCGCCTCGAACTTCAGGGCGGCGGTGATCGGAACGACCGGATGGGACGACATCAGGGACGAGGTCATAGGATGCTTTGAGAGGCAGGGGACTCCGATGGTGTACTCATCCAACTTTTCCGTCGGCGTGAACGTGCTTTCGGCGGCTGTCGCGTTGATTGCCAAGCGCTTAGGTCAGGCCGGCGGCTACTCGCCGTACATTGTCGAGAAGCACCATGTCCACAAGCTGGACGCTCCGAGCGGTACGGCGAAGTCCTTGGCGGCAGTCGTCAGGGAGGGTCTTGGACAGGATCCGGGAATAGCTTCCGTGCGAGTGGGGGAGGTGGCCGGAATCCACACGGTAGGCTTCGAGGGCGAAAACGACCGCATCACCATCGAACACGAGGCTTTTTCCCGCAAGGGTTTCGCGGAGGGCGCGGTCGTGGCAGCTGCGATGACCGAGGGCCTTGTGGGCGTGCATGAGTTTAAGGAATTGTTTTTCAAAGAGAATAGATGATGAAGATCAAAGGATGTGGAACGGCGTTGGTGACTCCGTTCAAAGATGGCAAAGTGGACTTTGAGTCCTACAGAGTCCTGGTGCGTAGGCAGGTGGAGGCCGGCATTCATTTTCTTGTGCCTCTCGGAACCACCGCAGAGACCCCGTGCCTGACTGACGAGGAGAAGGTCGAGCTTCTCCGCATCACCAGGGAACTGTGTCCGGACAGGCCTGTGGTGGTCGGGGCGGGGACGAACTCCCCGGCGCAGACGATCCGCAACATCCGCCTTCTGGAACCATGCGGGCCGGACGCTTTCCTCATAGTGGTGCCTTATTATAATAAGCCGACCCAGGAGGGTATCTATGAATATTTCAAAGCGGTCGCCGCCTCCACCTCCAAGGCCATAGTCGTCTACAATGTTCCCGGAAGGACGGGGGTGAACCTGACCTCGGAGACAACCCTGCGTCTGGCCGGGATCCCTAACGTGACCGCCGTCAAGGAGGCTTCCGGCGATCTCGGGCAGATCAGTCGTGTGATTTCCGGCAGGCCTGCGGGTTTCGGTGTCCTCAGCGGCAATGATGACCAGACATTTCCGGTCATGAAGGCCGGAGGGGATGGCGTCATCAGTGTCGCGTCAAATATTGCCCCGGTGCAGATGGTTGCCTTGACGGAGGCCATGATGGAAGGCAGGATCGAGGTCGCCGAGGACCTTGACAAACGCCTCTCTCCTTTGTTCCACAGTTGTTTTGTCGAGAGCAATCCGATTCCGGTGAAGGCGGGGCTGAACCTTGTCGGACTATGCTCCGGCGAGATGCGGCTGCCTCTTACAGAGGCGGTTCTGTCCACTGTGGAGGCGATGCGCAAGGCGATAGAGGGGCTGGAGATATGATGGATTTTCTTACGGTCTGCCGCCGGCTGGAGGCTGGCGAGATCAGGGTGGCCGAAAAGCTGGATGGACGCTGGAAGGTTAACACTTGGATAAAGGAGGCGATCCTTGAAGGATTCCGGATCGGAAAACTGAAGGATTGGAGCGAGGGGGAATATTCATTCTTCGACAAGGACACCCTTCCGCTCCGCCGCTTCGCTTTGGAGGACAGGGTGCGTATCGTTCCGGGAGGCAGCAGTGTGCGTCGCGGGGCGTATCTGGCGCCGTCGGTGATCATGATGCCGCCTTCCTATGTGAACATCGGAGCCTATGTGGACGAGGGGTCGATGATTGATTCCCATGCGCTTGTGGGGTCATGCGCCCAGATCGGGAAGCGTGTCCACATCTCCGCTGCTTCCCAGATCGGTGGAGTCCTGGAGCCGGCGGGCGCCGTGCCTGTCATCATTGAGGATGACGCATTCATCGGCGGAAACTGCGGGATCTACGAGGGGGCGATCGTGGAAGAGGGCGCGGTTCTTGCCTCCGGAGTCATCCTGACCAAGGGCACGAGGGTGTTCGACGCCACTGTCGGTGAATATGTACCCGTGACCGGAGCCGGGCAGACTGTTGTCCCTGCCGGTGCCGTTGTGGTTCCTGGAAGCCGTCCGATTTCTTCCGGGCCGGGAAAGGATGCCGGGATCCAGCTCTACACTCCTGTCATCGTGAAGTACCGTGACGGCAGGACTGACGCCTCCGTCGCACTGGAGGATGCCCTTAGGTGATACTCACAAAATCACTGCTGAATGCTTCTGAGACTTTATAAATACCACGGTGCGGGTAACGATTTCCTGCTGGCCGACAATCGTGAAGGCCGCCTGTCCCTGCCCACGGAACAGATCCGTCATCTTTGCGACCGGCACACCGGCTTCGGAGCGGATGGCCTGATGCTTCTGGAGAGCAGCGGCACGCAGGCATTCAGGATGCTGTTCTACAATCCGGATGGCAGCCACGGGATGATGTGTGGCAATGGTGGCCGCTGCATAGTGTCTTTCGCTGTTGACCTTGGTGTCGTCCCTGCCGAAGGAATGATCACCTTCGAAGCTCCCGATGGTCCGCACAAGGCTGAGATCCTTCCGGTCGCAGAATCCATCGGAGCGTCCGCATCTACGCAAAGAATCATCCGTCTTAAAATGAAGGATGTGACCGGGCTGCGCGTTTGGCCGGACGAGCAATCCTGTTTTCTGGACACAGGGGCGCGCCATCTGGTCAGGTTTGTGCAGGATCTGGCCGGCTACCCGGTTTTCTCTGAGGGCGGCGTTTTGCGTCACGATCCGCGTTTCGCCCCGGAGGGAACCAATGTGGACTTTGTCGAACTGTTGAAGGAAGACGGAGGGAATCTTCTGGCCGTACGCACATTCGAGAAAGGTGTCGAGGATGAGACGTTGGCATGCGGCACGGGGATAGTCGCTTCCGCCATCGCGGCATATTCATTCGGTCTTTTGGGTCGTGGCGGCAATGACGGAGAGGTCTCCTGCAAGGTGAGGACGGCGATCGCGGAGCTTTTGGTCGGATTCAAGGCCGCCCCGGAGACACTCCCGTTCTCTGCCAGTGATGTATGGCTGACCGGACCGGCTGTTTTTATTGGTACTGTTGAAATTATGTTGTAACTTTGCCAAGTTGTTATTAAATCAATCATTTTTTATGAAAAACTCAATCAAATTCTTGTTTCTGGCTGCCATTGCCATTGCTTTTGCTTCCTGCGACAACAAACCATCGACGATGAGCTACACAATGGTGAGCAACTTCAACTATGTGGCAGAGTACCCTGAGAAATTCAAGACCGTTGACAGTCTCTACTACAACAAGAACGTCATGTTGGATGACTATTCCGCGTTGTGTACAAAGTGTGAAGACATGAACAACGGCTTCATAAGCGGCTGGAAGGTGTCCATGAAGAAGGGTTCGGCGACTGAATCCGCTGATCTCCAGATGTTTGCTTCAGCTGGCCCTTATGCGGGACTGTATGACAAGAACAGCAGGCAGGGCAACAAGGCTTACGCTGTGTTCGCCGGTTCCACTTCTGAATATGACGTGGTTTTCAAGTACGGAAGCTATTTCACCAAATCCACTTGTTTTGTGCAGGGTCTTTGGATCAACAACACCAAACTTGTCGAGACACTTGCCGAGAAGGGTCAGATCGCGGACGGCGATTTCCTTAAGGTGACCGCTACCTTCTTCAAGAACAACCTTCCTGTCTGCACCGAAGACTTCGTGCTGGTTGACTACACCGGCGCGGAACACAAGATTGTGAAGGAGTGGACTGCCTGGGAGATGAAGAAAGCCTCGAAATGTGATGTGGACGCGATAAAGTTCTCTGTGTCCGCATCGTCAGCCGCTCTTCCGGAAGCATTCTGCGTGGATGCGATTGTCGCTTCGATCTCTGTAGAGTATTAGGGATTTCCTTACGGGTCGGCTCCGCAGGTTGGATCGCAAGGATTAGATCAGTCCTTCGGGAACGGCCATTGAAAGAGATTTGGAATCCTCATCGACGGACAGGATGAGATCCTCGTGCAGAGGAATCATCGCCTGTCCGTCTTTCGTCTCCACATACAGACAGGGGTTTCCCGGGATGTCCTCGTAGCCGGTGATCTCCCCGACCGTCTTCTCGCCTCTGTCCAGAAGCGTCCATCCGATGATGTCGTCGACTGAAAGGCCGTCGTCATCGCCTTCATATTCATTGATCCCTTCCGGCTTGGCGGAGATTTCCCTTCCGACCAGCTCCTCCGCGTCCTGTAGATTCTTCACGCCGGTCAGGCGGACAAGAGCGCGGCTGGTGCCTTTTTTTGAGAATGATTCGATAAAAAATGGAACCGGCAGTCCATCGAATGCGATGAACACCGGTTCCTTAATGTTCAAGTCCTCGGGACTGATCTCGCGAAATCCAATGAGGATCTCGCCTTCGGTACCGTTGGACTTCAGTACCCGGGCAATCCGCAGATAATCTGACTTTGCCCTGGACATCGGACTAGGCTTCTGCCGGAGTCTCTGCCGGAGTTTCGGCAGGAGCCTCAGCTGCTGCGGCTTCCTCGGCGGCCTTAGCTGCGGCAGCCTCTTCGGCAGCCTTGCGCTGAGCTTCTGCAAGCTCCTCGGCCTTCTTGGCAAGAGCCTCAGCCCTTTCAGCGTTAACCTTCTTCTCAGCCTCAAGAGCGACCTTTACCTTCTCGGCGGCATCCTTTACGAGGCCGGCCTTCTTGGCAGCGATCTTAGCGTCTCTCTCTGCTTTCCAAGCGTTCCATTTCTGGTCGGCCTGCTCCTGTGTGAGAGCGCCCTTGGCAATACCGCCTTCGAGGTGCTTTCTCAGAAGAACTCCTTCGTAGGAGAGGATTCTGCGGGCTACGAGTGTTGGCTGGGCGCCGACATTGAGCCACTTGAGAGCCTTCTCGCCATCGAGGACGATGGTGGCAGGGTTGGTGTTAGGGTTGTAAGAGCCGATCTGCTCGATGAAACGACCGTCGCGAGGCGCGCGTGAGTCGGCCACAACAATGTGGAAGAATGCGAAATTCTTCTTTCCGTGGCGCTGAAGTCTGATTTTAACAGCCATTGTGAATCTGTTTTAAATGTTGATAAATTGTAAACCTTTAATCTCCAACTCGTGAAGACCCGCAAAGATACGAATTATTAATTTATATTCGAAAAAATTTTGGTATTTCGGGAATATTATCTATTTTTGCAGTCCCAATCAGTTGGGAGACATATTTGCGGTAGTGGTGAAATGGTATACACGCTACTTTGAGGGGGTAGTGGGCGCAAGCCCGTGTGAGTTCGACTCTCACCTACCGCACAAAAAAGTCCGACGGATTTTCCGCCGGACTTTTTCGTGCTTGTTTTTATGGATTACTTAGTAACCTTCAAAAATAACCTGCCTCATCTTAAGGAATCTTTTCGGTCTATATCTGTTTTCTCATCAGTCATGTGCCACCGGCACACTCCTTCTTCGAAAATAGATCTATCCTCGAAAATCTTCTCCTAATCTGAGGCAGGTTATTTTTTCACGTTACTTAACCAGTTTGACCCCTTTAGGGAGCTTGATCTGTGATTTGACGGATCCGTCGGCGGCGCGGCGATGCGACACCGTGATCGGGCCGTAAGGGGTAGGGTAGGAACCCTCGGCCCATTCAAGGGAACCGAGATGCGGATTGATCCTTACCTTCTTGAATCCTGGCTCCGCCGGCTCGATGCCAAGCACATGCGAACTCAGCCAGATTGTCGGGCCGGAAGCCCAGCCGTGGCAGAAGCTGTGGCGCAGACCCACGTAGCAGTACGCCCCACCGTCCGCATGGATGTCATATTTCCCGTCAGGAACGACCTCGTCGATTCTTCCTGCGCCAGCGGCCTTGGTGTAGTCGAAGTCCTCCCAGAACGTTGTCGCCCCGAGATCCAGCATCGCTCCCCAGTAGTCGGAGATCATCTTCATGGCCTCGTCATAGTTGCCGCTCTTGGCCAAGGCCTCAAGCATGTAATAGCCCATGAATGAGGAGAATCCGTTGGCGCCTCCAGCAAGGATCACGTCTCTGGCCTGATCAGCGTCCGCCATGTCCTCAAGGAACAGCAAGGCTGCGGACTGCTTGCTTGCGGCGACCTCCGGCCTATGCTCGCGCAGTTTCCGGGCCGCGGCGGCGCATTCTTCCTTAAGAGAGCCGTCGCCAAGCCAGCCGGCCATGTCCGCACCCGCCTCCATGGCTCTCACGGAAAGGGCCTGAAGTCCGGCGTGGATGGCCGCAGGTCTCTCCGAGGTAGGCCAGTCGATGAACCTGCCGTCCTTGTAATTCTCCTTGGAGCCGTCGAAGTTGGACATGACGGTGTGCAGGAGGTCGGTCAGGTACGGCTGCTGCTCGCGGAGGTAGTCAAGATCACCGTAATATTCATAAAGATGATGATGGATGATGATCCACCATAGTGAATATGAGCATATTCCATTCATCCAGACCGTCGCCGGAGTGCTCTCGCGCACGTAGTCAAGGCTCTTTCTGACGACTTTGTGGTTGCCGAAGACGGTGTTGACCGCCATGACTTCCGGATGCATGTCACCGATCCACACGAGGCGGTCTCTCTTGATTCCGTCCCAGAGGTAGTCCTGCATGTTGAGGTGGACAGTGTAGGCTCCTGTCTGCCAGATCTGGTTCAGCCTCTCGTCGCTGCACCTGAACTGTCCGACATACGGGATGTCGCGGTAGCGCGCGATCGCTCTGATGGTTACGATCAAGGCTTCCGTGTCCTCTCCGAGGAGATCCAGACGGACAAAACGGAACCCTGTGTTGCCGTGCTCGACCGAGCCGAGCCAAGGTACGGAGATCTCGAAGTCCCTGACGGAATGCTCGTTGGTTGCCGTCGTGCCTGCCTCGTCAACACTGCTGAGAGCCTCGCTCACGGATTCGCCGAAGCAGATCCTGAACCTCGCCGCGGCCTTGTCGCCGGACATCGCCCTGACAATCTGAATTCCTCCGTGAATCTCTTTTCCGAAGTCCAGCAGAACCGAGCTGACACCGTCCTTGCCGTTTTTGAACACGCACACGTCCGGTTCGTTGGTGGAGACCTGCCCGACGTAAGGCCTTAGCAGATTCTTCGTTCCGGTCACGCCTCCTTTGGAGAGTATGATCCGTGTGGGTGTGATGTAATCGCTGACAAACTCAGCGTCTTGCCGCTGAACCGCATCGGGGGCGGAAAGCCTGGTCTCCTGTCCCGAAACAAATGACGCCGCCGTAATCAGCGCGCCAAGAATGAATATTTTTTTGAACATGACTGCAAACTTACAGAAAAAAACTTGACAGGACAATAGCGGGATAGGGAAAAAAGAGACGAAGCCCGGCAATCGCCGGACTTCGTCTTATTCGTGTAGGGAATCCGTGGATTACTTGTAGTACTCGGCGAATTCGATGTCCTTGGTGGCGCGCTCCGCGAGAGCCTTGTCCTTCTTGGCAACGGAGTCGAGCCAGGTCTTGACCTGATCGAAGTTACCCTGACGGGCAGCGATGACGGCTCTGAGGTAGTCAACCTTCGCATCCTTGCAGTGAGCGGCCTTTGAAGCCTTGTCGAGCTGGTTGGTGAGGATGTAGGCAAGAACAGTGTTGTGGCAGCAGCCCTTCACGTCCTGAAGATCCTGAACGGCCTTCTCGTAGTCGCCGGTGAGGATGTCAACAACTCCCAGGTTGGCCTTTGCGGCGTCTGTGCCGGCCTTCTTGAAGTTCTTGGCAGCGGTTGAGTAATCACCCTTGCGGAGAGCCACTACGCCAAGAGCGTTGGTGAGGTCAGCGTCCTTTGTCAGAACGGTGGCGAATGTCTTTTCGGCATTCTTCACGTCGCCGGCGTTGAGGTAGGTGGCGGCGAGGTTGAACCTAGCCTTGTCGCTGTCGTACTTGGTGATGGCCTTGTTGTAAAGCTTTACCTGGCTGTTCAGATCCTTGGTGAGGGTGGCGGCGTGGAGGAGAGCAGGCTCGTCAAGAATGTCGCTGTTGCTCTCAACCATGTCCATGAGTTCCTCGGCGGTGTAGTTCTTGAACTCGACGTTGGCGATGAACCTTGCGCGGCGAAGCTCAGGGAGGACATCGCTCTTAAGCTCGGTGTAGATGGAGGACATGTTCTTGATCTCGCTTTCACGAACGGCAGGATCGCTGTACATTGAAAGGACTCGGAGGATAAGATCCTTGTCCTCGATGTCGGAGTTCTGGACGAGCTCCTGGAAGCCTTCCCAGTCCTGTCCGATGCTCTTTACCTCAGGATCGGCGACATCCTTGCCCTTCATTACCTTGTTCCAAGCCTTGTCAGCTGACTTTGAACGTCTCTCTGAAAGCTTGTCGTTGAGTTTCTCGCCACCGTCAGGTGAGGCATAGGCAACGACCTCGGTACCTACGAGGGTCTTTCTCTCGTTAGCCTTGATCTCTTCAAGGGCGCTCTGGAAATCCTTGATTGACTGGCCTTTGAGCTGCTTTGACTGAACATCGGCAGAGTTGATTCTGTAGAGGATCTGTCCTTCGGCGGTCTGCTGGAGGATGGCCTGGTAACCGTCAGCCTTGAGCGGAACCTGACCGGCAGCCTTTACAAGCATATAGGTAGTGTTGACACCGTCAGCGACCTTCTTTACAGGAAGCTTGTAGGACTTCGCCTTGTGCTTCACGATGCCGCGAAGCTCAAGATGAGCCTGCTCCATACCTTCAACATAGTCGAAATGCACTTTCTCGGTAACGGTACCGCCGGCCTTGGCCACAACCTTGTAGTTGTCCTTTACCTTCTCGCCCTGGTACATGAAAGGAGTCATCTTGGCCTCTCCTCCATCATAGACAAGCACCGGGGTCACCTCAAGGATAGCCTTAGGGTGGAAGTACTTGGCCGGGTAGGTAACAGTAACGGTTGCGTCGATGTTGCCAGCGACACACTCCAGAACCGCAGGATCGCATTTTACGATCACGTTGTCAGCCAGTTCAGCCATCTTCTCGGCTGAAGAGCAGGCTACCGCTGCCATTCCGATGATGGCTGCGGCGAAAAATTTGAGTGTCTTTTTCATGTTATTAATGATTAAAGATTGCATTTCATGCCACTAATAAATGTGCAAAGATAATTATTATTTTGTTAACTTTGTCAAACTCTGTGTAAATACTATGGATTCACAAGAACTGCAAAGACTTAAAAACAAATACGACATCATTGGTAATGATGCCGCTCTTAACAGAGCCCTTGAGACGGCCGTGGCCGTCGCCCCGACTGACCTCACCGTGCTTGTAACGGGCGAGAGCGGTGTCGGCAAGGAGAATATTCCAAAGATCATCCATCAAAACAGCCTCCGAAAGACTAACAAATACTTTGCCGTAAACTGCGGAGCGATACCGGAAGGGACGATAGATTCTGAACTTTTTGGTCACGAGAAGGGTTCTTTTACCGGAGCCATCGAGACGAGAAAGGGCTATTTTGAGGAAGCGGACGGCGGGACCCTGTTCCTGGACGAGATCGGCGAGCTGCCTTTGGCCTCCCAGGCGAAGCTTCTGAGAGTCCTTCAGAGCGGCGAGTTCATCAAGGTCGGCTCGTCGAAGGTACAGAAGACCGATGTCCGCGTCGTAGCGGCCACGAATGTCAACCTTCTCTATGCCGTGGGCAAGGGCAAGTTCAGGGAGGATCTGTACTACAGGCTCAACGCCATCCAGATCCTGATGCCTTCGCTTCGTGACAGGAAGGGGGACATCTACCTGCTGTTCAGGAAGTTCACCTCGGACTTCTCGGAAAGGTACGGCATGGGTAAGGTCACTTTGACCAACGACGCGATAGATCTGCTGATAAACTACCGTTGGCCCGGGAACATCCGTCAGCTGAAGAATGTCGCCGAGACTGTGACGGCGCTGGAGTCGGAGAGGCTTTCCAGAAGTTCCGAGAGATGTGTCGTCGATTCCGCGACATTGGCCCGCTACATGCCGAAGGAGGAGACCAGTCTTCTTCCGGTTACCGCCTCGGAAACCATTGGAAATCAGATGCCAGACTCGGACAAGCAGATGATCATCAAGGCCATATTCGATCTCAAGCAGGAGGTTGACAGGCTGAAGGCCAGGCTGGACTCGTCCTCTTCGGATCAAGCTCCGGCGCCGCGCACCGCCATCGGGCCTGTCCAAGAGCCGGAAGAGGCTGAATGGCAGGGGCTTGGCGCGCCTGTTACCCATAAGGACATCGGTAAGGTCGTGGACATAAGCGCCGAGGAGGCGAGGCCTCAGGACCTCTCATTGAAGAGGTCGAACCGCGAGATCATTGTCAAGGCGCTGGAGAAGCATGGCGGCAACCGGAAGCTCGCGGCGCAGGAGGTCGGAATCTCCGAGCGGACCCTCTACCGTTGGATAGAAAAGTACAACCTCGACACCAAGTCTGAATAGTAATGAATATGAAGAAGTTTCTTATAGCGCTGTCTTTGCTGGCTTTCCTCGTGGCGGGGGGCTGCTCCTTTGTCCATTACTCTTTTTCCGGCACATCCATCCAGTCGGACGTCAAGACTGTGACCGTCAATTATTTTGAATATAAGGCTTTGAAGGTAAATCCTAACCTGAGCAACGACCTCACCGAGGCCATGAGGGACAAGTTCCGCAAGCTCACAAAGTTGGAGCAGGTGGAGATGGACGGAGACCTTGAGCTGCAGGGTGAGATCACCGGCTACGAAGTCAGGGCCGCCGCCGTGACCGCGAACGAGGTGGCCGCGCAGAACCGCCTGACCGTGACGGTGAAGCTGAAGTTCACGAACAGAAAGTACCCGGAGGATGACTTCGAGAAGAGTTTCTCGGCCTATTCAGACTATGATTCGACCAATTCTCTGGATGCCGTGGAGTCCACTCTTTGTCAGGAGATAATCGAAAAGTTGGTCGAGGACATGTTTAACGCCAGTGTGGCCCAGTGGTAGAAATGGACGGAAGCAAGATGAGTCTCAGGTCTCTGACGATGGACCAGCTGACGGGTGTGATAAATCTCTACCCTTGGTTCGGCGCGGCCAGGAAGGAACTGTGTGCCCGGATGGCCAAGGTGGGCGGAAGCGAGTGGGGAAAGGCTCAGTACTCGGACGCGGCGTTGTACGTGGCGTCCAGAACCTTGATCTCCGACATTGTCCGTTCCACGCGCATGGAGGACTATTCCGACAAGGATGTGGAGAGGCTGATCAAGGAATATATCAACCCGGCGGTGTCGTCTCAACCGGCTCAGGGACAGGAATATTCTGATTCAGGGCAATCGTCCGTGGCCGCCGGGTCTGCCGAGTCTGCGGTGGGGACGCGGGAATATTCATCCCCGCAACCAGCCGACCATAGCCGCCCGGTGCGTGTGGCCGGCGGCGATTTCTTCTCTCCCGAGCAGTATGCCGCTGTCAGAAGGGATGAGGATAATGTCTTCTCCAATTTCAGGACCGAGCGCTATGACGAGCCGGATGGCCGCCGATGGGAGGATCCGGAGTTGGGATTCTGCACCGAGACTTTGGCCGCGATTTACGCCGATCAAGGCTATTTTGCTGAGGCAAAGAAGATTTATTCGCGACTTATCTTGCGATATCCGGAAAAAAGTGCTTACTTTGCATCCCTTATTGAAAAATTGCAACAGGAAAATTAAAATTTAAGAATATGTTATTCACAGCTATTACAGTTTGCATTGTCATTGCGGCTATCCTTCTGATCATCGTCGTTCTCCTTCAGAACGGCAAGGGACAGGGAATGGCCAGCAACTTCACCTCCGCCAACCAGACTCTTGGCGTGAGGCAGACAGCTGATTTCCTCGAGAAGTTCTCTTGGGGTCTTGTCACGTTTATTCTTGTGCTTTCGATCGTTTCATCCTTCACGACAAGGACTACCGTTTCAGGCGTTGACCTGACCGATAAGATCGAGAACACCGCCGCGCAGCCTGAATTCCCGTCAGCTCCGGTTCAGCAGGCCAATCCTGCGCAGGAGGCACCCGCAACGGATTCTTCAGCCGAGTAACTGACATTTTGTCAGCCTTAGGGCGTTGGAACATAATTTGACTTCTAACCGTCTGGTCTTCGGGCCGGACGGTTTTTGCATACCGTTCCTTGTGAACCGGTGTCAAGTCATCGGGAGCAGGTGTGCCCGAAGGACGAAAAGGAAGTATGATTATGGAAAACAACAACACATCAATGCAGTTCTTGCCTAAGTTCGCCGTCAATCTTAACGAACAGGCCGCTAACGGAAAACTCGACCCTGTCATCGGCAGGGATGAGGAGATCCGTAGGGTCCTGCAGATTCTGAGCAGGAGAACCAAGAACAATCCTATTCTTGTAGGTGAGCCGGGTGTCGGTAAGACAGCCATCTCCGAGGGCATTGCCCAGAAGATCGTGGATGGCGACGTGCCGGAGAATCTTAAGAGCAAGAAAGTATATTCATTGGACATGGGTGCCTTGATCGCCGGTGCGAAGTACCAGGGCGAGTTCGAGGAGCGTCTGAAGGGCGTTGTCAAGGAAGTCGTTGACAGCGCGGGCGAGATCATCCTGTTCATCGATGAGATCCACACCCTTGTGGGAGCCGGCCGTTCGTCAGGAGCGATGGACGCCTCCAACATCCTGAAGCCGGCCTTGGCCAGAGGTGAGCTGAGGACAATCGGTTCGACCACACTTGACGAGTACCAGAAGTACTTTGAGACCGACAAGGCGCTTGAGAGGCGTTTTCAGATGGTTATGGTTGACGAGCCGTCTCCGGCCGAGTCGATCGCCATCCTTAGAGGCCTAAAGGAGAAATACGAGAACCATCATCGTGTAAAGATCGAGGATGACGCTTTGATCGCCGCCGTCAATCTCTCGCACAGGTACATCACCAACCGATTCCTTCCGGACAAGGCCATTGACCTTGTGGACGAGGCCGCGTCCAAGCTGCGTCTTGAGATGAACTCCGTTCCGGAGCCTATTGCCGAACTCAACAGCGACATCCGTCAGCTGGAGATCGAGAAAGAGGCCATCAAGCGTGAGGGTACCTCTCTGAAGTCAGAGAAGATCGAGAAGGAACTCGCTGACAAAATGGCTGAGAAAGAGAGCCTTATGAAGCGGTGGAACGATGAGAAAAGCATTCTTTCCGGTCTTCAGGAGGCACGTCAGAAGATCGAGGACTACAAGATCGAGTCTCAGGCCGCGGAAAGGGCTGGAGATTACGGTAGGGTGGCTGAGCTTCGCTACGGCAAGATCGCCGAGGTCCAGAAGAAGATAGACGAGTTGACAAGGAGGCAGGCTGAGATCAAGGATCCGATTGTCACGGAGGCCGTCACTCCTCAGGACATCGCCGAGGTGGTGGCTAAATGGACAGGCATCCCTGTGCAGAAGATGCTTGAGAGCGAGAAGGAGAAACTTCTCCGCATCGAGAGTGAGCTGCACAAGAGGGTTGTCGGACAGGATCAGGCCATACAGGCTGTCGCCGATGCGGTGCGCCGCAGCAGGGCCGGACTTTCCAACGAGAAAAGGCCGATCGGCTCGTTCCTGTTCATGGGTACGACCGGTGTGGGTAAGACCGAACTTGCGAAGGCTCTTGCGGAGTTCCTGTTCAATGACGAGAACATGATCACCAGAATTGACATGAGCGAGTACCAGGAGCGTCACACGGTCAGCCGTCTTGTCGGCGCGCCTCCGGGATACGTGGGCTACGACGAGGGTGGTCAGCTCACCGAGGCCGTAAGGCGTAAGCCGTACTCGGTCATCCTTCTGGATGAGATCGAGAAAGCGCATCCGGATGTGTTCAATGTCCTTCTCCAGGTTCTTGACGACGGTCGTCTGACCGACAACAAGGGGCGTACGGTGGACTTCAAGAACACCATTCTGATCATGACCTCGAATGTCGGCTCTGACATCATCCAGGGCTACATGGACAGGCTCCCTTCCGTCGGGCGGCCAGGTGCCGAGCCGGCAGAGGAGATGAGGGCGATCGCCACAAGGCGCGAGCTTCTTGACGAGTGCAAGAACAAGGTCATGGACGTGCTCAAGATCACGGTAAGACCGGAGTTCCTGAACCGAATCGATGAGATCATCATGTTTGATCCGCTGACCCAGAACGACATCCGTGAGATCCTCCACATCCAGATGAGGCAGCTCCAGAACAGGCTCGCCGACGAGGGTGTAACGATCGAGTTCACCAAGGCATTCGAGGATCACATGGTCACGACCGGCTACGATCCAGCCTATGGCGCCCGTCCGATCAAGAGATTGATGCAGCGGGAACTGGTCAACCAGCTTGCGAAGGCGATTCTGTCCGGTACCGTCCACAAGGACTCCGTCATCGAGGTCGATGCGGTCGGAGGGCAGATTGTCCTGAACAACAAGAAATAATGAATACGCAAAGGCCGGCGGGAAAAGCTCCCGCCGGCCTTTGCTTTGTCTGTTATCTGCTGAATGTCACCTCTTTGACAATATGCTTCATGCCGGCGTACTTGTCAAGGACCCACATCACATAGCGGATGTCCGTGTTGATGCATTTGTTGTAGCCCTCAGTGTAGGACGCGTCGCTGGCGAGTGATTCGAGATTGCCGTCGAAGGCCAATCCGATGAGCTCGCCTTTCGCGTTCAGCACCGGACTTCCCGAATTGCCTCCGGTGATGTCGTTGTCGGTCATGAAGTCAACGATCATCGTGCGGCGGCCGTCCACCCGGGTTCCCCATCTTCCCCAGCGTCCCTTCTCAAGAAGGTATTTGTGCCGGTCTTTGAGGATGTAGTCGTGGTCATCTGGGTTATATTTCTGAAGTATTCCTTCAGGTGTGGTGTACCAATTGTACCAAACCGCATCGTTAGGCTGCAAGCCTCCGACCGTTCCGTAGGTGATCCTCATCGTTGAGTTGGCGTCCGGGTACTGCTCGACATCCTTGTGAAGCCTCATCCAGTAGAGGGCTTTCTTGTACTCTTTCCCAAGCTTGTTGACCCGTTGTCTTTTCTCCAACTGGTCCTTTCTGTTGTTGAATGTCGTTACAGGCGTGTCGGTCAGCATCCTGCGGAGAGGGTCGTTCTTCACCTCGTCGACTGACTGTATGCCGTCGATCCTGCTGAGGGATGAAATCACGCTCTTGTTCCAGATGTACTCCGCCATCGCTTTGTAGTCATCGCCGAAACGATCCAGCATCTTCACCTGGAACTTGCCGAAATAGGAGAACTCGAGATTCTCGAAATATTCCTTGCAGGCATATTCAAGAAGCTCTTTCTCCACTCTCGCGTCGGTGGCGGCAAAGCCTTCCCGGAGCGTCTCCTTGGCTCTTTCCACGCTGGACACATTCCCGGCGCGAAGCATATAGCGGCTGATGAAGGTTCCCCGGAACATGGTCTCGCGGAAGAACACCTTGTCCCTCTCGACGCTTTCTGTCTCTGAATAGATCGCCTTGAGATCCGGGATCAGAGTCTCCCACATCGCCTTGCGGTTAGGGGCGGCGTCGATCCATTTCTGCATCTCCTTCTCCTGCTCGATTTTCTCGTCCTTGACCCAGAACCTCCTGAAGCACTTGGCCATGCCGTCGTTGTTCTCCTGAATGTTGCTCAGGGAGAAGAACCATTCCGAATATTTCATCCTTACAATCGGATCCGCGTCCATCCATTTGCGGATGATGCTCATCTGGCCGCCTCTGATGGCGTTAGAGATGGGCAGATTGATTTTTTCCTGATAGTTGATCTCCGCGGAGGAGGTGTACCTGTTGGTTCTGCCCGGGTAGCCGATGACCATCGCGAAGGATCCCTGATTGTAGCCGGCCAGGGAGATTTTCAGACTTTTTTCCCTCGTCACAGGCTTCCCGTCCTCGTAAATCCTGTAGATTGTGAAGTCACAGTTGTGCCGCGGCCAAGTCCAGTTGTCCTGGTTGCCTCCGAAGTAGCCGATGCTCTGTGGCGGAGCGGCCACCAGCCGTAGGTCGGTGTAGGTCTTATAGACAGACATATAGTATTTCTCTCCGGCCCACATGCTGCTGAGGATGCATTCCATTCCTGTGGCTTCTTTGTACCGCTTCTCCATGATCGCGCAGATCTTGCGTATCCCGAACGGCTTGCCGCTGGCGCGGAATTCCTTCATGATTCCCTTGACCTCCTCAGTGACATCGAAAACCTTTTTCAGGAAAAAGACGGTCTCTCCTTCGATCGGAATCTCCTCCTCGCTTGTCATGGCCCAGAAGCCGTCCTCCAGATAGTTATGCTCCGGGGTGCTGAGCTTAGCGATGTTCGAGTAGGCGCAGTGATGGTTGGTGATGATCAGCCCCTGGTCGGAAATCACGCTTCCTGTGCAGTAGAATCCGATCGACACCACCGCGTCCGACACCGCGGTTCCCGGCGCCTCGTCATTGTAGATCTCGTTCGCCGCGAGTTTCAGTCCCCGCGCCCTCATGTTCTTCTCCAAAGCCTCGTTGATGTCCTGGATCATCCACATCCCCTCATCAGCGAAGGCTGTGGCGCCGATCATCAGCGCCACAGCCATCAGAAATAATCTTGCTGTTCTCATCAATAGTCTATTCTTCAGTGTAAATGGTTGTCAAGATATTCCCGCTGGTAAGCTTTTCCGCCACCTTGCGTACATCCTCGGCAGTGATGCTTTCGTAGGCGGAGACCAGATCCATGTTCGGATCCACTCCGTTCCTGACATAGTTGACCACCTTGGAATTGAGATGAGTCATCACCTTCGATTTTCTGGCCTGGGACTCTCTTTCATTCTTTACCAGCCATTTTCGGGCTTCCTCAAGTTCTTTTGTCGTAGGCCCTTCGGCACAGAACCCGGACACGACATCGTCAAGATCCCCGACGAGAATCCTGTAAAGATCCGGCCTAGTCTTGAATGTGATCTCGGATTCGCTTCTGCCCTTGTCCTTGATGCTTACCGAGGAGTTGAACCGGATAGAGTAGGTACCGCCCCGCTGTTCCCTGATCTGATAGAGCAGGCGTTGGGAAAGAATATAGTCGGTGAAATCCACTGCGGCGAGGTTCTCTGCCGTAGGCTTAACTTTGGAAGAGAACAATCTTGCCACGACCGTAAAAGGATTGATTTCCTTTTTGCCTGTCATCGAGAACTCCTGTCTGCCCTTGAAGACTGGAACACGGCCCTTCACTTTCGCCTTCTTTCCGACTTTCTCTCCGGCAGGGATCGAGGCGATGTACTTGCGGACATATTCCTTGATCCTTTCCTCGCCGATGTTGCTGGCGATGTAGATTGTCATTCCGGCGCTCGGATTAAATGCCTTGGAGTAGACTTCCTTCACTAGATCCATGCTGACTCCCTCCACATCGGTCGAGTCTATGTCAATCGACCAAGGATGCTTTCCGTAGATGAGTGAGTCGCTGGCTTGATTGAAACGAGCGGCATCTTTCTTAGGCTCACTGAGGGATTCCAGTTTCTTGTCCTTCATCTGCTCAAGAGCCTTGCCTTGAGGAAAATATGGATTAGTTACGGTCAGGGCGGCCATGCGGAAGGCGTTCTCGGCCTTCTTTTCGGGTGCGTTCGTGAGCAGACTTGCGAAATTGCCGCCGATCCTGAGGGATCTTGTGATCTCACTGCAATCAGGATCCTTTCCGATCTCGCCGTTTGTGGCTCCGCTGAATCCTGCATCTGCCTTGATGAACTCTCCGGCAAAAAGGGCTGAGCCTAATTTGTCCTGCGGCAGGGCATTGCAGCCAGTGTCGAAATAGATGATCATGGAAAGGTCTGGTGTCGCCTTTACATCCTCCTTGACAGCCGTCCAATAGACCTTGGCTCCATTGCTGAGGATCCACTCCCTGGTCCCTTCCAGCCCCTTTACGGCTCTTTCCTTCACGATGCTTCCTTCGGAAGCGTTGACGGTAAGATCGATCTTGTTGAGGGTTAAATAGTTGGGCTTGACATCCTTTGCGCGGGCCTCTTGAAGCCGAGCCTTTGTCTCTTCCATGGAAGGCACTTTCCCCTTATCCTTCGGATTGGCGAACCAGGAGTAGATCTTGTCACTTTCAACAAAGACTTTCCTAATGTAAGGCTTGACATCCTCCAGCGAGATCTCTTTGATGATCCTGTTCTGGATCTCGTGCATGACCGCAGGATTGCACAAGGCATCTCCGCTCACGAAGTTGTTGTGGCACACTCCCACGAAGTCTTCGTTGGTCAGTGAAGCCTCGCTTTTAGGCCTTTCCAGATGGTAGCGCCTTTTGACGAGGGCCTTGGAGGTCTCCAGCTCGTCGTAGGAGATTCCATATTCAATCATGGATTTCTCGTTTTGGGCGTAGAAGTCAATGAGGTCGATCATCCGGGCATCCTTCCTGCCAAGAATCGTGTAGAGATCGACGTAATAGTCCTTTGCTTCGGAATAGTTTACCATTACCGCCGATTTCGGGGCTTCCTTTCCGCTGCGGATCTGCTCCTTCATCCTTTCGGTCATCACATTGGCCAGGATGTCGCGAATGTAAAGATCTTTGTAGAACTCCTCGGTGGAGCGTACCTCCCTGTCAGGATAAGGCATCCTGTAGAAGATCTTCAGGGCCGAGAAACTGAGTGTGGAATCTATCAGGTTCTCGAAGATCGGCCCGTTGGCCTCCGGCGCGCGATAGACTTCCTTGGGTGTTGGGTTGACGGCCTTTGGTATGTCAGAGAACTTGCTGATGATTTTCTGCTCCATCTTGTCGGCATCGATGTCTCCGACCACGATGATTGCCTGGAGGTCAGGACGGTACCACTTGTGATAGAAGTCCAGAATGTCCTCCCTCTTGAAATTGTTTATCACGTCAAGAGATCCCAGTACAGTTCTTTTTGTCTGCTTGGATCCCTGGTAGACGAGGTTGGTCTGTGACGTGAAAAGAGTCCTTCTGGAATCGAATCCTCTTCTCCATTCCTCCCGTATCACACCTCTCTCGTTGTCAAGTTCGTCCTGCTCGCAGAGAATGTCTCCTGACCAGTCGTGTAGGATCAGAAGCAGCGAATCCACAAAGGACTCCCTTGCGACAGGAGCTTTGTCGATGTGATAGCAGGTCTCGCTTTTGGAGGTGAAGGCGTTCACATTCGCCCCAAAACGTACGCCGTTTCTGCCAAGGAACTCAAGCATCTGCTTATCCGGAAAATGCTTTATCCCGTTGAAAGCCATGTGCTCAAGAAAATGAGCCAGTCCGTTCTGATTGTCTTCTTCCTGAAGCGCTCCAACATTATGGACAATGTAGAAGTCAGCCACTCCGGCGGGGTTGGCGTTATGCCTGATGTAGTATGTCAATCCGTTGTCGAGTGTTCCTGTCTTGATCTGTCTGTCCACTGGCAGAGGCTGTGCGGTCAGACTGAGCGCACCCAACGCCAATGTGGCCGACGTGATGAAAAGAGTTTTTAAAAATTGCATCCTATTGTGAATATGATTGTGTTCCTGTAGTTCCCGGTAAGGTACTCCCTTTCAGAGAGCAGACGGTGGTAAGAGTCTGCCAGATCCATGAATACGGAATAGTGGCGCCTGCCCGTTTCCTTGACCAGGGTGAAGCGGACTGAGGCGGCCCCCCCCGCCGAGGAGGCGTGGAAATATTCAAAGTTCCTGTTCAGGTAGGTGTCGTTGGTACGCGGGTTCCCGGTTGCGGAGGAGTACTGTCCGTCCTCGTTCTTCAGATCGTCCCCGGCGAACGAATAATCCCCTCCCAAGGTGATGGACAAGAAGTTGTTCCCCATCGGAAAGTTCTTGACCCCGGTCAGGTTGACCGTGTTGCGGGCGATTCTCTGTTTCCTGTAGAAAGGATATGATGTTGCGGTCTGGTTCACACCGAACCTCTCGTAGCCGACAGACAAGGCCCAAGGAACAGGGCTGAAGATGCCCTTGTGACCGTCGGCCTGTCTCTCGATCGAGTAGCGTGCCTTGATTCTGCCCACGGTCTTGTCTCCGACTTCCTGACTTCCGAAGTACTGGATTTCGGAACTCTGTCCAGGTTTGGTTGAGACCCTGTAGGAGTTCTCTTTGTTGAGCGAGGTCATTATGTTCCAGTTTCCGTCAATCCTGTTGTTGAATTTGCCGGTCTTGAAGGTGACCCTGACTCCGAGATCGTACCTCATTCCGTCGTAGTCACAGAACTTCACGGTGCCGCTGCCTTTCTTCCCGAAGTAACCACTTCTGTAGGCCGCTCCCAGATCTATGAAGGTGTTTACCCCGCCGACGCTGAATTCGGCCTGGGCGCTTCCGCCGAAGAACTGGTTGAACATTGGACGCTCAGAGCTGACAGACACGAACCCGTTGTCTCCCTCAACGACCTCTAACTTGCCGAAGCTGGCTCCGTAGTCGATCAGGTAGTAGTACTGCCTGTCAATCGTTCCGAAAAGCTTTTCAAGTATGGTCTCGATGGTCTTGGTGTACCTCAAGCTGACTCCGAAAGCGGCCTTGCCCCTTGGCAGTGAATACTTTGCGCCTAACGACGCATCCAGATCCATCCATTGGTTATACGCCCGCGGATCCTTACGCTTGGCGTAGTCGGCGCTCTGGTAAGAGACCTTCCCGGCAAGCGTGAGCCTGTTGGTCAATGAATATGCCATCGCACCCTCAAGGGTGTATTTCTCCAGAGTCTTCGACCCGGTCGTCGTGTCGGAGTTCTCGACAAAGTTGATCGGATTGTAGTAAGGGTCCAGAAGGATAGGCCCTCCCATATCCTTCCCTTTGAAATAACTGTAGTCCACCCGACCGTAGAAAGTGATCCTGTCGGAGACTTTCATGTAGGAGGCAGCCTCCAGGCCTGGCTTTAGGCAGTCCGGACTCTCGTGTAGATCAATCAATCCTCCGTTCTTCTTTTCAAACCAAGCCCTGACGGTGGAGAGCCGGCCTGTTAGGGGCGATGAGATTCCGGCAGGATTGGAAGACCGTATCCACGGGGACGAGTCTGAGAAACGGGAATATTCATCCTTCCACTCTTCTCCGGTCTGTGGCCAGGCCGGAAGAGCGGAAAGGATGAACATTCCTAAAAACGATAGGATTCTTGAACCCATGATTTACTTTTTGATGGAAGAGACCTTTCTCTGGTGGAAGTCGTTCTTTGAATTGTTTGTGTCCTTGTAGATGATGTGCGCACCCTTGGCGATCGATGCCTCGGCGTCGATTCCTGAAGGGTCAGTGGAACCGCCCTCTTCAGCCTCGGTGCCGCCGGCATAGTTGTAGACCAGTTTACCCTCGTTCTCGGCGAGAGCCTCGGTGGCTTCCTTGTCAACATTTCTGTAGGCGGTGAAGCCTTTTTTGCCTGTGAAGCATATGTAGCCGGCGTCAACGCTGTCAAGAAGCCTCTTGTTGGACTTCTGGAGATTGGCGTTGTCAAAGACCTCTACACCGTCCTTTATCCACTTCACAGGGATCTTGGCGCAGTTGAAAGCAGGCTTTCCGGTAGGGGACTCTATGTTTTCAGGATTCGTGACGAAATCCTTGGCGCTGGTTCCTTCCGGAGAGAAGATGAAGAAGGCCGGAGATGTCTTGGAGATGGCCCATGCGTTGCCCATTCCGTAGCAGTAAGTCTTGAGATAGTTGCTTGCAGGGATGGACGCTGAAGGAGCCGGATAGTTGCTGACATTGTTGAAGACCTCAGGGTCGTAGAAGACGTAGTCGGCCTTGCTCAGGTCTACCGAGTTGCGGTAGGTCTCCGTATGGTTGATGGCTCCGGTGATGGAGATGACAATCTGTGAGTAAGGAGCGATTCTCACGTTCGTATCGAACCACCAGCATGCGGTCCAAGCCGGAATGTAGTCGGAATAGGTGAGCTTGCCGTCTTTGAGGTAGTTGTTGGTGGCATTGGCATTGGCCGGATTTCCGATCGCGAACGCGAACTTACTTGCGTCGGCCTCAACAGGAGAATTGTTGTACAGGATGACATATTTGTCCAGGGCGTAGTCCTTCGCGTCCTCGTTGTCCATACAGCCTGCAAAGTACAACTCCTTGATGATGACCTGGCTTGTTGTGGACTCGGACAGTTCAAGCCTGAAGCTGTTGGTTCCGTTGTCGACTACCGTGACAGCAGGGTTCGTTCCGTTGAATATGCTGGATTCTTTGTAAACTGTCGCCGATGCTTCGTAGATTCCGGCCACAAGCTGGAATGTCGCTGTGCCGTTGACTGTTGTTGCCTTGTAGGCTGTAGAGGATGACTTGTCTGTTACGGTCACCTCAACGGCATCCGTGACAGGCTCGTTGCCGATAACGACCTGGATTGTCACATCGTTGATCTTGGCGCTTTCGTCTTTCTTGCAGGCCGTGAATGCGGCGGTCGCGGCAAGAATAATGTAGATGATTCTTTTCATTTGAATTTTGTTTTAATTGTTGGTTTGTTATAGTTCGCCTTAGAATTTCAGCCTTAATGTCAGACCATAATAGAAAGCCGGAATCAGCGTCCCGCCTGTCACAGAGATATACTGCTGCGACTTCGTTGAGTACACTTGTCCCATGTTCCTGAAGAAGTTGTTGGCGTAGAAGGAGATTGAGGCGATGTCGCCGACTTCCTTCGTCACGCTGAAGTTCGCCGAGAAGAACGGTGAGAGGTAATCCTTCTGGAAGGCGTAGTTGAAGGATGTCCTTTCCACCAGCTTGCAGAGGTTGTCGTAGAGTTCCCTGTCGTTGTCCCTGGCCCAGATGAAATCCTTTAGGAAAGGCTTTGGAGTCGGATCCCAGTAGCTTGAGTAATACTCAGGATAGGTGACTGTCTTGACCCGCCTGTCCATGAATGACGGGTCTTCACTTGGAAGGTAGGAGGAATCATCATCGACAGCATAGGTCCTGACACCTCCGTCGGTCTCGCTGAGGGCTCTGGAGTACTTCAATAGAGAGCCTTCCAATTTGGCTGAGATGATCATCCTGACCCGAGGAATATGAGTGGTGACAGTCACGTTCATCCTCAGCGTCCTGGACTCGCTTCCGTTGTTTGTCTTGTTGCCCCCGACATACCAACCTATGTATTTGTAAGGAGTGTTGTCGGTCATTCTGATGGTGGTTGGAGAATAAGCCAGGAGGTCCTGATTGACCGTCCTATAGGCGTAGTAGTTGCCGTCAAGGCGGATGTCGGTGTTTATCGGATTGATCCTTTTGAAGTCGATCACCCACTCCAGTCCGTAACGATTGATAGGAGTCCCGCTGTTCGCCGCGTATGTGTGAGGTGTGAGAGACTCCCTTGTGACACCAGTTATGGTCTGTGGCCCGAATGTTCCGGTCTTGTCGGAAACAGTCACGACACCGGTTTTCCGGTCGATGCTGTAAACTCTGTCATTTACCGGAATCGTGCATGACTGAAGCGCTTTCTGATCGGTGTAGTTGTACGTGAACGCTTCGTAGGCCTTGTTCATCGAGAACGCCTTGGCGGTTTTGTTCCAGTACCCGGCCAGGGATATTCTTGTACCCGCAAGGTTTATCTCCATTCCGAGCTCCCCTTGGTGGTTGCGCTGCCAGACAAGGTCAGGGTTGTACTCGATGGTCGCCGGCATTATGTAGTAGGCATAGTAGGCGTTGCCGTCGTCAGCTGTCGGTGGATTGAAGATCTGTATGTCCCTGTAGTTCGGCTGAGGGTATAGGATTGAGAATGAAGGCTGCTTGACGGCCACGCCCCAACTTGCCCTGAAGGCGAGACTCTGCACGAACTTCCCTCTGCGGCCTTTGGCTGAAAACACTGAGTATTTCGCGTTGAATCTTGGCGACAGACTGGTCGTGGTGCCATACTCGGAACCCTTTATGAATGTGTTCTCCGCTCTGAGTCCGGCAATCAGGTTGAGATGTGACTCTTTGCCGATCGGTATGGAGACATTCTCTTCCGCGAACAGGGCGAGGTTGTTCATGAACGGGATCTCGCTATAGTCGTAGGTCCTGTACGTAGGCGCGTTGCTAAGGTCTTCCGAGTGTTCTCCCTTACCTAGGTTGGCGTCCGCATTCCAGTCTGCGCCGAGCTTGATCTTGTTGTTGACCTTCCCGAACTTCTTTGCCCAGTTGCCCTTGAGGGTGAGTTTGTAGGAGAAAGGCTTGTCGTCCAGGAACATTGTGTTGTACCAATAGCCGCGAGGAATCATGATGGCCGCCGCGTCCGGATTAGCAGAGTAGTCCTCGGCCACAAAATAGCCTTCTTCCTTTCCATGCAGGGCCACTGTCCCGGCGGCGCTGGAATACCTGTTCCTGGTCTCGCTGAGTTTGTTGGATCTGACTACCGAGCCTTTGAATTCGAGGTTGGTGATCCATGGTTTGCTCAGAAGCCAGTTCATTTCGACATTTGCCCTTAGCGTGTTGTCCTTTTGTTTCTCGTAAGTGCCGATAAGCAGGTCCGGGTCGGCTTTCGTGTCGCTTCCTCCGAGGTTGCCTGTGATTCCGAAGGAAAACCTTATCGGGGTTTCGCTGAACATTCCGTTGTTGAATAGGTTGGAATAGTTCAAAGAGATCTGCTTGCGGTTGTAGGACTCGTACGGCGAGCGGCTGTCTTTCACGGATCGCGTGTATTCGACATTGGCGTTCAGAACACCGCCTGAGACCCCGTTCCGGCTCTGTCCGAGACCGAAGCCTTTGCTGACGGAGAACTGTTTTGTCTTTGGGTTTGTCGTCATTGTCACCAAGTATGGGGCTAGTCCTTTCTTGGTGTTGACCTTGACGATTCCGGCGCCGATGTCACCATATTCAACGGATGGAACTCCGGAAATCACTTCCACGGACTCCACATTGCTTGATGCTATGTTGTTGATTGACGCACCCTTGATCTCTGAGAAGGAGGCGTTGTTCGAAATTCTTACACCATCTACTTCGACAGCGGTGCCGAAGGAGGAGTTGCCAGCCTCGGTCGCCTCTCCGGCCCGGAGATTGAATCTATTGGTGGAGAGAAGGCTTGGATTCGCGGTGACTCCTCCTGGTAGTAGGCCTCCTATGTCCGAAAGGCTAACCATCTGGACATGATCAAGCGCTGTCCTGTCCATGGTCCGGCTCGTAGTCGCGCTGTTCTCGTTCTCCTTGGCGGTTACGACAACTCCTTCCAGGCTGAGGTTGTCCTCGCTCAGGAGAGCCTTGTACCCTGTCAGATCCTTGCTGATGATGATGGTCTTGGTGTCGGTGACGAATCCGAGGCAGGAGACGCTGATCGTGTTTTTACCGGCCGGAACTTTTTTGATTGTGAACCGTCCTTTATCGTCGGCTACCGCCCATTGCTCACACTCCACGGCCACCACAGTCGCGAATTCCACAGGCGTCTTGGTTCTCTTGTTCACCACCGTTCCAGAGATGGTGTAGGTCTGGGCAAGAGATACGGCGCAAGGCAGGAGCAGAATCAGTATCAAAAAAAGTCTCCGCATGGTCTATTGATTGATGTTCAATTATCTTTCCCTGATGACATCGCCGTGATCCTTCACCACTGCTTCTTTCCACTTCTCCGTGTAGCCAGGCTGGGTGAGTCCGGCAGGGGTGCCTTCGTGCCATTTTGAATGCTTGAACGAGCCGTCGGCGTTCTGGGCCTTGACGTTGCCGTCGATGAACTTCACCAGAAGCAACTCCTCAAGGGCCACCCAGTTGTCGAACTGGGCCTGTGCGGTGCTTACTGAATACTCGGTGAGCATCTTCCTGACGGAGGCGAACCAGTCCTTGCTGTCCAGACCTTTCTTCTCGGCTTTCGGAAGGATGGCGTTGTAGGCCTCAAGAGCCTTGCGGTCCATCTCGGCGAGTTTTGATTCCATCTGTCCGTTCTCAAAGCTGTCGATCGCCTTGCGGACTGTCGGAGCCATGATGTTGTAGGCCTTGTAGCAGGCGTTGGCGACACGGTTGTTGATCCAGAAGGATGCGGTAGGGGAGTACTTGAGCATGTTTCCGTTGCCTACCCTGAAGCATTCCGGCACCTTGTCGGTGCAGGTGTAGATCGGGGTGAGGTAGGATGTCGCCGCGTCGTCTGTTCCGAACCAGATGACTCCGCCGACAACGTCCGGGAGGTCGTGCCTTGACTGGCCGACGAACCAGAAACCTGTCTGCTGGGTGGCGATGGCCCTCTCGTTGACATAGCGCCAGCCCTTGTACTCGAAGCCCATCGGCCTCCATCTGTAAGGGAGGGCGTTGCCGCCGGCTCCGATGTCGGTGGTCATGTCCAGAGGGGTTCCCTCGAAATGATCCCTCATCGCGTCGGCCACATTCTTCACGGAGATCTTCCTGGCCGGTTTCACGAACAGCGGCATCCTGTGGCTGAGATCCTTGCCGGTGATGTAGTCGTGGTAGGCCGAGGCCGGCTCGGTGATGGTCTTTCCGTCCTTTTCGTAGGTGAATTGTCCGTCGCAGAGGATGTTGAAGGCACTCCATGCCCTTGCGTCGCAGCCCCTTACGGTTCCGAAATCGGCCGGGCAGTAGGCCGCGCTGAAATCGAAGTCCTCATCCTTGCCGTCGAAGTAGCCTTTCTCTCTCGCGAAGGAGATCACGTCAGGGGCGTAGAGGCAGTTCTCAGGGTCGTTCAGCGGGAAGGTCTGGATGCGTGCCTGGTTGGCGTGCGAGCAGATGTAGCCGTCAGGAATCCTCCTGGCCACCCAGACGAAGCCTTTGCGGATGTTCTTTCCGTCCTTCATCTCGCATCCCTTTCCGATGAGATCCATGATCCAGGCCTCGTCCTTATCGGCTATCGAGAATGTCTCCCCTTCGGAAGCGTAGCCATATTCATTGGCCAGATCCACGATGACCTGGATTGCCTCCCTTGCGGTGCGGGCCCTTTGCAGGGCGACGTAGATCAGTGAGCCATAGTCCATTATCGCCGTGCTGTCCTCCAGCTCAGGTCTTCCGCCCCAGGTGGTTTCGGCGATGATGAGCTGATGCTCGTTCATGTTGCCGACCGTCTTGTAGGTGTGGGCTACCTGAGAGATCTGTCCCATCGGTCTGTAGGAGTCCCAGTTGATGATGTCCAGCATCGCGCCGGGTTTCCAGTTTGCCGCAGGGTGGAAGTACAGCTCTCCGTACAGCACGTGCGAGTCCGCCGCGTATGAGATTATGTTCGAGTTGTCGGTACTTGCTCCCCTTGTCACGATGATGTTGGTGCAGGCGTCCGACTGGTGGTTCGCCGCCAGCAGAACGAGGAGCGCCGTAAGCGCTTGGAGGGTTGAGTGTCTAGCCATTTTGCGATTAACGTATTATTGTTTAATTTTGTTAAATCTTTTTTCAAAACGTAAAGATATGAAAATTTTTTTGCTTGCGGTCGTTTGTCTGGCCTTTTCGTCACTGACTGTTTTCGCCCAGCAGAATCCGCCGAGTCCGGAGGAGCAGGAGAAGAAACTGGCGGAGTTCATTCAGAAGGAGGTAGACCGTTGGGAGATGACCTTGAAACTGGAGGATTGGCAGGTTTTCTATGTGGATTCCATCCTGAACCACGACTACCGCGCCATGCAGGAGGAGATGAACAGCCTTTCCTCCGCGAAAGTCTCCAATTTTGACATCTACACCAAGACAAGTGACAAATGGGCCGAGAACATCTATGTGGCGTTCCGGAAGGTGCTGAACAGTGATCAGTGGGCGAAATATCTCAAGAGCGGTGCGGCCCGCGACAGGAAGGCGCGTGAAAAAAGAAAGGCAAAGATGGAAAAGTCTTCCGCCAAACTTCCGGAAAATGATTAAATTTGCAGGAATATTTTCGTGACTGTCATGAAAGAGAGAATAGAACAGCTGCTCGCGGATGTGCGCGGGCTGAATTGCAAGACCGCCAAAGATGTTGAGGAGGCCCGTGTAAGGCTTCTTGGCAAGAAAGGAGAGATCACCAAGCTTTTCGAGGAGTTCAGGACCTATGGCCCGGAACTTAAGAGGGAGTTTGGCCGTACGATAAATGAACTCAAGCAGGTCGCCCAGGCCAAGATTGACGAGCTTAAGGACAAGACGGCTTCCGTGGGAGCGTCTGACGGCCCTAAGGAGGATCTTTCGATGCCGGGAGTTCCGTTCGAGCTTGGGTCGAGGCATCCGGTGTCGATTGTCCGTCAGGAGATCGTTGACATATTCAGAAAATTCGGCTACGATGTGGCCGAGGGACCAGAGATCGAGGATGACTACCATGTGTTCGAGGCGTTGAACTTCCCGCTGAACCATCCGGCCAGAGACATGCAGGACACCTTCTTCGTGTCCGCCGGTCATCCGGATCCGCTTCTGCTGAGGACCCACACATCCTCCGTCCAGGTGCGCGCGATGGAGACCATGAAGCTTCCTATCCGTGTCATCTGCCCTGGCCGTGTGTTCAGGAACGAGGCGATCTCCGCCCGTGCCCACTGCATCTTCCATCAGGTAGAGGGTCTCTACATCGACGAGAATGTGACGTTCGCCGACCTCAAGCAGGCCATCCTTCTTTTCGCCCGCGAGATGTTCGGTCCTGACACCCAGATCAGGATGCGTCCGTCCTACTTCCCGTTCACCGAGCCTTCGAGCGAGATTGATGTGAGCTGCAACATCTGCCACGGCAAGGGCTGCAACATCTGCAAGGGAACAGGCTGGCTGGAGATCATGGGCTGCGGAATGGTTGACCCGAATGTCCTTGAGGCTTCCGGCATCGACAGCAGGAAGTACAGCGGCTTCGCTTTCGGAATGGGTCTGGAGCGTATCGCGATGCTTAAGTGGCAGGTTAACGACCTACGTCACTACTTCGAGAACGACCTTCGCTTCCTTTCCGAGTTCAAGACTTCGATAGAGGTATAAGTCTTTTTGATGCAAACTTTGAAAATTCTTCAGAAAAAGTTTGCAGAATAAGAAAAAAGCACTACCTTTGTAATCCCAAAGCACTGCTGCGGGGAACAAGTTTGCGGAAATAGCTCAGTTGGTAGAGCACGACCTTGCCAAGGTCGGGGTCGCGAGTTCAAGTCTCGTTTTCCGCTCCAAAGGCCATCCGGAATCCGGGTGGCCTTTTTGGTATAATCCCCGACTTGAACTCGCGACCCGCTTCCCGAGGGAGCTGTCGGCTCTATAGGAGTCGGTGAATTAGCCAGGAACTATACTTTTCCTCTGGAACGGCAATATTCATAGAACAAAATAGACTATATTTGCAGCGTGAAACCACGAGGCCCGTTCCTTCCCGTCAGGGGGACGACTTCTTTCATTTTTTTTGAATATGACTGCCGCATCAAAGGGAAACAGGTTCAATCTGGCGTTCAACATATTCCTTGTCACGGGGATGCTGGTCGCTGTCACCATCACCACCATATTCAAGCTCCAGCAGCCTGGGGTCAGGACATTCATGCTGCTTTTGGCGGCGTTCGGGTCGGTGATGGGGGTCGTGAACACGGTGATGTCGGCCAACGGCAACATCCTGACGTTTGTGTTTGGCTTCATCGACGTGCTGATCGGGACGATCGTCTATCTCGACAACGGCATCATGGGGAACTTCGCCCTGCATGCGTTTTATTTTCTGCCGATGCAGTTCATCGGGTTCTGGCAATGGAGCAAAAGAGGAGCGAAGGTGCGTTCCGGAGAAGAGGGGGCGCATCTGAAGGCACGGAGGCTGACAGGGAGGCAGTGGGCTTGGCTTGCGGCTGGAATATTCATAGGCATAGCTGCCCTGTACCTTATATTATTATACGTGGATGGCGCGAAACTGGCGGCGGGAAAAATCGACAGTGTCGATAAGTCCAAGATCCTTCTCGACGCGGTCGTGATGATTCTGAACATCGCAGGGCAGGTGCTGATGAGTCTGGCGTTCATGGAGCAGTGGTACATCTGGCTTCTGGTGAACATCTCCTCGATCTCCCTGTGGTCGGTGGCGGTCATAAACGGCGCCGGTTCCGGCAATGCCGCGGTGATGCTTATCAAGTACGTCTTCTACCTGCTCAACTCCATCAATGGCTTAAGAATATGGTTGAGCCTGTCGAAGCGCCGAAGCCAGTAGGTGGTCCATTCCGCCAAATTTGGAGATTTAACTATTTTTTACTTACTTTGTGGCGCTGTTTGTTCTCGGATTCAAGGAGGACAGTTTGTAACAGCATAATTAATAGGGATATACTTATTTTAATTATTTAATTTATGACTGAAGAAGAAATTGTAAAGCAGGTCAAAGCGATTATCGTTGACAAGCTGGGCGTTGAGGAGTCCGAAGTGACAGAGAGCGCCAACTTCACAAATGATCTCGGAGCTGATTCTCTTGACACAGTTGAGCTTCTTATGGAGTTTGAGAGAGTGTTCGGAATCAAGATTCCTGATGAGGAGACAAGCACAATCGCAACCGTTAAGGACGCGATCGACAAGGTCAAGGAGAAGCTCGCCGGCAAGGAGGAAGCATAATAACCCTTTGACAGAAAGAATAAAGCCTCGGATCTTGGTCCGAGGCTTTTTCTTTAGATAATCACGGCCTTGACCGAAAAAATAAAATGGCAAATTTTGGTAACGTGCAAAATTTGCCATTTTATTTTTTCGGTCCACTGCCCCAATCTATTTCTCTGGATATCCTTTAGGAATGGCGAAGGTCACTTTCAGTTTCGGCTTCTTGCCTTCGGCCTTCGGGCCGCGCAGGATGGCGCGGTAGTAGCGATCCTTGTCCAGCTCTGTGCTGGAAGTCGTTTTGGTGGCCGAAGAATATGCGTATTGGGCCATTGTCTGATAGTTGTAGTAGTTGTTGTAGTACCCGTAGCCTCCGTAGCCACCATATCCATAGCTGCCATAACCTCCATAACCGCCGTAGCCTCCGTAGCCTCCGCCGTAAAGCTGGTTCATGTACGAGTAGTAGGCCAGCTGCTGGTAGAACTGGGCTGTCTGCTCAGCCGACGCGTCGGTTGTAGTGGTTTTCTCGTACCACATTATGAGAAGCCAGATGTCATAGCTGGACAGCTTGCTGTCATCGGCTTTTTTCCTGATGATCTGCTGCACGTGGTGCGTGATGTCCGGCGAGTAGTTGCACAATGACCTGTTGATGTCGCCCTGGTTCTCATCGGACGCGCTTGCGTCGGTAAGCCCGGCGAAGGTCACGGTCGTGTCAGTGCTTATCTTGATTGTCGGGCTGAGAACCTTAGGGTAGCGGAACATGGTCGTGTAGTCATCCGGGAAGTCAAAAGGCATCTCTATCGTCGCCTTGGAGATGAGCGCTGTCGCAGGATTGCCTCCCTGCTTGATTATCGCGCTGTTGACAAGGCTTTGGATCTCCGAGGCCGGGATGACCGGCTTGATCCCGCTGCCTCCCTCGATGTAGATCTTGTCCCCGGCCTTGCCGATCAGGTGGTCGGTCTCGTGGCGGTCCACATTGAACACGTACTGTGAAGGAAGTGTCCTGACTTTGATCAGCGAGTCAAGATTCTGCATCTTGACAGGGCTGAAGTAGAACATCACGCTTGAATCCCTCCTCTCTCCTTTGAACTCTCCGTTGAAATAGAGGATGGCATAGTTGTCAGTCCTGGCGAGATACGTTCCACTTGTGCTTTTGACGCTCTCCAGAATGTCGAACTTGTACATGTCGAACCTGCCGCCGTAGCCGCTCGGGTCATCGGTGCAGATGTAGATGCCCGGGAACTTCTTCCTGTAGGTGTCCAGATCCTTAAGGTCGTCCTGCGTGATGCCCAGGTACTGTTTTCCATATTCCTCGGTGAACTCGAACGCCAGGGAGTCCTGTCCGTTCGCCACAGGCACGCCTTTGGTGATCCGTTTGTTACCGTGTTTGATCTCGGCCCTTGAGAAGTAGTCCTTCGAGCCGAGTGGCTCGGAAAGGGCGTAGACATTGACGTTCTGAAGGATGTTGCTCTGGCTTTCGTCAGCGACGGAGACGGAATCGACCGCCGCCTTGAACTTGAATTTCTTGAACACGGGATTCTTGCCGAAATCCACAGTGTCCAGCACTGGCACGAGCGTCACGACGCTGCCCCTGCTGAACAGGCCGAAAGTCTCGTCCCGGATGGAGCCGATGGTTATTCTTCTTGATGAATAAGCCGTCAGGCTGTCGATGGACTTCATCCAGATCTCGTCAAGGTCGAATTCCGCCGTGTGGAAATCGTACCTCTGGTCGGTAGGTATAAAATCACCGCCGAGGTTCTCGTCTGTTCCGACGCAGGACACAAGGCCGGCTATCAGAATTATGGCTGCTGCCGTGAGCTTTCTCATTTGCTACAATTGTTGATAAAAACCATCGTATTCCTCGATGTAGCGACCGCTGCTGATCGAGTCCTCGCTGAAAGGAAGGATCGGCATGCTCCTCTCCTCGCAGAACTTGACAAGTTCCGGGGCGACATCCTTGTCGCCTAAGATTATGCCGTCCGAATACAAGGCTGCTGTTTTCGCAAGATTTATGCCAGTCGGCTCCTCCAGGAGGGAGACATCCGCAGGCTTGATTCCTCCGAAAAGCACGTTGTCTTTCAGTGATGGAGACAGCTTCTCTTCCGCCGCCTCGTTGTAGAGCGAGGTGACGATCCTGCTTCCGCTGAAGATCGGGTCGCCGTTGTAGGCCTTTTTCAGATAAAGCGGGACAAGGTGTGAGATCCAGCCCTGGCAGTGGATGACATCCGGCGCCCAGCGCAGTTTCTTCACAGTCTCAAGAACGCCTCTGGCGAAGAAGATTGCTCTCTGGCCGTTGTCCTCGAAGAATTTCCCGTCCGTGTCGTACGAGATCTGCTTGCGTCTGAAGTAGTCCTCGTTGTCAATGAAGTAGACCTGGATCCTGGCTGAGGAGATCGACGCCACCTTGATGACCAGCGGCCTGTCCACGTCTCCGATGATGATGTTCATCCCGGAAAGCCTTATGACTTCGTGAAGTTGGTTCTTGCGTTCGTTGATGCAGCCATAGCGCGGCATGAACGCCCTGATTTCCTTTTTTCTTTCCTGAATGCCCTGCGGCAGACAACGCCCTATCCTCGAAAGCGGAGTCTCGGGGAGGAAAGGCATGATTTCCGAATTGACGAATAAAACTCTGTTGACAGGTTTTCCCATGTTAATTTTCTTGACTTACAAAGGTAAGAATTTTTTTTCATATTTCGATATTTCACTATCTTTGAAACCAATTTGGTGTATTGTGTGAAAATGACGGCAGGAGAGAATAAACTAATACGCAGGAGACTTGTCGGCGCGTGGCTGTCCACGGTGGTCAGCATCAGTCTGGTGCTGCTGCTGGTCGGTGTGGCCGGCCTTCTGGTGGCCAACGCCAGGAGCGTCTCCGACTATTTCAAGGAAAACATGCAGATTTCCGTGCTGATGAAGCAGGAGGTCAGCGATGACGAGGCGATGGAATATGTCTCGGATCTGGATGCGGCGCCTTTCATCAAGAGTACCTGCTTCGTGTCCCGGGAACAGGGAACGAAGGAGATGTCCGAACTTCTCGGGGAGGATTTCCTCAGTGTGTTCGAGGCTGCTCCAATACCAGTCTCCGTGGATGTCACGCTCAATGCTGAATATGTCTCCTCGGACAGTCTGGAGGTCGTGAAGAAAGTGATCGGCGCGTCACCTTTGGTCGATGAGATCGTCTATCAGCAGTCCCTGGTGGACAAGCTGAACACGAACCTGCGTAAGATCTCGATGGTTCTCGGGGTGTTCATCGCCCTTCTGCTGTTCATTTCCTTTGTCCTGATCAACAATACGGTCAGACTGAACGTCTTCTCAAAAAGATTCACGATCCACACCATGAAGCTCGTCGGGGCGACAAAGTCTTTCATCCGCGCCCCTTTTCTGGTGCAGGCGGTGTTCCAGGGGCTGTTCTCGGCTCTCCTTGCCATAGTGATGCTGGTCGGGATCCTGTTCTTTGTCAGGAATGAGTTCGAGCAGCTTTTCGAGGTGTTCAGGCTGGACCTGCTCCTGATGGTGATGGGGGTCGTGGTGCTGGCGGGGATTGTCATCTGCGTGGTCAGCACGACTTTTGTTGTCGGACACCTGGTGTCCCTCTCGAAGGATGAATTGTATTGCTAATCAAAATATTCATGAATATGTCTGAAAACACAAAAATGCCGATGACGGGGAAAGGGTTGAGGCTGCTTCTGATGGGGCTTATTGTAATGGTCGCCGGCTTCGTGCTGATGATCGGTGGCGGAACCGTCGATCCCGACAGGTTCAACTGGGCGATGTTTGATTTCAGAAGACTGGTCGCCGCCCCTCTGGTGATCATCTGCGGAATCGTCATAGAGGTCGTGGCGATCATGGCCAGGCCGAAGGATCGGGTAGATAACGACAAGGAATAGGTTATGGATTGGTTGCAGGCTCTTCTTCTTGGAATAGTGCAGGGACTCACAGAGTTCCTGCCCGTCAGCTCCAGCGGTCATCTGATGATTGTCAAGGAGTTGCTGGGGGTTGACAGCGAGGGTTTTCTCGATTTCACGGTGACGGTCCATCTGGCGACCGTCCTGAGTACGATCGTGGTGTTCTGGAAGCCTATATGCAGGCTTCTGGCCGGGCTGTTCAAGTTTACCTACAATGATGAGACAGACTATGTCTTCAAGATAGTTGTCTCGATGGTACCGGTAGCCGTCGTCGGGCTGATGTTCAAGGACAAGGTGGAGGCTTTGTTCTCGGACAACCTCTTCACCGTGGCTGTCTGCCTTATCATCACGGCCATACTCCTCTTTCTTTCGGATGTCTCCGGACGGAGGGTTCCGCGCCGCCGCGCCGAAATGGCCGACACGGTCTCTGCGCCTGAGTCCCGTAATGGAATATCCTATTGGCAGGCGCTCGTCGTGGGTCTTGGACAGGCTGTCGCTGTGGCACCGGGTCTTTCCCGTTCCGGCACGACGATCTCCACCGGTCTGCTCTGCGGGGTCAAGCGTGACGTGATGGCCCAGTTCTCTTTCCTGATGGTTCTCGTTCCCATCATCGGCGAGCAGTTCCTTGACCTGCTCAAGTCGTTCACGGGAGGCGCGCCGATCGGCGAGGGACTTAGCCCTCTGTGTATTGTCGTCGGCTTTCTTGCCGCGTTCGCCTCGGGCTTGTTCGCGTGTAAGGTGATGATAGCCATCGTCCGAAAGGCAAGGCTGACGTGGTTCGCCATCTACTGCCTTGTCGTGTCGCTCCTGCTTCTTGTCTTCGCATAGCGTGTGGGATCATGGCGGAAAGGACGCTTGTTTACTTTGTTTCGGATGTCCATCTCGGGCTGGACGTGAATGACCCTGCCGACAGGGAGGCCCGCTTTGTGAGGTTCCTGAGATCCATTCCTGTGGACAGGACGAAGACATTGTACCTCCTGGGGGACATCTGGGACTTCTGGTACGAGTACCACGATGTCGTTCCGAAAGGCTATGTGAGGGTGTTCTCGGCCTTGCTTGACCTGATGGACGCCGGTGTCGAGGTCTGCTTTTTCCAGGGCAACCACGACATATGGTGCTTCCACTATTTCGAGGAGCTGGGCATAAGGGTGCTCCAGCAGCCTTATGTGACCGAGATCGGCGGAAAGACCTTCTGCCTGGGTCACGGCGACGGGCTGGGGCCAGGACATAAATGGTACAAACTCATGCGGTGGGGATTCCGCAACAGATTCTTCCAGAGTCTGTTCAGTCTGCTTCATCCTTATCTGGCCTTCCGCTTCGGCAAGGGATGGTCAAAGAAGAGCCGCGTCGCGAAGAGTCGTGAATATGTCTTCAAAGGAGCCGGGGAGCCGCTCTACAAGTTCGCCGTGGACTTTTCGAAGGAGAGGCATGTGGACTATTTCATCTTCGGTCACTTCCACGTGAGCGAGGATCTGACGCTGCCTACCGGAGCCAGGCTTCTTGTCCTTAAGGACTGGATGAGGCCTCACTCGTCGAACTTTATCTCCTTCGACACGATGTCGGGATGCTTGGGCATCTCCCAGAATATTGAATAATAGAGAGCGTCAAACTCGCCTCTCTGCCATTTCTCGACAAGATATTCAGTCATCTTGTCCTCGCCCTTGGGGTCGTAGTGGGTCGTCAGATCCTGCCCGAAGATTTTGGCCACTCCCTGCCAGAAGCCGGCGGACAATCCGTTCTTATATTCTTTGATGACGGAGTAGGGAGCTTTGCCTATCTCTCTGTCAACCAGTCTGATGAGCAGCTTCCCTTGGGAAATGGTCATGTTCTTGAGCGGTTGCTTGTAGGCATCCAGCAATTCTTTTTGCAGCCTGTTGATGTAGACTTCCTTCTTGCGTCTTCTGAGCTGGTTCTCCGAGATGTGCCTTTCCACCTGGCTCTCCATGTCCTTGGCCAGAAGGGCGTAAGGGTAGACCTTGTTGAAATTGTAGACCAACCGATAGTATTTCCTCAGATCCCTCTTGCTGCCCCTGTAGCCCTTTGGAAAGATCCAGGCCGGATCGATGCTGTCGAAGTAGGCGGTGTCGCCATGCTCGACCCTGTAGCCCATGTAGCCGGATCTGCCCTTGCCTTCCTGCTGTGGCGGGATGTCGCGCGACTCTCCGGCGGTGAGGCTTGTCACCGTCAGAAGGCCTGCCAAGGCGCAGAGAGCGTATGATCGAAGACTGTTCATTGTTCTATGTCCTATATTGTCCTGCTTTGGGGCGGCTCATGGGCGGCTTCGCTCGTTCTGATGTCCAAAGAGGATCACCAAAGGTAAGGAATTTCTATAAAAACCATGCCATCCTTGGAGTTGTCGATAGGCGATTCCGAGGCGTGTCGAAATTGGCCTTAAAAATATTTTTACCTTTTTCCTAATGAATTGAGAATGATGATGTTCTTTGAAAAGAATCGTGGTCGAAAAAGTTGAAATATTTTTAGAAATATGTTTGAAATTCATATTTTTTTACTAAATTTGCAGTCCCAAATTCTAGGGTGCGGAGGCTTAAAGTGTTGATGCTCAATAGATTTTGGAGGATTTGGAAATTATTAAAGTAATACAGCAATGTTACAACCAAAGAAAACTAAGTTCAGAAGAGAACAAAAGAACGTGATGAAGGGTATGGCCCAGAGGGGCAACCAGCTCGCGTTTGGTTCCTTCGGTCTCAAGACCCTCGAGAACTGCTGGATCACAGCGCAGCAGATTGAGTCCGCGCGTCAGGCTATCTCACGTTGCATGAACCGTGAAGGACAGATCTGGATCAGGATCTTCCCGGTCAAGCCTTTCACAAAGAAGCCTTTGGACACCCGTATGGGTAAAGGTAAAGGTGATCCTCAGGGATTTGTCGCTCCTGTGACCCCGGGACGTATCATCTTCGAGGCTGACGGCGTTTCACTGGCGATCGCCAAGGAGGCGATGCGTCTTGCCGCGCACAAGCTTCCTATCGCGACCAAGTTCGTGGTTCGCAGGGATTATGTTGAATAATAAATGGAGAAGGAATAATGAAAACATCTGAAGTTCGTGAGATGTCCATTGCAGATCTGCAGGACCGCATCCAGGTTGAAAAGAACAGACTCGACACCATGAGGCTCAACCACGCCATCTCTCCATTGGAGAACACATCGGAATTCAAGAAAGTCAGAAAGGATATCGCTCGCATGCTCACTATCCTCGCTGAGAAAGAAAATGAACAGAAATAATCATTAGTCTTATGGAAAGAAATCTTCGTAAGGAAAGAATCGGCGTAGTGGTCAGCAATAAGATGGACAAGACCATCATTGTTGCGGTCGAGACCAAGAAGGAGCATCCTCTCTACGGTAAGTTCATCAAACATACCTCCAAGTTCGTCGCTCAGGATGACAAGAACGAGTGCAGCGAGGGAGATACCGTGCGCATTATGGAAACCCGTCCTCTCAGCAAGACCAAGAGGTGGAGATTAGTTGAAATCGTAGAAAAAGTTAAGTAGTATGATACAGCAGGAAACACGTTTACAGGTTGCCGACAACAGCGGTGCAAAGGAGGTCCTCTGCATCCGTGTGCTTGGCGGTACGCATCATAGATATGCGACAGTGGGCGACCAGATCGTTGTAGCGATCAAGAGCGCTCTTCCTGGCGGTGACGCTAAGAAGGGTTCGGTCTCCAAGGCTGTCGTAGTCCGTACTAAGAAAGAAATCCGCAGACCGGACGGATCCTACATCCGCTTCGACGATAATGCCTGCGTTCTTTTGAACAATTCAGGCGAGCTTCGCGGAACACGTATCTTCGGCCCTGTGGCCAGAGAGCTGCGTGAGAATTACATGAAGATAGTTTCACTGGCGCCGGAGGTCCTTTAATCATTGAGAATCATGAAAAAGTTACGTATTAAGAAGGGTGACACCGTGTATGTGAATGCCGGTAACGACAAGGGCAAGACCGGTAAGGTCCTGACCGTCATCCCAGCCAAGGATCGCGTCATCGTTGAAGGCGTCAACGTTGTCAGCAAGCACACTAAACCAAACGCTAAGCAGCCTCAGGGCGGCATCATCAAGCAGGAGGCTGGTATCCACGTTTCCAACGTACAGCTCATCGATCCTGCCCAGAACAAGCCGACAAGAGTAGGTTACAAGTTTGTGGACGGAAAGAAAATCCGCTACGCTAAGAAATCAGGAGAGGAGATTAAGTAACTATGGCAAAGAAAGCTACAAACAAACCGGCGGAGGCGCAGGCGCTTCCTACAGGATATGTGCCTTCTCTCAAGAAGGTTTACAGGGAGGAGATTGTTGAGAAACTGATGAAGCAGTTCTCCTACACGACTGTCATGCAGGTTCCAAGGCTTGTCAAGATCACCATCAACGAGGGTATCGGCGAGGCCACAAACGACAAGAAACTTGTTGAGGAGGCAGCTGAGGAGCTTGGCAAGATCGTAGGCCAGAAGGCTGTCCTCACTTCTTCAAGGAAGGACATTTCCAACTTCCGTCTCCGTAAGGGTATGCCTATCGGCGTCAAAGTGACCCTCCGCGACGTGAAGATGTACGAGTTCCTTGAGAGGCTTATCCGCGTCTCTCTTCCTCGAATCAGAGACTTCAACGGTATCGCCGAGAAGATGGATGGCAGAGGAAACTACACCCTCGGTCTTAAGGAGCAGCTCATTTTCCCGGAGGTGGACATCGACAAGAACCCGAGGATCCACGGAATGGAAATCACATTTGTAACCACAGCGAAGACCGACGAAGAGGCTCACGCTCTCCTCGCCGCATTCGGTCTGCCATTCAAGAAACATAACAACTAAGGAATATGGCAAAAGAATCAATGAAAGCTCGCGAGGTAAAGCGCGCGAAACTGGTTGCCAAGTATGCCGCGAAAAGGCAGGCTCTTAAGGAAGCCGGCGATTGGGCCGCTCTTGACAAGCTCCCAAAGAACGCTTCTCCTGTACGTCTGCACAACCGTTGCTCTCTCACCGGCCGTCCAAAGGGCTACATGAGGGCTTTCGGTCTGAGCAGGATCCAGTTCCGCGAGATGGCCAGCAATGGTCTCATCCCTGGCGTTAAGAAAGCTAGCTGGTAACAGTAACATATTATTTATTAACAATCGGATATCGGGCGTCCCTCGGGGCGTCGATCTAAAATTCAAAAAACAATGACTGATCCAATTGCAGATTATCTTACAAGAATCCGCAACGCCTATCTGGCAGGAAAGAATATCGTTGAGATCCCTTCTTCCAAGATGAAGGCCGCGATCACAGAGATTCTTTGTGAGAAGGGCTACATCCTCAGCTACAAGATTGTTGAGGGTACCCCGTACAACACCATCAAAATCGCTCTGAAGTACCATCCTCAGACCAAGATGGCCGCCATCAAGAAGATTAAGCGCGTCTCTACTCCTGGTATGAGAGTCTATGCTGACGTGGAGAACCTGCCAAGGGTCCTGAACGGACTCGGCATCGCTGTCCTCTCTACTTCCAAGGGTGTCATCACTGACAAGGAGGCCAAGAACCTGAATGTCGGCGGTGAGGTTATTTGCTATGTTTATTAACGATTAAAGTAAAGTATAATGTCAAGAATCGGTAAATTGCCTGTAAGCCTTCCGGACAAGGTGAGCGTTGAGGTTCTCCCTGGCAACGTTGTGAAGGTTAAAGGACCTCTTGGTGAGCTGAGCCAGAAAGTTGATCCGGACATCACTGTCACCGTTGAGGATAATGAAATCAAATTCACCCGCCCTACTGATCAGCCAAGACATCGCTCGATGCACGGTCTTTACCGCGCCCTCGTACACAACATGGTTGTGGGTGTCTCCACTGGCTATCAGACAAAGCAGGAATTCGTCGGTGTGGGTTACCGTGTGGCCGCTCAGGGTCAGCTTCTGACCTTGTCCCTCGGTTTCTCCCACGATGTTCAGATGATGCTCGCTCCTGAGATCAAGGCTGAAGTTCCTGATGTGAAGAAAGGTGAGAATCCTGTTCTGATCCTCAAGAGCATCGACAAGCAGCTCATCGGACAGGTCGCAGCCAAGATTCGTACACTCCGCAAGCCTGAACCTTATAAGGGCAAGGGTATCAAGTTCGCCGGCGAGCAGCTTCGCCGCAAGGCCGGCAAGACCGCTGGAGCTAAATAATAGGAGGACATAGATATGGCATTGAATAGAATTGAAAGAAGAAGAAGAGTCCATTACCGCATCCGTAAGCATGTCAATGGTACTGCCGAGAGGCCAAGAATGGTTGTCTTCAGAAGCAACAAGCAGATCTACGTCCAGGTTGTGGACGATGAGAGAGGCGTTACTCTTGTAGCCGCCGCTTCCAACGACAAGGTGCTTGCCTCTGAGTGCAAGGGCAAGAACGGAATCGAGGCCGCCGCTATCGTCGGCAAGGCGATCGCTGAGCGCGCCAAGGAGAAGGGTATCACCACAATCTCTTTCGACCGTGGAGGTTACCTCTATCACGGAAGAGTTAAAAGTTTGGCCGACGCTGCCCGTGAAGGTGGCCTTATTTTCTAATTGAAAGAAGACTATGGCAAATACAAATGTTAAAAGAGTAAAGACATCTGACCTCGAGTTGAAGGACAGATTGGTCGCCATCCAGAGAGTGACTAAGGTCACTAAGGGTGGTCGTCACTTCCGCTTTGCCGCTATTGTGGTTGTGGGTGACGAGAACGGCGTTGTTGGTTATGGTCTTGGAAAAGCCAATGAGGTAACTGCCGCCATCGCTAAGGGTGTAGAGGATGCCAAGAAGAATCTCGTCAAGATTCCTATCATCAACACTACCATCCCACATGAGCAGGAATCCAAGTTCGGAGGCTCTGTCGTGTTCATGAAACCGGCCGCTCCTGGTACCGGTGTAAAGGCAGGTGGTGCCATGCGTGCCGTGTTCGAGTCCGCTGGTGTGCAGAACGTCCTTGCAAAGTCAAAGGGTTCATCCAACCCTCACAACCTTGTAAAGGCCACTGTTGCCGCTCTTACACAGATGAGGGACGCTTACACCGTCGCTGGTCTCCGTGGCATTCCTATGAGTAAAGTATTTAACGGTTAGGAGGAGACACAGTTATGGCAAAGCTTAAGATAACACAGGTTAGAAGCAAGAACGGATCCACCAAGAGGCAGATCGCCAATCTGACCTCTCTTGGACTTCGAAAGATGCACCAGACCGTTGAGGTCGAGAAGACTCCGGTGACAGAAGGCCAGATCGCCAAAATCCGTCACCTTGTTGAAGTTGAAGAAATCTAATCAGGAGGACGAATAGATGAAACTGGAAAATTTGAAACCTGCAAAGGGTGCGACACATAACAGCAAGCGTCTTGGTCGCGGACAAGGCTCCGGTAAGGGTGGTACTTCCACCCGTGGTACCAAGGGTGCCCAGGCTCGCGCCGGCTACGAACATAAGATCGGTTTCGAGGGAGGCCAGATGCCTATCCAGAGACGTGTTCCGAAGTTCGGATTCAAGAACCCTACAAGGGTTGAGTACAAGGCAGTCAATGTAGCTGCCATTCAAGCTCTTTCTGAAAGACTCGGAAAGGCGGAGATCGGTCTTGAGGACATCAAGGCAGCCGGACTCGCTGACACCAAGGAGCTCGTGAAGGTTCTTGGTAACGGTGAGATCACAGCGGCTGTGACAGTGACCGCGGACGCATTCTCAGCATCCGCCGTCTCGAAGATCGAGACCGCCGGTGGTAAGACAATAGTAATCGGCAAATAGCGATGAAGAAGTTTATTGAGACAATAAAGAACATTTTCAAGATCGAGGAACTCCGTACGAGACTCGGTTACACGTTCCTTCTCGTTCTGATCTACAGATTGGGTTGCTTCATCGTGTTGCCGGGTATCGACACAACCTTGCTCGCGTCCCTTCAGGACAGTACGCAGCAGGGTCTCGTCGGTCTTTTGAACATGTTCTCCGGAGGTGCCTTCGGTAACGCTTCCATCTTTGCGTTGGGAGTGATGCCTTACATCTCCGCTTCCATCGTGATTCAGCTTCTGGGCATGTTCGTCCCTTACTTCAGGAAACTCCAGATGGAGGGCGAAAGCGGCCGTAGGAAGATGAATCAGCTCACCAGGTATCTCACCATCCTCATTCTCTGCATCCAGGGACCTGCCTACATCGCTTCTATCCACAGCCAGATACCTGGAGCCGCATTCCTTGCGGAGACCCAGCTCGGCTGGAGCAGATTCATGTACAACCTTGTCGCCACCATCATTCTGATGTCAGGCTCGATGTTCGTAATGTGGCTTGGCGAGAGGATCACGGACAGAGGAATCGGCAACGGTATCTCATTGATCATCATGATCGGTATTGTGGCCCGTCTGCCTTTCGCTCTCGTCAGTGAGATCGGTACCAAGGTCAGCACGACAGCCGGTGGCGGTCCTATCGCCCTGATTGTCGAGCTCATCATCTGGTTCCTTGTCGTTGTGGCGACCATCGCCCTCGTACAGGGTGTCAGAAGAGTCCCTGTCCAGTACGCCAAGAGAGTAATCGGAAACAAGCAGTACGGTGGAGTACGTCAGTACATCCCTCTGAAGATCAATGCCGCCGGCGTTATGCCTATCATCTTCGCCCAGGCTTTGATGCTCTTCCCTCTTTTGTTCTCACGTTTCGACGCGACAAGAGGTCTCGCGGCCACTCTGGGCAACTACACCGGATTCTGGTATAACCTGATTTTCGGATCCCTCGTTGTGATCTTCACTTACTTCTACACCGCGGTGACGGTTAACCCTACCATGATGGCGGAGGACATGAAGAAGAACGGCGGATTCATCCCTGGCGTGAAGCCTGGAAAGGCCACGGTCAACTACCTTGACTCAATCATGTCAAAGGTGACGCTGCCTGGCTCCATATTCCTTGCCATCATCGCCATTCTTCCTGCTTTCGCCAGGATTCTGGGTGTTCAGGATCAGTTCGCAGGTTTCTACGGCGGTACCTCGCTGTTGATTCTTGTGGGCGTTGTCCTTGACACACTTCAGCAGATTGAGAGCTATCTCTTGATGCGTCACTATGACGGTCTCATGAAGACCGGACGTATCAGCGGACGCTCGGGAATGTAATTAAATGATCACAAGATTGATGGTTAGACCTAAGACAGAAGAGGAAATCGAGCTTTTACGCGAGAATGCCATACTCGTCTCCAAGACGTTGGCGGAAGTCGGAAAGGTGGTCGCCCCAGGTGTGACAACCGCGAGGTTGAATGAGGTGGCCGAGACTTTTATCCGCGATAATGGCGCCATACCGAGTTTCCTTGGATTCGAGGGTTTCCCCGCAGCTATTTGTGCATCAGTCAACGATGTTGTCGTTCACGGCTTTCCGTCCGACTATGTTCTGAAGGAAGGTGACATTGTGTCGGCGGACATCGGCACCCTGTACAAGGGCTATAACGGAGATTCGGCCTACACTTTCCCTGTCGGGGAAGTGGACGCCGAGACCCGGAAACTGCTGGATGTGACGAAAGCCTCGCTCTACAAGGGCATTGAGGCGGCGGTCGCAGGCAACAGGACTGGTGACATCGGACACGCGGTGCAATCGTACGCTGAGTCGTTCGGCTTTTCTGTAGTCCGTGAACTTGAAGGACACGGACTGGGAAGAAAGATGCATGAGGCTCCAGGTGTTCCCAACTATGGACGCCAGGGACACGGATGCAGGCTTGTGGATGGAATGGTCATTTGCATTGAGCCAATGATCAATGCCGGAGGCAGAGGAGTGTATGTGGCCAGAAATGGCTGGGCTGTACACACTTCCAACCACAGGAATGCGGCTCACTTTGAGCTTACGGTTGTTGTTCGTAAAGGCAAGGCGGAGCAACTGTCAACATTTGATTATATAGAAAGAACTGGAAAATTTTAAAGTGTTTTTTCAATGTCCAAACAAGTAGCGATAGAGCAAGACGGCAAGGTCATCGAGACTCTTCCTAACGCAATGTTCAAGGTGGAGCTTGAGAATGGCCACGTCCTTCTCTGCAACATCTCCGGCAAGATGAGAATGAATTTCATCCACATCCTCCTTGGAGACAAGGTGCGGGTTGAAATTTCACCTTATGATTTGACTAAGGGAAGAATATCTTTCAGGTACAAATAAAAATATTCACGATATGAAAGTCAAAACATCCATCAAGAAGCGCAGCGATGATTGCAAGATCGTCAGACGCAAAGGTCGTCTTTATGTCATCTGCAAGAAGAACCCTAAGTTCAAGATGCGCCAGGGATAACAGTAGTTTGTAAAACAAATTAAGTCTAAGATAAATTATGGCAAGAATAGCCGGTGTTGATTTACCGAACAACAAAAGAGGTGAGATAGGTCTCACCTACATCTACGGTATCGGCCGCAGCTCCGCGAGAGAGATTCTTCAGAAGTGCGGTATCGATTACGACATCAAGGTCGGTGATTGGAACGATGACCAGGTTGCCGCTATCCGTACTCTCATCAACGACGAGTACAAGATTGAGGGCGAGCTTCGTTCTTCCGTCCAGATGAACATCAAACGACTGATGGATATCGGTTGCTACAGGGGTATCCGTCATCGTCTCGGCCTCCCAGTACGCGGTCAGAGTACCAAGAACAATGCCCGTACAAGAAAGGGTAAGAAGAAGACTGTTGCCAACAAGAAGAAGGCGACCAAGTAAAACTAGATGAATTATGGCAAAGAAAACAACATCATCAAAGAGAGTTGTCAAGGTTGAGGCTACGGGCCAGGCCCATATTTCATCAACCTTCAATAATGTGATCATTACTCTGACGAACAATCAGGGTCAGGTGATCAGCTGGTCCTCAGCCGGTAAGAGCGGCTTCAGAGGTTCAAAGAAGAACACCCCGTACGCAGCGCAGGTTGCGGCCGAGGATGCCGCGAAGACCGCTTTCGACGCTGGTCTCCGTAAGGTGAAAGTCTTCGTCAAGGGTCCTGGCGCCGGACGTGAGTCCGCCATCAGAACCATCAACAATGCCGGAATCGTTGTCACAGAGATTGTCGATGTGACTCCGATGCCGCACAACGGATGTAGACCAAAAGGCCGTCGTAAAGTCTAAATAATTGATTTAAAACTAAAATTATTATGGCAAGATACATAGGTCCAAGTACTAAGATCGCCCGTAAGTTCGGCGAGCCGATATTCGGAAGTGATAAGGATTTCGAGAAGAGGAATTATCCTCCGGGACAGCACGGTCTGGCTGCAAAGCGCAAGAAACAGCGTGAGTACGGAATCCAGCTTAAGGAGAAACAGAAGGTTAGATACATGTATGGTCTTCTTGAGCGTCAGTTCCACAACACCTATCTAAAGGCATCCAAGATGGCTGGTCAGAGAGGTGAGAACCTTCTCCTCCTCCTTGAGTCAAGACTTGACAACGTTGTCTACAGAATGGGTATCGCCCCAACCAGGGCGGCTTCCAGACAGCTTGTCAGCCACGCTCACATTACCCTGAACGGTCAGGTGTGCAACATTCCGTCAGTCCAGGTGAAGCCTGGTGACGTCGTTGCCGTCAGGGAGCGCTCGAAGAGCCTTGAGGTTGTTCAGAAGAGCGTTGCTTCCGCTACCAAATATTCATGGATTGAGTTTGACCCTAAGGCCATTTCAGGCAAGTTCCTGAATCTGCCGGCAAGGGCTGACATCCCTGAAAACATCAACGAGCAGCTCATCGTAGACCTGTACTCTAAGTAAAAATAACACCTAAAAAGAATTAATATGGCAATCTTGGCATTTCAGAAACCGGACAAGGTGATAATGCTCGAAGGCACCGACACCGTGGGCCGTTTCGAATTCAGACCTCTTGAGCCTGGATACGGACAGACCATCGGCAACGCCCTCCGCCGCATTCTTCTCGCCTCTCTGGAAGGTTTCGCTATCAGCCAGATCAGGATTTCGGGCGTGGACCAGGAGTTCGCGACGATTCCTGGTGTGATCGAGGGGATGCAGGACATCATTCTCAACCTCAAGCAAGTGAGGTTCAAGAGAATGGTTGATACCGTTGACTCCGAGGTAGCGAACATTGTGATTAGCGGTAAGAATGAGTTTACCGCAGAGGATATTTCTAAAGGATTGTCTTCTTTCAAGGTGTTGAACCCAGAGCAGCACATCTGCTCGCTCGAACCGTCAGTTACACTCGAGATCTCCCTGACCATCACCAAGGGACGTGGCTTTGTGCCAGCCGAGGAGATGAGGGAGGAGAACACTCCGATCGGAACCATTCCGGTTGACGCTGTCTACACTCCTATCAGAAAGGTGAATTGGACTGTTGAGAACTGGCGTGTCGAGCAGAAGACCGACTACGAGAAGCTGAATCTTGAGATAATCACAGACGGATCTATCTCTCCGAATATGGCGCTTCAGGAGGCGGCAAGTATCCTGATCTATCACTTCAAGCTTTTTACCGATGACAAGAAGATCTCGATTGAGAGCGCTGTCGAGTCCGATTCAAAGGAACTTGACGAGGAAAGCCTCAGGATGAGACATCTCCTTCTCACCAAGCTGTCGGACATGGGTCTCTCAGTCAGAGCCTATAATTGTCTGAAGGCGGCTGACATCGACACATTCGCGGATCTTGTTTCCTACTCAAGGAATGAACTGATGAAGTTCAGGAATTTTGGAAAGAAGTCCCTCAATGAGATCGATCAGCTCGTGGAGAAGATGAAGCTACAGTTCGGGATGGATGTAAGAAAGTATAATATTGAACCCAAGAAAAAGAACGCATAGAAATGAGGCACAATAAAGCAATCAATCACCTTGGTCGTAAGTCAGGCCATCGTAAGGCTATGATGGCCAACATGGCGACTTCTTTGATCATGCACAAGAGGATCACGACGACCGTGGCTAAGGCCAAGGCCCTCAAGACCTACGTCGAGCCTCTCATCACCAAGTCAAAGGAGGACACGACTCATTCACGTAGAATCGTGTTCAGCTACCTTAAGAACAAGGAGGCTATCAAGGAACTCTTCGGAGTGATCGCCGCGAAGGTGGCTGACCGTCCTGGTGGCTACACCAGAGTTCTCCATTTAGGTTTCCGTCAGGGTGACGGCGCCGACATGGCACTCATCGAGTTGGTCGACTTCAACGAGGCTGCTCTTACCACCAAGAAAGAGGAGAAGAAGTCAACTCGCCGCAGCCGCGCCAAGAAGGTAGAGGCTCCGAAGGTTGAGGAGGCTCAGGCCGAGGCTCCTGCTCAGGAAGAGGCTCCAAAGGCTGAATAATCGCAAAAAACAAGAGCGAATATCATGGAAGACGGTCATCAAGACCGTCTTTTTTTATATTTTTATGCCATTCTGCTACGATATACCCCAGTTTTTTCTTATTTTTGTAGTTCAAGTTGTTGTCCAAAGGACATCTTTTTTTAGCTGGAAACTATAAATCGTTATAATTTATTTACTTATGAGTTTTTTATTCTATTTTGTACCTGTGGCTTCATTGGTAGCCCTCTTCTTCGCCTGGTTTTTCTATCATCAGATGAAGAAGGAAGATGAAGGTACTCCGACCATGAAGGAAATCGCCCAGTATGTGCGTGAGGGCGCCATGGCATACCTTAAACAACAGTATAAAGTTGTTGGAATCGTCTTTGTGGTTCTTGCGGTGCTGTTCAGCATTCTGGCCTTCGGTTTCGGCGTGCAGAACAAATGGGTGCCGTTCGCGTTCCTTACAGGCGGTTTCTTCTCGGCTCTTGCCGGCTATGTCGGCATGAGAACCGCCACCTACGCTTCGGCAAGAACCGCCAACGCTGTCAGCAAGTCGCTAAACTCCGGATTGAAGCTTGCTTTCCGTTCCGGAGCCGTAATGGGACTTACAGTTGTCGGTCTTGGTCTTCTTGACATCTCGATCTGGTGGGTGGTGCTGAATGCCTTTGTGCATGAGGCCAGCCAGTCGCAGTCTTTGGTTGTGATCACCACCACGATGCTTACATTCGGTATGGGAGCGTCCACTCAGGCTCTGTTCGCCAGAGTGGGCGGCGGTATCTACACGAAGGCCGCCGACGTGGGAGCCGACATTGTAGGCAAGGTTGAGCAGGACATTCCTGAAGATGACCCTAGAAACCCTGCCACAATCGCCGACAACGTTGGTGACAACGTCGGTGATGTCGCTGGTATGGGCGCTGACCTCTATGAGTCCTACTGCGGATCAGTCCTTGCCACGATGGCGCTTGGCGCGTCTGCGTTCTTCGGTGATGTGGACGGCCAGATTAGGGCCATCCTTGCTCCGATGATGATCGCCGCCATTGGTGTCGTCCTTTCCATCATCGGCATCTACGCCGTAAGGACAAAGGAAGGAGCCGGACTTCAGCAGCTTCTTAAATCCCTGAGCGTGGGTACGAACCTCAGCGCGGCCTTGATCGCCGTTCTTACTTTTGTGGTTCTCTACCTCCTTGGTTTCGAGAATTGGTGGCAGTTGAGCCTTTCCGTGATCTCCGGCCTGCTTGCCGGAGTCATCATCGGCAAGGCAACCGAGTACTACACCTCTCATTCCTACAAGCCTACGCAGCAACTTGCGGAGAGTTCGCAGACCGGCCCGGCCACTGTTATCATCAATGGTATAGGCCTCGGAATGATCTCCACATGCATTCCTGTCGTGACAATCGTAGTGGCGATCCTGCTCTCCTACCTTTGCGCAACAGGGTTCTCCTTTGACCCTGCTTTGATCAGCAACGGTCTCTACGGTATCAGTATCGCGGCTGTCGGAATGCTTTCCACCCTTGGAATCACGCTTGCGACCGACGCTTATGGCCCGATCGCCGACAATGCCGGCGGCAACGCCCAGATGAGTGAGCTGGATCCTGAGGTCCGTCACCGCACAGACACCCTTGACGCTCTTGGCAACACCACCGCCGCTACCGGCAAAGGCTTTGCCATCGGTTCCGCCGCCCTTACGGCCCTGGCTCTCCTTGCCTCTTACATCGAGGAGATAAAGATCGGCCTTCAGCACATGGGCACCGCCGTTCTTCAGATCGGTGACAAGGTTGTCAATGTGGCCGAGGCCACGATCCCTCAGATCATCAGCTACTATGAGGTCAACCTCATGAATCCGTGTGTCCTCGCCGGAGTCTTTGTCGGCGCGATGATGGCATTCCTGTTCTGCGGTATGACAATGAACGCTGTGGGACGCGCCGCCCAGAAGATGGTTGTCGAGGTACGTCGTCAGTTCCGTGAGATCGCGGGCATCCTGGAGGGCAAGCAGCGTCCGGACTACAAGCGTTGCGTCGAGATCTCCACGAAGGCCGCCCAGCACGAGATGATCACTCCTGCACTCACGGCGATCATAGTTCCGGTCCTTGTCGGTATCATTCTTGGAGAGGCTGGTGTCATGGGTCTCCTTATCGGAGGTCTTGGAGCCGGATTCATTCTAGCCATCTTCCTCGCCAACTCAGGAGGAGCGTGGGACAATGCCAAGAAATATGTCGAGGATGGTCACTTCGGAGGCAAGAACTCTGTCAACCATCATGCGACGGTTGTAGGTGACACGGTAGGTGATCCGTTCAAGGACACATCCGGACCGTCATTGAACATTCTTATCAAGCTTATGAGCATGGTGTCGATCGTGATGGCCGGGCTTATTGTCATGATTCATGGCTAGCAGACCCGCCTGACCGTTCATCAAAATAGTTCACGAATGAAGAAAGTAACCATTAGAGATGTGGCGAGAGAAGCCGGAGTTTCAGTGACTCTGGTTTCTTTCGTGATGAATGCGAAAATGGGCCCGGACGGCAGGTTGGACTGTCCGGTTAACCCTGACACGGCGCAGAGGGTTCTTCAGGTTGCCAAGAGGCTGGGCTACAGGCGTAACAATGCCGCCGCATCCCTCCGAAGCGGAAGGACTCATTCCATTGCCGTGATCGTGTCTGACATTGCAAATCCATTCTTTGCCGAGATTTGCAGGAATATCGAGAACATAGCCTATAAGGATGGTTTTACGGTGATCTTCGCGAGCTCTGAAGAGAATCCTCAGAAGTTGGCTCACCTTGTCGAGACCATGGTAGGCTATAGCGTCGAGGGACTCATTGTGGCTCCTTGCATAGGTGCCGAGGCCGCTTTGGCAAGAGCGGTCAACATTGGTATTCCTACAGTTTTGATTGACAGGAATATGCCAGGGGAGGACTTCGGACGAGTGCTTGTCGACAACATCGATGCCGGAAAAGTGGCCGCTAAGTACCTGATCCATCAAGGATTCGGGAAGGTGGAGATGATCACCTACAAGTCAGGCGTAAACAGCCTCACTGACAGGGAGACCGGTTATGAGATGGCTATGGAGGAGGCTGGTCTGAAGGACGAGGTCAGGATTCATAAGATTGAGTATGAAGCCGAGGCTGCCAAGAAGGATGTCATCGAGATTTTCCGCGATGCCGCCAAACGTGGCGTCGAAGCCTTCATCCTTCCGACAAAACGAATCGCGATGTACGGTTTCAACGCGCTGAATGTCTTAGGGTTGAACTTGCCGAAGGATTTCTCTTTCGTCTGCTTTGACGAGAGCGATGTCTATGAGCTGAACAAGCCGGTGGTCCCTCATGTCATCCAGCCGCTTTCCGAGATAGCGTCGAGGTCTTTCGCACTTCTTCAGAATATGATAGAGGGCAAGGTCTCCGAGGAAGAAAAGACCTCCCTGCTCAAGGTAAAGCTTGTGCTGGGAGGACGTTTCGGCGGCGAATCGACGGAAGCGTCGTTCTAGATCGTAGTCTTGTAGATTTTTTCAGCTTGAGCCTTGCGGTAGTCATCGAGCTTATCCGAGATCGCAGTGTCTTGGAGGGCGAGAATCTCTGCCGCAAGGATTGCTGCGTTCTTGGCTCCCCCTATGGCCACGGTAGCCACCGGAATGCCTGTCGGCATCTGTACCATTGACAGGAGTGAGTCCAGACCGCCGAGGTTTTTCGTCGCCATCGGAACCGCGATAACCGGTAAGGTCGTAAGTCCGGCTGCGACACCGGCAAGATGGGCCGCGCCTCCGGCTCCCGCGATGACTACACCGAATCCGCGCCCCTTCAGGCCTTTGGTGTACTCAAACATCAATTCCGGGGTTCTGTGGGCGCTGATCACCCTTTTCTCGAACTCTATCCCGAAGTCCGTCAAAATCTGCTCGGCTCCTGACATGACATCGTAGTCACTGGTGGAACCCATGATAATAGCTACTTTAAGCATAAATATTTATTGAGTTTTATAGAGTTTATTTCACCTCTGTCCAGTGGATCCGGATTCCGTCCTTCTCCATGCCTCTGAACCAGGTCATCTGGCGTTTGGCGAACTGGTGGATGGCGTTCGCCAGCAGGGTGCGCATCTCATTCCAAGTCAGGACACCGAGGACGTACTGCGTGACGAACTTGTACTCAAGCCCGTAGTAGACAAGGTCTTCCGGTCTGATTCCGCTGTTCAGAAGCCCCTTTACCTCCTCGACCATGCCGCCGGCAAGCCTCTCGTCAAGCCGCTTGTCGATCCTGGCGACCCTTTCCTCACGGCTGACCAGAGTCCCGATGTAGTACGGATTCTTCGGCAGGAAGCCAGTCCTTTTCACGGGATGCTCCCTCTCGTAGATGGCCACTTCCAACGCCCTGATTATCCTGCGTTTGGATTGCAGTACTCCTTCGTCCGGAAGCGGCCCGAACTCGGACAGCCTCTGGATCAGAGACTCCGCGTCGTACTGTTCGAGCTCTTCCCTAAGGGCCTCGTCCGGAGGCACTTGCGGCAATGTGTAGCCGCAGGTCGCAGCCTGGATGTAGAGCCCGGTGCCACCGCACAGAATCGGTACCCGACCCCTTTCACGGATGTCTTTGTAGGAATATTCAAAGGCCTGCTGCCATTGGTAGAGGTCGAATCTGGTCCCGGCGGGAACGATGTCGATTAGGTGGTAGGGAACGTCTCCATATTCATTCAGATCCTTCCCGGTGCCGATGTCCATTCCCCGGTAGACCTGGCGGGAGTCGGCTGAAAGGATCTCTCCACCGCACCTGCGGGCCAGATCCACGGCATAGCGGGTCTTTCCGGATGCAGTCGGCCCTAGCACGACGATCAGATCGATCGCTCCGGAAGCATATTCATTGAATATGCCCCCGAAGTCGATGGTCTCAGGCTCCGGGAGGGGAGCCGGGGGAGGGATGGGGATCGCCTCCCGAAGTTTGTTCTGTGGCTTTCTGCCCATCTGCTAGTAGCCGAAGATGTCCTCAAGGGAGAGTTCGGTGACAGGGCCGAGCGAGCCGATGAAGTCCATGTCGAGGCCTTCCTTCCTGCCGAGGAATCCGTAGACGTACTTGCGCCCCTTTATCCATTTCTCCTGGAATGTCTTCACGTCCGCGAGGGTCATGCCCTGAACCTGCTCGAACACGGCCTTCTCACGGTCTTCGGAGAGGCCATAATCCTGAAGGTCAAGGTATTGGGTAAGAACTCCGAAGCCTGTTGTCCTGCCTGTGCGGATGCCGGTCAGCAGGGCGGTCTTGGCGACATTGAACGCCTTCTCCGACTCCGGCATGTTGTTGATGATGTCGTCGAAGGCCTCCACAGCCTCCTTGGCCTTGTCGTTCTGGGAGGCGATGAAGGCGTGGAAAATGTAGTCGCAGTCCTTGTAGCCAAGATCTCCGAGGTAGGCTGACGCTGAATATGCAAGGCCTCTTGCCTCACGCATCTCCTGGAAGACGATGGATCCCATGCCGCCGCCGAAGTAGGAGTTGTACATCCTTATGGCAGGGTCGTTGGTCACGTTGAACCTCTCTCCTCTGTCGGAATATTGCAGATAGTAGAACTGGTTGGCGTCGTAAGGAGCCAGGAAGACCTCGCTGGAGGCAACCTGTCTCGCTGTAGGATAGGTTCTTACGAGAGGTTCAGGGTTCTCGCTGATCCTGTGGTGTCCGGCGATCATCTTCTTGGCCGCCTGCTCGTCGGCAGGGCCGTAGTAGAGGATGTCGTGCTGTTTGCCGTACAGATCCCTGATGGCCTGGAGGAGTTCCTCTGATGTCAGTGACAGGACCTGCTCGTTGGTGAGGGTGGTCTTCCGGATGAACTCCGGGCCGTTGAAGATGTACTTCTGGAGCGCTCTGAAGCAGGCGCTCTGGCTCAACTTGCTGTCGGAACGATCCTTCAGGATGTCGGATTTCAGCCCGGCAAGTATGGCCGTGTCAGGAAGGGCGTTGAAGATGAGGTCCTCCACGATGTCCATCGCCTGCCCGATGTTCTCGTCCAGTCCGCTCACACCGATGAAGGACTGGGTCAGTCCGCAGGAAAGCCTTTCCGAGCAGGCCAGCCCGTACATCTCCTTCTTGATCTGCTCGGCGGTTCTGGTCGGGGTGCCGAGGTAGCTGAGATAGTCGAACGCGAGGCTGAGGCGAGGATCGTCCTGGGTTCCTCTGTTGAACACGCTGTTAAGGGTGGTGATGTCGTTGATCTCGTTCTTCTTGTAGAGAAACTCGACACCTTCGGCCACGGATGCCTTGGACATGTCCTTGGAAAAGTCCACGAACACCGGCTCGATAGGAGCCACCGGGTTGTTCTGGATCCCGGTCAGGAACTCGCTCTGCTTGTCACGGTTGGTCTCGATCGGGGTGATGGCCGGGGCGGCGATCTTCTCGATGCCCTTGTCCTCTCCGATGCGCTTGTAGACAGCCACATAGCTGTTGGCTCCGAGATGCTCGTTGGCCCAGTCCACAATCTGTTGCTTGGTGACTTTCTCAAGCCTCTGCATCTGAAGCGCGTCATTCTTCCACTCGTGGCCGTTGATGAATGACTCCACGAAACTCATCGCCCTGTCCTCGTTGTTCTCAAGCTGGCTCATGTTGGAGAGCTTGTAGTTGTTGATGGTGGATTGGATGAGACTTTCGTCGAAGTCTCCGCCGCGAAGTTTCGCCACCTGCTCCAGCATGAGGTCACGCACCTCGTCAAGGCTCTGTCCCTCACGAGGATAGCCCACGAGGAGGAACTCCCCGTAGTCCGGACGGACGTAGTTGAAGCCGTAGAACGTGTTGACTTTCTGGGCCTGGATGAGATTGAGGTCCGCAAGGCCGGCCTGTCCGTTGTAGAGGATGTTGCCCACGATGTCGCCGACCTCGCTTCTGAGATAGTCGTTGTTGCCCGGAACCCTCCATCCCATCATCACGAACTCCGCGTCGAGTCCGTAGACTTCCTTATGGATCGGTGCGGTGATGGCCTGCTCCGGCTCGTATTCAAGGTACTTGATGTCCGGATTCGGCTGCCAGTCTCCGAAATACTTCTCGATGGTGGCGACGAAAGTGTCCGGGTCAAAGTCTCCGGAGACGCAGATCGCCACGTTGTTAGGCACGTAGAAGTTGGCCCTGTAGTTCTCGATGTTGATGATCGATGGGTTCTTCAGGTGTTCCTGGGTGCCGAGGGTGGTCTGAAGTCCGTAAGGGTGGTGAGGGAAGAGAGCCAGGTCGATGGCTTCCATGGCCTTGCGGTTGTCCTGCGTGAGGCTCATGTTCTTCTCCTCGTACACGGCCTCCAACTCGGTGTGGAACCCTCTGATGACCGGGTTCATGAACCTGTCGGCCTCGATCCTAGCCCAGTTGTCGATCTCGTTGGACGGTATGTCCTCCTGATAGACTGTCATGTCGCTGGAGGTGAAGGCGTTGGTGCCTTCGGCTCCGATGACGGACATCAATTTGTCATATTCATTAGGGATCGCGATCTTCGAAGCCTCGTAGCTGATGGAGTCGATCCGGTGGTAGATCGCCCTGCGCTCCTCCGGGTCGGTCTTGGCCCTGTAGACCTCGAACAGGGCCTTTATCGAGTCGAGCAAAGGTTTCTCGGCGGCGTAGTCTGAGGTTCCGAAATTCTCCGTGCCCTTGAACATCAGGTGCTCAAGGTAGTGGGCGAGTCCCGTGGTCTCCTTTGGGTCGTTCTTACTGCCGACCTTGACGGCGATGTAGGTCTGGACGCGCGGTGTCTCCTTGTTGACGGTCATGTAGACCTTCAGACCATTGTCGAGGGTGTAGATCTTGGTGTTCATCGGATCGCCCTTGACAGTCTCGTACTTGTACTCGGCGCAAGAATCCGCCAGAAGCATTGAGATGACGGCCGTTGCCGCCAGGAAGAGTCGTCTCATCATATTCATAGAATTTGTGTTTGCCATCCGGAAAGGTTGTGATTGACAAACTTAAGCATTTTTGGCCGCAACACCAAGAAAAGTGATTATCTTTGTGTCCATGTGTTTTACGGCAAGCGGTCGCCTGCTTGCGAAAGATGATTTGATGAATATGTCGAAGCAGAAGGAATATAAAGTTGAGATTCGTAATCGCAGGGCCTCGTTCGATTACGAGTTCCTGGAAACCTATGTGGCGGGAATATCCTTGGTCAGCACGGAGATCAAGTCAATCCGTATGGGCAAGGCCTCTCTGGTGGATTCGTTCTGTTATTTCGTGGGTAACGAGCTGTTCGTCAAGGGTATGAATGTGGCCCAGTACTTCTGGGGCTCCTGGGGGCAGCACGAGCCGACACGCGACCGCAAGCTGCTTCTCACCAAGAGGGAGCTCCGTCATCTGCGCCAGGCCGTAAAGGAGAAAGGCCTGACGATCGTCGCCACCAAACTGTTCATCAACGAGAACGGCCTCGCCAAGCTGGTCATAGCCCTGGCCCGAGGCAAGAAGATCTACGACAAGCGCGCCACCATCAAGGAGAAGGACCTCCGCCGCGAACTCGACCGCGGCGAGTAGCCATTAGCCATCACCGCCTGCTGCTTTACGGTCGCCGAACCTGCCGTAGTGCCGCTTAACCACCCCTTCCCCTAACCCCGAGTTGCCATTTCAGATTGCCGAACTAGCCGTAGTGTCGCCTTACCACTCCTCCCTCTAACCCCGAGTTGCCCTTTCTGATCGCCGAACTCGCCTAAATGCCGCTTACTAACCCTAGGCCGCCCTTTCAGGTCGCCGGACTCGCCGTAGTGCCGCCTACTATCCCCTAACCCGGAGCCGCCTTTCCGCTTTACGATCTTCAGTGTGGGCGATAGGAAGCTGCATTTTACGAAACACGTTCAGCCTAAAAGGCTTGTGGTGATGCTGGAACTGTGATTGTGCTGAAAAAGTCTAAGAAGAAAGAGAGAGTTTTTCAGCATATTCATTGACAGGTGGCGTTCTATGGCATTTTACCATGAACGAGTTTTGTAAAAAATAGTGGCGTTATCCGTCTGGACAGCTCTTGTAAGAAGACCAATGCGGAAAACAATGCGCATCAATGAAGAATCCCTACCGAGACTCCGATCAGATTTCTTCCCGCCCCGTAGAATCCCGGGACAAAGCACCCGGGCGACTTTGGGGCTGAATCCCGCCCTTAGGGTTCCTGCGCGGGCTTCGGATGCAAATCTGTCTTGATCTAAGGCCGGGAAACGGCGTTGGCGGCGCTGCGGTAGGGGGCGGCTGGAATGGCCGAAACAGAGTTGCGCATGTATGCTGTCCGGAGCCTTCCTGTGCTGGTTCCGGGCGCAATTCTGTTTGTCTTGGGATAAAGGCGTTGAAAAATAAGTCAGTAAAGATTTCGGCAGTATTTTCGAGGATGGCTGTCTTTGGAAGAAGTTGTGTGCCGGTGACACATGACTGATTTGAAAAGACAGCTAAATCGAAAGACAATCAAAGATTACCAAGTATTCTTTAAGGATTGCTAATAAGCGCCACTATACTAAGCGCCGCTATATTCCGAACGCCTTTTTGATTTCCTCCACCGCGTCAAGCTTTTCCCAGGCGAAGAACTGGACGAGCTTGTCGGTCTGGCAGCCAGGCTTGCCGACTTTCACTGACTTGGTGTATGGCTTGCGGCCGAAATGGCCGTAGGCGGCTGTCGGCTCGTAGATCGGGTTCTTCAGCTCGAACTTGCGGATGATCGCGGCGGGACGGAGGTCGAAAAGATTCTCGATCCTGCGGGCGATCTCGGCATCTGGCACGATGCCGGTGCCGTAGGTGTCCACGAAGACACTCACCGGCCTTGCCACACCGATGGCGTAGGCGATCTGGACAAGCATTTCCTGGGCGACGCCGGCCGCTACCATATTCTTGGCTATGTGTCTTGCCGCATAGGCCGCCGAACGGTCAACCTTGCTCGGGTCCTTGCCGGAGAAGGCTCCGCCGCCGTGCGCGCCCTTGCCGCCGTAGGTGTCCACGATGATCTTTCTGCCAGTCAGGCCGGTGTCGCCGGCGGGACCGCCGATCACGAACTTGCCGGTCGGATTGACATGCAGGATGAAATCGTCCTTGAACAGGGCTGCGGTCTGAGGATTCAACGCCGCCTTGAGTCTTGGCAGCAGAATATTCCTGACATCGGCCTCTATCCTGTCGTGCATCGCCTGGTCCACCTTGTCCTGGCCGAACTGCTGTACGGCATCGGAGTAAGGAATATTCCCAAGCCCGTCTGCCACGAAGTCGTCGTGTTGGGTTGATATGACGATCGTGTGGACACGCACCGGACGGTGTGACTCGTCATATTCAACGGTGAACTGGGACTTCGAGTCAGGTCTTAGGTAAGGCATCAGCTCCGGGGAGTTGTGGCGGATGTCCGCGAGCTCCTGAAGGGCGATTTGCGAGAGGTAGAGCGGCAGAGGCATGTAGTCCTCCGTGTCCCGGCAGGCGTAGCCGAACATCATGCCTTGGTCGCCGGCTCCCTGATCCTCAGGGTTTTCGCGCACCACGCCACGGTTGATGTCCTGGCTCTGCTCGTGGATCTCGGAGAGGACTCCGCAGGAGTTGCCGTCGAACATGTAGTCGGCCTTGTTGTAGCCGATGCGGTTGATCACTCCGCGCACAACCTTCTGGATGTCAACGTACGCGTCCTCGGAACGGACCTCGCCGCCGATGACCACAAGTCCTGTCGAACAGAATGTCTCGCATGCCACCTTGGCCTCGGGATCCTGACGGAGGAACTCGTCAAGGACTGCGTCTGAAATCTGGTCGGCCACCTTGTCTGGATGACCCTCAGAGACTGATTCGCTTGTAAATAGGTAATTCATAATGTGTTATGTTTTTTAATCATCATTGTCATCCCTAAACTGGAGGGTGGAATATAAACAAAAAAACTCCAACGTATGGGAATACGTGGAGACACATAAAAAACACAACGTAAATTTTTTAGCATTTTTTAGTGTGGTTGCAAGCAGGCAAATCTCTCCACATTTTCCGGTTGCAAAGATAATGCTTTTTCGGGAATATCCAAAAACCGCTCAAATTGTGTTTTCGCCGTGAATTTGTTATAATCTTCAATCGTAACCGATTTGTAACTGAATTAAATTTTCTGAACCGAAGAAAATGTGTTAAATTCGCAAGTTGAATGATATGCACGGAAAAGGATTAACTCAATACTTTATATTTATTAACAAATCTATGGTTCAATTACTCAAGAAGGGCTTTGCCGCATTAGTCGCAGCCCTTGTCGGAATCACGGCATTTGCACAGGTTACCACGTCCTCATTGAACGGTAAGGTGACTGACGCCAATGGAGCCGCTGTTCCTGGAGCCGCCGTGGTCGCGGTTCACACCCCGTCGGGTACACAGTACTATGCCGTCGCCAACGCGGAAGGCCGTTATGCAATCAACGGTATGCGTTCCGGTGGTCCTTACAAGGTTGAGGTAAGCTGTCTTGGCTACCAATCAGTAACCTACACGGATGTTACTCTCCAGCTCGCCGAGGCCTACAACCTCAACGCCATGCTGAACGATGACACCCAGATGCTTTCAGAGGCTGTTGTTGTCTCCACCGCCAACTCCAAGTTCGCCGTAGAGAAGACTGGTGCCGCCACCAACATCAACAACGCCCAGATCACCGCTCTGCCTACTGTCAGCAGAAGCATCACTGACGTGACCAGACTTTCCCCTTACGGCGGAAACGGAATGAGTTTCGCCGGAACGGATGGCCGTACCGCCAACTTCACCGTGGACGGTGCCAACTTCAACAACAACTTCGGCCTTTCCGAGAAACTTCCTGGAGGAGGTTCTCCAATCTCCATCGACGCGATCGAGGAACTTCAGGTTGTGATCTCTCCTTACGATGTCCGTCAGACCGATTTCATCGGAGGTGGCGTGAACGCCATCACCAAGTCTGGTACCAACACCTTCAAGGGATCCGCCTATGTTTATCACCGCAACGAGAACATGCGTGGCAACACTGTTGACGGAACCGAGATCGCCGGTGCCCGCGACAAGGACCGCAACACCACTTACGGCTTCACTTTCGGTGGCCCGATCATCAAGAACAAGCTCTTCTTCTTCGTCAATGCTGAATATTCACAGACACCATCTGTCGCTGTCCGTTGGAGGGCTTCCGAAAATGGTGTGGGAGAGTCTACCAAGTACCTTTCCTATGCGTCAGTTGCCGACATGGAGAAAGTTTCCTCCCATGTGAAGGACAAGTATGGCTACGACACCGGCTCTTTCACTGATTTCCCTTCTGACGAGAGCAACGCCAAGATTCTTGCCCGTCTCGACTGGAACATCAATGACGCGAACCACCTCGCTGTCCGCTACAACTACACCAACAATACTTCTTGGTTTGCTCCTAACGCCTCCTCGATGGACGGAGGTACACGTTCCGCCTATGCGAGAACCTCTCTTTACTCAATGGCTTTTGCGAACTCAATGTACTCTATGAATAACCTCGTTCATTCCGTATCCGTTGACCTTAACAGCCGCCTTAGTAACAACCTTTCCAACCAGTTCCTCGCCACATTCTCAAAGCTTGATGACGTGCGCGGAACCAACTCAAGCGAGTTCCCGTTCATTGACATCCAGGACGGTACCGGCACCAACACCCAATACATGTCCCTTGGCTATGAACTCTTCACTTGGAACAACGCTGTCCACAATACAATCGCCAACATCAAGGATGACATCACTTATTATGTAGGCAGCCACAAGGTCACCGCTGGTCTCAGCTATGAATATCAGATGGCGGACAACGCCTATATGAGAAACGGTACGGGTTACTATCGTTATTCAAGCGTTGACGATTTCGTCAATGGAGCCGCTCCTGAGGTTGTCTGCCTCACTTACGGTTATGACGGTGAGAAGAATCCTGCCGCCCGCGTGCAGTTCAGCAAGCTGGGTCTTTACGCTCAGGATGACTGGAACCCTACCGAGAACTTCAAATTGACCTACGGTGTTCGTTTCGACGGTCTGTTCTTCAACAACAGCGACCTGATGACCAACAAAGCCATCCTTGATCTCGACTACTATGACAGCAACAACGATGTTCGTCACATCGACACAGGTAAGTGGCCTTCTGCCGGAATCTCGGTTTCCCCGCGTGTCGGCTTCAAGTGGGACGTTCTCAATGACAAGAGCCTCACCCTCCGCGGAGGTACCGGTCTCTTCGTAGGCCGTCTCCCTCTCGTGTTCTTCACGAACATGCCTACCAACTCCGGTATGGTTCAGTACCAGGCACAGATCAACGGGAATACCCTTGCTGAAAAAGTCAAAGGCTATACAGGACCAACTGTTGTGAGAGATGGAAAAACTTATATTGACATGAGTCAGTTTGCCGGTGGTCTTAAGACTTTGAATGGCAAGGCTACGTCTCAGGCTCTCTACGACTACCTCATCTCAGTTGGTTACCCTTCAACTATCTCCCCTGAGGATGGTGCTGTTCCTTCCTCAATCTCTGCGGTTGACTCCAAGTTCAAGATGCCTCAGGTTTGGAAGACATCACTCGCTATTGACTACCAACTTCCTGTCTCATTCCCGTTCACCGTCACTGTTGAAGGAATATTCAACAAGACCATCAATGGCGTGATGATGTCAGACTGGAGCATGCTTCCTGCCGAAGGCTTCGCAAGATGGAATGGCGCGGACAACCGTCCTGTTTTCCCTTCCAACTTCAGAAACGCCACCAAGGCTTTCGTGCTTGAGAACACCAGCAAGGGCTATGGCTATTCAGCCAACGTGACAGTGAATATGCGTCCTGTCGAGAGCCTCAGCCTTATGGCCGCCTACACCCGCGTGGCTTCCAAGGAAATCACCGGTATGCCTGGCTCGGCCGCAGAGTCGGCGTTCACTTATGTTCCAACATCTGCCGGTCCTAACAACATCAAGCTTCACAACTCTCAGTACGTTACCCCTGATCGTTTCGTCGCTTCCGCCACGCATCACGACAAGAGCGGCAACCACTACAGCTTGATCTACGAGGCTTGGAGAGGTGGTTACAACTACTCTTATATGCTCGCCAATGATATGAATGGTGACGGCTACAGCTACGACGCCCTTTATGTTCCTACTGATGAGCAGGTTGCCGACAACCAGTTCCGCTTCGCCTCAGAGGGTGACCGTGACCGCTTTATGGAATATGTCCACAACGACAAATATCTCAGCAAGCATCAGGGTGAATATGCCGAGGCTTACAGCGTTTACTCTCCTTGGGTTCACAGACTTGACGTAAGCTACAAGCACGATTTCAAACTCAACATCGGCAAGACCACAAACACTCTTCAGCTCAGCGTTGACATCAAGAACATCCTGAATCTCTTCAACTCAAGCTGGGGTGTTATGAAGTATATGAATCCTGATCTGAACTCAGGCCGTATCCTCAAGTATGAGACGACTGACAATCAGGGTTATCCTGTATTCTCCACTCCGAGTGCGGTCACTTCAGGCGTGAAGACATTCGTTCCTTACACTGCCATCGGACAGTGCTGGTACGCTTCAGTGGGAATAAAGTATATGTTTAACTAATATTTATTGAGATAATTATGAAACTTAGATATTTATTCTCAGCTATTCTTGCTTCCGCTCTCCTTGTTGGATGCAACGAAGAGGAGCTTGGAACGTTGGGCAACATCACGCTTGACGAGTCCTATCTTTCCATTCCAAATGCCGGCGGTTCAACTGTTTTGACCGTGTCTGCCACTGATGCTTGGGAATTTGTCACGAATGACACTTGGCCGGAGGTCATCAAGAGGAATAGTGATGGCAGCATCAAGTCCCAGACTCCGTCTTGGCTTGCGGCTGACAAGATGTCCGGCGCCGCCGGTGAGACGAAGGTCACCTTCTCCGCAGAGGCTTTCGAGGGTGGCCGTGAGCTTGAGCTTACAATCAAGGTTGGTGAAAACTCACAGTTCGTCAGGGTTCGTCAGGGCTCTATGACCGCTGTTACCGTTACTTGCGCCGAGGCTAACGCCAGCCCTGAAGGCAAGAACGTAAGGGTTAAGGGTGTCTGCACATCAATCGCCAACACCACTTATGGCAACTGGTATCTTGAGGATGAGACCGGATCTGTTTACATCTATGGTACTCTCGACAAGAAAGGCGTTGAGAAGAACTTCTCCAGCCTCGGAATCGAGCTTGGAGACGTGGTTACCGTTGAAGGTCCTGTAGGATCATATAAGGGCAGCCCTCAGCTTGTCAATGTGACTGTGATCAGCATCAAGAAGTCCCTTATCAAGATTGTCAACCCTTCCGCTACCGTTTCCAAGGATGGAGGAGAGGTGTCTGTCAAGGTGGCCTACAAGGGCAACGGTGTCTTCCCTTCTGTTCCTGAGGATTGCGATTGGATGAAGTATGTCGGCATGAGCTACGTGAAGGGCGTTCCTACTAAGATAGAGCCTTCTCCTGCGGACACGGCTGTTGTTAAGTTCACTGTCGCTCCTAACAGCGATGACGCCCGCAAGTGCGAGGTCAAACTCGCTTCCTACAAGGGTAAGGATTCTTCTGACGGTACGTTTACCATCAATCAGGATTCCGGACTTCTTCTCTTCACCTTGCCTTTTGAGGAGTCTTTCAAGAATGGTAAGGGCTCATTCACGATCGAGAATGTTCTTGTGCCGACAGGAAGTACCTATGTTTGGTCAGAAGACACCAAATACGGTTACATGAAAGCGTCGTCTTTCGTGAACAAGACCAATCTCGAGTCCGAGTCTTGGTTGGTTTCTCCGATAATCGATCTGGCAGGAAAGAGTGCAACACTGTCCTTCAAGCATGCCCTTAATTTTGTGAACAAGGACAAGCCAGAAGACCATATCTCCGTTTGGGCCAAGTCTTATGGCAGTGAGTGGAAAGAATTGACCGGTTACACTTATCCGAAAGGCAAAGATTGGAATTTTGTGGAGTCCGGTGACATAGATCTTAAGGATTATCTTGGAACAAAGTTCCAGTTAGCCTTTAAGTATGTCGGCTCAAAGACAGCTGCTCCTACCTGGGAGGTCAAGGAAGTAGTGATCAAGTAATCTACTTGAATATATCCGCGAGGGCGGGTGGCTAAAAGGTGACTTTTAGCCACCCGCCTTTTGCTAGTCGGGGCATAGTAATCCTTAAAAAAAGAAAGGCCGTCGCTTTCCCCAAAGCTCCGGCCTGTTGTATATAAAACGAACTTAACAAATAGACAACAAAAAGAACTTTTGTCTGTCCAAGGGCAAAGGTATTAAGATTTATTGAATATGCAAAACTTTTTCGTAATATTTTAAAACGATTTTTGCATCAAACCGTCACATTCGCCAGTTGTTTACTTACGAATTGAAGCAAAACAGCCTTCTGATGCAGCGGGGAGCCTTGTCTTGTCGGCATCCTATCCGTTCCGGTACTCGCTTGGAGTCATTCCGGTGTGCGCCTTGAAAAACTTGTAGAACACGGACGGGTTCGGGAAATGAAGCTTGAAGACGATTTCCTTGATGCTGTCGTCGGTGTACTTCAGCATATTCTTCGCCTCAAGGATGACGAACGAGTCGATCCAGTCAGGAGCCGAGCGGCCGCTGACCTGCTTGATGAGTTTAGAAAGGTATTTCGGGGTCAGTCCAAGCCGGTTGGCGTAGAAGGCCATGTTGCGCTCCGATGTGTGATGCTCGGTCACGAGTGTCATGAAATGCTCGAAGATCAGTTTCACTCTGGTGTTGACCGTCGCTCCTGATGCCTCCGGAGTCTTTACGGCGCTTTTTTCCATCAGTCCGCCCAGTAGGTAAAAGAGTGACGCGATCAGCGAGCCGACAGCCTCCCTCTTGTTCGGCACGTCCGAGGACAGAATCTCGCCGATAAGGTCCAAGTACTTGGTGCAGAAGGCGATGTTCCTGTCTTCAAGCTGGACGCATGGCTCTGTCAGCAGTTTGAGCCGATCGTCAAAAATTTTCTTAAAGTCGAAACTAATGCTGGAAAGATACTCCTTGGAAATCGCCACGACGATGAACTCGAATCCGCTGTCGCCTTCATTGCCCAGCCTGTTTATCTTTATGATGTTTCCCGGAGTACCGATGAACAGCGTACCCTTGACCACCGTGTACGACCGAAGGTTGATTTCCACGTTGAGGCTGCCGGACTTGCAGAAAATCGCGATGTAGGCGTCGCTGCGGCAGGGATATTTCAAAAACTGAAGGTTTTCTCTGTACTTCACCTCCATGATGAAGAAGTCGTCTCCGAGCTGGACCTCATTCTGGACGGGTACGAGTTTTCTGATTTGCTTCAGCCCTATGTTCAATAGTGAATCTGGCATGTCAAAAAATGTTTTAATGTCTGGCGGCAAAATTAGGGAATATTTGTCATATTGCAAAATTTCGCAATATTCGACCTTTTGATACTTATAGAATCCGAAAAGTCATATTAATGGAGAAATTTGGCAATCAATTTGTAGTGTACCCTTACCGCTTGACAAAAAAATCGAAAACAAGAATTGATGAATATGAACAAGTACATTGTCAAAATCTCAACATTGGTCGCGGTGGCCATGATGCCGCTGGCGACGAATGCCCAGCAGACGCTGACGCTGGAGCAATGCCGTGAAATGGCGATCGAAAACAACAAGACCTTGAGGCAGGCCGAGACCAAGATCGAGATGGCCGGCTACGACCGCAAGATAGCGTTCGCCAACTATCTGCCGAACATTTCCGCCACTGGCGCCTACATCTACAACGCCAATGACATCGCCCTTGTCAGCGATGCCACTTCCCAGAAACTTCAGAACATGGGAACCCTGATCCATACGCAGACCCAGACTCTCAGCCAGAATCTGATGGCTGCCATCAAGTCCAACCCTGCGGCTGCGATGGAGTACATGAAAAGCCCGATGTGGCAGACAGTCCTCGGTGCGTTGTCTCAGACGGACATGTCTCAGACAATCAATGCGTTGGGAAAGGAGATTGACGATGCTTTCCATCCTGACATGCAGAACATTTTCGCCGGGGCGGTGACCGTCCAGCAGCCTGTTTTCATGGGCGGCAAGATTGTGGCTGCCAACCGAATTGCCAAATTGGCAGAGGAACTGTCAGAAACTCAGTACGATCAGCAGTACCAGCAGGTGATTGTGGATGTTGACCAGGCATATTGGCAGATCATCTCCATCGCCAACAAGAAAAAACTCGCCGACGCCTATGCCGACCTTCTCCACAAGATGGAGCATGACGTGGATCTTTCAGTCAAGGAAGGCGTGGCCACGGAGTCCGACGCCCTTCAGATAAAGGTGAAGGCAAACGAGGCGGACATGCTCAAGACGAAGTCCGACAATGGCCTTACACTCGCAAAGATGCTTCTTTGCAAGCAGATCGGCCTTGACCTCAATTCAGACATCGTGCTTGCCGACGAGGCGCTGGCTGACATCCCTGTCCCTCAGATCGGAGCGGGAAAGGATCTGGAGCAGATCTACGCAGACAGGCCGGAGACCAGGAGCCTTGAGCTTGCGTCGAAGATCTATGACGGCAAGGTGAGGGTCGCAAGGGCCGACATGATGCCGAAGGTGGCCTTGATGGCGGCATATTCAGTGACTAATCCTAACATCAAGAACGGCTTCCAGAAGGACTGGGGCGGTTTCTTCAACGCCGGCGTGATGGTGAACATCCCTATCTTCCACGGCTTCGAGGCCATGAGCAAGACCCGCAAGGCAAAGGCTGAGGCCACCCTTTACAGAACACAGCTTGAGGATGCCCGGAACCTTATCAACCTTCAGGTCACCCAGCTCAGGAAGCAGGAGGGAGAGGCGCTTGAGAAGCTGACGATGGCGCAGAACAACCTGTCCAGCGCTGAGGAGAATCTCCGCACCGCGACTGTCGGCTTCGAGGAGGGCGTGATCGACACCAACACCGCGCTCGCCGCCCAGACCGCATGGCTTAAGGCTCATTCTGAATATATTGACGCGGGGATCGAGCTTCAGATGCTCGCCGCCAACCTGAACAAGGCGGAAGGCAACAACCACGCTCAGGCAAGATAATCAACGGATAATGATAAAAATTTAAGAATATTATGGAAAAGGAAAAGAAAAGCTACAATCTTGTGATTGGCATTGTGGCGCTGATCGTAATCATCCTTCTGATCGCCATCATCGGCTATTTCGTCTCTAAACCAAAGCCTCTGATGATTCAGGGCGAGGCAGAGGCCAGTGAGTATCGTGTGTCCGGCAAGGTTCCGGGCAGGATCGAGGAACTTTACGTCAAGGAAGGCCAGATGGTCCACAAGGGAGACACCGTCGCCCTCATCGACTCTCCTGAGGTACGTGCCAAACTGGCGCAGGCCAACGCCATCAAGGCGGCTGCCAGCTCACAGAGCAGAAAGGCTCAGAACGGAGCCCGCAAGGAGCAGATCGCCGGAGCCTATGAGCTTTATCAGCAGGCTCTTGTGCAGGAAGACGTGATGAAGAAGTCTTTCGACAGGATCCAGAAGCTCTATGACCAGAAAGTCATCGCGGCTCAGAAATACGACGAGGTGAAGGCTAAGTACGATGCCTCCGTCGCTCAGACAAAGGCTGCCAAGAGTCAGTATGACATGGCTGTCAACGGAGCGCGCGAGGAGGACAAGGCTGCGGCCAAGGCTCTCGTCGATCAGGCTGACGGCGCGTTGATGGAGGTGGAGTCTTATCTGAGCGAGCTGTACCTTACGGCTCCTGCTGACGGAATCATCTCGGCTCTTTTCCCTAAGGTCGGCGAGCTTGTCGGCCAGGGAGCGCCTGTCGCTAGCGTTACGGACCTGAATGATGTATGGTTCACGTTCAATGTACGCGAGGACTATCTCCACGGCATGAAGCAGGGCGACAAGATCACGGTGATCATCCCGGCTCTTGACGGCAAGGAGGTTCCGGCCACCATCAACTATGTGGCTGTCCGTGAGTCCTACGCCACGTGGAAGGCCACCAAGGAAACAGGTATGTACGATGCCAAGACCTTCGAAGTCAGGGCCGTTCCGGATGTGACGGTGGACGGCATTCGTCCTGGTATGTCCGCAATCGTTAAGTAAGGACTATCATCATGACTAATTGGCAGAGAATAATTGCGGTGGCCCGCCGCGAGCTCAGGATCATCAGGCAGCGCCCGATCTATCTTCTGGGTTCGGTAGGCGTGATAGCCTTCTGCGCCATATTCTTCCTGACATTTCTGAAGGACGGTCTGCCGAGTGATGTTCCGATCGGTCTTGTGGACTACGACTACTCGTCCACCTCAAGGAATTTCTGCCAGCAGCTGGACGCCACCCAGTTGGGAAAGGTTGTCCACTACGATTCGTTCGCGGCTGCCAGAGAAGACATGAACAGAGGCAAGATCGCGGCTGTCTGTGTCGTTCCTGTGGGGATGAACGATGACATCCAGGCGAACCGTCAGCCGAAGATCACGTTCTACGTCAACGGCTTGTACTTCGTAAGCGGGGCGCTTGCGTGGAAGGATCTGCTCCAGATGGTCAATCTGACCAACGGAGCCGTGCAGAGGCAGGCCTTCAGGGCAAGAGGTTACAACGACAGCCAGATCATGGGCATGATCCGTCCTGTGGACGTGGATGTCCATCAGATCGGCAACGTCGGCACCAACTACAACTACTACCTCAGCAGCGTCCTGCTGCCGGGTGTGCTGGAGATGATCGTGATAATCGTCCTGATATATTCATTGGGAGCGGAGCTTAAGTATGGTACCTCCAGGCATCTGCTGCAGACCTCCGGCAACTCGATCGTGACCGCCCTCGCCGGCAAGCTGCTGGTGTGGACGCTGACATTCTCGGCGATCGGGCTGATACTGATCCTGCTGCTCTTCCATAGGCTGCATTTCCCGTTGGCGGGATCCATCTGGAACATGTTTTTGGGCATATTCCTTATGATCTTCGCCAGTGAGGCGATCGCCATATTCATCCTTGAGATGCTTCCTGTGCCGAGGTTGGCGTTGAGTATCGGCGCTCTTTACAGCGTGCTTGGATTCTCCCTCTCGGGCTTCACGCTTCCGATAGAGGCCATGCCGCCTTACATCCAGGGACTTGCGGCGGCGTTCCCGTTGCGTCATTATTATCTGTTCTATGTCCAGGAGGCCATATTCGGAGCCGGATTCGCCGGATGGTGGAAGCAGGTGATCTACTTGCTGATCTTCATTCTGTTGCCGCTCATAGGTCTTGTGCGACTCAAGAAGGCCTACATTCATCAGAACTTCCCTAAAGACTAAGTGACATGAAAAATACATACGCAAAAACATGGATCAAGGACTTCTGGGGCATATTCTGTCATGAGCTTCGACAGATTTTCTCAGACAGCGGCGTGCTGCTGATCTTCCTTGTCGCCGGACTTGCCTATCCGCTGCTTTACAATCTCGTTTACCTGAACGGTATTCTTTCTGAGACTCCCGTTGCCATTGTTGACAATTGCGACAGCCCGGACAGCCACCGCTTCATCAGGGAGATCGACGCCACCCGAGAGGTCGAGGTCGCGGCGAAATGTATGAATATGGCCGAGGCGGAAAAGATGATGCAGGAACGCAAGGTCAACGGTATCATCTATTTCCCTTCCGACTTCACGGAGAAACTGGCTCGAAACGAAACCTCCACATTCTCCGTCTATGCGGACATGAGCAGCTTCCTCTACTACAAGAACGCTCTCATGGCCACCAACTTCGTGATGCTTCATGAGATCGGTCAGATCCAGATGCAGAGGTTCTCGTCCCTCGGGATGACGGAACAGGCCGCGTCCCAGACTGTCAAACCGCTCGGCTACGAGGACAACAATCCCTACAACAGGGCCTTCAACTACAGTTTCTTCCTGATTTCGGCCATCCTGATGATCATCATCCAGCAGACGCTTTTCTACGGAATGTCACTGCTGGTAGGAACCGCAAGGGAGAGGAACCGCAGTTTCGCATCGCTTCCTGACAGACTTGAAGGTCACGGTGTCGGGCGTGTGGTCATGGGACGTGGAGGCGCCTACTGGCTGCTGTACATTGCCGTGGGTATGTACATAGCCTTCATCGTCCCGGCAATATTCGGGATCCCTCAAAGAGGTGAGTTCAAGGATGTCCTTGCGATGCTGGTCTTCTTCATCACTGACTGTGTGTTCTTCAGCATGGTATGGAGCACGCTGATCACGAGGAGGGAGTCCGTGTTCATCCTCTTTCTGGCGATGTCGCCTGTGGCTTTGTTCCTGACCGGTTGCTCATGGCCGACATTCGCGTTCCCGGGCTTCTGGAAGGTGTTCTCCTACATATTCCCGTCCACTTTCGGCGCGCAGGGTTTCATCAACCTCAGCACTGCCGGTGGCGAGATGGGAGCGGCTGACGTGCAGATGAAGGCCATGATCATCCAGACGGTCATCTATTTCTTCCTTGCATGCGTGGCTGTCTATGCCGAGAACTGGGTACTGCGTCACAAGGAGCAGATCCGTCAGAGGAGTGAGCGGCTCGCCAAGCGTGTGGGCATCGACAGCGCCGAGGACGCTAAGATCATCGCCGGAGAATAAGGTGTGATCCGGTAAAGAGAAAACTCCCTCCCGATTTTTGGTAACGTGCAAAAATCGGGAGGGAGTTTTCTCTTTACCGGTCGCAGAGCCTACCGAAAAGGCATTTGTTCTGCAGTTATACTTCGGTTAGAGCAGACATATACTGCCTCCGGTGATCCTCCCCACTTCGTGCTGCTCGCTATGAAGGTCCACTGGACCTTCATTAATCGCTCACGACCTCCCTCTTCGGGAGCCAAAGCCACCTACGGCAGTATATGTCTGCTCTAATTATTCTCCTACGTGGAACGCCACGCGGAGTTCCTCGATCTCCTCGTCGGTGATCGGGTTCAGTTTGCCAAGCGGAGCGGCGAGGATCAGCGAGCGGGCGCTGAAATCCGCCACCTCAAGACGGTCGAACGTGTTGATGAGCTGGTCTCCTGTCACCACGACAGAATCGTTCTCCAGCATCACGCACGGCCTGTTCTTGAACTCGTCGGCGAGTTCGGTCAGATGCTCGTTGTACTGGCTGCCGAACGGGAAGATCGGAATGTCCTGCAGGAATATCCAGCTCTCCGGAATCGTGCGCACATCGAATTTCGCACCTGTGGTGCAGAATCCCATAAGGGCAGGGGATTGGGTCAGGATGATGGAGTTCACCTTAGGGTTGCGGCGGTAGATCTCGTAGTGGAGAGCCACCGAGCGGCTTGCCTTCTTGCCTGCCTCGATCATGCCGTCCTTGACCTGCACGATGTCCTCAGGATCAAGATCCCAGCGCTGCATGCTGGAAGGGGTGATGAGGAAATCATTGTCTCTCCAACGAACGGAGGCCGTTCCGTAGGAGCTGCACATAAGTCCCTGCGAGCAGGCTCTGCGGACGATCTTGCAAATTTCGGCGCGGATAGCCCTCTCGTCGGAAGGATGGGTGACGTTCATGAAGTGCTGGAACGGAACGTTCACGGCCTTTTCGTGCTGGAGGATCTGTTCCTCGCTGAGGTACTTAGGCTCACCCAAGGTCTTGGCGTTCAAGATTGTGCGCGCGCAGAGCTCCAGGGTCTCGAATCTCTGGTAGGCGTCCGCGATGTCGTCGCCGGCCACCACCACGCCGTGGTTCTCCATGATCACGGCCTTGTAGTCAGGATTCTTCTTGAACTCCGCCACGATCTTCTTTCCGAGAAGCTCGCTGCCAGGAAGGGCATACTCAGCGAAGCCTACAGGGCCGCACGTCGCGCGGGCCTGCGGAATGATGCTCGTGTCCGGAACCTGGTGTACCATGCTGAAAGTCACCAGTCCAGGAGGGTGGGCGTGTATCACTGAGTGAATATGCGGATTCATCTTGTAGATTGCCTTGTGGAACGGGTACTCGGAAGACGGCCTGTGAGGGCCTACGATGGTTCCGTCGGCCTTCACGCACATGATGTCAGCCGGTGTGAGGGAACCCTTGTCGATCGCCGCAGGGGTGATCCACATGTCTCCGTTTTCGTCCATGATGGACAGATTGCCACCGGAGGTGGTGGTCATCTCGCTGCGATAGATCCTGCCGATGATGATAGCGATCTGCTCGGCGGGATGCATGAGATTAACGTCAAGTTGTTTCATGATATTAATGATTTACATTAGATTTGTCATATTCCTAAGCCAGCATGACCTGACCTCCCGTCACAGGGATGGCCTGTCCGGTCTCTCCGGTCTGGTCGATGGCGTAGAGGATGGCCTTGCAGACATCCACAGGGTTGCATCCCTTGCGCATAGGCACCTGGGCGAGATAGTAGTCTTTGACATCCTGCACGGTCTTGGCTCCCGGAACCTTGCCGGCGTTGAGGTACTGGATGAACAGTCCGTTCTCCGGGTTGCTCCACAGCGGGCCGTCGTAGTAGTTGCCAGGGCAGATGCTGTTGACTTTCACCCTGTCCGGGGCGAGCTCAAGGGCGAAGGACTGGGTGAGTCCTATTCCTCCGAACTTGCCGCCGGCGTAGGCGAAATTGGCCTTGCTGCCGCGCAGTCCGCTCTTGCTGTTGACCTGTATGATGTCGGCGAAATAGTCAGGATCATACCTCGTCTCGATCTTCATGATGTGAGAGGCCGCCTTGGCGCAGAAGAAGTAGGCTTCGTAGTTGATCTTGGTGACAAACTCGAAATTCTCCGGGGTCATCACGTCCAGGCCTCCTGCGCGGACAACTCCTGCGTTGCTGACGAACGCGTCCAGCGCCCCGAAGTTCAGGATGGTCTGCCTCATCAGGTTCTGAAGGCTCGTCATGTCGGCGACATTGGTCTTTACGAAGATCGCCTTGTTCGAGCCGGCCATCTCATTGAAGCTGGCCGCGGTCTTCTCGCCTGTGGCCTCGTTGAGGTCGGCCACCACGATGTTGGCTCCCTGCGCCATCAGCTCACGGGCGATGCCCTCTCCGAATCCCTGGGCTGCGCCGGTCACAATGATGGTCTTTCCTTCCACACGGCCTTTCGACGAGCCTGCGGCGACCTTGCGGCGGTAGTTCTCCACCTCCCAGTTGTCGATGAAATCAATCCATGCCTTCTCCATCGGATGCTCTCCTCCGAAACTCTGCGCATAGAAAGCGACCTTCATCGCATCGGTGAACACGTCGGTGATGATCTGCGCGTTCTTGAAGTTGTCTCCAACGGCCACGAGACCGACACCCTTGATGAGCAGCACCTTAGGCGTGTAGCCCTTCTCGGCGGCGAAAGCCTCGATCTTCTCCTCCGCCTGCTTCAGAATCTCTTCATCCGACTCTGCGTCAATGAATATGTAGGCGCTCTTGCAGTACACGATGATGTCCGGTGTGAACGGTGCGGCGATCTTCTCGCGGGATCCGTCAAGGAAGTAGTCCACAAGGGCGTTCTTCGTGACTTTAAGTGTCTTAAGTCCTCTGCCGGAGCGGGAGAGCATCTGCCTGATGGCCGGGATGACATCCGTTACGGTCGGGGAGACCTCGCTCCCGCCCTCTGGCAGAGCGGCCACCTTGGCCTCAAGTTTCCCGAGGATTTCCGAATATATTCCCTCGATCTCGGCGGTCGTGTCTCCGCCCACGAATATTCCATGGTTCTGAAGGAAGATCACCTGAGGCTCCTTTCCGTTCGCGGCCTTGTAGGCGTTGATGCGGTCGTAGACCTTCTTGAAAAGGGTGTAGCCCGGATCGGTATATTCAATGTAAAGCGCCTCCGGGAAGATCTCCCCGCAGGCGGCCTCGGCGTTCGCCGAGCACATCAGACCGTTGACCAGGGTAGGGTGGAGGTGCACCACGAACGCGAATCCCATGCAGTTGTGCAGGGAGGTCTCCACCGACGGCCTTCTGTCCTTTGTGACGCAGGCCACGGCGAGGTCGTTCTTGACCTGCTCCTCGCGGATCGCCGTGTCCTCATTGTAGGCTTTCTCTCCCATCTCGTTCAGAAGGGTTCTGTCGAGGACGGCGAATCCGTCCTCTGTTATTGTGGCAAGGGCGTGGCCGCTGGCCTTCACCCAAAGTCTGTTCTCATCCTTGTAGGAGGTGTTGCCGCCTCCTGCGATCACAAAGCGGGAGTCCTGCCCGAATTTCCGTGAAATCGCGATAAGATCTTCAATTTGTCTCATGTTCGTGTTATTTATGTTGATTATGTTCCAAGTATATTCTTTCTAAATCCCGAAAACCGTCTTCTGGAGCAGTTCGTCTCCGGCCTCGACGGAGTCAAGGCCCGCCTGGTGGGCGGCCACGGCGCAGGCTCCGCGGTAGTTGGTCAGGCGCAGCTTCTCGCTCAGGCCTTCGGCGTTGTCGCGGGTGCGCAGGCGGATCGGCTCCAGCGCAGGAGTGTTGTGCTCCGAACCGAATGTGACGATGAACCCCTCGTCCTGAAGGTAGTCCGTGTACTTCTCAAGGACAGCCGTGGTGTTGCGGGTCGTGATGAACTCCACCGACTTGAACCCTCTCTTTTTCAGTGTGTCAGCCGCCTTCTGGAGGTCGCCCTCGAAGTCGGTGAAATTGCCCTTGGCGTCATCCGCAAGGAACGGATAGGTCGGGATTCCGCCCGCCGCCTCGATGATCCGGCAGACAGTCTCCATAGGCAGGAACGCCTTTGGATCCTCCGGCACGAAGGCCGCGCCTCCGGATTTGAGGAGCTTGCTTCTGATCTCGTTCTCGACAGCCGCATCGTTCTCAATGGCGGATTTAAGAGGCTGGCCTCCGAATATCCTTTCATAGAGGGCTAGCCTGTCCCCGGCGTTTCCGGCAGCCGCGTCCACCGCCATCCTCAGCGCCTTCGCGAGGTGACGCTCCCTGACGGAGCCTCTGGTCAGATCCTTGACAACCTGTTTGAAATCTATGCTGAATCCGGCCTTTACCGCGTCCAGATGGGCGTTCAGCTTGGCGCACATCCTTTCGACCTGCGCGTTGGACTCGGCCCTGACATCGGCGAGCATCTGAGCCTCTTTCCCGCTGAGGATCACCGGGTAGGCCAGTCCCTTGCCGCTGAGGTAGGTGCGTCCCGGGTTGTTCGGGTCGTTGACCCTGAGTCCCGCCGCCTGATCCTCGCTGTTGAGGGAGATGAACTCGATGTTGAACATCGGGTAAAGATGCCTTGCGGCGCATTCATCGTTCCACTCCCTGTAGCCGTCCATGCTGTAGAAGTCATTGATTCCCACGATGCGGACATCTTCCGCCGCGGCCATGTCGAGAGCCTGTCTCACGTCAGTGAAGGCGCTGAACGAGTAAGGAGTGTGCAGATGAGCGTTAACGTCGATTATCTTTTTCATATTCATGAGTTTTCATTTCTCAAAGTTAATAATATTCCTACAAAGGATGTCTTCTGCGACTGAATTTTAAAGCCATTCGGTCAAAATTGAAATTAATTTGCTAATTTTGTGCGATATGCCACGAAATTATTTTTGGTAACATAAAACATCTTACAAATGGAAAAGAAACAACAAGGTAACATTCTCGCTATTGTGATAATGTTCTTCCTGTTTGCGATGATCTCATTCGTGACGGGATTCCAGAATCCGTTCGGAGTCATTGTAAAGCAGCAGTTCGCCGCCTCGAACTTCATGTCCCAGCTGGGTAACGCGGCCAATTTCATCGCCTATGCGTTCATGGGTCTGCCGGCCGGTATGATCCTGTCCAAGAAGGGTTACAAGTTCACAGCCCTCGCCGCCGTGACGGTGGGATTCGTCGGAGTAGGTGTGACATTCCTTTCAGGAATTGTCGGCAGCTTCGCGGTCTACATCCTCGGCGCGTTCATCTCTGGATTCTCGATGTGTATGCTCAACACGGTTGTGAACCCTATGCTCAACACCCTCGGTGGCGGCGGCAACAAGGGTAACCAGCTCATCCAGTGGGGCGGTTCCTGCAACTCCTTGAGCGCGACCATCGTGCCTGTGCTCGTGGGCTATCTCATCGGTGACGTTACGAAGGACACGCAGATCGCCGACGCCAATCCGGCGCTTTTCATCGCGATGGGCATCTTCGCTCTGGCGTTCATCATCATCGCGGCCTCGCATATTCCTGAGCCAGAGCTTGAGGCGGCGGCAGCTTCCGGAAAGACGCAGCAGCTCACCATCGGCGAGAGCGTCAAGGGAGCCCTCTCCTTCAAGCATTTCGTGCTTGGTATCATCGCCATATTCGTCTATGTGGGTGTCGAGGTTGGTATTCCTAACTTCGTGAACCTCTACATGACATCCGCCGAGATCGGCATCAGCGCCGCTGTCGCCGGAACGATTGTCGGCATGTACTGGTTCCTTATGCTCTGTGGCCGTCTGGTAGGCGCTTCCGTCGGCGGAAAGGTCTCCAGCCGCGCTATGGTCAGCTTCGTCGGCACGGTAGCCATCATATTCCTCGTACTGGGTATGATCCTTGGTGACACCGCGACCGTGAAGTTCCCGGCCATCACCTCGAATCTCTCATTCTCCCTCGCCGAGATTCCGATCGGAGTGATGTTCTTCATCCTCTGCGGACTCTGCACCTCGGTGATGTGGGGAGCGATCTTCAACCTTGCCGTCGAGGGACTTGGCAAGTACACCTCAATCGCTTCCGGCCTCTTCATGGTGATGGTTTGCGGTGGAGGTATCCTCCCTCTCATCCAGGGTGCCGTCGCTGACGCAACCAACTACCTGATGAGCTACATCGTTGTCATCATCGGTGTCGCCTACATCCTCTGGTACGCCCTGTTCGGATCCAAGGTAAAGAAAACAGCTTAATTTGAAATCCCGTTCCGGCGGGGTTCTCCGCCGGAACTTCTCATAGCCAAACATTATGGAACAGAATCTTGTAATAGGAATAGACGTTGGTGGACAGACCACCAAATGCGGAGTAGTGGACGCGCGCGGTACCGTGCTGGCACAGACAGTCATCCGCTCGGACTCCTACACGGATGTAGAACCTTACATCGGGGAACTTTCAGCCGCGTTGAAGAAGATCATCGCTGACGCCAACGCCGAGGGGCAGATCCGGGGGATCGGTGTCGGCGCTCCTAACGCCAACTACTACACCGGCGAGGTGGAGAACGCCGTGAACCTTTCCTGGGGACGCTCAGGTGCGATTCCTTTCGCCAAGATGCTTTCAGAGGCGATGGGCGGAATCCCTGTCACCCTCACCAACGACGCCAACGCGGCTGCGATGGGCGAGATGACCTACGGAGTGGCGAGGGGAATGAAGAATTTCATCATGATCACCCTCGGGACCGGTGTCGGCAGCGGAATCGTCATCAATGGCGAGGTGGTCTATGGCCACGACGGGTTTGCCGGCGAGCTGGGCCACACCACCATCGTCCGCCACAACGGCCGCCGCTGCAACTGCGGCAGGACCGGTTGCCTTGAGACCTACTGCTCGGCGATCGGAGTCGCCAGAACCGCCCGCGAGTGGCTCGACATGAGCGATCAGCCGTCGTCCCTCCGCAGCCTCGACACCATCACCTCGAAGGATGTCTACGAGGCCGCCAAGGAAGGCGATGCCCTTGCCATCAGGATCTTTGAATATACCGGCACACTCCTCGGAGAGGCCTTCGCCGACTTCATCGCGTTCTCCGCTCCCGAGGCCATCGTCCTCTTCGGCGGACTGGCCAGAAGCAAGGAGTTCCTCACCGAGCCGATCTTCCGTTCGATGAACGACAACGTCCTCTCTCTCTGGAAGAACAAGGTCAAGCTGGTCTACTCCCAGCTCAAGGAGTCCGACGCCGCCATCCTCGGCGCCTCCGCCCTCGCCTGGGAACGATAGCTGCCGTGGAGCGCAAGCTCTTGTAAATGAATATGCTGAAGCACCTTCCTGCTGCTTGTTTCGGATAGTAGGAGAGTGCTTCTTGTTTTTGTAACCGCCGTTACAGTAACCACGGTTGCATTAAAAGTAGATCTCACTTTCATCAACCTGATCGGCATTGATGAACATAATGTAATAGACGGGCATATATGTTATCTTTCCGGAAGTACGTATCTCCCGGGAGTTTGACAGGATGAGGCCTGATTTGATGTTGTAGTCAGATATACTTAGCAGGTTGTCAATGGCGCTGTGGATGGTGTAATTCTTACCGGATTTGACCTCGATCGGCAGAACGCTTGTGCTTTTATAGTCATCAATCAAGAAATCGACCTCTCCTTTCTGCTTGTTGTCATAATAGAAAAGATTGTGTCCGTGCGCCTTCAGTTCCTGGGCGATGACACTTTCATAGACGGAACCAAGGTTCACCCCCTCCTCATCCGAAAGAACCGGGCGGACATTGTTTCTGTATAGTTGTGCCGTAAGTAATCCGACATCGTTCAGATAGAGTTTGAGAAGATTCTTGTGGACGGACTCGGACAGAGGGTACTTGGGGTTCGAGATGGAGTTGACGTTAAGTGCGATTCCTGAATATGTCAAGTACTCGAATTCCTCCCGGTAGTTGTCGAACCTGTCTCCAACCTTGTTCCGTATGTCTTTTACCACAATCCTTTTTTTCTTGTTCTCCATCTGGGACGGAATCATATTATAGACACGCCTTATAAGAAGTGATTTATTGTTGTCTTCCTCGTATTTTGTCGCATCGACTTCGTAGAGAGACTTTATGCTTTCCTGTACTTCTCTGACTTTTACGATGTTGTGTGAGGCGAGATATTCATTCACGGCGTCCGGCATACCTCCGACAAGAAGATAGCGCCGGAATTGGTCAATGATGTAATTATGCATAGCCACGTCTATGCTTTCACCTTTCTCCATCTTTTGCCTGAGTGTCTCCAACGTGTCAAAACCAAAGTTGTTCGCGAGTAAAAACTCTTCGAAATCAAGTTGATACATTGATTTTCTGATGATGCTGCCGACGGGAATGGAAGTTGTTTCCCGTAAAGTAAGCCCTAATAGGCAGCCACTCGCTATGAAACGGAACCGGTGATCTTCCCGGAAAAATTTCAGCAGGGTAAGATACTGTGGATAGTGCTGGATTTCATCAAGAAAGACAAGCGTATTCTTATAGGAGTCAAGATTCTTGCCGTGGATAGAACTCAAAATAAAGTAGAATTCCTCAGTGGTTCTGATCTCCTTGAACAACTGAGGACCCTCGTCATCTTTCACGAAATTGATCTCGATGAAGTTCTTGTACAATCGTTCTCCTACTTTGCGTATTATGAACGATTTGCCCACTTGTCTGGCACCTTCCAGAATCAGAATCCGGTCGGTCTCGGACTTTAGATGCCCCTCCAAGTAACCCTCTATCTTTCTGTGTAGCATGGTTTTGACACTTTTCTATTAAATATTGCCATACAAATCTACACTTTTTCTATCCGAGGAAGGGGCCGGTGACGGAGGAGGCGTTCCGGGCGAGGGCTTCGGGAGTGCCTTGGGCGACGATCAGGCCTCCGCGGCGGCCTCCGTCGGGGCCTAGGTCGAAGAGGTAGTCCACGCTTTTGAGGACATCGAGGTTATGCTCGATGATGATCACCGTGTTGCCTTGATCCACAAGTTGCTGCAGGACGTTGAGGAGTACCTTGATGTCCTCGAAATGAAGGCCGGTCGTCGGCTCGTCGAGGATGTAGAGGGTGTTGCCGGTGGCTTTTCTGAACAGCTCCGCAGCCAGTTTCATCCTTTGGCTCTCGCCGCCGGAAAGCGTCACGGCGGATTGGCCGAGATGGACATAACCAAGACCCACATCCACCAATGCCTTCAGTTTCTGGGCGATGGCGGGAATCGGCCTGAAGAACTCGTAGGCCTCGCTGATCGGCATCTCCAGCACATCATTGATGTTCTTGCCCTTGTAGTGCACGGCCAGGGTGTCCTCCTTGTACCTCTTGCCCCTGCATTCGTCGCAGACCACGTTCACGGACGGCAGGAAGTTCATCTCTATGACCTTGATTCCGGCTCCCTTGCATGCCTCGCAGCGGCCACCGGCCACATTGAAGGAGAACCTGCCGGCCTTGAATCCCCGCACCTTGGCGTCCGGAGTGTCGGCGAACAGGTTGCGGATGTCGTTGAACACGCCCGTGAATGTGGCCGGATTCGATCTCGGCGAACGTCCGATCGGGCTTTGGTCGATCTCGATGAGCTTGTCGATGTTCTCCACGCCCTCGATCGAGTCGTAGGCAAGAGGGCGGAGTTTCGCCCTGTAGAGCTTGTTCTTCAGAATCGGCATCAGGGTTTCGTTGATTAGCGTGGACTTGCCGCTGCCGCTCACTCCGCTGATCCCGATGAAGCATCCCAGCGGGAAATCTACGTAGACGTTCTTCAGATTGTTGCCGCGGGCACCCTTGATGCTGAGGAACTTACCATTCCCGGCGCGGCGGGTGTGCGGAACCGGGATGGCATCCTTCCCCTGAAGGTAATCCAGTGTCTTTGACTTTCCGAATATGCAGTGGCCGGCGGTCTCCTTGTCCAGCGAGGCCGGAACCCTGCCGCTGTCCGATGAATATTCCAACAGAGCTTTCAGAGGGGCGTTCAGGCATATTCTTCCACCTTTCTCGCCCGCACCCGGGCCGACATCCACCAGCCAGTCGGCGTTCATCATGGTCTCGTAGTCGTGTTCCACGACCATCACCGAGTTGCCCTCGTCGCGCAACTCTTTCAGTGAGTCTATCAGCTTGCGGTTGTCCCTCTGGTGCAGCCCGATGGACGGCTCGTCGAGGATGTACAGCACGTTGACGAGCTTCGAGCCGATCTGCGTGGCGAGCCGGATCCGCTGCCCCTCGCCTCCAGAAAGCGAGGCCGTGGGACGGTCAAGTGACAGATAGTCAAGGCCTACGTCCAGCATGAACTGGACTCTCTCGCCCAGCTCCTTGAGGATGTCCCGGGCGATGTTGTTCTCCCTGGCGTTCAGTTTGCCAGGCAGCGACAGGAACCATTCCTTCAGCTCGGTCATCTCCATCGCGGCCACCTCGGCGATGGTCTTCCCGTCAATCCTGAAGCACAGGGCATTCTCGTTGAGGCGGGTTCCGTGGCAGACCGGGCAGACGATCTTCTCGTCGATGTCGTCCACGATTCCGTCGAACGTCACCATCTCGGACAGCCCTCCTTCGCCGACGCGGAACAGCTCGTCGCTCCCGAAGATGATGTGTGAAATGGCCTCGTCGGGGATCGTGTCGATCGGATCGTAGAGGGAAAAGTTGTACTTGCGCGCTATCGAGCGGATCACATCGTATTTCTTGGTCTCCCGCATCTTTCCAAGCGGAACGATTCCGCCGTCTGCTATCGAGACGGAACGGTCCGGGATGATCGTGTCCATGTTTACGTCCACAATCATTCCAAGTCCTTTGCAGTGAGGGCAGTATCCTTCCGGGGAGTTAAAAGAGAAAGAGTGTGGCGCGGGTTCCTGGAGGGATATTCCCGAATCCGGATCGACCAGATGCTTGGAGAAATGCCTCGGCTTGTCCGCTCCGGACTCCAGCAGGGCCACCGAGCCTTTGCCGATGCTCAGGGCAGCGGCCACGGAGTCCCGCACGCGCTTCACGTCGCCTTCCGACGGCTTCAGCTTATCGACGACCAGCTCGATGAAATGGCTTTTGTAGCGGTCCAGGGCATCGACCTCGTTCAGCGGCAGGATCTTCCCGTCCACCCTGATGTCGGTGTAGCCACGCTTGCGCATCTGGTCGAACAGCTCGCGGTAGTGTCCCTTGCGACCCACCACCAGCGGGGCGAGAAGGTAGCACTTCTTCCCCCTGTACTCATTCATTATCAAGTCGATGATCTGAGCGTCGGTGTAGCGGGTCATCTCCTTCCCGGTGACCGGTGAATATGCCCTCGAAGCCCTCGCGTAGAGGAGCCGGAGGAAATCGAATATCTCCGTGATGGTCCCCACGGTCGAGCGGGGGTTGTTTCCGGTGGTCTTCTGCTCGATCGCGATGATCGGACTCAGCCCCGTGATGCTCTCGACCTCAGGTTTTTCCAGCACTCCCATAAAGTGTTTGGCGTAGGTGGAGAGTGTGTCCATGTACCGTCTCTGCCCCTCGGCGTAGATTGTGTCGAACGCCAGCGAGGACTTCCCGCTTCCGCTAAGCCCCGTCACCACCACAAACTCCCCCCTCGGGATGTCCACATTCACCCCCCTGAGGTTATGTGCCTCCGCCCCCCTGATCTCGATATATTCTTTCTTGCTCATCATTTCCTCTTTATTCCGCAAATTTAACGAATATTCAGTAAATTTGTAGTCAAGAGTAAACAAGACATTCAATGAGTCAGGATCATCAACTAAACATCAAGACATTTATATTCAATTCTTTCCGTGAGAATTGCTACTTGCTTTGGGATGCGGTTGGGAATTGTGTGATTGTGGATCCGGGGTGCTACTGGCCGGAGGAGTTTGCCAGGCTTCGGGAATTTATCGCGGCAGAGGGGTTGACTCCTAAGGCGGTGTGGCTGACACACGGGCATTTTGACCATGTTCACGGAGTGCTGAAGGTTGTGGGGGAATATTCAGTGCCGGTTCTGATGTCGCCGGATGACAAGATCGTGCTGGACAACAACCAGGCCGCGGTGAGGGATTTCGGGCTGCTGGCTCCGGACTCATCTCAGATCCAGACAGTTGACATCAGTGACGGCGAGGTGCTGGACACGCTTCAGGGCGCGCCGTTCAAGGTGATCACCACGCCGGGTCACACGCCGGGATGCGTCTGCTACTATGGTGAGGCGGACAAGGTTCTGCTCAGCGGTGACACTCTCTTTGCCGGAGCGATAGGCCGTACAGACCATCTTGGAGGGGATTATGACAGGGAGATCATCAGCGTCATGGACAAGTTGATGGGCTTGCCGGGAGATGTGGATGTGCTTCCGGGACACGGGCATCGCACCACCATCGCCAATGAGAGGACGCAGAACCCGTTTCTCCAGCCGTTCAACGAGCCGGAGGAGGACATTGACTGGGACGGAGACGGTATAGAGATAGACTCCATCGGTCGCTGAGCCTGTCGAAGCGACTGAAAAAACATAAAAGAACATATTACGATGCACATAGGAATAGCAGGCAACATAGGCAGCGGCAAGACCACCCTGACGAGGATGCTCTCCGCCCATTACGGATGGACACCGAAGTACGAGTCGGTGACCTATAACCCTTATCTTGAGGACTACTACAAGGACATCCCCCGCTGGTCGTACAATCTTGAGACTTACTTCCTTGCCCAGAGATTCAAGGACGTGCTGGAGATCGCGCGGAGCCGGGAGGTCATCATCCAGGACAGGACGCTCTTCGAGGGAGTCCACATCTTCGTGGCCAACAACTATGCGATGGGCAACCTCAGCAAACGTGACTACGAGACCTATATGGATCTCTTCAATGTGATGGCCTCCACCGTCCGAAAGCCCGACCTGCTGATCTACCTCAAATCATCGGTGCCTCACCTCGTGGCGCAGATCCAGAAACGTGGCCGCGACTACGAGCAGACCATGAGCCTTGAATATCTCAGCGGCCTGAACGACCGTTACGACAAGTGGATCAATGAATATGACGGCAAGGTTCTGACCATCGAAACCGATGATCTCGACTTCGAGAACCGCCCTGAGGACTTCGCCTCCATCACCGACAGGATAGATGCCGAGCTCTACGGCCTTTTCCCGTTGGAGAAGTAGTCAGACACATTGCCCCCTCCTTGGCCACTTTGGTCACAAACCCTTTTCCCGGTCACTGAGCTTGCCTAAGTGACCGGACTCACCTTCACTCCTCATTCTCCGAAAGCTGATAGAATGGCGGTCGGAGTGATAGCGGAGCCGTCGGAGGAGAAGGCTCCCATATTATAGGCTCCCCAGTCGCGGTCCGGCCTCTCATAGATGGATGGTCTCCATTTGCCGTCAACCTGAGGCTCCCAGTAGAACACTCCGGCACAGACGGACAAGGATTTCACGGAATTCATAAACTCGGTCATGCACAGTGTAGAGGCAGCAAGGTCAGATGCTGTGTTTTTCACACCTACCTCGCAGACCATCACCCGGCAGCCGTACTTGGCGGCCAATGACTTGATGTTCAGGATGGCGGAGGAATTCATCGCCTTCCAAGTCATGCTAGGATTGGTCATAGGGTAGTGCGAAAGGCCGATCATGTCGAACTTGCCGCCAGCGGCTTTGAGCTTGTCAAAGAACCAGGTGTTGTCCTGGTAGGCGTTGTCGATGTGGATGATCACCTTGGCGGCAGGAAAAACCGACTTGACGGCATCGTAGCCTGCGTTTGACAGGGCGGCATAGTTGGACCATCCTCCGGAGATCTCGCCTTTGTCGTTGTAAAGCCGTCCGGTTTCCCAAAGCATACCCGGTCGGGTCTCGTTGCCGACCTGTACCCAGAGCGGAGTCACCCCCGCGGACTTCAACGCAGTCAGAACATTCCTGGTGTGCTCAGCGACCTTGGCGCAAAGACCATTCAGATTCAGACCGGACCACTCGGAAGGAGTATTCTGACGGCTCGGATCAGCGAAGAAATCACTATAGTGGAAGTCAATCATGACCGCCATCCCGGCCTCGGCGGCCCGTTTCGCCATCCTGACGACATCTTCCTTGCCGCTCCATCCGTTCGGATCCTCCGGTCTCACCCAGACGCGAAGACGTATGGCGTTGATCCCGGCGGCCTTAAGCACCGGATAAAGCCCGGCATTGCCCTTGGAGTCCTTGAAAGCCGTTCCGCCTATCCGGGAAGGATTGTGGGTCATGTCATACTCCATTTCCGAAGCCCAGCTGACATCAGCACCACGTGCGAACGCCACTTTGTCCACAGAAGGCTCATCCGGTTCGTCTTTCTGATCGCCTCCGGAGCCACCGCAGCCGACAAACAAGGAGGAAACCGCAAATGCCAATGCGGCCAATGTAGCAAAACGTGAATATAATGTACTCATACAGCGTAACGTCTTTCAAAAGATCCGGTGACCGGCTTCATCCTTGTCATGCCGCTGGGAATAAGCCTCAGCAGTCTCCTGAAGTCCCGAAAGGTTGACTTCAAGGCCGCTCTGGAGCGCAATCGGATAGCGGTCGTCGCGGTTACTACGGTCGCTGAGCTTGTAGAAGCGACACTATGCGGGTTCGGGTCGGCGGTCACTTCGGCAGGCTTAGTGACCGATACTGACCCAAAGACTGCTGCCGACTCGGTGGCCGGTGACGGAATCCGTTTGCCGAACGGGTAATAGTCGCTGGCCTCGATGACGGTGCCGGTGTCGCCGTCGACGACGGCGCGGACGCTGCCGTGAGTGAAAGTCAATATTATATATTTCATTAATCTGGGCTAATAATCTAACGTTAACGTCAAATTGTCCTGACATTTTTTATTTTGAGAGATATGAGTTGGCCAGCCAGACTGGACTTCCTTCAAGGTCGGGATGGTCATCGATTCTGAGCAGCTTGCCCTGCTCGTCAAAATAGAACCAGCGTCCGGAAAGCATCCCCTTGCAGTACCATCCGATCGAGAGGAGCGTGCCTGTCTTTCGTGAGTATGAGCGGAATATCCCGTCCACGACACCGTCCTTGTAGTAGACCTCCCTGTAGCCGTCATCCTCCAGCCACAGCCCCTGACGGCGGCCGCAGGAGTCCGTCTGATTAATATCCAGTCTCCGTTCATCCCTATTCTGAGCGATCGCATATTCCATCATATCAATGTCGGATTCAGAGCCGTCTTTTCTAAAATATTTTGTCCATATTGTTTCCCCATCAATCTCTGGATCTTCGTTATACTTTTCTTCCTGAAGCTGTGAGAGGGCTCCATTTCGAAAATAAACAGCGATTCTACATCTGTATTTATAAATTAAGCAATTATTACTATTGTCATTGTCGCAAGGCTCTTTGATAATTCGGAAGTCCGAGAACACCGCTTCAAGATGGCGATAATCCTCGAAGGAATATATTACTTCGTCAAAACTCTTTGATTTTATTACACAAAACCCAATCAAAGAGCCAGTTAGCCGTGAATATTCTTTGCGGATGATAATTTTTCTTACTTCGCTATACTCTATTTCAGTGTAAAAATTATCAACCTCTTTCCACATCCCCATCCTCTGTCCATTCCGGTTGACCCGGTTGAAACCCGGCCAGACGGTCGTGTCCTTTATAATGGAGATTTTGGAAAGAGAGTCCAGCTCTGTCATTCTCTTAGATGATCCATCGTCAAGCGTCGCTGCGCCGTCTTTCTTATTATCCGCGCATCCCAGGGCGGCAAGCAGAATACCAAGAATTATCGTCAACTGTTTCATAATGTAATATTTATTTCGCTGGTCATCTTTTTATGGATATGTGAATGGTTCGTGGGATAAGATATCTTGGCATTCTTCACTTATAGTTTATAACCAGCCCGTTTATTATTGTGTACCACTGTGTCCAGACACGCCATATTCTTTTCATTACTGAATTCCAAACGCAAACTGTCCCCATTTATAATGTATGACTTTAGATATGGAACGATGCCGCCTGTCACATCCAACGCATAACTTTTTCTCTTCTCATATAATTCAAGAGACAGACCCTGCAAAAACACACTGTCCAAAATGGAATCCAGGGAAATATCCACATTGCTGTTTACGGCAATTATGGTTTTGTTGACATACTTGGCCCCTACTACGGTCTCGTTATAGATCCAAGCCCCAGTACCAACGTTGATCGGAGCTGATATCCCGTGCCTGCCGGCGAAAATAACGTTCGTGTCCTTATTATCGACCCAAAAGGATATTGTCACAACATCTTTTCTATGAGACGTGTCCTCGCTGTTACGATACACTCCAGGCTTCAGGCACACCATAAAAACATCGCTGGTGTCAACCAGTTTTAAAAAGTTCTCCAACGAGTCTTGAAGCCTGTCGGAAATGAACACCCTCTCTACTGACGAACTGTCCTTCCTGTCAGTCTCCTGCTCCGTCTCCGTCCTGCGTGTGGGATTGCAGCACATCTGGGCGTACAGAATCGCTGTAAGTATAATTATCAACTTTTTCATTTGTGCTATTTTTTGTTTAATGTTCCGAAATAGAAGCCCTTGTGGTTTTTAATATTTCTTATGAAAGACGCATTGTAGTATCCGACTTTATACAATCTTCTTGAAACAGGAAAATAGACGTAATTGATCCAGGCTTTGCTTCCGTACTTATCGATCTCCTGTTTGGCGTGAGTTTGATCTGTGTTATAGAAAGCACTTCCGTATCCCATAGAATTAATCTCATCTGCCATATCTTGCCAAGTACCTGGATGTGAATGAACTGTAGCGTTGGGCATTGCGCCGACATAATCCTCCCACGAAGCCGCGTTGTCTGTTTTGTGACCTGTGCCAATGGTGTAGGAGTCTCCGTTGCGGTGGATCACCCATTCGACCTTAGTGTTATCCGAAGCGAATTTGAACACCTTGAACATATCGTTGATTCCAGTCTTTGATGAATGACTGCTGACCTCGGCTCCGCCATCCGTCTTGACCTCAGTCTTTGTAAGGTCATCCAGGATACTTCTGTCAGAGACTGTCACATAATCCTCGGAGAGATTCCCGTCATTGTCCACATAATAAAGGCAATGAGTGTCGCTTTGCTCTTTCCACACGACGTTTCCAAACGCATCCACTGTCCATACATCAGTCCCGTTAGGATCAAACAGAGATATCGGATTCCCAATGCAGTATGCATACGGGCTGACGGCGTAGTACTTCTCCGCGAGGGTGGTGTCTCCGGAGGAGACCCGGCTTGTCAGGTTGAGGTCGTCGTACTCTATATCGAGTCCGGACAGGCCGTCGCAGGTGACATTCCCGTTGTGGTCGTGGGTGAAGATGCCACCTCCGCCGGACGAGCCGGAGTTGCTGACGCCGCTTAACAGGTCGCCGTCGTAGGAATATGCCAGCGCCTCCTCCGGGACTGCCGTGTCCGCCCCGTACCTGGTGAACGACAGGATGTTGCCGTTCCGGTCATAGGTGACGGCTCTCTCGCTGAAGGCGTTGGTGGACGCGCCTCCCGAGAATCTCCTTGCGTCCGTCAGGCGGATAGTCCTGCCCTGACAGAATTCCTTGCGGACCTTTCGCAACATTCTGGCGTAAGGCTGTCTGGTGATTACGGTCAGAATGGTTTGCTTCATATCGCAAGTCTTATTGCAAATAATGTTGTGAACTGCTCAAACGCATCATCAGAAAACAACCAATTCAGTTTTGTCATATTCAAAAGATTCTGGAACATTAAAACCTATTGTCTTACTGACGTATGAGACTTTTTCGACAATAATGTTCTTGCTAAAATCATCATTGTCTTTTTCGTTCACCACAATGTATTTAAACGATTCGCCTGGTTTCAGTCGTTTTATGAATGTTGCCCCTATTATTACTTCCCTGCTGGTTCGTATAACATTGTCGGTCATCAATGTCGCCAAATTCAAATCACCGTGAGGTGCATAAAAGTATCGATGTATCTTTTTATCCCTTTTTTCATTATGATTATTAAAATCTATCCAGGTGAAATACGGCTCATCGGAACGATTCGTCAATTGATACTCAACAATGGTGATTGTTTCACCATTGGTACTTTTAATATAATGATATGACTCAATATTCATTTTGATGTCTCTTGCCTGAAGCAATTGGCATATCATCGTTAACATCATTAATATATAACCTTTCATTTCGTTATATTGTTAAATGTCTCTTTTCTGGCTTTAAGAATCATTGATTTTAACACAATATTTGTTTCAGTCATACCTTTTGTGATATGTGATGCTGCATTATGATTTCCTCCATTTCTGATATACAACAATGCATGTCCATATCCCTCGTGACTAAACGCCTCTGCTGCACCAACCTTAGATAATGAAGGATGTATTATAATCTCAATTGCATCAGTTGTGGAATTCTGATCTCCATCATTGTCAGGGAATAACGTTTTGCCGTAAAATCCAGATTCCCCTGTGGACAAACCACTAATGAAAACAAAATCAGTGTCTTTATCTTCAGGAAACGATTCGTCGAACGGAAAATACGACATATCAGCAGTCCCTAACTGTCCATCTTTGTCTTTGAATGAGAAATTATCATTGAAGCTTACTTTGATAACTTTATCAGAGTTTACCAGATTAATAAGGTTCTTGAAGTTTAGACTTTCGCAAGCATATTGTGCGAGAAGTTCTTTATTGATCATTCCATTTTTATCAAGTTGTACATATTTACGTGCTTCTTCTGGTAAGGTATTTCTAATCATCTCCAATTCTGCGTCCCCATACGGTATCACTTCCTTACCCAAACGGTCAATTAGATTCACGGGCATTCCCTCACAATAGGCATACGGGCTGACGGCGTAGTACTTCTCCGCGAGTGGGTCTTGCGCGGTCCATCGGGCGGTGAGCGGGTCGTACATCCTCGCCCCGAAGTCGAGTAGCGGGATGGAGGCGGAGAGGAAGGACTGGGACTCCTTGCCGGAGAAGAGCCAGCGGTTTTGGGAGGTCGCTGAGCCTGTCGAAGCGGCACTATGCGGGTTCGGATTGGAGGTCACTTCGACAGGCTCAGTGACTGCGGATTCCGTTACAGGTGTCGGAATCCGCTTGCCGAACGGGTAGTAGTCGTTGGCCTCGAGGACGGTGCCGGTGTCGCCGTCGATGACGGCGCGGACGCTGCCGAGGTGGTCGCGGAGGTGGATCAGGGGTCTGTAGGAGACAGATCCGTCGTCGGTGGTCTCGCGGACTATTCTGCCGGCGGAGGTCAGGGCGCAGTCGAGGGTCAGGGTCGGAGAACCGGACTGACCCGCGGTCTGGGTGTAGACCAGGGAGCCTCTGTACTGGAGGCCGTTCCCGGAGCCGTCTGCCGAGCTGATCTTCGTGCCGTCGGCGAGATGTCCGTACTCCGCGAGGGTGGTGTCTCCGGAGGAGATGCGGCTTGTCAGGTTGAGGTCATCGTACCCGATGTCGAGGCCGGACAGGCCGTCCCGTGTCAGATTGCCGTTGGCGTCGTGGGCGTATGTACCCCCGCCGCCGGACGAGCCGGAGTTGCTGACGCCGACAAGCATATTGCCGTTGTAGGAATATGCCAGCGAGTCCTCCGGGACAGCCGTGTCAGACCCGTACCGGGTGAGCGACAAGATGTTGCCGTTTCGGTCATAGGTGACGGCTCTCTCGCTGAAGGCGTTGGTGGACACGCCTCCCGCGAATCTCCTTGCGCCCGTCAGGCGTCCTACTCCGTCGTAGGACAGCGACCAGGCCGCCGCCTCCGATCCCGCCCCGCGGCTCCACTCCCACTCCGAGATGTTCCCGTTATACCTCGGTGTCGCTCCGAGTACCGGCTCCTGCCGCCTCAGCGACATACTGAACACATTCGAGGAAAGTCCGGTCAGCTGGTCGCGGATGTCGTAGGACAATGACTCGGACAATGAGTGTGAGCCGTCACCGGAGCTGTATGAGCGGCCTGTCAGCCTGCCGATGCCGTCGTAGCTGTAGGTCACCGTCTGTGACCTGCCGTTCAGGGACGAGGTCTCAGAGACAAGCCTCTCCTGGGAGTCGTAGAGCCGGGAGGTGACGAGGGAGTCCGCGCGTCCGTCAGGAAGTTCTACCGTCTCCCTCGTCCTCAGCGGTTTGCCGGTGAACGTGAGGGACTGGTGGACGTGCCGCCGCCCGCTGAGCGCCTCCAGATGGTGGCTCTGGATCTGGCGGCCTCTGCGGTCATAGTAGAAGGCGGAGACCGTCACGGATTCCGGATCGGTGACCGAGCGGACGGTCGAGCCGGTCTGTAGTCCCTTGTGCCAGTCGCTTTCGGTGACGGGGACGCCGTAGGCTGACAGCGTGTCCGGAGACAACGCAAGCCTGTCGGCGTCGGACAGCTGGAGGTTCTCCAGAAACGAGTGGTCATCGTAATAATTGACGGACAAAGGAACGCCGACCGCCGGAGTCTGGATATTGACCGAATACCCGCCCAATGACGCGGTTCCGGTGTATGTGGCGATGACGGTCATCCCGTCCGTGTCAGGTGTCAGGGATGACGGCCAGATCCCGCTCACGGCCTCCCGGCCGAGGGCGTCCCTGAAGGAGAACATCCACTCGCCTCTTTCCCTCATCCTCCCGTCCTGAGAGAACACCGGTGAGTCCCCTTTGTCATACTTGTAAAGGACGGACGAGCGGCCCGGCAGCTTCTTGGAGGAGCATCTCCCCTTGTCGTCATACTTATAGACGTAGGCCAGTCCGGCGATCTGGGCGGACGAATCGCCGAACGTCCCGTCCGAGGATGTCGCCGCGGTGGCCTCCGGGGTCAGGACATAGCGTGTCAGGCCGAGGTCGTCATAGACATAATGGGTGTCAAGGCGCAGGTCTCCGTCGAGCCGCCTTTCCAGAACCTTGCGTCCGAGCCTGTCAGTGAATGACAGCGTGACATCCCCGTCCTCGTCGGTGGTCTTCACGATCGACAGGCTTCCGGACGGAAAGACTCCGGAGCGGATCAGGGAGGTGTCGGAGGACACAAGGTAGAGGCCGCAGGAGAGGGCGCCGGTGGCCTCGTTCACAAGGTACTCGGTGCGGACGGACTTGCCCCTCGTGTGCCAGGGTGAGCCGGGACCGTACTTCTCCACGGGACGGTCAAGCGGGGAGTCCTCGTAGAGGGTTTTGGAGAAGGTGTAGACCTCCCAGTTGTAGAACTTGAGGAGTTCGGGGTTGATGGACGCGAAGGAGGCGTACGCCCCCGAGGATGTCTGCGTCGGAACGGGACGGTAGACGCTGTACGGCCTTCCGAAGGAGTCATATTCATTCAGGGTGACTATGTCCTTCCCGTCCGGCGAGGCGGCTGTCTGGACCGTCTCGATAGGCCTGCCGAGCCTGTCGTGGTAGGTGTTGGTCTCGATGAAGGCCGTCCCTTCGCCGCTCAGGTAGTCCCTCGCCCGGATTCGGTTGCCTCCGGCGGACGCGCCGTAGCTGTAGGAATATGTCGACACGGTGTCTCTGCCGGAGGCGCCCCTGACGCTGGTGAGCGAGAGCCTGCCGAGTCCGTCGTAGTCATAGTAGGTGATCCTGTCTGATGGGTCTTTCACGTAGGTGAGCCCTGCGAGAGGCTTGTACAGATAGGAGGAGATGAGTGTCTCAGGAATATGCCGACATTTAAGCCTGAACTTGAATAACTGTTTCCGAATCTCTCGTTCGTCCACACCGTTCAGGACGGCGGTGTCGACCTTGTCCTTGACGCCGTCCCATCCGATGCCGGAGACCTCGGCCACAGGGTAATACCCGTTGTAGCCCCACAGGTAGGCCGTCTTCCTGCCGTCGGTGTCCACGACCTCCAGCGGGTTTCCCCTGCGGTCATATTCATTGAGAAGGATCCTGCGTTCGCTGGAGGCGTCGCCGCGGATCGTGAGGGACCGGGCCGAGGGCGCGATGAACGAGCCAGAGGCGCAGGGGTGAGAGGAGTATGACGTGGTGAGTGTCGTAAGGAGGTTCGCGGGATCGGCGGAGTTTCTGTAGACCCTCGTCTCGACGGGGATCCCCGTCATTCCGGATGACACCATCTCCGGATAGGTTCCGCCGGTCTTGTCCTGTGGGTACGAGTAGACGGTCACTCTCCTGTCCAGACCCGGAAGTCCGACGTCCTCGGTCTTTGTGGCCACGTTGCCGCGCGCGTCGTGGGTGAACGATGTGGTCTTGGTCAGCGTGCCGTTGGTCTCAACGGCTTTCTCCGTCACGGACGACAGCAGCCGCCGTCCCTGGCTCAGGGTGGTGGTGAGGCTCCGTATCTCCTTGTATTGCTCCTGGACGCGGGACTCCTCTATACCATAGACCCTGCCGCTCTTGTAGACGTACGTCTGCTTTATCGCCGTGTTCTCCGTGCCGTAGTCCAGTTCGGTCATGTAGCCGTTGGACTTCCTTCTGACCATCCGTGCCGATCCGTCGCCTTCTGTCGCATAATCGGTTTCGGAGGTCTTCGCACCGTACATCCACTCGTTCTGTGTGTCGTGCACCAGATTTGTCCCCGGCGCTTTGATGGGGTGTGACGTGGAGACGTCGAAGGAATGTACCGTCTCGCCGATGGTGTGCCTCCCGGCGGCGTCGCTCGACCTGCTCTCGAAGACGTAGGGGTAGCTCACGCTCGATCCCTCGCTTGACAGCAGGTTGACCATAGAGTTGTCGGTCCACACTCTTTCTTTGTATGTACCCCAAGGGCTGGGGAGAGAACCACTAAATTCAGTACACGTTGTCTCTCTGTAATAGATTTCATTGGTGTCGGCGGGATAAGACGATGCCGCTGGAACGACGTTGAGTATGCCTCCGCCGTTGACCGTGGAGGTGTATGTGCTGTAGCGAAAATTGCGGTATAACGCCTTGCCGTCGCTCTCGATGTCGCGGATTTGCTTGATCCTGAGGCCTCCGGCCATTCTGGAGACGCCGTTGTCGTCAATGTAGCGGTGGGCCTCGTAGGTGAACTCCGTCCGTCCGCCTGTCGGATAGGTCACCGAGGAGAGGATGCCGGTCTGCATCGCCTCCTCGTTCGGTGTGCGGTCTCCTCCGGGGATGGTCAGCGTCACACTTTCACTGATTCGTGGAAAATTGTTGACGGTCGCCTCGGTTGTCACCGTCGGGACAAGGGTGTGGTTTTCCCTGCCGTTGTAGAAGCCCCATCTGTCGATGGACCGGGTGTTCCGCGGCATAAGGCCGCCCTTGTAGGAGAATGAATATGTCTCCGAATCCTTCCCGTCTGGAGACTCTATCCTGACGGACTCAAGCCTGAGCGAGAAGAAATCCCTCATATATGTCTGGTTGAACACTATCCTTCTGACCAGGGTTCCGGACACATCGCGGATCTCGATGGACTCAAGACCCTTGTTCGTGTCGGCGTTCATATTGAAAAGGACGCTTCCTCCGCTGAAGGTTATACTCCTGACGTGGGAGTTGTTCTGGATGATGTCCGTCTTTGAGGGCATCGGGAACGAGTAGCCCTGAGGGGATTTGACCACCGCCATATCCGCCTCGACGAGGCCGCCGCTTGCTTGGTCATAGCGGTACACCTTGCTGTCGTTGCTCTGGCAGGTGGACACATTGACAAGGGGGAATGTGTAGGTATTCTGGCCGGAAAAGTCATCGAGGATTATCAGGGCGTCGGCGTATCTGGAGCAGAAAATCTCTGTCATATTCGAGCCGTACTCGAACGCCACCGTCCTGCCTGTCGCCGCGGAGCGGATCTCCCGGATCTTCCACGAGGTGGGGACCTCGAGGGCGGAGATTCCGAACTTATGCATCACATAATCGTGGTTGGATCTTCCTCCGCCTCCGAAACTATAGGTCATTCCGGAATTGTCCGTTATGCGGAATCCGGTCATCGACTTGTTTCCTCCCAAGGGGATGACGGTGATGTCGTCACGGGGTATCGTGACGGGGGTTGTTGACCCATCGGTGTTCCGTCGGAGGTACAGTCTGCCTTGGCTTCCCGGAAGCGAGTAATGGAACTCGTCAAGCGCCACGTCCACACTCTGGGAGTAGATGGCGTCAAGCTGTTCGTATGACAGGGTGCCGCCGAGCGCCATATTCGGGTTGTAGTTTATCTCGTCGGCTACCCCGTTGATCGTCCTGGACAGGGACGGCCCCGTGGAGAGGCTCCATCCGTCGCCGAGCCAGTGGCCTGACCTCATATTCGGCTTCAGGCCGGAGGCGTGATAGTTCAGGGTTATCGGAATCCGGATGTCTCCGTCCATTATCTCGTAAAGCGGGATGCTCGTCTGTACCAGGCCGTTGCTCAGGTTCACTGGGTAGGTGATGTATTTCGTGAGTTCCGCGGCTTCCGGGGAAGGTGGGGTCACCTGAGGTCGCTCCAGCTCAGGGATCTGGGCGAAAGCCGGCGCTCCGGCGAAAAGCAGGAGGGTGATAACGGTCAGAATGCTTAGCTTCATGTTCACATGTTTTTGGGTGTTTCTTGGTGGCGATGGCGCTTACGGCTTCAATATACGAATTGTTTTGCTAATAATACACTCGAAGTGTCAAATATCTGCAATTGGAATGATGTGGCTTGGAAACTTGTGGTTTTGCAGACGATTGCATTTTCGATCCGGTTACATTTCACGGCTTTTCACGCTGGTGCTAAGGCTATAAGGCGAAGCCTCCCTCTCGACCCAAGAATTTTTGTAACGTGAAAAATTCTGGTTGAGAGGGAGGCTTCGCCTGTGCTGGCGTCATTGTGCCTTGTGATGCTCCCTTCAGACTCAGTCACTTCGACAGGCTCAGTGACCGGGAACTCGGCGACCGGCAATGGGGCTACAGGCTTTCGATGTTCTTCTCGTTGAGGAGGTTCTTGCCGTCGGCGGTGTAGGCGTACTCGATGCGGTCGGCGTAGTGCTTCTCGACCTTGCCGCGCACGATCTTCATCGTGCTGTTGACCAATCCGTTCTGCTCGGTGAACGGCTCAGGCAGCACAGCCACGGCGGCAGGAAGCCACCTCTCCGGGAACATTCCGCCGTGAGATCCGCCCTTCTTGTAAGAGTCGATCTCCTCCTGAATCTTCCTCAGCATCTCTTCCTTGCCCTCGCGTGAGGCTGGATCCAGACCCTTCGAGGAGACATATTCCTTGAGGGCATCCTTCGCCGGAACGATCAGGACGATCGTGTAAGGATCCTGGTTGTTGTGCAGGATGACCTGCTCGATGTACTTCGAGCCGTCGGTGAGCGAGTCCTCGAAACCTTCCGGGCTGTACTTCTCGCCGTCCGATGAGATCAGCAGGGACTTGAAGCGGCCAACTACGTAAAGATATTCAGAATCATACATGTAGCCCATGTCACCGGTGTGCAGCCACCCGTCGCGCAGAGCCTCCGCCGTCCCTTGAGGGTTCTTCCAGTAGCCAGCCATCACATTCTCGCCGCGGACCACAATCTCGCCCTTCGTGCGGAGCGGAACCTCCTTGCCGTTGTCGTCGCAGATCTTGATGTCAAGCGGCTTCACGACACGGCCCGAAGAGCCGAACATCGCATGGCCGGTCGAGTTGGCGGAGATGATAGGGGTCGCCTCGGACACGCCGTAGCCTTGGAACATAGGGATACCGATGGCGCAGAAGTACCTCTGAAGCTCGATGTCCAGAAGCGCGCCGCCGCCCACGAAGAACTCCATCCTGCCGCCGAATCCCTCTCTGACTTTCTTGAATATGATCTTGTCGAACAAGGCCATCAGAGGCTTCTTCCACAGCTGGAGGAAACCGCCGCGGTTGTAGTACTCCTTGTTGTAGGAGATCGCGAGGTTGAGGGCGTAGTTGTAGAGCTTCTCGACCTTTGGTCCCTGCTTGTGGATCGTGGTCTCGACGTTCTTCTTGAAGTTGCGCGCCAGAGCGGGAACCGACAGCATCACGTGCGGACGGATCTCCTTGATCGCTATAGGAATATTCCTGAGCGTCGCCAGCGGATTGGCTCCGACAGGAACTGTGGCGATGCTGCTGCAGTAGGACATCATCGTGTAGAAGCCGGCCACGTGGGCGAAGCAGTGGTCCAGAGGCAGGATGATAAGCATCGTGGAGTCGGGTTTCACTCCGATCACCGAATGAGCCTGCTCCACGTTCGCCGTGTAGTTGCGGTGGGTCAGAAGAACACCCTTCGGGTCGGCTGTGGTGCCGGAAGTGTAGCTGATCGTGGCGTAGTCATCCGGCTGTACGGATTTGTAGCGTTCCTCGAACTCGGCCTTGTGGCCGAACAGGTAGCTGTCGCCGAGGGCCTGTACCCATTCCATCGAGACCTCCTTGGCGTTCGCCGCAGGGACATCGTCCAGCACGATGACCTTCTCCACGCAGTCCAGCTGGGAGATTATCCTGCGGATCTTAGGGAGTTGCTGGCCGGAAACGATCACGAACCTGGACTCGGAATGCTGGATCCTGAAAGTCAGGTCGTTGCTTTCCTCAAGCTTGATGGAGAGCGGGACGCTCACGCCGCCGGCGTAGAGGATTCCCAACTCGGAAAGGATCCACATGTTCCTTCCCTCTGAAAGGAGAGAGACCCTCTCGCCCTTGTTGAGTCCCATGGCCATCAGGCCGGCCGCGATGCGGTAGCCTTCCTTGCGGGTCTGCTCGAATGATGTTTCGGTCCACTTTTCATCCACCTTCTCGCGGAGGAACACGTGTGATGAGAATTCGTGAGTGTACTTCTCCACGAACTCGATGATTGTCGGTCTTGTAGCTGACATATTTATTTGGATTTATTATTCGTTGATCTGTCTGACCTCCGGGAACAGTCCGAAAAGTTCCGCGTCGATCTTGTCGGTGACTGTCTGGAAATCCTCCGGACGGTTCTCGAATTTGATGTTGTCCACATCGATGACCAGAAGATGCCCGTCGTATTTGGAGATCCACTCGTCATAGCGCTTGTTGAGGCCCGTGAGATAGTCGATGCGGATGCTGCTCTCATATTCCCGACCTCTTTTCTGGATCTGCGCGACCAGGTTTGGAATCGTTGATTTCAGGTAGATCAGCAGATCCGGCTTGCTGACCAGCGACATCATGAGGTCGAAAAGATCCGAGTAGTTCTCGAAGTCCCTCGTGCTCATAAGCCCCATGTCGTGAAGGTTCGGGGCGAAAATGCGGGCATCCTCGTAGATCGTCCTGTCCTGGATGATGACATCCTCGCATCTTGAGATGTCCACGACATCCTTGAACCTTTTGTTCAGGAAATAGACCTGAAGGTTGAACGACCAGCGCTCCATGTCCGCGTAAAAATCTGAAAGGTAAGGGTTGAAGTCAACCGATTCGAACTTCGGAGTCCAGCCGTAGTGGGCTGCCAGCATCTTTGTCAGCGTGGTCTTGCCACTGCCTATGTTGCCTGCGATCGCGATGTGCATATCCTTGATGTTTATTGTGTTCAGTCTTCACGCGGTACCTTTCACCGAATAAGTCTGCCACCAAAATACGGTCGACTTGTTTTTTTGCCGCCGGCAAAGGAGCCGCAATGCAAAATTAATAAATATTCCGTATAAACTTAAGGATGTGCGACAAAAACTCCCTTGGCGGCCCTGATGCTCAAGGCGCGGACACTTCCTTGGCCGCCCTCCAGCCCGAGGCAGGCCTTGTCAGAGCCTGAGGGAATAATCATCAAGCCGGCTGCCTTTGTTGTCGAAGGTTGTCATCCTGAATATTCCAGAGTAGGCATTCCCGCCGAAATATTCAATGATCCCGTCAGATACGAACTCGGCGCTGTAGCCGTTTGTGTCCCCGCTCCTGCTGGTCAATTTCCCTTTGATGGTAATGTCGGCCTTGTGCTTGTCTGAGGCCGCTTTCCTGTAGGTAGCGAAGTAGTTGATGCCCTCGTCGAAGTCGAAGATCGAATTCCCGTTTCGAGATCTGATCTCCCATTCGTCCTTTTCGACGCAAGTGACTGTCAATGAACCCTTGTTGATGTCCATGACCATAATTCCTTCCTTGGCTTTCATTGACAATCCGTTTGTGCTGAACTTTCCGTACAGCCCCCCGTAACCTGACACTTCGTAGGCATTATCGCCGACCTTAGAGACGGTTTTCCTTATATCCTTGTACTTATCCAGGATCTTATCATCACCAGGAGCGTCGAGATAGTCCTGGAATGCCTCGCAGAACTCAACAGCGTTCACGGCTTCGGAGACGGTCTTGCGGAAAAGCTCCTTCGCTCCGTTATTCAGCCTCTCCTCAGCCGTCGGCCAATTGTCATCCTTCCTGCAGCCGTTGAATATGATTGTGCCAAGCAGGATGGGGATTATGTACCTTTTCATTGCTTTCTGAATTTAATTTGTAGTCAAATAATTACATCTTAGCCAATTCCGAGGCGGCTTATTCTTTACCTCCGGCTGGTTCCGATGATGAGCTTTCAGTCATCGCGCGCCGCCTAAAACCTGTAGCCAATTCCTCCGTGAACCGAGAAGTACTCTGTTCCACCTCCGGTCTCCACGAAGCCGAAGACCTTCTTTCCGAAGGAGACTCCGAAGAACGTGAACTGTATCGCCGGGATTAAAGACCCGTAAAGCGTGCTGATGCCCAGTCCTACGCCTGAGTACAGCCTGACTTTCTCTTTCCTCATGTAGGTGAATTGTGCCACCTCCATGATGTTGATTACCGGATTGATCTCAAGATGGTCCACATGAGAGTCTGCTCCGGTGTAGATGTAGTTGTACCGGCCTGAGTAAGAAAGTCTGGTGTTCAGCGAGAACCAGTTTTTGAGATAGTGGTTGTAGGAAATGCTGAGCAGCGGGAATACGCGCGATTTGCCTTCCTTGTCGCCGTAGATCTCCTCCAGAACACCTTTCCTTTCCCGGTCTTCGAATCCTCCCAAAGTGGCCCAGAAAGGAACAGGGGAGATTCCCACACGAATCTCGTGAGTCTTGAAATCATGGCTTTTCTGTGCAGACGCCGACGCGCAGAAGGCCAACAGTCCGGCCAGAACCAGCGTCGCCTTGTTAATGGTTTTCATAAGTCACCCGTATTGTTGTCAAACCAAAGCCCGAGTGTTTGCCACATTCAGGCAATTTACCTTTACAAAATCCCTCTATACCGGATTCTTGCATCTGTCTCCTTATTTTTTAAGGATTACTAAGTTCTTGTTCAAAGACAAAATGGACAATTAGGAACTTCAGGCATGGTTAGAAATACACGGTAGCCTTGGCAACCGGAGTTTTACAAAACACGTTCAGGTAAAAACGCGACTGAATGCCGCCAATCAATGAATATGTTGAATAACTCTCATCTTTTCTCTCTACTTTTTCAACACACTCATGCTTCCACTGGCCCCCAAAGCCCTTTGGGCTGAACGTGTTTCGTAAAAAGTGCTATTCGGGGTGCTGCCTCTTAGGCGCTCTTCTTAATGATTACTCAACTACCGGATAACATCCGAGGCTTGTCTGCATTGCCACCGGAAGTCTACTGATCGTATTCCGATGGGAGGCGCTCTGTCGGGGGCGGTAAAACAATTATCCTTCCGTCGGTCGGGCGGAAGGATAACGCTGATTTTGAATTCATAATTAGTCGACCTTCTGGCGTGACCGCCTCAGTCCTTGTGTCGGTGCGTTTCTGTACTGGCTTGAAGGTCACTACGAAAGACTCGGCGACCGGGCCGCAAGGCTGACCTGGTGGCCAGGCCGTGTAAGGTCGTGATGATTCTAGTCGAGAGTGTGGATGGCGAGGCCGGAACGGAGTTTCGGCTCGAACCACGTCGTCTTCGGAGGCATTATGTTGCCGGTGTCGGCGATGTCGATGAGCTGCTGCATAGAGACAGGGTAAAGCGCGAAGGCGACCTTCATCTCACCGCTGTCAACCCTGCGGCTCAGCTCGCCAAGGCCTCTGATACCACCTACGAAATCAATTCTCTTGTCCGTGCGCAGATCCTTGATTCCAAGCACTTTGTCAAGTACGAGGTTCGAGAGGATCGTGACATCCAGGACTCCAATCGGATCCTTGTCGTCGTACCGGCCAGGAAGAGCCTCCATAGAGTACCACTTCCCGTCAAGGTACATCGAGAAGTTGTGCAGATGGTCAGGGTGGTAGATTTCCTTACCCATCTCGCGGACCGTGAAGTTCTCCTCAAGAGCGGCGATGAACTGTTCCTTGGAAAGACCGTTCAGATCCTTTACGACACGGTTGTAGTCCAGGATCTTCAGCTGGCTCTCCGGGAAGCACACTGCCATAAAGAAGTTGTACTCCTCGTCTCCGGTGTGGTTCGGGTTCTGAGCCCTCTTCTCGGCTCCGACGCGAGCGGCTGCTGCTGTACGGTGGTGACCGTCAGCAACATAGAAAGCGTCAACATCGTTCTGGAACAGCCTTGTGATCTGGTCGATGGTCTTGTCGTCATCAATCACCCAGAACTTGTGGCCGAACTTGTTCTCGTCGATGAAATCGTACTCCGGAGCCTTCTTGACGGTCTGGGCGACAATCTCGTTCAGAACGTGGTTGTCCTTGTAGGCGAAGAACACCGGCTCGATGTTGGCGTTCTGGATGCGTACGTGAACCATTCTGTCATCCTCCTTGTCCTTGCGGGTGAGCTCGTGCTTCTTGATCTTGCCGGAAGCGTAGTCATCCGTGTGGGCGCAGAGTACGAGTCCGTACTGTGTGCGGCCTTCCATGGTCTGGGCATAGACGTAGTAGCACTCCTTAGGGTCGCGCCTGAGCCAGCCCTTCTTCTGCCACTCCTTGAAATTCTTCACGGCCTCGTCATAGACCTTAGGGTCGTGATCCTCAAGGATAGGGTTGAAGTCGATCTCCGGCTTGGTGATGTGGAGGAGGGATTTCTCTCCGGCCATCTCCTTGGCCTCTTCGGAGTTAAGCACGTCATAAGGCGGGGCTGCCACCTCAGTCACAATATCTTTCGGCGGTCTGATCGCCGCGAACGGTTTTACTCTTACCATAATATTCTTGGAAAAATGTTGAATGAATATTCCAATGTGCCTGGAAGAATCTCTTTCAGGCAGCCTGAACGGCTTTTGGAATAGATGGCACCAGAGCAAAGGCAGTGGTGCCATCTGAATATTCATGAATTACTTGTTGACCTGGAAGCGTGTGTTGCCTGTGGCGAAGAAGTCCACAATCTGGCGAGCGGCAGCAAGGCCTGCGTTCATGTTGGCCTCGGCGGTCTGCGCGCCCATCTTCTTAGGAGTGGCGAAGATGCGTACGCCGAACTTCTCCTTCAGTGCGGCGTAGTTGTCAGGGGCTACGTCGGTAATGTACTTAAGGTCAGTCCTTTCCTCAAGAGCCTTCTCCAGTCCGGCCTCGTCGATGACCTCCTTGCGGGCGGTGTTCACCAGACAGGCTCCCTTAGGCATCTTGGTGATCAGGTCGTAGCCGATCGAACCGATGGTCTGAGGGGTGGCAGGAATATGCACGGAGATGAAGTCGCAGGATGCGTACATGTGCTCAAGCGAATCGGCAGGCTCGGCTCCGGCCTCGCGGATCTTCTCCGCAGGGATGAACGGGTCGATGGCCATGACGCTCATTCCCAGAGCCTCGGCCTTCTTGCCGACCAGACGGCCCACGTTGCCGAAGGCCTGGATTCCGACCTTCTTGCCCTGGATCTCGGATCCGGTGGCAGGGGTGAACTGGTTGCGGCACATGTAGATCATCATGGCGATGGCAAGCTCTGCGACAGCGTTGGAGTTCTGTCCCGGAGTGTTCATCACGACCACGTTGTGCGCGGTCGCGGCGGCGAGGTCAACGTTGTCGTAACCGGCACCGGCACGGACAACGATCTTCAACTGTTTTGCTGCGTCAAGCACTTCGGCTGTGACTTTGTCGGAGCGGATGATGAGAGCGTCCACATCAGCGACGGCTGCGATGAGCTCCGAAGCGTCAGCGTACTTCTCAAGAGCGGCGAACTCGTGCCCTGCTCCGGTGACGATTTCCTTGATCCCGGCGACGGCTGCCGCTGAGAAAGGCTTCTGTGTTGCGACCAATACTTTCATGATGTCTATTTCTTAAGTTCCTCAAATTCTTTCATGCAGTCAACAAGAGCCTGAACGTCCTCGACTGTGCAGGCGTTGTAGAGGGAAGCCCTGAAGCCTCCGACCGAGCGGTGACCCTTGATGCCGATCATGCCGCGCTCCTTGGCGAACGCAAGGAACTCATCCTGAAGCGCCTCGTAGCCAGGAGCCATCACGAAGCAGACGTTCATCAGCGAGCGGTCCTCCTTCGCGGCGGTGCCGACAAACAGAGGGTTGCGGTCTATCTCTGAATATAAAAGGTCAGCCTTCTGCTGGTTGATCTTCTGGATGGCAGGAACTCCACCGATGCTCTTGAGCCACTTGAGGGTCTCGTTCATCATAAAGATGGAGAATACAGGAGGGGTGTTGTACATAGACAGCTTCTCGATGTGGTTGCGGTAGTCAAGCATCGCAGGGAGGTACCTTGAAACCCTTCCGAGGGAGTCCTTCCTGATGATGGCGAAGATCACTCCGGCAGGACCGACGTTCTTCTGCGCGCCACCGTAGATGAGATCGTACTTGCTCACGTCCACCGGACGGCTCATGATGTCGGATGACATGTCGGCGATCAGCGGAACAGGGCAGTCGATGTCTTCCTTGATCTCGGTACCGTAGATGGTGTTGTTCGTGGTGATGTGGAAGTAGTCGATGTCCGTAGGAATCTCGTATCCCTTAGGAATGTAGGAGAAGTTCTTGTCAGCCGAGCTGGCGATGGCATAAGCCTCTCCGATTCCCTTGGCTTCCTTGAGGGCCTTTTTCGCCCAGACGCCTGTCTCAAGATAGGCTGCCTTCTTCTCAAGGTAGTTCATGGCGACATAGAGGAATTGCAGTGACGCTCCACCGCCGAGGAACACAACCTCGTGGGTGTCAGGGATGTTCAGAAGCTCCTTCCAGAGTGCGCGGCATTCGTCCATGGTAGCGTCCCATTCCTTTGTGCGGTGGGAGATGCTGAGAACAGAGATACCTGTACCCTTGAAGTCCTTGAGGGCCTCGATGGCATTGTCAATGGCCACCTGCGGAAGCAGGCATGGGCCGGCGTTGAAAACGTGTACTTTTTTCATGTCCATTATGGTTTCAAAGTATTATTAAAACAAGCGGTTTAAAATCAAAACTGATTTCGCGGTAAAGATAGACAAATTAAAAGGATTTACCCAATTTTTGGTACAAAATCGGGCGAAATGCCGGAAATCAGCGCTACCGGTACCCGAGAAGGTAGGAGATTATCGCCATCCGGACGTACATCCCTCCTCCTGCCTGCTGGAAGTAGTAGGCGTACGGGGTGTCGTCAACGTCAGTGGAGATCTCGTTGACCCTCGGGAGCGGATGCATGATCTTCATGTTAGGCTTCACTCCGCCTAGCATGGAGGCCGTGAGCCTGTAGACATCCTTCACCTTGTCATATTCCTCCTGGTCAGGGAACCTCTCCTGCTGGACTCTGGTCATGTAGAGGATGTCGCACTCGTCGAGTCCGTCCTCGATCCGGTCCGTCTGCCTGTAGTCAATTCCTTCATGGTCAAGCATCTCAAGATACTTCTTCGGCATGTTCAGCTCCTCCGGGGATGTGAATATGAAGCGCGGGTCGAACCAGCGCAGCGCCTCCACGAGGGAATGGACGGCGCGGCCATACTTGAGGTCTCCGACCATATTCACTGTCAGTCCGTCGAGTCTGCCTTGGGTCTTCTGGACCGCATAGAGGTCGAGCAGGGTCTGGGAAGGATGCTGGTTGGCTCCGTCGCCGGCGTTGATGACCGGCACAGATGCCACGGAGGCGGCGATGTCGGCGGCTCCGGCCTGCGGATGCCTCATCACGATCATGTCCACATAGTTAGACACAATCTTTATCGTGTCCTCCAGGGTCTCTCCCTTCCTTTGGCTGGTGTTGCGGTTGTCCGGGAAGCCGATCACTCTGGCGCCGAGTCTGTTGACAGCGGCCTCAAAGGACAGCCTCGTCCTTGTCGATGGCTCGAAGAACAGGCAGGCGATGACCTTGCCGGCAAGGAAATTCTGCTCTCTGTCGGCCTCGAACTCCTTGGCGACCTCAAGGATGTGAAGGACTTCTTCCTTGGAGAAATCCTGGATAGAAATTAGACTCTTAGGCATAATCTTATGTTTTAAAGTTCGTTTATGTGACAATTCTCAACTTTCTCCATTCTTGACCGGAAATCATTCTCCGCGGACAGGCGCACCCATGTCCGGAGCGAGCATTCGGAGCCGAAATTCTGGCCTTGCTGCCGCAGATCCATGTCTTTCAGGATCTTCATCACGCTGTTCATCGCCTCGTAGCCGAAGGAGACCCGGAACCATTTCCCGGCGACCTTCTCCACGCTTCCCGCTTTTTCGAGCGCCTCCGCCGTGGATGTCTTGTAGGCTCTGATAAGCCCGGGGACGCCGAGCTTGATCCCGCCGAAGTAGCGTACCACAACCACCAGTACGTCGCTTAGTCCCTTGGAGTCGATCTGTCCGAGAATGGGTCTGCCGGCGGAGGAGGAAGGCTCCCCGTCGTCGTTGGCCCTGAACCTGTCCCCGAGATAGCCCAGGCGGTAGGCGTAGCAATGATGTCGCGCGTCGTGGTATTTTTTCTTGAGGTCACCTACGATACTCTTGACCTCATCTTCCGTCTCGACAGGAAAAGCGAATGAGATGAAGCGGCTGCCGTTGTCTTTGAACAGCCCCTCAGCCGGTCCGGAGATGCTCCTGTAGGAGTCTCGGATGATGTTTTCTGGTGTCTCCATAATAATTAATCCTCAAAGACTACCAATTTGTTCTGTAACGCTTGCTGAATCCGGCCACCGGGCTTGTCGAAGCGTCGGAGCCGCTCGTTCCTGAAACACGAAATTAGCGTTTTTCACATAATTTTGCAACGGAACGGGAAATTTTGTAATTTTGAGAAGGTTTTGAATCAAGAATATTTATGCTTTACAAGTACAGGGTGACACTTGCCGGAATCAAAGGATTCTATCGTGTCTATGAGATGGGGGGGGAGACTACCCTTTATGAATTCCACAAGCAGATGCGCGCGGACATGGAATTTCCGCAGGATCAACTGATAATGTTCAAGGCATTGGACGCGGGTGGCGGAGTAGTGGCCCGTTATGGTCTGTTTGACCTTGGAAGCGGCACGGTTGACAATGTGACGGTGGCTCAGACCGTCAAGTCCGGAGTCGCCTCGTTCCTGTACTTCTACGATGTCCCGAACAGGAAGAGCGTGATCGTCACGTTCGAGGGGGAGGAAGAGGGAGCGGAATGCTCTCCTTCCATCGTGAATTCCAAGGGACCGAACCCTATCGAGTTTGAGAACGGCTATGTCGCTTTCGAGGATCTGCCTGATTCTCAGAGGCATCTTCCTGGACAGAAGCCTGACTGGGGGTCGGACGACGACGATGACGCCGACGGATCAGCCGGTGCCGACGATGACGACAGCGATGAAGAGGAGGAGGACGACGATGAGGACGGCAAGATCGTCTTTGACGGAACTGAAGACCTGAACATCTGATAATCAAACAATTAAGGAACAGACAGCATCCTCGATGTCCCGGCGGCTTCTCATCATCTTAGGCCCTACTGCTGTGGGAAAGACTGACTACAGCATTTCGAAGGCTTTGGAATATGGCTCCCCGGTGATCTCCTGCGACTCTCGTCAGATCTTTATGAATATGTCCATCGGGACCGCCGTCCCGAGCGCTTCACAGCTTGCCGCCGTGAAGCATTATTTCATCCAGACCGTGCCGGTCACGCAGGCCTACACCGCCGGGGACTATGAGCTTGACGCCGTTGCCTTGGCCGAGAGGCTGTTTGAGGAGGGACACGAGACCTTGGTGATGACCGGCGGCTCGATGTTCTACATCGACGCTGTCTGCAACGGGCTTGACAATCTTCCGGACGGGGATGCTGGTCTGCGCGCGGAGCTGTGGAAGCGTCTTGGCGAGGAGGGCGTGGAGACCCTTGCGGAGGAGCTGCGCTCCAAGGATCCGCTGACATATTCACAAATCGACATCCGCAACAGCCAGAGGGTGATCCGCGCCTTGGAGGTCTGCATCGTTTCGGGGAGGCCGTTCTCCTCTTTCAAGACGGGTGGCAGGCGGAGCCGATCCTTTCAGATCGAGAAAGTCGGGTTGACGAGTCCGCGCGAGGAATTATATTCAAGAATAGACCGCAGGGTGCTGAATATGATGGATGAGGGGCTTGTCGAGGAGGCGCGCTCCTTGCTGCCGTACAGGAACTGCCAGGCACTGCAGACCGTCGGCTACAAGGAAGTCTTTGAATATCTTGATAATAAGATTCCTTTGGAAGAGGCTGTGCGTCTCATCCAAAGGAACACTCGTCATTACGCCAAGAAGCAGCTCACCTGGTGGCGGCGTGACCCCGACATCAAATGGATCGATGTCTCCGGTCGCTGATCCAACGGCGCTTCGGCGGTCAGTTGTCCGGCAGGTTTGCCGGATCCCTCGTTCTTAGAACGGCAGGTCGTTGTCAGGGTTGTCCGCCGGCAGGTCGTCGATTGTCGGAGCCGGAGCCGCCTGAGGCTGGGCGCCATAGCCTGGCTGTGGAGCCGGGCCGTAGCTCTGCTGCGGCTGACGGGCGGCCTGCGGAGCCTCCTGTCCCGCCGGAGAGAGCCTCCAGACACGTACGTCATTGTACCAGCGCCCGTTATATTCCCTGGCTCTAAGATTGAAAGCCACCTTCACGGAATCTCCCGCCTGGTACTTGTCCAGATCGGCCACCTTGTCATTGCCGAATGCCGTGAAGCACACCTCTGCCGGATAGTTCCCGTCCTGGTACTCCACCACGAAATCCTGCTTTGTCCAAGCTCCTTTGGCGCTCTGCCCTGTCTGCTTGGCTAGCTTCTGCCTGATTTTTCCTTCTATTTCCAATGCTGCCATGATGTGATGTTCTAAGCAACCTTCAAAAAATAACCTGCTTGGCGTTTGCGGCGCAAAGCAGGTTTTGATTATTTCTGCCTTTGCAGGACTACTTGTTCTCCTGTACCGGCTCGACGAAATGCTTTACGGAATCGAGCTGGATGTCGAACACGAGGGTGGAGTAAGGATCAATGCCGTTGCTTCCGCGCTCGCCGTAGCCAAGCTCTGAAGGAACGAACAATGTGGCCTTTCCGCCTTCACCGATGAGCTGGAGACCCTCGGTCCATCCCGGGATCACCCTGTTGAGCATGAGCATTACAGCCGGCTGCTCAAGAGCGACTTCCTCGATCACCGTGCCGTCCTTGAGGGCGAGCTTGTAGTGAACAAAGACAGTGTCCTTGGAGTTGTTAGGCTTCACCTCGCTTCCTGCCTCCTTGATGATGTACTGGAGACCGCTCTCGGTAACCTGTACGCCGGTCTTCTTCTTGTTGGCCTCAAGGAATTTGGCTTCCTCTGCCTTGTTGATAGCGCCGACATATTCAGCCCTCTTCTCGATGAACTCGTTCATGATGCGGTTCATATCCTCAGGGTTGACCTTGAACTGCTTTACGAAGTCAGTGTCGCGAGGGCTTCCCTTTGATGCTACGAAATCAGCGGCTCCCTTCTTGAGCATGTTGAAGTTGAGCTCGCCCAGATGGTAACCTTTGATCATTGATCCGAGCTGGATGCCGAGGAGGTAGCTGACAGAGTCAACGCTTGCCTTTGAAGGAAGGAGTGCCTTAGGATTAACAGGCTTTACGGCCTCGGCGACAGCGGTGCTGTCCGCTCCGTCGACCTTTGCTCCGGTCTTGCCGGAATTGCAAGCTACCGCTGAAAGAAGCATGGCGGCTGCCGCCAACATTTTGATTGTTTTCATAAATATTACTAATTAATAAGTTGTCAAAACCGATTCTGCAATGTGACCTCCCTTTCCTGTCCCGGGTTTTCCGCCTTGGGTGGAAGGCATGCAAATATCGCAAAAATAATTGACTTATTTACCATAAAGAAGTAAAAAGCTTGTTTATCCCGAAAACAATCACTATTTTTAGAAATAATTAGGAAATTCTATGGAAATCGATTCGTCATTGCTGAATTCCAAGTTGAAAGAATTCTTCGGCTTTGATTCCTTCAAGGGAGATCAGGAGAGGATCATCCGGAACCTTCTGGGTGGCAACGACACGTTTGTGCTCATGCCGACCGGCGGCGGTAAGTCTCTGTGCTTCCAGTTGCCGGCCTTGGTCATGCCCGGCACAGCCATCGTGATCTCCCCTCTGATCGCGCTGATGAAGAATCAGGTTGACGTGATAAGAGGCTTCGTGGAGGAGCAGAACGGGGTGGCGCATTTCCTGAATTCATCCTTGAACAGGGCTCAGATCCAGGAGGTCCGGGCCGATGTGCTGTCAGGAGTGACCAAACTGCTTTATGTCGCGCCTGAATCCCTGACCAAGGAGGAGAATGTGGAGCTTCTCAAGGAGGTGAACATCTCATTCTACGCCGTGGACGAGGCTCATTGCATCTCCGAGTGGGGGCATGATTTCAGACCGGAGTACAGAAGGATCAGGGACATGGTGCAGACGATAGGGCGCGCTCCGATCATAGCGCTGACCGCCACGGCCACCCCGAAGGTGCAGAATGACATCCAGAAGAACCTCGGGATCATGGACGCGACGGTTTTCAAGTCCTCTTTCAACAGGCCGAATCTTTACTACGAGGTTCGAGAGAAGGTCAGTCCAGACAAGGACATCATCAGGTACATCAAGCAGCACCGTGGCAAGTCCGGGATCATCTACTGCCTGAGCCGCAAGAAAGTTGAGGAGGTGGCGAATCTTTTGAATATCAACGGAATACGTGCGCTTCCTTACCATGCCGGGCTGGACGCCAAGACCCGTGCCGAGAATCAGGACCGGTTCCTGATGGAGGACGTGGAGGTCATCGTGGCGACAATCGCGTTCGGGATGGGCATTGACAAGCCCGACGTGCGCTTTGTCATCCACTACGACATCCCGAAAAGCATCGAGGGCTATTATCAGGAGACCGGAAGGGCCGGCAGAGACGGCGAGAACGCCGAGTGCATCACGTTCTACAGCTACAAGGACATCCGCAAGCTGGAGAAGTTCATGCAGGGTAAGCCGGTCTCCGAGCAGGAGATAGGCCGCCAGCTGCTGATGGACACCGTCGCCTACGCCGAATCCAGCATGTGCCGCAGGAGAATGCTCCTGAACTACTTCGGCGAGGACTATCTGGCCGGCAACTGCTGCATGTGCGACAACTGTGTCAACCCTAAGCCGACATTTGACGGGCGCAAGGAGATGAGTCTGGTGATCAGGCTGATAAAGTCCTTGCCGGAGCATTTCAAGATCGAGCATCTGGCCTCTGTCCTCGCCGGCCAGACCAACGCGATGATAAAGTCCTACCGTCACGACACGTTCCCGTTGTTCGGTTCGGGCAGCGGGCATAGCGTGAGCTTCTGGTGCGCCGTGATCCACCAGGGACTCATCCTTCATCTGCTGGAGAAGGAGATAGAGAGCTATGGCCTTATCTATGTGACACGAAAGGGCGAGGAGTTCTACAGCAGCCCTTATGAGATACTTCTTGTCGAGGACAAGGCCGCCGACAGGAACGCTTCCGATGACGATGATGACGACGAGACTCCTTCTCCGGGATCCAAGGGAGGCGGAGGGGACGCGGCTCTCCTGTCCATGCTCAAGAGTCTCAGGAAGGACTTGTCCAGAAAGCTGAATCTACAGCCGTGGATCATCTTCGGGGATCCGGCGCTGGAGGACATGTCGATCCTCTATCCGATCACCTACGAGGAACTGCACAACTGCCAGGGTGTCGGAGAGGGAAAGGCGAGGAAGTACGGCAAGGAGTTCCTCGATCTGATCCGCCGGTATGTCGATGAGAACGACATCACGAGGCCGGAGGACTTTGTCGTCAAGTCGGCTCCGACCAAATCCGCCGACAAGATATTCATTATCCAGAGCATCGACAGGCGGATGTCTCTTGAGGACATCGCCGAGGCCAAGGGGCTTGAACTTGACGATCTGGTGGGAGAGATCGAGGGGATCGTCTCCTTCGGCACGAAGCTGGATCTGAACTACTACATCAGCCAAGCGATTGATGATGACGTGGTTGATGACATCTACGCGTATTTCAAGAACGAGGCGACCTCGGACTCTGTGGAGGAGGCGGTCAAGGTGCTTGGCTCCGACTACGAGGAGATGGAGATCCGTCTTGTCAGGATCAAGTTCCTTTGCGAGATAGCTTCCTAGATTGTCACCATCTTGAGCCGGCGGCCTTCAAAATGGGCCAGCCTGCGGAATCCGAACATCTTCACATACTGAGCGAAGTAGTCGAACTTGTGTCCGACCTGCTCCGGTGCGTGGGAGTCCGATCCGAGGCTGATGATCTCGCCTCCAAGCTCCATGTACCTGATCAGCAGATCCCTGTCCAGCTGCGGAGTCCTCAGTCCGTAGGCCTTGTAGGTCTTGGTGTTGATCTCCAATCCCTTGCCGTTCTCGATAAGGTACTTGAAGATCTCGTCGAACAGCCCCGGGAAGTCCCGGTACAGCACGCTCTCCTTAGGGTACGGGGCGTAGCGGGCCACATAGTCGAAGTGTCCCATTATGTCAAAGTCCCCGAGCCATCTCATCTCCCTGAGCAGGACCTCAAGGTAGCGGCCGTAGGCTTCCTTCCAGTTCTTTCCCTTGTAGTACGGCCCGAAATAAGGGTCGGTGTCCTCAATGTAGTGGACCGACGCGATGATCTGGTCGAACTTGTGGCTTGAGAGGCATTCCCTTGTCTGTTCGTGGTTCTTTTCCCCGAGTCCGAGTTCCATCCCTTTGAATATCCTGAATTTCCTAGGAACGCTCTTCCCCAGCCCTCCTTCGGCGATCAGGCCGTTCACCCTGTCGATCTCCGCCTGCTGGGCGTCTATGTCGAAGACCTCGCTCACGATCGGTTCGAACCGTTCCTTCATCTGCGGAACGTAAAAATCGCAATGGTCTGTGAAACAAATTCCTCCGAGTCCTTTTTCCGCCGCCGCCACAGCACTTTTCCCTACAGTTGTCCCGCTTCCGTCGAACGAGAATTGGCTATGATTATGTGTATCGAAAAACATAGGCACGAATATAGCATTTTTTGCGTAAATTTGTGGTTGTATTATATTAAGGAATGACATTATGTTTACTTTTGGCTACAAAACCACGCTCAGCAGCATACTCAGGTCACTGGCATCCATAGGTATAGGTCTGGTGATGATTTTTGACAACGAAGCCTCGGAGACGGTCGTGAAGGTCGTCGCGGCCTTCCTGTTCGCCTCGGGACTTGTCTCTTTGGTCTATGGTCTCATCCGCAACAAGAAGGAGGGACTGCTCCCGCTGATGGCGGTGAACGCCGTCGTGGACATCCTTATCGGTGTCCTTCTATTCCTGAATCCGGGATGGGTGGCCGGTTTCATCATCACCCTTATCGGTATCGTGCTGATCCTTTTCGGAGGATTGCAGCTGCTCGCCCTGGCCGGGACCATGTCGCTGCTCGGGACGGGTTTTGGCACGCTGATCCTGTCGGTCTGCGCCGTGGTCGGTGGAGCGTTCCTGCTCTTCAGCCCGTTCGGCGAGAGGATCATGGGCATCTGCGCGGGAAGTTTCCTGGTGCTCTACGGTGTGTCCGAATTGATCTCCTCCTGGCGGATCCGCAAGGCTAAGGAGGCGTACGAGATCCGCTTCAACACCCGTGAGGAGCCTCAGCCGGACCAGGACATCATCGAGACTTCGGGTCTGGACGACGCCAAGGAGGTTGACTACACAAAGGTGGACTAACGAATATGATCCCTCAGGAAACGGTACAGAAAATCCTTGACACCGCCCGGATTGAGGAGGTGATAGGCGACTTCGTGACTCTTCGCAGGCGCGGGGCCGACCTTTGGGCATGCTGTCCGTTCCACAACGAGAAGACTCCTTCATTCCACATCATCCCGTCGAAGGGACAGTACTACTGCTTTGGCTGCCACAAGGGAGGATCCGCCGTAGGGTTCATCATGGACTACGAGCATCTGTCCTACGTCGAGGCGCTGCGGTACCTCGCCAAGAAATACAACATCGAAGTGGTTGAGAAAGAGGAGACTGCGGAAGACATAGCGAACCGTCAGCGGAACGAGAGCCTTCTGCTTGTCTCTGAATATGCCGGCGATTTCTTCAAGGAGCAGCTTCGCTCCGGGGAGGGGCGGGCCGTGGGCCTTGAATATTTCCACTCCAGAGGTCTGGAGGATTCGACGATCGAGAAATACGGGCTTGGCTGGGCTCCGTCCAGCCGTCATGCGCTGACGGACGCCGCGAAGGCCGCCGGCTACAAGGACGAGTATCTCCTTGAGACGGGACTGTGCGCCGCCTACGATCCGGACAACAGGCTGCGCGACCGGTTCTACGACCGCGTGGTCTTCCCGATCCATTCCGTGAGCGGAAGGGTCATTGCCTTCGGAGCCAGGACGCTGAGATCCAAGGAGGAAGGCAAGCCCTACGCCAAGTACGTGAACTCCAAGGAGTCGGACATCTATGTAAAGAACAGGTCGCTATACGGGATCTGGTTCGCCAAGAACGAGATGGCGCGCAAGGACAAGTGCTATCTCGTGGAAGGGTATCTGGATGTGCTTTCGATGCACCAGCTCGGTATCACCAATGTCGTGGCCTCTAGCGGCACGGCGTTGACGGAGGGGCAGATCGGCCTCATCAAGAGGTTCACGCAGAACGTGACGATCATGTACGACGGTGACTCCGCCGGCATACACGCCGCCCTCCGGGGGATAGACATGTTCCTGCGCGAGGGCATGAACGTGAAGGTCGTGCTGATCCCCGACGGGGATGATCCGGACTCATATTCAAGAAAGCACACTCTGGCCGAGGTTGAGGAATTTCTCGCGGGGGCCGAGATGGACTTCGTGGATTTCAAGTCCTCGCTGCTGATGAAGGACACGGCGCGTGATCCGCTCAAGCGGGCGGAGGTGATCAACGACATCGCCGACACCATCGCCGACATCCCGGATGCCGTGAAGAGGTCGGTCTATGTGGATTTCCTGAGCGACAAGTTCGAGATCAGAAGGGATGTCCTGGACGAGAGGATCAGCGTCACGCGCTCCAGGAGGCTCATCGAGGAGAAGAAGGCCGCCGACCGTGAGCGTGAGAGGCGCAGGAACCAGGAGGCGGCGCGGAATGATGACGCTTCGGACGACGCGGTCGCTCCGGTTGTTCAGACAGATCCGGCTGGTTCGGCCACCGGGGCTCCCGGACGTTCCGGTCTTGACGCGCTCGTCGAGAACCGCATCATGGCCACCGCGGAGAAGGATCTGCTGAACTTCATCCTTACCTATGGCACCACGAGGCTGGAATTCCAGACCGACTCGGATTTTTATTCGGGTTCCGATGAGGATGCCCAGACAGTGTTCGACTTCATAGACCAGGCTCTGGAGGGAGACCGGTCGGGCTTTGTCAATCCGGTCTACAGAAAGACCTATGAGGCCTATTCAAAGGACTACTATGACGGGTACTCGCAGGAGGAGATCGTCAAGCATCTTATGGACGGGGAGGACAGGGATGTGGCGTATGTGGCGGCGCAGCTGTCCACGGACGAGAGGTATGAGCTTTCGGTGAAGAACCTGCGGCAGTCGATGATGTCCAAGGGCTCTTGGCTGACACTCTACGTCCCTAAGGCGATTCTGGTGTTCCAGCAGTGCCGTCTGGAGAACAGGGACAGTGAGCTTAAGGAGAGGCTGTGTGAGGCGCAGTCCGCCTCCGACGCTTCCCGGACGCTGGAGATAATGCAGGATATGCTCAAGGTGCAGAAGGCCTTGAAGGCCGTGAAGGTTAGATTGGGAAGAGAAAAATAATATTCAAGAATATGGAAAAGAAATTCAAGAGAACACTGGTGACGTGTGCGTTGCCTTATGCCAACGGGCCGGTTCACATCGGCCATCTTGCCGGGGTCTATGTGCCTGCGGACATCTATGTCAGGTACCTCAGGATGAGGGGGGAGGATGTGCTTTACATCTGCGGAAGCGACGAGCACGGAGTTCCGATCACCATCAAGGCCCGCAAGGAGGGTTGCACCCCTCAGGACATCGTAGACCGCTACCACAAGGTCATAAGGGATTCGTTCACCGGTCTGGGTATCAATTTCGACATCTATGGCCGCACGTCTTCGGAAGTCCACGAGAAGAACGCGTCCGAGTTTTTCCGCAAGCTGTACGACGAGGGCAAGTTCATCACCAAGGAATCCGAGCAGTACTACGATCCGGAGGCCAGACAGTTCCTCGCTGACCGCTACATCGTCGGCACCTGCCCTAAGTGTGGCAATCCGGACGCCTATGGAGATCAATGCGAGAAGTGCGGAAGCACGCTTAGCCCTGAGGAACTGATCAATCCGAAATCCAAGCTCAGCGGCGCCGAGCCTGTAAAGAAAAAGACCACTCACTGGTATCTTCCTCTGGATCAGTACGAGCCGTGGCTGCGTGATTGGATCCTTGAGCAGCACAAGGAGTGGAGGAGTACTGTCTACGGCCAGTGCAAGAGCTGGATTGACGGCGGTTTGCAGCCTCGCGCCGTGAGCCGTGACCTTGACTGGGGCGTTCCGGTTCCTGTCGAAGGAGCTGAGGGTAAGGTCCTCTATGTCTGGTTCGACGCTCCGATCGGGTACATCTCCAACACACAGGAACTTCTTCCCCGGTCTTGGGAGAAGTGGTGGAAGAGCGAAGACACCCGCCTCGTGCATTTCATCGGCAAGGACAACATTGTGTTCCACTGCATCGTGTTCCCGTCAATGCTCAAGGCCTACGGCGACGGCTACATCCTGCCGGACAACGTGCCGGCCAACGAGTTCCTCAACCTTGAGGGAGACAAGATCTCCACATCCAAGAACTGGGCGGTCTGGGCCCACGAGTATCTCCGCGATTTCCCTGGCAAACAGGATGTCATCAGATATGTCCTCACGGCCAACGCTCCGGAGACCAAGGACAATGATTTCAGCTGGAAGGATTTCCAGACACGCAACAACAGTGAGTTGGTGGCCATCTTCGGCAATTTTGTCAATCGCGCCATCGTGCTGACCCACAAGTATTTCGAGGGGAAGGTTCCGGCTTGTGGCGAACTTCAGGATGTTGACAGGGAGGCTCTTGCCGAGATACCGGCGCTCAAGACCTCGCTTGAGAGAAACCTTGAGGGCTTCCATTTCCGCGAGGCGCTTAAGGATGCCATGTCGATCGCACGTGTGGGCAACAAGTACATCTCCGACACCGAGCCTTGGAAGGTTGCCAAGACGGACATGGGGCGTTGCGCGACTATTCTTAACGTCAGTCTCCAGATCTGCGCCGACCTTGCCATCGCCTTCGAGCCGTTCACTCCGTTCGCCGCGGAGAAACTGCGTAGGATGCTGGGTGTCTGCCTTTGCGCCGGCATTGACCACCGGAAGGGCGAGCAGGTGAGCGCCAACACCTACAAGGACGGCGAGTGCGCCGCTCTCCACACAGTCTCCGCCGCTGCTCCGAGTCCGGAGGATCGCGCGAACTGTCCGGGTGCGGGCAAGTCCGTGTGTCTTGGCTGGGACGTTCTTGGTCAGGAGGAACTTCTTCCTGTCGGACATGAGATCGGTGCCGCCGAGCTGTTGTTCGCCAAGATCGAGGACGAGGCCATCGATGCCCAGCTAGCACGCCTTGAAGCCATCCGTGCCGAGAGGGAGGCCGCGGAGAAGGCCGAGGCTGCGAAGAAGGTCGCTCCCCAGAAGGCTGAGTGCAGTTTCGGGGACTTCGAGAAGATGGACATCCGCACGGCCACGGTGCTGGCCGCCGAGCGTGTCCCTAAGACGGACAAGTTGCTGAAACTCAGCATAGACACGGGAATAGACAAGAGAACCATAGTCTCTGGTATCGCTGAATATTATTCTCCTGAGGAGATGGTCGGCAAGCAGATCTGCATCCTTGCCAACCTTCAGCCAAGGACGATCCGTGGCATCGAGTCCCGAGGCATGATCCTGATGGCCAGGCAGGGCGACGGCAAGATGAGGTTCATCACGCCTGCCGAGGCTTTGGTCAACGGCGCCGAGATCGGCTGATCAGCGCCGCATTGCCGCAAAAATGTTTGTGAGGATATTCGTTAATTATGAGAAGAGTTTTTAATTTGCTGGCCGCCGCCGCTATTGCCGCGGGTTGCGCGCAGGCTCCGTCACTCACAAAGTCGGGGCTGGATCCGGAGAACTTCAAGGCTGAGCGTGACGGTGCGCGGACTGCCCTCTACACACTGACCAACAAGTCGGGTATGGAGGTGTGCGTCACCAATTTTGGTGGCAGGATCGTGTCCGTGATGGTGCCGGACAGGAACGGTGAGTTCAAGGATGTCGTCCTTGGCTTCGACAAGGTCACGGACTATTTCCCGGAGAACAACCAGACGGATTTCGGGGCTACCATCGGGCGTTACGCCAACCGCATCAACGGCGGAAGATTCACTTTGGACGGCGTTGAGTATCAACTGCCTCAGAATAATTTCGGCCATTGCCTGCACGGAGGCCCGGACGGCTGGCAGTACAAGGTCTACAATGTGCTGGAGTCGGACTCCTCGCATCTGAAGCTGGAGATTGTCTCTCCTGACGGTGACGCGAACTTCCCCGGCACTGTGACCGCCGACGTGACCTTCACCCTCACTGAGGACAACGCGATCGACATCCGGTACTCCGCCACGACGGACGCGCCGACGATCATCAACATGACCAACCATTCGTACTTCAACCTGTCCGGAGATCCGGCAAACCATGCTGTGACGGAGGATTCGTTGTTCATCAACGCCTCGCGCTACACTCCGGTGGACTCCACATTCATGACCACCGGCGAGATCGCCCCCGTTGAGGGTACTCCGTTTGATTTCAGGAAGGCTAAGTTGATAGGTGAAGACATCGACTCTGACAATGAGCAGGTCCGCAACGGCCACGGCTTCGACCACAACTGGGTACTTGACACCCGAGGCGACGACACCGTCCTTGCCGCCGAGGTCTATTGTCCGGCGACCGGTATAGTCCTTAAGGAATATACCGACGAGCCAGGTGTGCAGATCTATGCCGGCAATTTCCTTGACGGCACCGTCACCGGCAAGAAGGGCGTGGTCTATGGCCACCGTACCGCCATCTGCCTTGAGTCCCAGAAGTACCCTGACACCCCGAACAAGCCGGAGTGGCCGTCAGCCGTCCTCCGTCCCGGCGAGACCTACACCAGTCACTGCGTCTTTGCGTTCAGTGTGAGGTAGTTGGCAAAGGAAACAACTCGTGTCGATTGCTATAGTTTCCGGATGACATTGAGGCCGTCGCGGAGGGGGAGGAGAACGGACTCTACACGGGGGTCGTTGACTATGAGGTCATTGAAGGCGATGATGCCTTGGGTCTGCTTGTCTTGCGGGACGGGATCCTGCCAGAGTTTGCCGTCCCAGAGGACATCGTCGGCCAGGATCAGGCCGCCTGGCCTCACAAGATCGAAGACCAGATTGTAGTAGGTGACATATTCACGTTTGTTGGCATCCATGTAGACAATGTCGTAAGGGCCTTCCAGTGTGGAAAGGGTCTCGCGGGCATCGCCGATGTGCAGGGTGATCTTGTCCGCCACCCCGGCCCTTGACCAGCCTTCGCGCATCAGATCCTCAAGCTCGTCGTTGATCTCAAGGGTGTCGATGTGGCCGTCCTCCGGAAGTCCGTAGGCCATGCAGGTGGCGGAATAGCCGGTGAACGCGCCGATCTCAAGGATGCGTTTCGCCTTCGAGATCTCCACCAGCATTGTCAGCAGGCGACCCTGAACCGCCCCCGAAAGCATCCGGGGGTAGTTCGTGTGGATGTTGGTCTGTTTCTCGATCCAGTCCAGGGCCTCGCTCTGGCGTGAGGAATGTTCTCTAAGATATTTATCTGCCGGAGATTCCATCTGTCTATAGAATGTTGGATTGATCCCTGACCGTGTCCAGGTACAGGGCGAAGCCGTTGAGGACAGGACAGGCGTAGGAGCCTGTGATGTTAAGACGGACTTTCGAGGTGGTGGTCTCGGCGATCGGAATGATCCGTTTGTGGCCGATGGTCGTCTCGGACGCGATCTCTGTCCATGAGCCGTCGCCGTTCATGGCCTCCACCGTGAACGACTTGATTCTCTGGCCTAAAGGAATATATTCCTGAAGCTGGATGAGGTTGAAAGTCTTCTTTCCTCCGAGGTCGATGGCTATGGTGGCCTCCGTCACGTCGTCCGGGGCTGCCCAGAAGGAGTCATAGTCTTCATTCAGAATGTTTTGCGCCTTGAAGGAGCGGCCTCTGACAACGCTTGCCTCCGCCCTGGCTCCTTTCGCGAGATTGTCTTTGAAGATCTCGTCGAGGGCTGAACGGAACTCCATGAGTCTTGTGGAATCGACCGCGTTGAAGCGTCCGGTCGTGTCCGGCGGGACGTTCAGAAGCATCAGGGAGTTCCGACCGACGCTCTCGTAGTAGATCCGGAGCAGATCGTCCACGGATTTCACCTTGTCGTTCTCGCTCTCCCTCCAGAACCAGCCCGGTCGGATGGACACATCGGCCTCTGCCGGGATCCACTTGGCTCCCAGAGCGTTGCCGCAATTCAGGGTGTCCTGGAGCGGGCCGTCGGATCCTGAGCCGAAGCCTTCGACATCGAGTCTTCCCCAGCAGGTCCTGCCGGCGGATCCCCTCTCGTTGCCCACCCAGCGGCAGCCTGGGCCGATGTTGCTGAATATCACTGCGTCCGGCTGGAGCCTTTGGACTGTGCCGTTGAACAAAGGCCAGTCATATTCCTGCTTTTTCCCGTTGGGACCCTCGCCGTTGGCACCGTCGAACCACTGCTCGAAGATCTCTCCGTAGCTGCCGAGGGCGCTTTCAAGGGTCTTGGCGTAGATGTTATTGTACTCTGGTGTTCCGTAGGTCGGATCGTTCCTGTCCCAAGGGGAGATGTAGACTCCGAATTTGATTCCGTCCTTGGCACAGGCCTCGGACAGTTCCTTAAGCACGTCGCCCTTTCCGTCCTTCCATGGACTCTTCGCCACGGTGTGCTCGCTGACAGGGTTCGGCCACAGACAGAAACCGTCGTGATGCTTTCCGGTGATTATCATGCCCTTAAAACCGGCTGCCTTGGCGATGGATGTCCACTGGCCGCAGTCCAGGTCAGTCGGGTTGAACACATCCTCGGCTTCTGTGCCGAGTCCCCACTCCCTTCCGGTGAAGGTGTTCGGCCCGAAATGAACGAACATATTCAATTCCATTTTTTGCCATTCGAGTTGCTGCTCGGTCGGAGTCGGCCCGAAAGGATCAGGCGGCAGATTGGTTCCATTGTCGCAGGAGGCGGCAGCGGCCACGGCCAAAGTTGCTGCAAAAAGTGTCAAACGGTTCATTTTCAAATGTTTTAAGGTTTATAAGAATATTAGTGATGAGGTTTGTTCAGGGTTGAAGATCTTGACTGCCGCGTCGCGGATCTCCTCGGCGGAAACAGCGTCAATGGACTCCCGGTTCTGACGGTCTGTGAATATGGTCCCGAAGGAAACCAGACTCTTTCCCATTGACAGGCACTGGGTTTCGCCATTGTCGGAACTGATGGCCAGCTGCCCGAGAAGCTGCTTTTTCGCCGCCTTGAGCTTGACGGGGGAATATTCCTCCTCCTGTAGCCGGCGGATCACTTTCCACACAGCGTCCACGCATTTCTCAAGGTTGCATCTCTCGCACCCGAGGCTGATGGTCATGATGCCGGTCTCGGTGTACTGTGAGTAGGATGACTCCACGCCGTAGACCCATCCGTTTTTCTCACGCAGCAGACTGTTCAACAAGGAGTTGGATGCCGGTCCGCCGATGATGTTGTTCAGCAGGATGGTGGCGAAGCGCCCTTTGCTGTCGTAGATGGACGGAGCAAGGCCTCCCAGCACGGCGTTGACCTCGTGGTTCTTCTTCTCCACGATCTGGTTGAATGCCTTTGTTCCGGGGATCGGCGTGACCGTCCTTTCGCCGTGTCCCGTGAAGGCTTTGTCAAACGCCTTTCCGGATAGTTTGAGGACGCTGTCCTCCATCTTCCTCTCCTCGATGTCGGCGACGACGGCCAGAGCCATGTTCGAAGGAATAAAATGCTCCTTGGTGAACTGCCTGAGCTCTCTGCCGCTGATCTTTCTCACGCTTGCCGCCGTGCCCAGGATCGGCCTCCCGAGCGGATGACCTGCGAAAAGTGTCTCCTCGAATCTGTCGTAGACATCGTCGGCGGGGGAGTCCTTGTACGACTTGATCTCATCGATCACCACGCCTTTTTCCACGGCGATCTCCTCTTCCGGAAAGGTGGGGCAGGTGGCGAGCTCAAGAAGCAGCGACACAGCCTTGCCCAGATCCTCTTTGAGGACGGTGGAATGGATCACGATCTCCTCCTTGGTCGTGAAGGCGTTGAGCTCGCCTCCGAGTTTGTCGAGGTAGCCGTTGATGACCCGGGAACTCTTGCGCTCGGTTCCTTTGAACAACGTGTGTTCCGTGAAATGTGCTATCCCGTTGTGGAAGTCACCTTCATCCCTCGTCCCGCATTTGATTGTCAACGAGCAGTAGCCCACGGAGTTTCCGCTCCTCTTGACCGCATAGGCCAGCCCTTGCCCGGTTGTTCCTATGATCATTATTTCCTGAGCGATTTGATGGCCTTGAGGTCGCTGGTGAGGAATCCCTTGCCGCTCTTGGCGTTGATCTTGTGCTTTTTGAAGTAGTACAGCTCATCGTTGTCCGAGCCGATCAGCATCTTGTAGCAGATCGAACCGTTGACAGGCTCCGACGGGGCCACCACATAGCTTATCACGGTGTTGAAGGTGCCTTCCGAGAAGATCTCGTCGACCTCGTCTTCATTGTCGTTGATGATCATGTCCACGTCAAGTGACCTCTTGGTCTGCTCGTCAACCTGGGGAGCCAGATCTTCGGACCAGAAGAATATTCTTTTGATCCTGAGCTTCTTGGTGTTCTTTGCCCCGATGCTGGAATAGGCCTTCATCTCTGTGTCCGTGAGTTCGACGGCGTGGTTCTGGATGATCTTCAGGAAGGCCGGCAGCATGACGAACTCCCGTCCGGACGGATCTTCCGAAGGACGGAAAGGGAATGACACGACTTCGAACATGTCGTTGATGGATTTGTCCGCCCCGTCTCCGCCCTTCACCAAGGTCAGCATGTCGATCCCCGGTTCGGACTCCCTGCGGAACTGCCCTTTCACAATCATGAGGAAATAGAAGTTGTTGTTGCCCTTGAGGCTTTGAAACTCCTCATTGGAGCAGAATTCGTACGGGGAGACCGTCCATGTGGCGGCCACGCTTTCCTTCAGGGCTTCGTCCATGAAGTCGTCTCCGGTCAGGACCACTTTCGTGATCTTGGACGTGAAATCCTTGAGTTTCTCCCTTCTTGTCGTGATCTGCACCTGTCCGAAGATCTCGGTGGTGACCAACGTTCCGGCAATGGCCAGGACGAGTATTTTAAAGAATCTTTTCATGTCGTTTATTTGTTAAAATGTTCTCTACTTCGTGCCTTACGACACAAATGTACAAAATATTGCGTAAATTTGCCTTACAAAACTTGGCGCGGACAACCACTCTCCAAGGATTGTGCCTTATGTCAGACTACATCGTATCAGCGAGAAAATACCGTCCTGACTCTTTTGAGACCTTGATCGGTCAGGACAACATAGCCCAGACCCTGAAAAATTCCATAATCAGAGGCAAGCTGGCCCACGCCTATCTTTTCTGCGGCCCGCGCGGAGTGGGTAAGACGACCACGGCAAGAATATTCGCGAAAGCCATCAATTGCTCCAATCCTTCGCCGGAGATGGATCCGTGCGGCGAGTGCGAGTCCTGCCGCTCTTTTCAGGAAGGCAGATCCTATTGTATTCATGAATTGGACGCCGCTTCCAACAATGGTGTGGATGACATAAAGAACCTGATGGACCAGGTGCAGATTCCGCCTCAGGTCGGGAAGTACAGCGTGTACATCATCGATGAGGTCCACATGCTGTCTACCGCTGCGTTCAACGCCTTCCTTAAGACTCTTGAGGAACCGCCGGCACATGCGATATTCATCCTCGCCACGACGGAGAAGCACAAGATTCTTCCGACTATCCTGTCGCGTTGCCAGACCTACGATTTCAACCGCATCTCGGTTCCGGACATCGTGGCCAACCTCAGGATGATAGCGGGGAAGGAGGGTGTGAATATAGACGATGAGTCATTGCATGTGATAGCGCAGAAGGCCGACGGGGCCATGCGTGACGCGCTTACGATCTTTGACCAGACGGTGGCGTTCTGCGGAACGGACGTGAGGTACGAGGAGGTCCTGAAGAACCTCAATGTGCTTGACTATGACTATAGTTTCAATCTGGTGGACGCTTTTCTGGCAGGGGATTACGGAACGGCCTTGCTCAAGTTTGACGAGATTCTCTCCAAAGGGTTCAACGCGCTACATTTCTGCGCGGCGCTGAGTTCTCATTTCAGGGATCTGATGGTGGCGAAGAACGGTGGTCTCGGAGCCTTGCTGGAGTTGCCGGATTCACTGAAGGCGAGATATGAGGAGCAGGCTTCCCGATGCTCGCTTAAGTTTCTGTACGATGCTCTTTCCATCACTTCGGCTTGCGAGGCCGGCTACAAGCAGGCTGTGAATCCGAGGTTGCATATTGAGTTTGCCTTGATGAAGCTCAGTTTCCTTATGAAGGCTCCGGACGCGGTTTCTGTGAAGGCTTCTGTCGGGGCGGCATCTGCCGCCGGCGGTTCGTCAGACTTCCGCGCTTCGCACTCCATCCCGTCACCTGCAAAGCAGACGACACCCGTTCACGAGGCCACGGGCGGCCACGGTCTGACTGAGCCGCAGTCGGCGTCCGCCGCACGGGAACCGGAATCTGAACAGGTCGCTGAGCCTGTCGGTGTGACTGCTGAAAAAAGCGCGGCGACAGCTGAGGGCGCATCGGTGTCCGCTGCGGAGGAGGCTCCGGCTCCGAGGGCGAGAAGAAAGCCGGCCAAGACCGGCGCGTCCCTTTCCCTAAGCTCTATCATTGAGGAGGAAGAGAACAGTAAGAAAGCGGTCAAGGAGACTGTGCAGGTCGCGGATGTGATGCCGGAGGACGCTGCTGTCCTGGAGGCCTGGAAGAGGGTTCCTGAAGAATATGCATCAAGTCCAAGGCTTGCCAACACCCTTCAGAACGCCGAAGTCTCCGTCGAGACCAAGGACGGCTACAAGGAGTTGCTGTTCAAGGTAAGCAACACCTCGCAGGAGAAATGGATCCGGGAGAACCGGCTGATGATTCTGGAAGGAAATTTGCGGAAGAAACTCGGCTCCTCCAGAATCCGCCTTGAAGTGGGTGTCATTCCTGCCGAAGAGACCAGCGCGCAGCCCTACACCGACCAGGAGAAAGCCACAGTCCTGATGGGACAGAACGAAGAGGTCCAGAATCTTGTCAAGGACTTTGGACTTGAGACAAAATAGTGATTGCTAATAAGATAGAAAGATGAAACTTCGTTGCGAGAACCTCGTTAAGAAATATGGCATCAGAACCGTCGTCAAAGGCGTTTCGATGGAGATCAATCAAGGAGAGATCGTTGGATTCCTCGGCCCTAACGGAGCCGGAAAGACCACAAGCTTCTACATGATCACCGGGCAGATCGTCCCGAACGCCGGACGTGTCTTCCTTGACGACGAGGACATTACAGAGCTTCCTATGTACAAGAGGGCTCAGAAAGGTGTGGGGTACCTGCCTCAGGAGGCCTCGGTGTTCCGCAAGATGTCAGTGGAGGACAACATCATGTCGGTGATGGAGATGTCTGACATGCCGAAGGCCGAAAGGCAGGAGAGGCTTGAGGATCTTATCAACGAGTTCAATCTCTCGAAGGTCCGCAAGAGTCTTGGCATACAGCTTTCCGGAGGCGAGCGCCGCCGCTGCGAGATCGCCAGGGCCTTGGCCATTGATCCGAAATTCATTCTTTTGGATGAGCCGTTCGCCGGCGTGGATCCGATCGCCGTGGAGGACATCCAGTTCATCATCGCCAAACTCAAGTACAAGGACATCGGTGTCATCATCACAGACCACAATGTCGGTGAGACGCTTGCGATCACCGATCGTGCCTATCTCCTTTATGAAGGCACTATCCTCCAGCAGGGTACGCCGGAATCCCTTGCCGCGGACGAGGATGTGCGCACCAAGTACTTGGGTTCGGGTTTTGTCTTGAAGAAATCCGTCTCCGTCGAAAGGGCCAAGGCCGAGCATGCCGCGTTGGAGGCTGCCAGATTGGCCAAGGCCGCTGCTTCAGAAGTTCAAGGCTGAGTCCGTAGCGGAAATCGGGCAGGATTTACTGCATTGTCCACTCGGCTCCGTCTTTCGTGTCTTTCACTGTGATTCCCAGAGCTTTGAGGTGGTCGCGGATGGCGTCGCTGGCCGCCCAGTCCTTCGCTGCCTTGGCCTTGGCGCGTTCCTCAAGCACCATGTCCATCAGTCCGGAGACAATCTCCTGACCCTTGCCGGATTCGGCGGCGGACTCGTCCTTCAGGCCGAGGACACCGAACACGATGTCATCAAAAAGCTGCGTCAGAGTCTCCAAATCACCCTTGCTCAGTTTTAGTTCTCCAGCCTTGGCGGAGTTGACAAGGCGTACCGCGTCGAAGATGTGCGACAGTGCGATCGGCGTGTTAAGGTCATCGCAAAGCGCCTCATAGACAGCGTCAAACAACTTTTTGACCTCTTCGGAAGTGGCCGTGCATGTGTCGGGAGCCGTGGCGGTGATGAACTCACCGTACTGCATCGCGTCCACAGGATCGCCTTCCGTGCCCTTGGCCGTGTAAGTGATTCCTGCCACCGAAGCCAACGCACGCAGATCCTTCGCCGCCTGCATCACCCTCTTCAGACCTTTCTCGGCGGCCTGCAGTGCCTCGTTGCTGAAATCCAGCGTGCTGCGGTAGTGCGCCTGGAGGATGAAGAAGCGAACGGTCATCGGGGAATATGCCTGCGCGAGTTTCTCGTGCTGTCCGCTGAACAACTGCGGCAGTGTGATGAAATTGCCCAGGGACTTGCCCATTTTCTGGCCGTTGATCGTGATCATGTTGTTGTGGACCCAGTAGTGGACACCCTGTGTGTGGCGGCTGGCCACATTCTGGGCGATCTCGCACTCGTGGTGAGGGAACATCAGATCCATTCCGCCGCCGTGGATGTCGAACTCGTTGCCGAGATATTTCTCGCCCATCACGGAGCACTCCAGATGCCATCCCGGGAAGCCTTCGCTCCACGGACTTGGCCAGTGCATGATGTGCTCGGGCTCAGCCTTCTTCCAAAGGGCGAAATCGTACGGAGCCTTCTTGTCGCTCTGTCCGTCAAGTGTGCGTGTTCCTTCACGGGTGTCGTCCAGAGTGCGCCCGGAAAGGATTCCGTAGTGGTGATCCTTGTTGTATTTCTCCACGTCAAAGTACACGGATCCGTTGGAGATGTAGGCGTAGCCTGCGTCCAGAATCTTCTTGACGGTCTCGATCTGCTCGATGATGTGTCCCGAGGCTCTCGGCTCGATGGATGGCGGCGCCACGTTCAGCAGGCGCATCGCCTCGTGGTAGCGGAACGTGTAGGTCTGCACAACCTCCATAGGCTCAAGCTGTTCCAGCCTTGCCTTCTTGGAGATCTTGTCCTCTCCCTCGTCGGCGTCGTGCTCAAGGTGTCCCACGTCGGTGATGTTCCGCACGTAGCGGACCTTGTAGCCAAGATGCCTGAGCAGTTTGAAAAGGACATCGTAGGTTACTCCCGGACGGGCGTGTCCGAGGTGAGCCTCTCCATAGACCGTAGGCCCGCAGACGTACATTCCCACGTGTCCCGGCTGTATCGGCTTGAAAAGCTCTTTCGTTCGAGTAAGAGTATTTGTCAGAAATAAAGGTCTCATATTCAGAAATATTAATGTTATTTTACCGCTCTTGCGTAGAGTTCGTACGCCACTCCGAAGTTTATGCTCCATGCGTTGCATGGTGAAGGCAGACTGGTTCTGGCCGCATATAGCCTGAACCTGATGTTGGATTCGGCGTAAACTTTATCGTATGACAGTCTGGTGTAGTACCTTCTGATTTTCCAGTCGAAATCAACACCGGCCAGCATTCTGAATCCAGCCATCTCCTCGTTCTTTTTGCCTTCGGCGGCATCATCGTTGAATCTGTCAATGAATCCGACTCCGATTCCGGCCATCGGGGTCATGGTGACCCTTTTGTTGTCGATTACCGCATAACCGAATGTCTGGTTGATGCTTCCGCCGTTGAAACCGTCTCCTTCCCTCCAGTTGTACTCTGCTTTTGAGTAAGGGAAATCTTTCTTGTAATCCCCTCCGATGCCAAGCAGCCCGTCAAGGTTGAACCTGAAACGTGACAGGGACATCTCAAAACCCCACGTCATTCCTCCCAGAGGTGTGAGATAGTCGGTGCTTTGGCCGAAGAAGAACTCGCTGCCTATTCCGACTCTGACACCTAATCCGAACTTCCGGAAGCGGATGTCTGGTTCTGAGTCTATGAGGACATATTCATCAAGCGCCTTGCTGATTCTGGAACGGTACTGATTGACCACTGTGGTGTCCTGCCCCATTCTGGATGCGGCTTTGAACTCGTTGAGGGCGTTCGTGCCGACGTTGTTGTAGAAGTTTGCAAGAGTCAGGAAGTTCGTGCTTGAAGTGTCAGCCTCGTTCTGGAACTTCCTGCGCGTGAGTTCGATGATGTCAAAGGAGACCTGCATGTACTTCAGTGTCGCCGGAGTGTCGTAACCGGTTCTTATCCAAGAGTTCACATTGTCCATGTAGGCTTCCGTGGCGTCTCTGTGGTACACGAGGTTGCCGTATCTCTTTTTCTCGACGTTCCATCTGATGCCGTAGGTGAGCAGACAGGATTCATTGTCGTTGATAGTCCACATGTCCCGTACCAGAAAATCCTGTAGAGTCAGGGGACCATCATCCCACTTGCGGATGCTGGACTGGTAGTCCTGTGCCTTCAATGCAAATGTGGATGCGGCCAGAACGCAGATGGTTACAAGAATATGTCGGCTCATTTTAAGCATATTTCAAAAGTCAGGTTCGACGGAACTTCAAATGTACTATATTTCAGGATATTTCCGAAGCATTGAACAACGTTTTTATCTGAATACTCTTTGGTGGCCGTTTTTTGTTCAAGCAAGTGGTATTCGGCATCTTACTCAAGCCAGTGAAGAGCTTTCTCCTTGACCTTATTATACCAATCCATTTCGCTTTTCGCATTTTTCGCAATAGATTGCGAGAACTTGAAGAGTTTCTCTACTTGCGATGGTGATGGAGTGTATGATGCCTTGTAGACATCTTCTATCATTTTTCTGAACACACGGAGTTCCAATGGAATAATCGTAGATTTACCGCCATAGAACTCCACATTCATTTGTTGTAGAACAAAAAAGTGAGAGATACACGCAGGATTAATTGTAGGAGCTATGAATAGGCAATAAGTCTCTTTCCCCGTTGACTTCTTGAATTTTCCCAGATGCCGGGCTACAGGTTCTCCTTCCATTTCATACTGTCTCTGACCTGATGCTGTCGTCACTTCCACAGTTACGGCAAATGAATCATAGTCACACTCTATATCAGCCATATTACCCTGTGCGGTGGACATTGGCTTACCGAAGTCATCAAACTTAAGGTTCGCGGAAATATTGCCTCCGTCAAGCATCGTCATCGCTCTCCAAACATTCCATTCAAGCATTAAAGGGCCATCGTAAAGGTTTGCCTTGTCAATTTGCTCAAAAGTATTCTGGATATCGTCATATTCCTGTTTATTCTTAATAGAAGCAACTTCCTTATAAAGAATATCTTGCTGACGGATATACAAACTATTGTCAAGAATGTCTTTTAATTTCCCGGCAGGTGTTTTTTCATCTATGGTGATGTTGGGGAATTCGTTCTTCAACCTTGAGAGAATGCGATCTCTGTTGTCTGACCACAAGGCAGGAATATTGGGATTACCCAGATATTCAGAATATTCTTTCTTGTCTTCCACATAAAATGGTTCCCGATCGATTGTATTAAGAAAGTAGTCCACTTCCTCTATTTTTTCCTCAGCAATCGACAATGTCTTTCCTACATGCGAAATATTAACCATCCCAGTAGCGCGAAGGTAGCGGATGCATGCATCGGCATAATCTCTCATATTTCTAGCCTTTGTGGAAAGGAAAGCGCCTACCGAGTTATCGCCACTTTCCCGCGTCTTGGTATTCCCATCAGTAATCTCCTTGGAATATAAGACCTTAAGCTCGTTATACAGGTATTCTTTTTTAAAGGCATTGTAGTTGTTGGTATTCTTCACCTTATCGACTCTGAACTTTTCGATTTTAGCCGCAATTGAATCAAATTGATGATAATCTGTCATCTGAAGGCTAAAAATCATCAATTCATCAAACTTCAACGCACCAAAATGACGGACAAGACGAAAAAGCTCAAGATACGGTTTGATACGAAAATCTGCGGCATTCTGTCCTGAAATATGGAAAGGAGAGGGGAGTTGGAACTTGAGCAACTGCCGCAAGAAAATCTCTTCAGTACGTTTGGCGGTAATCAACCTTTCACCGGCAGGAGTCAGTGCTATCGTGGGAGAAAGCGAGACGAACCCCAGTGATTTTGGAGCACGGTTAATTCTGTCTCTCGCACTGAACGCAGGATCCTTCGCTCCGGATCCATTGAAATAATTCTCATCACGGAGCAATTCCATAAATGCCACTTGAGAGTCATGATTCCATTGCTTCCCCTCAAAATGCTCCTTTAGCAGAGCTATCTCTGGAATCATTTTGGAAGGTGTCCGTGGAGATGTCGTCACAAAAATGACCTTGCTGTCTATCACCGCCATAGCTATCCGTTGTAATTTGCGACCAAAATGTGAGTTGCGGCTGACTTGAACCGGTTTCTTATGTTAACCGAATACGACTTGGCGTATTCGTCAATAATCATATCTCCATAAAGTCGTTCAGTCAAAGGAGTTCTTCCTATTACCAATAGAGCGGGACAAGGAAGACACCTGAAAGCTTCCGCCAATGCCATATGACTTTGATCGTTAAACCCATCACGATACTCCTCATTGCCGTAATCCGAAAACACACAATCATACGGCGGATCCAGAAATATGAAATCCTCAGAGGCTGCCATATCAAAAACCGACTGATAATCAGCGTTGAATATTTTAGTATGTCTTAGCAATTCACTATGCCGCTCAGTCACGAACTCCGTGTTTAAGTTCTTATATCTGCCAAAAGGGACGTTAAACTCGCCATTAGAATTGTAGCGGATCATACCGGAATAAGCCGTTTTGTTGATAAAGTAGTAGATGGCTCCATCCGTATATTCTTTCCTTGCTTTGCCATTGAACATATCTCGGATAGAGTAATACAGATCCTCGTTTCTGTCCTCTACCCTGCTTTGTGGTGTCGCTGCTTTTAAGCGGTCAAACTCTCTTCTGTTTTTCGAATAGACAACCTCAAGGGCATCAAGGTCACGGCGTGTTTGCTCATAATTATTCCTTACATCCAAATAAAAGTCCATCAATTTACCATTAATGTCATTTATGATGGCATGCTCCGGTTCAAGATGGAAGAACAGGGCACCGCCGCCAAAAAAAGGCTCGATGTACCGGCCTTTGAAGGCCGGAATATGTCTTTCTATGTTGGGGATTTCCCTTGACTTCCCACCACGATATTTCAGCATCGGTCTCATGACAATGTCTTTTGGGAGAAAAGAATTCAGCTATTCTTTTCCGTAATAAGTTCTCAAAAATACTTATTTTTATTGACGCATCCGATTATTTACGGATTTTTTGACTAAAATTCAAGTCAGGGGACCCTCATCCCACTTGCGGATGCTGGACTGGTAGTCCTGCGCCTTCAATGCAAATGTGGATGCGGCCAGAACGCAGATGGTTACAAGAATATGTCGGCTCATTTTAAGCATATTTCAAAAGTCAGGTTCGACTTTTGCCGGTCAGACGCTCGTAGACCGTCCTGTAGGCTTCGCCGACATGGCCGTTGTCCTTGCGGAAGCGGTCCTTGTCGAGGCGGTCTCCCGTGGCGATGTCCCAGAAGCGGGCGCTGTCCGGAGTGATGTCGTCGCTCATCACGAGACTGCCGTCACAGAGGTGACCGAACTCTATCTTGAAGTCCACCAGCGTGATACCGATCTCCTTGAAGACCGGGGTCAGGATGCTGTTGACCTGCTTTGTCAATGAATATATCCGTTCAAGTTCTTCCTTGCTCACGAGGCCGAGGGCGACGGCGTGGTAGTCGTTGATGATCGGGTCGCAGAGGATGTCCGACTTGTAGCAGAGGTCGTAGATCGGCTCCTTCGGGATGATACCTTCCTCCAGTCCCAGTCTCTGTGCCATCGAGCCGGCGATCACATTCCTGACGATTACCTCCATCGGGATCACTTGTGATTTCCAGCAAAGCTGCTCAGTGTCAGAGATCTGCTCGATGAAGTGCGTAGGCACTCCTCCCTTCTGCAGCAGTCTGGAGATCTCGCAGGAGATTCCGTTGCAGTAGACACCCTTGTCCTTGATCACCGCCTTCTTGATCTTGTTGAACGCCGTGATCTCATCCGTGAAATGTATGATCACCTTCTGCGGGTCATCCGTCTCGAAGATCTTGATGGACACCCCATCGTGAATTATATTCCTCTTCATTTATTATATAATATATTCTTTTGCCGCAGTTGCCATATGTCGCTTCAGCGACCGACGCTCCGCGCCCTGTACGGGTAAAGGGTCGCCGAAGCGACATATGGCAACCGCTCTCCGTGCCTTGTACGTGTAAAGGTATCGCTGAAGCGACATATGGCAACCGCTTTCCGCGCCTTCTACTATGCCGCTTCAGCAAAATAACTACCCGATAAAATACCTGACGGCGTTTTCGAACAGTGGCTGCTCGAGGTCGGCCTCTATGTTCTTCAACAGGTTCCTCTCGTACCTCTCGCTGTGACCCATCTTCCCCAGAATCTGACCGTTACGGCTGATGATGCCCTCGATGGCATAGTAAGATCCGTTCGGATTGTAAGGCGACTCCATCGTAGGCTCGTCCGTCAGCGGATCAACGTACTGGAACGCCACTTGACCGTTGGCGAACAACTCCCTGGCCAACTCCTCGCTCACAACAAACTTGCCCTCACCGTGGCTCACCGGAATAGCATATTCATCCCCGATCGCCATCCCCTTGAGCCAAGGAGAGTTTGTGGAAGCCACACGGGTCGTCACCATCTGCGAGATGTGCCTGTTGATGTCATTGCGGAACAGAGTAGGGGAGTCTTTGGTCACCTTCCCGAGCTCACCGTAAGGCAGCAGACCCGACTTCACAAGTGCCTGGAAACCATTGCATATTCCTAAAATCAGACCACCACGGGACAGCAGTCCCTCGATCGCCTCCGCGATGTCCTTGTTGTTCAGTACATTGGCGATGAATTTGCCGCTTCCGTCCGGCTCGTCACCGGCCGAGAAACCACCGCTGAGCATCAGGATCTGGCACTCGTCGATGTTCTTCTTCATCTGGGCGATTGACTCGAACACATCCTTGTCCGAAAGGTTGCGGAACACGGAAGTGCGGATCTCGGCTCCCGCCTTGCGGAAAGCTTTCGCCGAATCGTAGTCGCAGTTAGTGCCCGGGAACACAGGAAGGTAAGCGATAACCTTATCGACCTTCGGCCCCTTATATTCAAGATCCGCCTTCTTTGCCTTGAACGGCTTCACACCCTCCATGCCCTTAGGCAGCAGCCTCTTGAAGTCTGGCTTGCTGACTGCGGGGTAAACCTTCTCGAAGAGCGACGCGTTGAAATCCATCATCTCGAAGATGGAAAGTTTGGTCCCGTTCACACGGACGTTGCCGTCCTCACCGGAAGTTACGGTGCCGATCTCGACCGCGTTCTCGAAATCAAGCGCGCTGCCGTCGGTCTCCACCACGATGGAACCATAGCTTAGATTGAACAGCTCGTCCTCCGAAAGGTTGACGTCGAACCCGAACGCGTTGCCGAAGCTCATCTTGCAAAGCGCCTCTGCCACTCCACCGAATCCTACCGCCCAACCGGCCACGATCGTGCCGTCCTCTATCTTTTCCTGAATATGATTCCAGTTCCTCTTGAGCTGCTCCGTGTCAGGCATCCTGTCAGCGAGCGGAGTATGCTTCACGAGGTAGAGGCGGTCTCCCTCCCATTTGAGTTCCGGAGAGATCACCTTGTCAGCCTTTACCGGAGTGATACCGAACGCGATAAGGGTCGGCGGTACGTGGATTGTCCCGTCCTCGGTCTCGAAGGATCCACTCATCGAATCCTTGCCTCCAATGGAAGCCAGCCCAAGCTCCTTCTGCATCTTCAGAGCGCCGAGCAGAGCCGCCGTCGGCTTGCCCCATACCTTCGGATCAGCTGTCATCCTTTCAAAATATTCCTGGCAAGAGAATCTCATTGTCTCCCAATGGCCTCCCGCCGCCACGACCTTGCTGCAAGCCTCGATGAATGAATATGCCGCACCGTGGTAAGGGCTCCAGTCGCAGATGTCAGGGTTAAAGCCGAACGCCATCATGCTGGCTGTGTCGGTATAACCCTTGACCGGAAGTTTCTGCACTGAGACCTGGGTCTCGGTGGTCTGTAGCTCGCCTCCGAACGGCATCAGCACGGTGGAACGGCCGATGGTGGAGTCGAACATCTCTATAAGGCCTTTCTGGCAGGTCACGTTCGGATCCTGCAGGTTGGCGAACATTCTCTCTTTCAGGTTCTTGCCCGGAACGTCGCGGAAGAACGGATCCCTGTCCTCGACCGCACCGATCGTGGCCTTTGACCAGTGCTTGGCACCGGCGCTGTCGATGAAGGCGCGGCTCAGATCCACGACCACCTTGTCGCCGTAGAACATCCTCATTCTGGCGGTGTCGGTGACCTCGGCCACATGCGTCACCTCGATATTCTCTGAATGGCAAAGCGCCTTGAATTCCTCCTCGTCCTTGGCTTCCACTACGACGGCCATACGCTCCTGGGACTCGCTGATGGCCAGTTCCGTGGAGTTCATTCCGCTGTATTTCACCGGAACACGGTCAAGGTAGATGTCCAGCCCGTCGGCAAGCTCACCGATGGCGACACTCACTCCGCCGGCTCCGAAGTCATTCGATTTCTTTATCAGTCTCGTGACCTCAGGCCTTCTGAAAAGCCTTTCCAACTTTCTCTCCTCCGGAGCGTTACCCTTCTGGACCTCACTTCCGCAAGTCTCAAGGGACTCCTCTGTGTGTTCCTTTGAGGAACCTGTCGCACCGCCGATTCCGTCGCGTCCGGTGCGTCCGCCGATCATCAGCACGACATCCCCGGCCTTAGGGCTTTCCCTTCTCACATCCCCGGCCTTCACCGCTCCGACAACCGCTCCGACCTCCATTCTCTTGGCCGTGTAGCCCTCGTGGTAGATCTCGCGGACGTGGGTTGTCGCAAGACCGATCTGATTGCCGTAGGAGGAATATCCCTGGGCGGCCTTCCTGGTGATGACCTTCTGCGGGAGCTTGCCCGGAAGTGTCTCGCTGACAGGTTTGTAGATGTCGCCGGCACCGGTGACACGCATCGCCTGATAGACATAGGAACGTCCTGAGAGCGGATCCCTGATGGCTCCGCCCAGGCAGGTGGCGGCCCCGCCGAACGGCTCGATTTCCGTAGGGTGGTTGTGGGTCTCGTTCTTGAACATCAGCAGCCATCTCTCGGTCTGCCCGTCCACATCCACATCTATGAATATGCTGCACGCATTGTTCTCCTCGCTGACCTCCAAGTCATCCAGCAAACCGTTCTTCCTGAGGTATTTCGCCCCGATTGTGGCCATATCCATCAGGTTCAGTCCCTTCTTCTCGCGGCCTGTCTCCGAGCGCATCCTCAGGTACAGGGCCATCGTCCCGTCGATGTCCTCCTTGATGAAGGAATCCTCCACGTCGATGCTTTCCAATTCCGTTGTGAATGTCGTGTGGCGGCAGTGGTCGCTCCAGTAGGTGTCCAGAATCCTGAGTTCGGTCTCGTTCGGATCCCTGCCTTCCCCGGTGAAATATTTCACAACCTCGGCGAGGTCGTCGGCGTTCATCGCAAGGCCCATCTTTTTGCAATATGCTTTCAGATCGTCCCCGCTCATATTCCTGAATCCCTCCAGCACGGGAACCGGCTTGACCGCCGCGTGTTCCGTGTCGGCCAGTTTGCTCAGGTCTTTCGCGCGGGATTCCACCGGATTGATGTAGTAGTGGCGGATCTTCTCAAGCGTCTCCTCGGAGGCGTCGGAGTCCACGATCAGAAGTTTGGAACTCTTTATGCTGATCCGCGCCGTGGGGTCGATCAGGTGCACGCAGTCCACAGCCGAGGCCGCCCTCTGGTCGAACTGGCCCGGCAGGTACTCCACAGCGATGTACTTCGCTCCGTCCAGATCGATCGAATCTGTGACAGAGTCGGTCACAATCTCTCCGAAGACGCTGTAGCGGCTCTTCTCCAGAAGATCGGGCGTGAATCCGAACAAGTCGTAAACATTAAGCAGCCGAAGCGTTTTCAGCTCCAGCTGCAGGTTCTCGTTGAGTTCCCCCAGGAGGCTCTTTGCCTCCACCTGGAACTCCGGGTGTTTCTCCACGAAAATGCGGTAATCGGACATCTTGCAAGTTTTATATAAGACCAACGCAAAGTTAACCTTTTCGGGTCACATTTACAAAATCAATTATCTTGTCCTAGCCAGGAAAAATCATTAGATATAAGTAGTTCCTCTTTTCTGATAAGATGTGTTGTCTGCATAGGTACTGACATGTATGGGAGTGAGCACCTGAAAGCCATCTCCTTGACTTCATCAACGCAGTCGTAGGTCATAAGGTAATTTCCTTGGATTCTTGCAACCATATCGAAAAGCATTTCATGATCTACTTCATGGTGCGTATATAATCTGTGTCCAGCCACAGTGTATGGGGGGTCAATGAAAAATGCCGCCTTGGGGTTTTGAATATGTTGTTGAATTATTTTGAAAGCATCGGTCTGATGGAATTCAATCCTTCCAGATAGCTCTTGGATCGCCCGGATTCTTCTCGCAAGAGTCTCTGGGTACCATCTGGAGAATATTCCTTTACCCTTCTCTCCATTCTTCATCACTCCGGAACCTTTTGCAAGGATCCCCCCGTGGCAAGTCCTGTTCCTGAGCAGTGTGGCGAAAGCCAGATCTCTTTCACTTTTATCTCCTTTTGACAATGCAGCCTGGAGTTCATCATATTCTGGCTTGAATGTCAGGATTTTACTGATAAGCCAGCCACAATTTTCATTGAGCATTGTCTTCCAAACGGCAGCAACACCTTCATCGATTTCAGAGAATACCACCTTTCTAAAATAACCTTCGGACACCGCGGTCAATCCGGTTATACCTCCTCCACAGAATGGTTCGATCAATGTGTCACACATTGAACTGTGCCTGAACCATTTTCTGGATGTTGGTACAAGCCAGGTTTTACCACCGGGATACCTGAAAGGACTTCGTTGCGGAACAGAAGAGACATTCACTACCTTTTCCTTTTCCTGTATAACATTCCCGAATAGATCGAGGTTAACAACACTTTGCATGCTCATTCGTTAATGTCGTTGGGTGATTCGAGGATAGTTTGCGGATTGTCAGGAGATACAGATATCGGTTTTCTTGAAGCGAGTTTCTTTTGAAGTGTCCCGAGGAACACGTCTATATCACCCGGTCTTGGAGAAATCACTGTGTTTAATGCTGAATCGTATTCTGTGTAGACCGTTCTAGATAAGGCGAGATGATAAGTGTCAGTATGTTTATCATGATCCAAGCGGTAGAGGAACCAAGCGATGTCCGCTTTGGCTTCGGTGCATACCGGAATCTCTGGTAATGTGGAAAAAACTCTTCTTGTATGACGATGCATTGTTTCTTGCCCCAAGACTTGAAAATTCCTCCTTTTGAAAGCATTTGTGGAATAAGTCTTTTTCTTGAAGATGAAAGATAGTCAGGATGCGGATAGTTCTCTCCGTCCCATTTGAAATCGGGGGATGGATTTTTGATGTAATTCTTGAATGCGTTTCTTAGATTGCCGGAAATATATACTCCTTGAACTTCCACAGAGACAAAATCTATGACGGAACCATCATCGTCAAGCCTTACGATAACATAATCTATGTTACCGGCAGGTTTCCCATCAATGTCGTTCAGTTTAACTTCAGACAGAGATGTCCACTTCGCTTCCGGGGGAAAGGCGAATCTGGCCGCGTCCTCAATAATAGACCAATCTTCACGAAATCTGACAGGACACGTTATCACACATTCTCCGTTGTGGAGAATGCTGCAGACACCTAATGGATCCTGTGCCTTGTCCTTTGTGCAATTAGGAACAATGTTGCTAAAAGGACATAGTTTATTTATTCTGAAATTATTGGCCTTTTTGCTTTGGTTGGATATCGGGAAACCAAAAACTTCAGCCAGAGGATTACTATTCATAGCACCATGTTTTGGCCAAAGTTAACCTTTTCGGGTCACATTTACAAAATATTAGTAACGTGAAAAAAATAACCTGCCTCAGATTAGGAGAAGATTTTCGAGGATAGATCTATTTTCGAAGAAGGAGTGTGCCGGTGGCACATGACTGATGAGAAAACAGATATAGACCGAAAAGATTCCTTAAGATGAGGCAGGTTATTTTTTGAAGGTTACTTAGTCGAGCCAATGGGAGAAGAATCGCCAGATCTCGGAGCAGGTGTCCATGTCCTTGTCGGACCAGGAGTGGTCGCCGCCTTCGACTTTGTAGAGCCAGACTTCGGTTGGCCTGCCGCCTTTCACAGCCGGCTTGCCGGCCTTGAACTGATAGAGAGTGACCTGGTTGCGGCCTTCACGGCGTGGAAGTTCGGTGACATATTCCTCCGTGCAGCCGTTGACGGTGATGATCCTGCCTACCGCCACCGGCACGGGAATGTACGCTCCCCAGCCGCCTTTGTTCTCCGGGTCGCCGAGCCATTCGGAGATGCGGTCCTGGGTGCCGTGGACCTCCATGAAAGGAAGTGGATGCTTGTAGGAATATTCCGTCTCCATCCAACTAAATTGCAGTCCGGCGATAGAGGCCATCGCCTTGAAGGCCTTCGGGGCGCGCATCGCGATCAGGTAGATGATGTCGCCGCCGTTGGACATTCCGGTCAGGAATGTGTTTTTGGCGCTGAGGCTGAACCTCTTCTGCAACTCTTTGGAGAGCGCGATGATGAATTTGACATCATCCGTCCTCATGCCCTCCTGGGACGGGTAGCGCACGTTCCAGCCCGGCTTGCCTTTCGGATCCTTTATTCCCTGAGGGTAGCAGACGGCAAACCCGTTCCTGTCGGCGACATCCATCATCGCTTTCTTGCCATTCTGGGCCGAGCCGCCGTAGCCGTGCAGGACGATCACAAGCGGGGCTCCTGCCTTGAGTCCTTCAGGGCGGTAGAGGTAATATTCCCGTTCAAGTCCCTGGTTCTTCATCGTGTAGCGTTCGCACCGCTCCTTGACAGAATATTCTTTGGCAGGGCTTTCGCTGGTAGCTACTGACGGTTTCTGGTCTTGACGGGCCGCGGCGGGAGGAGTCAGACTTGGCGAGACAAGGTTCATGACGGTCAGGAAGACCGCGATAATCGTAGAGGATAACATGTTGATTGACGGTGATTTTGATAATTCAAGAGGGTGGTGAAAAATCTCTGTTTCAGCCACCCTCATAGTCTTTATTTAGTTACTTCAGCCTCGCCGACTATTTGTTCTCGGCGGCCTCTACGGCCTTGAAATAGCGGTAGGAGTTGACCTTAAGCTCGCCGGCGGCAGGCTCGTCAAGCACAACGGTGCCGAACTCGTGGAGCTGGAGGGCCGACAAGGTCACATAGTGGCTTACGCAGCCCTCGATGGCTTCTCTGACCACCCTTGCCTTCTTGCTTCCGAAGGCGAGGATGAGAACCTCCTTGGCGCTGCAGACAGTGGCTACACCCACTGACATCGCACGTTTTGGCACCAGGTTGACATCACCTCCGAAGAAGCGGGAGTTGACCTCGATCGTGTCCTGGGTAAGGGTCACCACCCTTGTTCTGGAGTTGATGGAGGAGAACGGCTCGTTGAAGGCGAGATGGCCGTCCTCGCCGACTCCGCCGAGGAACAGATCGATGCCGCCAGCCTCTATGATGGCTTTCTCGTAGTCCTCGCACTCTTTGTCGAGGTCGGCGGCGTTGCCGTTGAGGATGTGGATGTTGCCGGCAGGAATGTCAATCTTGTCGAAAAGGTTCCTGTGCATAAAGCTGTGATAGCTCTCAGGATGATTCTCCGGAATCCCGACATATTCATCCATGTTGAAGGTGATGACATTCTTGAACGAGATCTCTCCGGCGGCGCACATTCTGGCGAGTTCCGCATAGGTGTCCAGAGGGGTTGAGCCGGTCGGCAGACCGAGTACGAAAGGCTTGTCGGTCTTCTCGGCCTTGGCCTTGATCGCGGCGGCGATGTGATGTGCCGCCCAGAGGGAACCCTCTTTCTTAGTGTCTCTGATGATGACTTTCATGATTGATGCAGTTTATAAAAAATATTCTTTACTCTTGCTTTCTTGCTTTATTGAATATGTCATCGTGGGTGAGGTGACATATTCATGGATGATTGGTTATTTCAGCCGCAGGAAGACCTCGATGGCCTGGTACTCAGTCATTCCGAGTTCGTCGTAAAGCCTTGCGGTGTTCTGCGTGCGCTCCTCGGCCCTCTGCCAGAACTCCCTCGGGTCATCGCCAGGGAACGGCACGATGTCCTTCTGGGAAAGGTGGCGGAAGATGGCGTGGCGCTTCTCGATCAACTCGTCCGGGCTGATCGGAACTGCCATGTCCACTCTCCAGAGCTCCCACTCCATCCAGGCGCCTCTGTAGAGCCAGATGGTGGTGTCGTTCAGCCAGTCGTTGCCCTCCTCCTTGAGCTGCTCGATGGCCTCAAGCGCGGCCTCCGTGCAGACCCTGTGGGTTCCGTGAGGGTCGGCGAGGTCACCTGCCATGTAGATCTGGTCAGGGTGGATCCTGACGATCAGCTCCTTGATAATGTCAAGGTCTTTCTGTGTGCGCGGAAGCTTCGTCACGCCGCCTGACTCGTAGAACGGCAGGTTGAGGAAGTGGACGTTGGTCTTGTCGTTGAGGCCGAAGCTTCTGTCCGCTCCTCTGGCCTCGCTGCGGCGGATGGCCGCCTTGATGGCGAGAAGCTCCTTAGGCTCAGGCTCACCTGGCTTCTTTGAGTCGATGATTTTCTTTACCTCGTCGAATTTGTCTCCGAATCCAAGCTGGTAGGCCGCGTCCATGTGCTGAAGCACCACGTCATCGTGGACGGCAAGGTCTCCGGATGTCTCGTAGGCCACGTGCACGTCGTGTCCCTGATGCACCAGTCGGATGAATGTTCCTCCCATAGAGATTACGTCATCGTCCGGGTGAGGGGAGAAGATCAGCACCTTCTTAGGGAACGGTGTGGATTTCACAGGCCTTGTCGTGTCGTCTGCGTTCGGCTTTCCTCCCGGCCAGCCGGAAATCGTGTGCTGGAACTCGTTTAACACGTCGATGTTGATCTTGTCAAACGGCCCGTAGAGATCGATGAGATCGCCGAGGAAGTTCTCCAGATAGTCCTGCTGCGTGAGCTTGAGAATAGGCTTGTGAACCTTTTGGCAGAGCCACACCACGGCTTTCCGGATCAGTTTCGGAGTCCATTCGCAAGGACCGACCTTCCAAGGGGCCACCGATCTTGTCAGAAGGGAGGCGGACATCTCGTCTGTGAAGAAGGAGATGTTGTTGTGGCTCTGGAGCCATGAGGCCGGGCAAGAGGAGTCGATGTCCTCCTCGACGATTTTATGTACGATCTTGGCCTTGTCCTCACCCCACGCCATAAGGATGATCCTGCGGGCGCTCATCATCGTCCCGATGCCCATCGTGATGGCGGCCTTAGGGGTCACGGCGATGTCGCCGTTGAAGTTGTGGGCCTGTCTCTTTCTTGAGATGTAGGAGAGCGGCACGGTGCGCGTCACGCTCTTCTCGGTGGAGCCGGCCTCGTTGAAGCCGACCTGTCCGCCTTCTCCCACGCCGATCACCAGCAGGTCAATGCCTCTGGCGATTCTGTCGAACTCGGCGCAGTAGTCGGAAATCTCCTCCTTGGAGACAGATCCGTCAGGAATATGAATGTTCTCCTTCCTGACATCGACCTGGTCAAGAAACTCGTCGTGGAGTCTGTGGTTACGGCTTTGGATGGAGTCGCTGCCGCAAGGGTAGTACTCGTCGATCGAGAACACCTCGACATTGGCGAAGGGGACTTTGCCTTCCTTGAATTGTCTGGTGAGATTGCTGTAGAGGGAAATCGGGGTCCTGCCTGTGGTAAGACCGAGTTTGAAAGGACGCGGAAGCGCCGCTTTCTCGTGATCCTTGATGGCTTTGACAACGATGTCGGCCACACGGTCGCTGCCGATTGCAGCGTCGTCAAAAATCTCGGTGTTGATCTTCTCGAAGGAGTGGAGAATGCCCTTAGGCAGGTTCTCCTCGATCAGTCCACCGTCCTTTGGTAAAGAAAAGTGTCTCATCTCTTTGAGCTTAAAGTTTCGTTAATATGATATGTTTCGTTGTCCGTTCCCGGACCAAAGCTCTATGTCATTCTCCGCAAGTCGGACGGTCGCGGATCCCGTGCCAGAAACTACAAACCTTGGTGGCTGCCGGCTTAAATCGTACAAAGATAATCAGTTTTCCTCATAAGCCGAATAGATTTTCCCGAAAAAATGATGCGCGGAGAATCAGAGCGCAGACACCTTTTGTCTATCTGATCAGGAAGACCGTTCCTTCTGTGCCGTAAAATGTCCGGCAAGCAAGCATATCGCCGGACAAGTCACATCAACGGTTTGTCCGGCGGTTTGTCCGGCCAAACGGCTTTCCACCGGATAAGATGCATCGACAGCGGTGTTTATCCGGTATAAGTCCTTTTTGCCGGACAAGAGGAAGTTCACGTTTTTTTCGCATAAGCTATTGTTGAATGTTTTGGAATATCGGAGGAAATTCAGTAACTTTGCAGACCTTTGAAGCGGAAGTGCAGCGGAAGTGCGAAGTTTCCATCCAAAGGAAAGTCTACATGAATATGCCCGAATGGCGGAATTGGTAGACGCGTTGGACTCAAAATCCAATGTCCCTTAAAGACGTGCCGGTTCGAGCCCGGCTTTGGGCACCCTACTGAAGTCTCCCTCGTTTTTGGGAGACTTCTTCTTTTTTTGTCAGATTCAACCTTACGTCTTTTGCCCAGTACCTTCGGGCGGCGGAAACGCGCGGAGGTGTCGCTCAAGCGCGCCGTGCTGCACCCTCGGGCGACGAAGATGTACGAAAGTGTCGCTCAAGCGTGCCGTGCTGCACCCTCGGGCGACGAAGATGTACGAAAGTGTTGCCCAAGCGTGCCGCGCTGCACCCTCGGGCGATGAAAAAGTGCGAAAGTGTTGCCCAAGAGAGCCGTGCTGCACCCTCGGGCGACGAAGATGTACGAAAGTGTCGCCCAAGCGTGCCGTGCTGTACCCTTGGGCGACGAAAAAGTGCGAAAGTGTTGCCCAAGAGAGCCGTGCTGCACTCTTGGGCAACGAAGATGTACGAAAGTGTCGCTCAAGCGTGCCGTGCTGCACTCTTGGGCGACGATAAGTGTGGTTTTCGTCGCCGAAGGGTTTCCTTCATCCATACGTCATTCTGCCCTGCGCCCTTGGGCAATGGAAAGGCGCGGAAGAGTCGCCTGACTGTGCCTCGCGTCACCTTCGGGTGCGGGACAGTCAGGCGTCATCGTTCCCGGAGAGCTCGGCGCCGCCCCCTGCTCCTGTCGTTGGAGGGGTTCAGGGGGGGGCGGTCGCATGGTCGTGCGGCCATTATATCGGCCATTATATCCGGCATATTCGTTTGATATTTGGAAATTTTTATTATTTTTGTCCTGAAGCCTGCCACACGGCGTCACATCCCGTGCCGGTGACGCAAGGCAGGAGCGGGATACAGACCGAAAGGGTGACCGATGGTCGCCAAGTTATTTACCAAAGCATCGCTGAACTCATAGGACTCACGAGACTATAACCAAAACATCAATCGATATGAGCGTTTTTACACACACACACGGCGCGCGCTGCTGACGGCTGCCGCCGCCATCCTTCTCATCAC